>VYKN01000131.1_pt1 | contig 15672 bp, 11 predicted proteins | sample 5114581 | NCBI WGS metagenome assembly VYKN01 (sample SAMN12291810, study PRJNA351875) | freshwater metagenome | isolation source: freshwater lake | place: USA: Michigan, Baker Lake | collected 2011-08-08
GCTTGCTGAATAATGGTAAAACCCTTTTAAAATAAAGCTTTTGACCTGTTAAAGTCCGATGTTAGTGCAAGAAAATAGGATTGGGACTTTCAAAAACCTTGCATTATCCTTCTTATGGTACATCGCTTGGTACAAAAAACAAGGGCAACAAAGCCTGAAACTCCTGACTCCTGACTCCTGACTCCTGACTCCTACCCCCACCGAAAAACTTTTTCAGCAGACCCTAATTAATCGAGAGCCTTCGCGATCTCGTCGAGCGCCTGAATGACTTCCAGCGATTTACAGAGCCTGTATTCCCAAGTGCCGAAGTGACCATCGGCGTTAACCGCCCTACACCAGCGTTCCGCACCCGCCTTCTTTTCCTCCGTACCATCGTATCGATACCCTTTTGTCTCGAAGATAAGATAGCGGGGTTCCGAGTATTTCAATCGAATAATAAAATCTGGATAGTATTCACGTTCTTGACCGTTATAGAGATAGGGAATCGAAAAATTTAGCTGCTCGTTTTTTACAAAAGCGTCAGTAATCGGGTGATTGTCGATTTGATAAGAAGCGGACTGTTCCCACTGGTGGGTATCGGCAACCACTGCGTTAAGGTGCGATCGCTCAATGGGGTAAATCGATTTGCTTGTCCAGAAATCGACATCATCGGTAGAACCGTTACCGCGATAAGGTTCGTAGCGTGGTAGTTCTGGAGTTTCCCCCGCATTCGTATCAGGGTGGATCGCAGTGGCTAGGTTCTCGATCATCCAACCGTAATAAGGTGAGAGCCAAGCATCTTCTATCTGACAGGGCTTAATCACTTTAACCTTCGTTTTTAGATAGCGATCGCAAATCTTCCATAATTGGGGAAAGAGAACGTGAGGGGGAGCCTCGCAAGTTTTCATCTCGCAATAGGTTTTGGTTAAATCTCCTGCCAATTTAAAGATAAGCGTCTGCAAACGGCTATTTTTGCGGTAAGGACTCAGATCGAGACTTTCTAATTTGCCTGGCCCATTCAAACTCGGACGACCTTGATTGTTGGAAAGGGTCGCTTTTACCTGAACTTCTGGGGGAATCTTGCTAGGGTCTAAGGTAATTGGAGCGATCGCTTCCCAATCAACGATCACTTTGTTGTGAACTCCTTGTGTGTAACCTTCCACTCTGGGGAATTCGATGCGATACTGCGATTTAAGGGCTACGGAGTAGATGCGGTTCCGCTTTTCGGGCTTACGAGCAGTCCCGTTGGGATTGGCTTTAAAAGGCGTTACCTCGAAGGGAACCCCGAAGATTTTTGCGGTTTCTTCCGAGAAGCGATCATTTTCATCGAGGTCGTAAGTACGCCGCCGTAGTCCGCGCCCAACTACCTGTTCACAGAGCAGTTGCGACATGAAGGGACGGATACCGATGATGTGTGTTACCGTCCGGCAGTCCCATCCTTCCGTAAGCATTCCCACGGATATAATGCACCTGATATCCCGACCGGGCGGGTGCAGGGGTTTCCCTATTTTGATTGCAAGGCTGGTAAAACCATCGGGATATAGCGATCGCCCTTGCCCGTCTTTTGGCCAGTCCACCAGCCCCACGGTATCAAGGGTAAAGCGCATCCATTTGGATTCGTCGGATTTCGTGTTACCCGATTCTAATTCTTCAACCACTTTAGAATCGACTCGGATAGTGTTAGTTTCCGCTTCTGTATTTTTAAGTGATTTAGTGGCAAAAGGAGCAACATTAGTCGGTTTTTTGTCTTCTGCTATCCATTCGTACACTAATCTGGCAATTTTCGTGTTTTTGCAGACGATGATAAATACAGGAGGTCTGGGATCATCTGGACTCTGCAACCATTCCTCACGGGTTTGTTCCCACTGTCCAGCAAGAAGGGCGATCGGGCTTTGGGCGTACTTTAGCACTGCTTCTGGTTTAGGGCTGTTGGTTTTGCCGCCTCGCTCGCTAGGGGTCATTTTTCCCATGATCCACTGCCAGATGTTGAAGTAAGCAACATTGGAGGTAATCGCTCCAGTGGTATCCCTCAAGGGAAGTTGCGGTATTTTGACTAAACCCGATTCAATTGCGTCCATCAGGCTAAAATCACTGACTATCCACGGAAAAGGTTTATTTGCATCTTTAGCAGAAGCCCGAAGATAATAGGGAGTAGCTGACAGATCGATGCAGAGGTTGATCGTTCGGTATTTGTGGATGCGATCAAGTCCTTCAATCCAGATCGTCGATTCCTTGCGATCGTATTCCAAAGCGTCATCGTCCTCGCCCTCCTCACTCTTATCGTTAGGAGCTATCCGGTAAGCGTGGTGAGCTTCATCGTTAAGGACGAGAATTCTGGTTTTATTGCCGATCTCTTGGTTGAGGATACGGCGTATCCAAGCGGCTTCGCTTTCTAGGTAACGGGTCGATCTCACCTTGACCTCGGTTATATTGCCTTGTTTGTCTTTCTTCTCCTCTAGTACCTTGATCTGTCCAGTACGCTTCTGTTGTTCTAGGGTTTCGGGGGTTAGGTAACGGGTTCCCCTTGCGGTGGTGTTCTCTTTACCAATTTTGATAACTTCGGTAGAAATAGTTTTTACACCTGTCTTGATCACTTTGGCTGCATCTTCACCCGCCGTAGAGGGCGATCGACGCTCGAAGACGTGCCAGTTGGTGACGATAACCTTTCCTTGCCGGAGTCTGTCCATCAGGTGAGAGGGTACAAGGTCACGGGTGCGGTACAGGCTGGCCTCTCCGTTAGCGGGGTTTAATTCCTGAAGACGACCTTTAATAGTGACGTTGGGACAGACCACCAAAACGACATCGGAAAAGCGGGTATCACTTCGATCGTTTACCTTGTTCAGGATGCTCCAAGCGGCCAGCATTCCCATCACCGTTGTTTTTCCAGAACCCGTGGCCATTTTGCAAGCATAGCGGATGAAAGCTTTGAGTTCGAGATCGAGAGGCGTATCGACTGGGATATGGATTCCCTGCTGGAAGTCAAGGCGGGACTCGGTTAAAAAGATGATGGTTTCTACCGCCTCGCACTGAGCAAAAAATAGCCTTTGCTCTCTGTCCTTGCGGTTCCAGTGGCGAAGCAAATCTAAAGTGGTACGGGTCACGCCGGGGTAATTTTGCGATCGCCATTCTTTCACTCTTTCTCTCAATCGGTTCACTAGGGTCATTTCGTAACCCGGCGCAAATTCTTCTGGTGGCGACAGCTTGAGAACTTGACCCAAATCCCAATCAAATTGACCCTCGCGAGGAGGATAGATGATCGAGGGACGGCGACCGTCTCGCAATTCGGGGGCGTAGTTCTCTCGGATAAACCAGTATTTCGATGGTTCATCGAAGGGAGAGTTTAGAATCGGGCGATCAACTTCGTAGGACATTAAGGCTATTGACGGGTAACAGTTATCGTGTAAAGGAATTTTGTGTTGTCTGGCAAAAACTCTTCTGGGTAGTTACGAGAAGCTATATTGTTTTTAAATTGGGAATTTCCATCTTTATCAACTTCGACTAGGGCAATCTTAAACTTTCGGTTTTTACTCTCATTGTCAGTGCCGATAATAGTACTTTGTTGCCATTTTCCACTACCCACATCTGGTGCAATTTCCCCAACTTGAGGATACCAACCAAAAGAGTTTTCAGGATTCACAACTAGCCATATATGATGGCCTTCTGCAATCTTTCCATATATTTTTCCTGTTGTAGGGAATGTTCTGGAAACTTTACTATTATCAGAAGGAAAATCTATTTTTCCTTTGGCGTTAAACTCACATGATCTAAATGCAATTAGGGGGTTATTATTGGTTGCGTGGGATATTGCTTCGTGTACCCCCCATCCCATTGTAAAAGCAGTAATTGCAACAGTACAAATAAATATAACAGGGTTATTCTCAATAAGCGTTTTTAGATTAAACCCTTTATCTTCTGAGGAATCTGACATAGATAGCTACTCTCCTTTTAAAGATTCAATAACTAACAACTCGTTACCCCGATCGTCTATCACCTTGACGGCGATTTCCTTATGCTCGCCCGCCTCAAAAGGCGTGCTGATCGTTCCTGCTAAGTGTTCCCATACTTCATCGTCATAACTGCCTTTCAAAGCTTTTTTGAGAGAATCCCATGCACTGGTACGGGGAAAGAAAGCCTGTTTGACGTAGAAGCATAAGCCGTTGTAGTCGGTATCGAGGAACCAAGCGGGAACGTTGCGACCCGGTTCGGATTCCACTTCCATCGTGATCGGGTCGAATACATCCAAACCTAAAAGCTCCACTTGATATTTACCGTCACCAGCACGATGAATTTTTACGTCTGGCAGACCGCAGGTGCTGAATATCTGCGAACTTCTCATGTGTTTGAGGAGATCGCCCATCAATATATCGGGAGTGGCTTGAATATAGGTTGCCGGGATACCGATCGCTTCCTGACAATTTTCGATGAACTGACGAGCTTTAGCGGCGATCGCAAATCCAATGACGAACAGGTGGGCGTATTGCTTACGTTGGGCTTCGTTCGCAGCCTCGAATACGGTTCTCTCAGCAATCGCTCCATTTTCCGGTCCGAATATGAAGGCTACTGGTTTCTGGGAGAGCGGCAGTTTATTTAGGTTTTCCTCTAGAGCCTCATCTACCACATCGTTGAGGGTTGCACCTTCTAGTTCGCTTGCTTTTACCAATGCTTCGGCCGAAAGCGATCGGGACTTGGTAGGCTGTCGCACTTGGGAAAGGTTGAGAGTGCGATTACCGGGCAAGCGTAGAACGGGAGATTTCCGCAGGATTTCTAGCATCCTGTCTTGGTAGGAGCCGTTTATCTCCATCCCTGTATCTTCTGTCTCTGGAACTTCACCTGCGTCCATATCAACTGGGGGCGGGATCGTTCCCTCGATCGTGAAGGGGCTACACACCCGCACGATGCTGTTATCGGTTTCGGGGCGATCGACTAAAATTTCCTCTGCGGGCGGTTCATTATTGGCAATACTTTTTAGGGTAATATGCGGGACGATTCCCCCGACTTCCTCACCTTTACTGTTCTGTTTTCGTTTATAAACAAAGCCGTTAGCGGGGGAATTACCGTCCTTAAGTTGATACCACGGAAAAGTCGCGGTTAATAGACGTTGACGGGCTAGGGCTAGGGGAACGCGGCTTACATCGCAAGTAATCCACCTTCTACCCCATTGCTCGGCCACGTAAGCGGTTGTGCCGCTTCCACAGGTTAGATCTAGGACTAGATCGCCGGGATCGGTGGTCATGAGAAGACAGCGTTGAATAACTTTAGAATGGGTTTGAACAACATAGTATTTATCTAGATCGCCAGCCGTATCTTGCCAATTGTTTGTTAATTTTATTACTGGAAAATCATCAAGATAAATAACGTATCTTAGAGTTTTTCCAGTATCTTTTAGCCGTCTTGCTTGGGCAAGTTTCTCCATTCCAATTTTATTGGTTTTCCAACTTTTCCCAGAACTTGTTCTATAAATTTTGTTGTTGTATTCAAAATCAAAAGTACAAGAAGAAGTATATCCACTAGATACAAGATTTTCATCTGCAAATATTCGGCTACCAACGGGAAGTAGTTCTGGATTAGCTTTCTCTTCTGCCGTTAATGTTCTTCTACTTCCGTCGGCTAGTTCAACATTAGAATATCTAGATTTATCGTCTAACTGTCGAAATAAAAATAAATCTTTGTATTTATAACTTGATTTATCTTTTGCATACCAAATTAAATAATCACTAATCTCAGCTAAACCAGATGAAGTTAAGGGAACCGAAGTCCTATATGTAATGAAAGAGCAAAAATTGTCAGCCCCAAAAACCTCATCCATTAATTCTCTAATATGATGAACATTCTCATCGCTAATCTGCACAAAAACACTACCGCTCTCCGTTAACAATTCCCTCGCCAACAACAATCGATCGCGTAGATAACTCAAATAAGAATGTAAACCCAATTCCCAAGTATCCCGATAGGCTTGAACCATCTCTGGCTCGCGGGTAAAACTCCCATCATCATTATGCGTAACATCCCGCTTCCTGACAAAAGGCTGAAAGTTACTACCAAACTTCACTCCGTAGGGAGGATCGATATAAATCATCTGAACTTTGCCAGCCATGCCCTCGTATTGCAAGAGGGAATTCATCACAGTTAAGGAGTCACCGAGAATCATCCGGTTAACCCATTTATCCTGATACTCGTAAGCTTTTAATATCTGGTCTGATATTGACCATTGTGGATCGTTGAATAAATCAAAAAGATTTAGCTGATTTGAGCCAATCTTGTGAGATTTAAGAGTTTCGATAATGGCTCGTGTTGATAGTCTTTCATGAACGAATAGAGGTAAGGTTGGGACTTCAAACGATTCTCTTTCTGCCTTACCAGCCCAGTTTAAAAATGGCTGACTCATAGCTTTTAATTGAGAGGCAGCAACCTTAGCTTCTTCTAAACTTTCAGCTTCTAAAATTTTGGCTATTAATGCTTCTGCTTTTTCCCTAGCCGGGTTTTCATCCCAGCTTAATTCGGGCGCAATAGAAGAATCGTAACGGTAGGTAGCGGGCAACTTTTTCTTTTTAAAATGTGGCTCGGTTCCAATATCGGGACGTTGGGGATGTGTCTGACCGTGATTGTAGCTTTTCGGCTCTTTAGATTGTCCGCTATTACCCTTTCCTTTTGCCATAACTGCCCCGCTATTGATTCTCCGACCGACTACCCACTCTTTTTAAGAATGGATAGAGTAAATCCAGCAAAACCGTCAAGGTTTACCGTCTATTTCTAGAATGCCACGAATAGCGATCGATACTTCACTTTCTCTCACCGGAAATAAAGTAGTACATAGTTATTCCCTAGTAAAGATTGGGGGGAACTATAGTAGAAAGGGAACTGGGAATCGGAACGATGATCGAGCGACACAGAAGGAGATTGGCTAACGGGGAGGAGCGGGTCTATACCTACGGGGTTGGAGCGGACGGTGAGCGTCAGTCTTTGTCGATCCGTTCCGTTGATGATTCCGTTTCAATCCCCTGCTATAGACGAGCAGAAAAAGAGCGGGTGGTGGCCGCCCTACTAGCCAATGCCAGTTTGTTGGTGGTGGGGGAAGCTGGTGCGGGGAAGACCTTTTTAGCGGAGCGGGTGATCGAGGACTTGTGGAGACGAGGTTTTCCAGTGGCCGCCCCGGCCATCGGCACGGTCAAACAGATGCTTCTGGAAATCGCAGGGGATTTGGGGGTAGATACGGAAACCCTAGAGGGCAAACCGATGACAGGACAGCAGTTACAGGAAGCGATCGCCGAATGGCTGCAAGGTAACGTCGCTTTTCTGGTCATGGACAATGCCCACAGGTTTCCGGTTTCCCTGCGTTGTTGGTTAGAAAAACTGCATTTGCAGGGACAGCCGATGTTATTATTAGCTACTTACCCCCCAGCCAGAGATATTTTTTTGAAGCTTCCCCGCATCGAATTGGAAGCTTTACCAGAAAGGGCGATCCGCGAAATCATGGAGGCGGAAGCGGTCAGTTTGGGATTGCAGGTGACACAGGGTAAACTGGCCGATTGGCAACAACGGGCGATCGGTAATCCCATGTTGGCGAAACGGGTGGTCAAGGAAGAATATTTAGGATTGGAGGGCAATAATTACGATCATACCCAGTGGATCGACGGTACTCCCCTACTAATCGCCGTTCTCATGGGTTTTATGATTCTCAGATTCTTGGGACTCGGTTTTAATAACACCAGTCTTTATCTGATCGGCGGGATACTGACCGTAACTGTGGGAATGGTCAGGTTGATGATTTATTCGTTACCCCGACAGTCTAACCGTTTGGGACGCTGACCTCAGACAACCGCTCCTAGTCCCTAAAGGAGTTTGGTCTGTCACATAGATCACACATCGATCCGGTAAACTGAAAGAGTTGAGCATGATGACCTATGACCATTGCGATCAACCAACCAATAGAACAAAAGCAACTCAGCTTTGACGAGTTTCTCTCTCGTTACGGTGGGGATAATCGCTACGAACTAATCGATGGAGAGGTGTTCGATTTGGAACCGACGGGGTGGCATGAGGAAGTAGTAGCTTTCATTACCACAAAGGTCTGTGTCGAGATCGATAAAATAGATTTACCTTGGTTTGTTCTTCAACGGGGATTATTGCGTCCTTCCCACCTTAGTATGACGGCATTTCGACCTGACGTTGCGGTTGTAGATCGAGATGAACTTAGCAAAGAACTACTTTGGTCTAACCAGTCGATTCTGACGCTCGGTAGTTCGATTAAATTTGTGGCGGAAGTTGTCAGTAGCAACTGGCAAAACGATTATGCCCGCAAAGTTGAAGATTACGCCGTTTTAGGCATTCCTGAATATTGGATTGCCGATTATGCGGGATTGGGCGGGACTCGACATATTGGTAAGCCCAAACAGCCCACTCTATCCATCTGTACGCTAGTGGATGGAGAGTATGAGATTCAGCAGTTTCGAGGCAATCAGACCATAACTTCCACCGTCTTCCCAGGTCTGAAATTGACGGCCGAACAGGTGTTGAAAGCTGGTGGATAATCCCGCCATAACAATTCAAATACACCAGACGGACAGACCAGTAACACACCGCAAACCTCAAAGAAAGGGTGATATCGTCGCTTGACAGATCGGCCTCTCAAGAGTCTTCCAGAAAAAATCTGGCAATCAGCCCACGGAAAAAAAGGTTGAGAAACTGGGTGAATTAAACTGTTAACTTTGGGTTTTAGATTTGGTCGGGTTAAGAGTTATTCAGTGATCAGTTGTCAGTTTACGATTACCGATCACAGCAAAAAACTAACCCTTGCCGCTCGATAATTTAAGTTATCATTCACGACTACCACTCCCGATTCACAAACTATAACTTATAATTTATAATCTATAATTCACAATTTATAATTCATAATTTATAATTCATAATTTATAATTCATAATTTATATGATGAGCGTCACTCATATAGCCTTTTCGGTAGCTTTGACGAGTATAACGTTGGGAACCGCCAATCCGGAGATATTGGGCATAGCGGCGGTGGCAGCCCTGTTACCAGATATTGACACGGGCAAAAGCTCGCTCGGACGGCTCTTTTTTCCCGTCAGCAGTTGGCTAGAAAAGAGAACGGTTCATCGGGGCATAACCCACAGTTTCTTTGCTTCTGGTGTCGTCACCCTTGCGGCTTATCCCCTGGCCTTACTGGGTTATAGTCCACTCTGGTACGGTCTGATTCTCGGCTACTTTTTCGGCTGGTTTGCCGATGTTTTTACCAAGTCGGGAGTGCAGGCGTTCTATCCCGGTCGGGGACGGATGATCATCCCCAGAAATCCTCGTTTGAGGTTGGCCACGGGGAGTAATGCCGAGTGGTTTCTGCTTTTTGTTCTTGTGGTCGTCTCGGTTCTGAGTATTTCTATCAACAGTGGTGGCGGTCTGATCCGCGGGTTCAATCAGGCGTTGGGGTTGCCGTCGGGAGCGATCGAGACGGTGAACGAGGATGCTTCCCGTTATCTGTTGCGGGTTAGGGTTCAAGGGAGGAACGCCATTACCGAACAGCCGATTGACGCTACCTACGAGGTAATCGAACCGTTGACCGTTAGCGATCTGCTGGTCAAGGACGAACAGGGAACGGTGTACCGACTGGGTTCGAGTCAGGAATCTCAGATCATCGCCTCCCGCCTTCGGGTAGAACGGGTCGCGCCTGTCCAAGTAAAGATCGAAAATATCCTCTTGGAAGATGAATATTTAGATAGGCTCGCTAATTTAACGGGAAGGGTATATTTAACGGGAACGCTGACCGTGGCCGATGGTTCGGATATAAGTTTGCCCAGTCATGCCGACCGTTTCGATACCATCACCCTACAACCGGGTAACATCGCCTACGCCCGACTTACCGCCGCTAGTCCCCAGTACGCGATCGATAAGTTGGGAGAATACAGCGTTTCAGGTCATCTCATCGCCAGGATAGTCAATGTTCAATAAACAGCAGAAAAAACCACTACCCACCGCCACTTTACAGGCTCCGAAGTCCCTTAATTCCCCCTTATCAGAATCATCGCCACCGTCCGGCATTCTCTTGGGGGATAACTGTTATTGGAATCCTAGTCATCTACCCAATGGTCACATCGTCGCCATTGGTGCATCAGGTAGTGGCAAAACCCAGACCCTCAAAGCGATCGCCTATTCCCTGAGACAGACCTATCCCGATATTCAGTTATTTATTATCGATTTCCACGGTGATCAAGAGATTATCGGTGAAACTTGTTATCCCCTGCACATGGCCAGTTCTCACGGCATTAATCCCCTGATTGTCAACCTCGATGCCGAAGGGGGTGGTCCCCATCTACAGGCGATCGCTGTTACCACTACCCTAAAACGTTCCTTACAGTTGGGACCCAATCAGGAGGGATTACTATTAGAAATATTGCAATTTTGTTATGACCGACGGGGCATCACCCAAGAACAACCGACGAGTTGGACAAGGGAAGCACCCAATTTTACCGATTTGCAGCAGGAGATTGAGTCTAGGGTCGAGAGCGGCTGCAAGGAATCGCAAAAATTAAAACTGAAACTGATGGCCACGTTTACCTACGGCGTTTTCTGCCGTCCCCAACCCGACTTCACCGAGAAACACATCCGCATCGACCTCTCGAAATTACCGCCTGAGATCGGGGCGATTGCCGCCGAATCCCTAGCATGGCAATTGATGAACCGACACCGGTTAACTGGCGAAATCGAGGGTAAGTTACCCCGCACCTACCTATTCATCGACGAGGCCAAGGAATTGCGGAAAAGTCGGGCTTGCGATCGGATTATCGCTGACGGTCGTAAGTACGGGCTGGGTTTGGTGTTGGCATCCCAATCGGAACGACATCTCAGCGACGACGTGATCGGCAACTCCTCGACGAAGATCGTTCTGCCGGTGGACCAGTCGGAAGTGAAACGGGTGGCCGCCAAATTCCGGTTTGCCGAGAAGAAAGTAGCCGAGTTAGTACCCTTGACCGCCCTATGTCGTTTCGGCAAACAGGCAGAAGTGACCAGCATCTTTCCCTATCACCGGAGGGTAGAAGATGGTTAGCACTCTTTCTAGGTCAAAACCCCACCAGCGACGCACTGAGACGGTTTTCGCTATCCTCGACGACGCACCAGCTGGTACGACCTACGAAGGTCTGATCTCGTTGGTACGGGAGAAAACAGGCCAGGGTTGTTCCCGTAAGCTGATCAGTCGCTGGAAACGGGAACGCACCAGAGAAACCGTCTTGGAAATTCCGACCGTCTTGGAAATCCCGACCGTTTTAGAAACGACCGCTTCTCAAAAAACACTTAGACAAAGTTCAGTGCCTACCCTGAGAGAAACCGACACTCCCGCCGTTCCAGAACCCCTGCCCTATTCCCCCCGTCCTGATTTCTTTCGTTACCTGACCCTTGCCGTTGCTACCATTATCACCCTAGTCGGTTGCAGTTACACCACCGCCCAAAAACCCACCCCCTTCAACAAGCTCGACCCCGTTACTCCCGTCATCCTTCCCGTTGCCCCCCCGACGAAAATATCCTCGACACAACCGAGGGAGATCAAGATTCAATTGACCCTTACCACCCCTGCCGATTTGCGGGTCAAACAAGGCTCTCGCATCGTGGCGGGTCAGACCTTAAGCGATCGCTCGACCGAGAGACAACGACTACAAACCCAACGAAAACAGTTAGAACTCTCCCTCAAACAGTTAGAGATTCCCCTACCCGAACTCACCTTACCTTCACCACCCCCAACATTAAATAAACTTCCCCCCGTTTCCTACCGACAAGAAATAGCTCAAATTACTCTGAAAACAGGAGAATTAAAACAGTTAGAGACTAAAATCACTCAACAAAAACAGAAAATCGCCCAATTACTTACCTTGAGCGAAGCCGAAGATAAGAAACTTGCCATGAAACCCACGGACGTTCGGGTAGCTTCCGTTCCCACCCGAACGTTCCCCACTTTTGTCACCATCGATGGGCAAGCCCCCGTGAAGACGATTATCGAACACGAACGGGCGAAACTCTCCCAACTGGAAGCGGAACGGGAACAAGCAAAAATACAACTGGAAATCGCTAACGGTCAGTTGTCCACCGCTAGGGAAAAACGCCTTCAAGAAGAATACCAACTCGCAGTCGAGGAAAACCGACGGGCGATCACTCTCCGCAACCAACAACTGGAAGTGGATAAACAAAGAGCGGTTCGCGCTGCACAACTTCAGGAACGAGAATATAACAAAGCGGTCATCAGGACGAGAATACAGGAGATCGACGATGCACTGGTTCAATTGGGTACGGTTAAGGCTCCCTATCCCGGAACGGTCAAACGGCTTAAATGGCAAGGCCAGAACGACCATACTCTTACTGTCGAGCTTACTCTTGACGTGGCCTCCCCTACAGGCCGCTCCTCTACCCTGTCTCGATAGCGGCAATGACTGCATTCAGACCCTGACCGAGGCGGCGATCGAACGTTCCCCCGAATTGCAGACCCTTGATGAGCGACTCTCCCTGATCGACCAGCGACTGCAATTGGCAGAACAAACTATTGATCATGCCAACGCCCGACATTGGACAAGTTATCTCACCACCGACCCGATCGCCATTCTCCAAAATATCTTCGGGGGTGGTCAGGTACAACAGCAAAGGATAGCCATCACCGACCTCGAAATCAGGGCGGCCGACCTAGAAGCAGCCAGGGCTGAATTGGAACGTCAAAGGGATGCCAAACGCTCTCAACTCGGAGAACAGGTCTTAACGCTGGTGATCGCCTACGAAACCGCCGGCGATCGAGAACGGGCGATATTAGCCCAACTGTCCAATCACGACCTCTTGAGCAGGATTACCGAGATCGATTACCGTCTGGGCGGTTCATCCACCGAAACCTATCTGACCAGAATCGCCCAACGAGAACAGTTAGAGATTCAGTTGAACCGTTACCGTCTCGAACGGGAAACCGCCAAACGACAGCTTCTATCCCTGACCGGGTTTTCCGCTTCTGAAACTACTGGGGAAACTACCGGGTGACAGACCATTACTGTCAGAAATAGGAATCATTGCTAGGAATTCGGAAACGTCATGGCGGTCGGGTTTACCGCATTTTGAAGATGATCATCTATCTGTTCAGCGTTATGACTGCTTAGTAGCGCATCTGGGAACAGTTCCCGCAGATTGCGCCGCCGCCCGTCGTGAATCTCTCGCTCTTCTGGAACTCTGGCAAAAGTCTTACAGTCTCTAAACCCTAGCTCTCTTATGGGGTAGGCCTTCAAGCTATCGCTAACTAACAGAAATCCTAAATTTGAGTTTTTATTAGAAAAAAAGTCAGCGTTTGCTTGTCAACCAAGAGTTTCAGAATCTAGATTCGGTCAGGTATTTCCGAAAGTCCCAGAAGAGCGATAGCTAACCCAGCCCAATTCGCTAAAAAATATCATTAATATGGAATTGCTCTCTTTCTATGTCTGATAATACTCATGACCTATATCTAAATAATCAGCTTAGACATTTCTGGAAATTTTTAGAAGAAGATTTAACAGAAGAAGACTGGGAAGATAGCTATAAAGATTCGTGGTGTAATTTAAATCAGATCGAATCGTTTTCAGGTTCAATCCCATCCATACTCAGCCATTCATTAGGAGAAGCTCAGTTTGGAGTCAATCACTGGTCGCTTAGTCCATTTCAGCGAATATATTATCTAATCAAACCCTTTTTTCCCCGACCGTTAGCCATTAAAGTCCGTCAATATCATCGTTTTAAACAAGAGACAAAATTTTCTCTAAGCTGGCCGATTGAAGATCGTTATGTCCGGCTTCAGTTTGAGGCTGCCTCGAAGATTTTAAAGGACAAGAATTTACCTCAAATTCCTTGCATTGGATTTTGGCCCAATAACAACCTCTGTGCGTTTATTCTGACCCACGATGTGGAAACACTTCAGGGTCAGGATTTCGTGAGGACTCTGGCTAACTTAGAGCAGGAGTATGGTTTTCGGTCTTCATTTAACTTTATCCCAGAAAGGTATGCTGTTGATAGGGAACTTCTAGAAGAGTTACGCTCTAGAGGGTTTGAAATAGGTATTCACGGGCTGAAGCATGACGGTAAGCTGTTTACATCAAGGCGAGTGTTTGAACAACGAGTCAAGCGGATCAATCACTACCTTCAGGAGTGGAAAGCGGTAGGCTTCCGTGCCCCCCTAACCCACCGCCATCCCCTCTGGATGCAGTCCTTAAACATTGAATACGATAGTTCTTTTTTTGATACCGATCCCTACGAGCCGATCTCCGGGGGCACGATGAGCATTTGGCCTTTCTTTATCGGGCATTTCGTTGAATTGCCTTATACCCTACCACAAGACCATACACTGATGGTCATTTTAGGTGAGACGACACCCCGTTTATGGATAGAAAAAGTGAATTTTATCGAGAGGTATTACGGTATGATTTTGCTGAACACGCACCCTGATTATCTGTGCCAGCCAGAATATCTAGGAATTTATCGGGAATTCTTACAAGAGATGAAAGCTCGACAAGGATATTGGCAGGCACTACCCCGTGAAGTCGCTCGCTGGTGGCGGCTACGACACCAAGCTAACGGAATTGCTGATTTGCCTAATGGCTCTCTCTTCTATCTTCGGCGAACAGAAACGGGGAACACTTTAGTATCTCAACCAGAGGAAAGATGAGTATCAATCAACCGGAGTTTGTTCGCATTGCTCCAGATGTCAAGCTAGGCAAAGGGGTAAAGATTTACGCCTTCGTCAACCTCTATGGCTGTCAAATTGGGGATGAAAGCAAGATTGGCTCTTTCGTAGAAATTCAGAAAGATGTGACCATCGGCAAACGCGTCAAGATATCTAGCCATACCTTCATTTGCGAGGGGGTTACCATTGAAGATTTTGCCTTCATCGGTCATGGGGTCATGTTCACCAACGACAAATACCCCCGTGCGACTAACCTAGATGGCTCCCTGAAAACTGAGGGCGATTGGAGCGTAACTCCCATCCTAATCAAGCGAGGGGCATCTATTGGCAGTAATGCCACCATCCTCTGTGGCGTGACCATTGGGGAAAACGCCATTGTGGGGGCAGGTAGCGTCGTGACCAGAGATGTTCCAGACAACGCTATTGTAGCAGGAGTTCCTGCTCGTATCTTAAAATGATGGCTCTTCTGGTTTCTGTGTGGAAACGAGGTCTATACTGATAGAATATCCGCAAAATAGTCCTAAAAGTCTTGCCCAATAAGCATTTCACGTTCCATAAGCAAAAATTATCACACAAAGTCGAGAAGAGCCAAATGATTTTATTTGTATTTGGCTCTCTTGGATTTGGTGGGTAAAATGTATTCTAAGATACATTCCTCCTAGCGAGAGCCTGGAACGAACCACAAAGACACAAAGGACACAAAGATTGATCGATCCTATGTAAGTTAAACTTATCACACAGAACCTAGAAGAGCCTGTATTTTATGTAACATTTTTGTGAACAGATTGTGGTTATGTTTAACTATAGCGGTTCTCGTTGGCGTGAGGCACATACAGATGACTGTAACGCTTATCCAGTAAGGCATCTGCTGTACTTTATCCAATCATGAACCGCTATATACTTCGCCGATTCAAGTCTGAAGTGCATCACCTGAAAAGCTTGACAGAGGAAAGCTCATCAGTTAAAGTCGGATATTGCTCAAAACAAACAGACAAACTAATGAACTACTCACA
>VYKN01000133.1_pt1 | contig 15501 bp, 9 predicted proteins | sample 5114581 | NCBI WGS metagenome assembly VYKN01 (sample SAMN12291810, study PRJNA351875) | freshwater metagenome | isolation source: freshwater lake | place: USA: Michigan, Baker Lake | collected 2011-08-08
GCACCCCTCGGGGTATAGGTCGCAATACCGGGTCGTTGCATGAAGTGACGGCTTTAAGCCTTGCGACCCAAGCCTTGCAGGCCATTCGTGACCGCAACAATCTGGACACCTCTAAAGTCGATGACGTCGTTCTGGGCTGCGTAAGCCCTGTAGGTGAGCAAGGCAGCGACATTGCCCGGATCGCCGTGCTGAACGCTGACTATGCGGAAACCACCGCTGGCGTGCAGATCAACCGCTTCTGCGCGTCGGGCCTAGAAGCCTGCAACATGGCAGCCGCGAAAGTCATCTCCGGTGAAGCCGATATGGCCATTGGCGGCGGTGTTGAAAGCATGAGCCGCGTGCCTATGGGCTCTGACGGTGGCGCTTGGGCCTCGGACCCGTCCATCGCGATCAAGTCCTACTTTGCTCCACAAGGCATTGGTGCCGACACGATTGCGACCAAATACGGCTTCTCGCGCGATGACGTGGATGCCTATGCGGTTGAAAGCCAAAAGCGCGCGGCAACCGCTTGGAAAGAAGGCCGCTTTGCCAACTCCATCGTGCCGGTAAAAGACCAAATGGGTGCCGTCATCTTGGCCCATGACGAGCACATGCGCCCAGACACCACCATGCAAAGCCTCGCGTCGCTGGACGCCAGCTTCATCGCCCAAGGCACCATGATGCCAGGCTTTGATGCCATCATCCAACAGCGCTATCCAGAATTGGAAGCCATCAATCACGTGCATCATGCTGGCAACAGCTCTGGCATCGTTGACGGCGCTTCGGCTGTTTTGATCGGCAATAAGAAGATGGCCAAGGCCACTGGTATGAAGCCACGTGCCAAGATCGTTGCGATGGCCTCTATCGGCTCAGAACCCTCGATCATGTTGACCGGCCCAGAATTTGTTGCCCGCAAGGCACTGGCAAAAGCTGGCATGAAGCCAGAAGACATTGATCTCTACGAACTCAATGAAGCCTTTGCTTCGGTTGTTTTGCGCTTCATGCAGGCCCTCAACATCCCACATGACAAGATCAATGTTTGCGGCGGCGCCATCGCCATGGGTCACCCATTGGGTGCGACCGGCGGCATGATCCTTGGGACCGTGCTGGATGAGCTTGAGCGCACCGGCAAGGAAACTGCCCTGATCACCCTGTGCGTCGGTGCAGGCATGGGCACGGCCACCATTATCCAGCGGGTTTAAGACCCACCTGACTTGTGACGCGGGCAGCATCGCTGCCCGCTTGCTGGCCTACCGCCTGCCCCCATGGCGAGGCCAAGACCCTGAATTTTGGAGATAGTCTTATGGAAAATTTCAAAACCAACCTCGATGCCGATGGCGTGTTGCACATCGGGTTCGACGTTCCCGGCAAGACCATGAACACCATCACCGGTGGCGTGATGAAGGAAATGGGCGAATTGGTCGCTGAGATCAAAGGCAATGCTGCGATCAAAGGTGCCGTGCTTTATTCCGGTAAAGACAATGGCTTCTGCGCTGGCGCTGACCTTGGCGAAATCGGTGGCGGCAGCATGGATGCCGACAAGAATCTGTCTGAAGATGAGAAGCTGAAGAAGTCGTTTGAGCAAGGCTTCGGCTTAAACCGTTCGCTGCGTGCGCTGGAAACCTGCGGCAAGCCAGTTGCTTGTGCACTGGAAGGCTTGGCACTCGGCGGCGGTCTCGAAATCGCGCTGGCTTGCCATTACCGCGTGGCGGCCGACATTCCTAAGATCCAATTCGGCTTGCCAGAAGCTAAGGTCGGCCTTCTGCCCGGTGCTGGTGGTACCCAGCGCCTGCCCCGCCTGATCGGCGTGATGAATGCCATGCCGCATCTGTTGCAAGGTGCCAGCATGAACCCACAAGAGGCCTTAAAAAAAGGCGTTGTGGGCGCAGTTGTGCCAGCGGGCGAAACCGTCGCTGCAGCTAAGGCTTGGTTGCTAGCCAATCCAACGGCCGTCGCGCCTTGGGACGTTAAAGGCTACCGCGTAAAGGACGGCCCATACTCTCCCGGCGGTGGCATGGCCTTTGTCGGCGGCAATGCGATGTTGTCGAAGACCACCTACAGCAATTATCCCGCCCAAAAGGCGATCATGAGCGCCGTATTCGAGGGCATTCAAGTGCCAATGGATGCGGCCTTGCGTATTGAGACGCGCTACTTCTTGAAGAATATGGCCAGCCCATCTGCGAAAGCGATGGTGCGCTCGCTCTTCTTGTCGACCCAAGCCTTGGCCAAGGGTGCCAACCGTCCACAGGGCTTTGACAAGTATGAGATCAAAAAGGTCTCCGTTCTGGGTGCCGGCATGATGGGCGCAGGCGTGGCCTATGTGCAGGCTATGGCTGGCATTGAGACCGTGCTGATCGACCAAAGCCAAGAGGCGGCTGAAAAGGGCAAGGATTATTCCAAAAAATTGCTCGACAAGGCGGTCTCTCGCGGCAAAATGACCCAAGAGAAAGCCGATGCCGTCTTGGCTCTCATCACGCCGACCACCGACTACGCACACGTCAAGCATTCGGACTTGGTCATCGAAGCCGTGTTTGAAAACCGCGAAATCAAAGCCGACGTGACCCAAAAGGCTGAAGCCATGATGGGCCCCAATGCGGTGTTTGGGTCCAACACTTCGACCCTGCCGATCACAGGCTTGGCTACCGCGTCCAAGCGGCCCAAGAATTTCATTGGTATCCACTTCTTCAGCCCCGTGGATAAAATGGGTCTGGTTGAAATCATCATGGGCAAAAAGACCACCCAGGAAACCTTGGCCAAGGCGGTCGATTACGTCTTGAAGATCAAAAAGACCCCGATCGTGGTCAATGACAGCCGCGGCTTCTACACCAGCCGTTGCTTTGGTACCTATGTGCAAGAAGGCCAAGAAATGTTGGCCGAAGGCATTAAGCCAGCCATTATTGAAAACGTGGGCCGCATGACCGGTATGCCGGTTCCGCCTTTGTCGATGGCCGATGAAGTCGCACTCGACCTTGCCTATAAGGTCGGTCAACAAACCAAGAAGGACCTTGGCAACAAATGGGTGGCGACGCCCAGCCAATTGATCATCGAAGAAATGGTGGAAGGCCTTGGCCGCTTCGGTCGCAAAAACAAGAAGGGCTTCTATGATTATAAGGAAGACGGCACCAAGGCGATTTGGCCGGGCCTGACCTCGGTCGTGGCAACCAAAGTACATGAAGCCGATCCTGCCATGGTGAAGGAATATAAGAACCGCCTTCTCTATCGTCAGGCCCTAGAAACCGCGCGTTGCTTTGAAGAAGGCGTCATAACTGACCCACGCGACGCCGACATCGGCTCCATCCTCGGCTGGGGCTTTGCGCCTTACACGGGCGGCACGGTCAGCTTCATGGACGGCATCGGCATCGCCAATTTCGTTGCCGAAGCAGAGCGTCTGGCCAAGAAATACGGCCCCCGCTTTAAGCCAAACAAGCTCTTGAAAGACATGGCGAAAAACGGTGAAACCTTCTATGGCCGCTTCAGCGGCGAAGCAGCCAAGAAAGCAGCTTAAGCGGTTTCAACGTCTGTTTCAGACAGAAAGGGCCACCTGCCGGGTGGCCCTTTTTTGTTTTGTTTTGCAAGAAAAAATTATAATTGACCTGACCCGAGCCACGTTTGTTCGGCTGTCAGTAACCACAACTCAGCGTGAAGCCATGGCGCATGAGCCAGCGACACGATAAGCAACCGATTAAGCGATGAGCATAATTTTCTTGGTATTGGCCAAGCAAAAGCGTGATGTGCCAACGGTTAGGGCAGCCGGACGCATAGTCTTAGCAGCGCGAAGTTTTATAGCTTCAGGGCCAAGTGTGGCGGCTTAGTTGTTGCTACCGCGACGTGGTTGAAAGCTTTACGACCCGAATTAGTTCGCACGCTATCCAGCCGGTTTAGACCCTTTATGGGTCACGCCATGTTCATCAACCCAAATGTTGCCGCGAACAAACTCCCACATGATATTGGTCCTACGAATGCGGTACAGCACAGTTGGCACCATCACCATGTTGTATGAACCACCCGACAATGCCTTAAAAAAATGTCTATCACCCGTCAAACCTGGCTTGTTGTCCAATGGAATCGACCAGTTTCCCAAAAACGGGCCAACTCTGTGCTTATCTACCATAAGGCAATTCGTATCGATAAATCCGCCAATCTTTTTGAACCTACCCCGGTTTGGCCCTACCGAATCCCAAATGTCTACCCCCAGATGTTGCTCGGTATCCTCATCAACCAAAATCCGTTGGCCTGACGCCCAAACTTTCCCTTGAATTGCACCAAAAAGATGCCTCAGGTGAAATGGAAGCCAAGTATTGTCGTCATCCAGATACGCAACATGTTGCGCATTAGCGATGTAACTTAAGATTGTCCGCAATGCACCGCAGTCAGTTGCGAAATGGACACCGCCATGTCTTGCTGACGTAGAATAGGGAAGCGCCATAACCAAAATTGAAACATTAGGTGGCCTAGCGGCAAACACTGGCTCAAAGTCATCTAGGTTTCCCTGAGCAACATCTATACCAATGACAATTTGAATCCTCTTGTCCAAATCTTGTTCATACACAGATTGAACAGCGCGCCCCAGAGTTGGACGCAGAATTGTAGGAATAATCACCGCCACAGCGACAGGATCTTGCGCAGAGAACGCGTCAGGATAGTAGCGCCCAATTGAGACATGTTTTTCGGTCAAACTGATTTATCTCCCATAAGCGCATTCGTTGGTGCGCCGGACACGATTAATGTTGTAATCCTCGACCTTCAAACAAGTCCATTAGGCAGCAGCTAACGCGATTACAAGTTCCAAGACGAGCGTTACCGCCCCGAGCTTCGTCGATAGACGCTCCCGTCTTCGGCCATCCCTATCTCGCCCCGGTGCAGTTTCCAGAGGCTATTGTCCCTCCGGATACGGTAGAGCACCGTCGGAACCAAGACCATATTATAGGAACCTGCCAATAAGGCTCTAAAGACGGTCTGATCGGCGGTCATGCCCGGCTGGTTATTTAAGGGAATACACCAATTCCCCAACACGTTGCCTACCCTGAGTTTATCGATCATCAAGCAATTGGGATCGACAAAGCCGCCTTGCCGCTTGAATCTTCCTTTGTTTGGGCCAACTGAATCCCATTCATCCACACACAAGTGTTGATCTGTTTCATCATCGACAAGAATGCGCTGTCCCGATGCCCAAACCTTACCTTGGATCGCACCGAATAGATGACGCAAATGATACGGCAACCAAGTATTGTCATCATCCAAATATGCTAAATGACGGGCATTGGCCGCATAACTCATGATGGTACGCAGCGAACCGCCGTCAGTAGAAATATGCACCCCCCCATGCCGAACAGATGTCGAGTACGGAAGTGCCATAATCAAAATCGAAACATTAGGTGGCCTAGCGGCAAACACTGGTTCAAAGTCATCAAGGTTTCCCTCAGCAACATCTACCCCAATGACGATTTGAATCCGTTTGTCCAAGTCCTGTTCATAAACAGATTGGACCGCACGCCCCAAAGTCGGACGCAGAATTGTGGGAATGATTACCGCCACAGCAACGGGATCTTGCGTGGCGAACGTATCAGGATAAAAGCGCCCAATCGAATGGTAGTTGACGGTCAAAATAGGCCGCTCCAGTTGCTAAGAAACAGTTCAAATTTCAAAAGAGAAACCAACAAAATTTGGTCAGTTCAGAAAAACTTTCTTAGCTGCGTCGCTCCAGCCTTGCAACTCTACAACTGGCGGCGAAATTTTAGTCAATGTCAAAGAAAGCTATTGTTTCAGCAACTAGTCCTTCCGTTGCTTTATCTGGTTCACGTGACGGTCAAATTTCCGTGGCAGTTCGTTCGGTGTCTACTCGCCAGTTACTGTCTCCAAGGCCGATTTTGCCTCAATTGACGCACCATGATTGCGCCTCAGCCTTATTGACATGCCTGGGTCCTAATGCGGTTGACCCAGCCCCCCCGCCTGATCCAGGTCATTTATAAGTGAAGTATGTTCGCCTTACCTTCTGTTTTGTAGGTGGTGGTCAAGGCCCACCGGGTGGAGCCTTTGCGTCGCTCAGGCGAAGCAGCAGTAGGTGTTTTGAACTTTGCTGTTGGTGGTTGCGCACGAAGACTACTGGGGCAAGTCCGCAGGGCGACGTGTGCGGGCGCTGTTGGTTGTAATCGATTGCCCATGCCGTCAGCGCGGCATGTGCTTCTGTCGGCGACGAGAACAGCTCCTAGTTGAGGCATTCATACCGCAAGCGACCATTGAAGCTTCCGACAAAGGCATTCTGGGTTGGCTTTCCGACGACGATGTTGTAGGGACGGTTTTGTGGGTGCAGCGCTCAGCCTGCGTGTAAACTGGCTTTCGTGTATACGCAGAAAAGCCGCTGATTCACCGACCGCAAGGTGATTCAAGGGTTGTCTAGCTCGGTTCCCCGGCATTCAGGCAGATAGTATAATATAGGTACGTTTGCGTCGAATTTAGTTTATTTATAATGAAAGGAGAGATTATGAAAATTCCTTGCGTATTTTGCTTTGATGAATCATTTGTCAATCATGCTGCCGTTGCAATAACATCATTATGCGTTCACTCAAATTCAAATTATAAAATATATTGCCTATTTTACAATATACCCGAAGAAAAACTATCAATAATTTCAAATATAACACGAAGATTTAATGTGGAGGTTGAATTTATAGACGTTGGGGAGCAGTTTTCAAATTGGACAACGGGATATCATTTCTCGGCTGCGAATTATTATCGCTTGTTGATCGAAAAACTTATTCCGGAAAGCAGAGTACTCTATCTTGATTGCGATCTATTAATAACTTGTGATTTGGAAGATCTTTTTACTACAAACCTTGGCAATAGTTTATTGGCAGGTTGTGTAGACAATAGAGGAAGGAAATTATCGAAAATAGCCTTGGCAGAGGATGATATTTACATCAACACCGGCGTCCTCGTTATGGATCTTGATCGAATGCGCTCAGAAGATTTTTTCCATCGGGCTCGCAATGTGTATGAACTAAATGCATCCCAGATTGTTTGGGTAGACCAATGCGTGATAAACTTGGCTGCTGCTGGCAAAAAGTCGCCTCTTGAAAAGCATTGGAATGTCATGGCTCATGAACAGCCAGACGGCACTACACTTGAAACTTTGTATAAACCGTTCGTTGGAAAAGGTATCTTGCATTTCAGTGGGCCGGTAAAACCTTGGCACATGTGGAGTGGGGTTTGGGAATCAACTTTGTGGCAAAGTTATCTGCGGCTTTCGGGAGAGCCTCGGAGTGTGGCTTCTCGACGCCCTGAAACAATCGACGAGTTAAACGCGCTGATCAAAAAATACGAATCTGAGGAAAATTGGAAAGAAGCCGCTAAGGAGCTTAAGCTGCTTGCAAACCACTTCGCGAATAAGGTTAAACAACTTACGGGCACCTAAATTATAGCGAGGTTTTTAGCGATGTAATGCTCACTCAATACCAGGACAACGCTCAACATATACTTTTCACTTGTGTTGATTGGAGCACATGACGGCTCACAAACTTAGCACACGATACAGGCACGCTTCACAACCCCGACCTTAGCCAATTGCCTCCAAATCCGACGCCGGCTTGGCTGCATCGCCCCCCACTTATTGCCGAAATGGATGCGAGCAACTGTGCCAGCCTTGCGCCCCCGAAACAGTCAGCGTAACAAAGATCAATCAGCATTCGGCAGACTTGGTGCGGTTTAGACCCGCGCTTTCATTGGTAAACGACAAATATGGCACTTGTAAGCTTCAAATATAATCTTGTCTTCGTGAAGACCCAGAAGACCGCTGGCAGCAGCATTGAAGTTGATTTGGGCGCTCGATTAGAAGAAAGCGCCGTCGTAACCCCCGTTTATCCGGAGCCAAAGCACCACATAGCAAGAAACTTTCAAACCGATGCGGGTGTTTTTTACAATCACATGAGCGCACTTGAAATTCGAGATTTAATCGGAGAGGCGAGATTTGCTCAGATGTTCAAGTTTTGTGTCGAACGCGATCCAATCACCAAGTGTCTTAGCCATTATCACATGCTTCGAAATTCCTCCTTTCACAACCCAGACGGAGAATATCGCCTGAGTTGGGATGAATATGTTGAGAATGGGAACTTTCCCCTCGATATAGACAAATATACCGAAACTGTTAGCGGTAATCGAAAAGTCATTGTGGACCAGATTTTGCGCTACGAAACCCTTGCGACAGAGCTGCCGGCTCTGCTCAAACAAAGGGGAATCGAAGACTTTACGCTTCAGGCATCTGAAAAGTCTGAGTATTCAAAGCGCGTTCTGGTTAATCGCTCTGAAGTAACTGAAAAGCAACGCGACGCAATACTTTCCGCATTTTCTGAAACTCAAGCGATAATGGCCAATTTTTAGGGTGCTCGTTTAGCTGAGCTCCTGCCGCTTTTTCGGCCTCTGGTAAACTGGGGTTTTTCGAGTTAACCGACCCTATGCTGGGTTAGGTAATATGCTCTGCATAGCTTAAATATTCGGACCTCGGCGTCTTTGTCCCGATAATCCTGAATAACCTGAAAGAAGTCTATTACGCCAACCTTTGCCAGGGCCCTACAAAGCATAGCCTTGCGCCATTACAATTCCGGGCCAAATATTGAACGCTTCAAGGCGTTTATCGTTGACCTGGTGTCCAATTGTGCATCGTCCACGACTTCAAAAACAGTGACCAATGGACGCTCCCAAACAGCGAGCTTGCCCGGTGTCGCAGTGGCATAAGAAATCGCCATTTTCGAAGGGTCGAACTGCGTCCTTTCATTAATGACCCCTGTGGGATCAAGGCCGATCAGGGCAGACAATGCGGCTTGTGCAGCCATGAGTTCTGCCTTTGCACTTTCAAAGCCAACCCGGGCCTCTTGCAACTCTTGTTCTTGATTGAGCACTTCGATGATACTACGCAGACCGATATCAAATTCTAATTCTGCCCCTCGACGCGCGACTTGAGCGGCCCGGACCAGTTCCTCCGCAATTGCTTTTGAATTGCGTGCCGCGTTTAGCCTCGCCCAAGCTGTTGTAACTTGCTCCGTCAAAAGCCGTTCATCGGCGATCGCATCAAAGCGAGCCGCGTTGGATTCAGCCAAAGCCGCCCGTGCACGTGATTGCGGTTGACCGCCGCTCCAAAGTGGCATGACAAACCTCACACCAATTTGGGCATCGGAGTCACGATCACCATTGAAACTAGTATCGCTCCTGCCAGAAACACTAGCCTGTAAATTTACCCTCGGTCCATTTTCCGCTTGAATCCTGCGTGCAGCCGCTCGCGCAATGTCCTCGTCAAACCGCGATGCCTTAAGCACATTGCTGTTAGCGATCGCCAGATCAATGGCTTCTAGCAAAGTGTCTGGAAGATCATCAGGATGTATTTCATCTTCTGTCAAACCAGCGGGCCTTGCGCCCATTCGACGTTCAAGTATTGCCCAACTGCTTTTAAGCCGAGCCTGCGCATTTGTAGCCAAGCGTCTTGCGCTGGCGAGGCGGGTTTCGACTTGAGAAACCTCTGTGAGTCCAACCAAACCCTCCTTTTGTCGGGCTCTTGTGCCGGCCAATTGATCTGTTAGCCAAGTTACGCCTTCGGCTCTGATCTCCGAGACCTGATAGTCGCGTCTTACATCAGCATAAGCTTCAATGATTTCGCGAACGACCGAAAGTTCGCGACCTCGAATGCGTGCTACAGATTGGGCGACCCTTAAGTCAGCTTCCCGCATGGCTGCTTGATAACGACCACCCAAAACTAGAGGCTGTACAGCACTGAGGGACAGTGAACCTGGCTCGGTTGTGTCGCGAATATAGGCCCCAGCATTCAACGAAGCGCGTTGCCGGATGTTGGAGGTGGCTTCAAGCTGAATATTTGGCCGCCGAAGGTTTCTGACTTGGACCTGCCCCTCAATCAAGGCATTATGTCGTTCGCGTTCAGCTTGCAGAATATAACTGTTGTCCAGCCCCATCCGCACAGCTTCAACAACGGACTGCGCACGAACTTCCCACGGCGACAAAATGACGGCAGCCATTGCAGCAGCCAAGATGACAGCCCTGTGATCCATTGTCCTACACTTTAGCTGTCCCGCCCTAGTTGCGCGGGGCAATCCTAATCCGATCGCCAAACTCTACCCAAGCTGGTGAACCTGCCGGGATGACAACATCTGAGCTTTGGGTGACTGACAGTGTCTCACCAGTGCGATCAATCTTGATTATATAGTTGATACCATTTCTGCGAGACGAACGGGCACCACCTGTAGACAAACCTTTTATCTTCACATACCGCTGCGATAACACTGTGGCTGGCTCAGCGCGTATAACTTCACCAACTTCGCTTGCACGATACTCGGTAGCCTTGATCGTAGAAGTACAGGCTGACAAAAAGGACGCAGCCGAGATGAATGCAACCAGTGCAACTTTCCTAAATGTCATTGGATTTTCTCCCAAACTGAGTGAGTTTAAACACGCGATTTAACCGTGAAGCATAAAAGCCTGTGATTACAGAACTTAAAGGGGCCTATCATGGCACTCTATAAAAACCAAGCTGACGAGACAGGCACTAAGGATAATTCACGCAGTGCACGTCACCGAAACGTGAACTTCATAAACCCAAATTGCTGAAAACTCCAACATCTTCATCCAGGGTAAGCCTAACTCCTATAGATTTTAAAATCTTTCCCATTCGGTTGATCTAGCAAAAGGTCAGTCAATCAGAAAACTCGACCTTACCATGGTCCAAATTTGTCGGTTTACGTCAGAAATCACCCTTTGCTCTCATGCACTTCTAGGCTGGATAAGCCCATTGAGCGCAAGCGTTCGCGTCGCTCCTCCTCTAGGCGACCCTTGTTGGCAATCAGGCCTTGAAGCCATTCAAGCCTGTGACCTAAGCTGTGACTATGCATACGCTGTGTGGTGACATAGGTAAGACCTGAGTTTCTGAAGTCTGCAATCCTTTGTGGATTCCTGACCAGTCCAACTAGTGCATCACCCCAATTTTCTCGCTGGCGCATCATCACACCCAAGTTCGCCGCATTGGGTGTGTCAGCATAGACGACTTCAGAGAAGATCGGCACGACACCGCAAGCACAACTCTCTATCAATTTCAGATCTGATTTCAGATGATTAAATGGCGTATCACGTAATGGCAGCAGTGAAAGGTCACAGCTGGAGAGTACTTCCAAATAGTCCGCGGGTGGCAAAGTTGGATGGAATTCCTTACGTACAAACTCCGGCAGATCATTATAGATGTCCTTATCGTGCACTACAATGAATTCTATCTCGTTTCTCAATTCGGAAAGGGCAGGAATCAAACCCGCTTTGATTTCACTCCAATCCGCCATTCGGTTCAATGCACCGAAAAATATGCGGAGCCGACCCTCTTTCATTGTTGGCTTTTTGGAAATCTTGGGCAACTCAAAAATTGCATTCTCGAACACTTTTGTATTCGGGTTTAACGAACGCATTCTTGCCGCCAATCTTTGCGTACTCACTGAAACAGCGTGAACACCCCGAAACGCGATAAAGTTGCTATCGACATAGCCACGCCAATGCCCCGGATCATCATCAATCTCTGAAACAATCACCCAGCCCGCATCTATAAGACGTTCGATGTGACGAGCTACGGCTAAGCTGTTCAAGAATTGCCGATGCAAGATGAGCACACCCGGCTTAAAGTCCTTTGGAATAGTTAGTGAACCCTGCCCCCAAACCGCCTTCACATTAGGCAGCGATTTCAAAGCGGTCAGAGGGTAGTCGACCCGGGCTTCGTTGACCCCTGCAACTTTCTGAATAGCAAGAGCCGCAATGTAAATCGGTGTGTCCGGCGCACCATTCGACGCTGAGACCACCCAACCAAGCGCGGACCCGTTTCGTACAACGCCTTCAGAACTTGGTGATTTGCCTTGGTTGTGCATCTCAGCAAGGTTTACCGCTTCGGTAGCTTGGACTTTCGAAACAATCAGTGGCTTGCTCTCCAAGACAGTCCACCCCGCACCAGTAAAGCTCTGAAATACAGTTTCTTGCGCTAAACGCTCTACCTCAGCCTGATCCATTAACGCCAAATGTTCAATATTCGAATTTTCGGCAACTTTCTGCTTCAATATCTCCCAGTTTCTAATGTCTTTAAGATACCCAACACAAACACCTTTGGCGCAAACCAATTTGATTAGTCTACTTAGAAGGCGACTTTGGCTAAACAAAAATTCGGCGCTGACGCCTATTACTATTGCATCAAAAGGGTCCTGATCTGCTAATTTCAACAATGCTTCAAATTGTTCATCATGCTCAATACTTTTATCAAATACTTTATCCAGACGCGTCTGTGCCACAAGCGCAAGGTCTTTATCCTCCTCCAAACCTACATAAAAGGAGTTGGGAATTCTTGCCTTGATTGACGCGCCCAAGGTGCCATCGCCACAACCTATCTCAAGGATACGTCGCGCGTTCATGGGGATCATAAACTGAAGGTCTGATAAGTGACCGATTTCTAACGGCATGGGCACCTGCTCTACTGGGCTCTGATTTACCGATCTATAGCGATTTGCTGCCCAACATGGAAATTCATTGCACTGTTGCGCCACGACGTAGTCTAGTTGGCAAACCCTGTCACTAAGCCTTGACCACTGCTCACAAACTCGAAAAAAGGGGCGATAAGACTGTACTTATGCATGGCACGAATAAAGGGGCCAAGTCAGTTGTGCCAAAACGTAAGTAGTGAATCTTTCAGCAGAATCGGCAAACCGAGATTGCCAAACGAATTTAAAGCGGAAACCTTCAGTTGCGCTTGGAGCAGCAAATGAACCTTGAGATGTTCGCCGTGGCTCATCGAGAGCCTGATGTAAAGGTGCCGGATGGCATTTCTCTGATAGGAACTTCCGGTTTCCAAGCTCGACTAACAGACAATACTGGGGTGCATATCTCCGATAAAAACCCACGATGGAGTGAGTTAACCGCGATATATTGGCTGCTAAAGAACCACGACCTCCAAGCATCACATGTGGGGATATGTCACTATAGGCGTTATCTAGCCAGCTACTCGCTGACTGAAAACATGAGACGACACAGGGGCGGTCTACCATTCGGCATGATTAAGCCCGCAGATTTTGCTTCGCTACGTGATCATTTGTCGAGCGACAAAATTCTTCAATTAATGAAGAAGCTAAGGGCGGACATATTGGTACCTGAACCTTATGTATCAGCAATGTCCGTGCGCGACACTTTTGCTCATTACCATAAGTCAGCTGCAAGCGATTTTGATTTGACATTCCAAATTGCCATAAAGAAAAATTATTTCAGTGAGAGTTTCGCAAATTGGTTCTTAACACGAAGAGAAATGCACCCATGCAATATGTCTGTCTTGCCGACTGACTTATTTGTTCAAATCTGGACTGCGATGTTTGATATTCTATTAGAACTTGAACCTTCAGTGCTTGAAAAAGAGAGTGACTATCAGAACCGCACCTTTGCGTTCATCGCTGAAAGACTCTTCTCAGCATTATTGTTCTGGCGAATTAATCAAACACGATCGTGCCCGATTGCTAGGGTTTGCTCAATAGTGATGGTCGATGAATCGTGACCGTTAAGGCAACTTGCAGGACAGAATTTCGCGTCGCTCTTGACCAAGCCGGTTTGACGACGGGGAGCATCTCAGTCGAAATCAATGTGCACTCACAGCGCGAAAGCAGCGCGCGCGCCGCGCAAGCAAAATCGTAAGAATGGCGGCATAAACAATGAGCACGATCATCAAAATGCGAGGCTCAAAAAGTCCTGAGTTAAGCTCACAAACCCATTTGGTGGCAAATATAATGCATTATGAGAGTCAAATTTGCCCGCCACTGAAATCAACGCACACAGAGACGTGACAGGCACACGGCTCCGGCTTATGTCAGTCTCATAATGGCGAGCAAAGAAACCCCTCAAGACGTTTTTAAACGTGTGATTACGCATACGGCGCGGGCCCTGTCGCGGACCGAGGAGGTGGAGGTGAGCTTCTCTGCCGATGGGCCGAGCGTATCGGGCAATCGCATTGGCTTGCCCCATCCGGCGCGTGCCTTGGGCGAGCAAGAAGTCTCGCGGTTGCGTGGCCATGCTGATGCGGCTGCCCTACGCCTCGCCCACCATGATTTAGCCGCCCACAATGCCGCCATGCCAGAAGGCCCGCGCGCTCGGGCGCTCTATGAAGTGGCTGAGAAAGCCCGCATTGAGGCGATTGGCGCTTTGGCCATGCCGGGTGTTGCTCAAAACCTTACGGCGGCTTTGGTCGAGACTTGCGAGAAAAAGGGCTATGCCCGCATGATGGACCGCCAGACGGCCCCCTTGGCCGATGCCTTGGGCCTATTGCTGCGCGAGCGACTGACAGGGCTTGCGCCACCTGAATCTGGACGCGGCATTGCCGATCTTTGGCGCGATGAAGTGCAAGCGAAGGCGGGCGAGACAATTGACCGCCTGATTGAGCGCCTGTCAGACCAAAAAGCCTTTGCCGAAGTCACCCGCGATCTCATCCGCGACCTAGATCTGGGTGATGAATTGGGCGCAGAGCCTGATCCATCCGATGAGGATGGCGAAGAGCCTGACGGTGCCGACCAACCCCCGCCCGATCCTAGCCAAAATGAGGATCAGCAGGAAGAAGGCGGCGAGCAGCAAGAAGATACCCAGCGCGGTGAGTCTCAAGGCAGCGAGCAGGAAGATGTGCAAGTGCGCGTCGAGGCTGATGATAGCGACTCGCCCGATGATGATGACAGCGAAGTCGATGAAGGCACGACACCGGTCCGACCAAACTTTAAGCCCGGCGACGGCGATGGTTTTGTCTACAAAGTCTATACCAAAAGCTTTGATGAAACGGTTGGTGCCGAGGAATTGTGCGACGGGGAAGAATTGGCCCGTCTACGCAGCTATCTCGACGCGCAGCTGACCCAACTGCAAGGCGTCGTAGGACGTCTCGCCAATCGCCTGCAGCGCCGCCTGATGGCGCAGCAAAACCGTAGCTGGCAATTTGATTTAGAAGAAGGCGTGTTGGACGTGGCCCGTCTGTCCCGCGTCGTGACAGAGCCTTTGGCCCCCCTCACCTTCAAGATGGAAGACGACACCAATTTCCGCGACACGGTAGTGACGCTATTGTTGGATAATTCGGGCTCCATGCGCGGCAGACCGATTATGATCGCCGCCATTTGCGCCGATATTCTGGCCCGCACACTCGAGCGCTGTGGTGTAAAAACCGAAATTTTGGGCTTTACCACCAAGGCTTGGAAGGGCGGACAATCGCGCGATAATTGGATGAAAGCGGGCAAGCCCGCCAATCCCGGTCGCCTGAATGATCTGCGCCACATCATCTACAAGAGTGCAGATGCGCCGTGGCGGCGCGCGCGGCGCAATCTGGGCCTGATGATGAGAGAAGGCCTACTGAAAGAAAATATCGACGGCGAAGCCCTAGAATGGGCGCATGATCGCTTGCTCGCCAGGCCCGAACAGCGCCGCATCCTGATGGTGATCTCTGATGGCGCGCCAGTCGACGACAGCACATTATCTGTCAATTCGGGTGCT
>VYKN01000136.1_pt1 | contig 15341 bp, 12 predicted proteins | sample 5114581 | NCBI WGS metagenome assembly VYKN01 (sample SAMN12291810, study PRJNA351875) | freshwater metagenome | isolation source: freshwater lake | place: USA: Michigan, Baker Lake | collected 2011-08-08
CCAGCGGGTCGGCGCATCGGGGCGATCCGCGACGTCCGCAGCCGGCGCGACGGCGGCTGGAGCGGCCCGCTGCCGCGCCGCAATCAGCCCCGCCGCAAGGATCAGCACCGCCCCGAAACCGAAACCCACCGACCAGCCCATGGCCTGGGCCTGGCCGCCGAAGGCCGGCTCGATGAGCAGCGGATAGGCCAGCAGCGAGGCGAAGCTGCCGAGGTTCGAGGCGGCGTAGAGCGGGTACGGGTCGACGCCCGGCGCACCGCGCGCAACCCAGGCCTGCACCAAAGGCGCGGTCGCCGACAGGGCGATGAACGGCGCCCCGATCGAGAGGGTCAGCACGCCAAGGAACCACAGGGTCGGCGCGCCCGATGGCGGCGCGCCCAGCAGCGTGGTCACCCCCAGCGGCAGGGCGACTGCGGCGGCGAGCGCCAGCACCACGCCGTGCAGCCCGGCCTGGACGCCGAGTTTGCCCAGCCGCTGCAGGCGGTCTGCATAGAGATAACCGGCCACAAGCGCGGCCTGATAGAAGGCGAGCGCCGTGGTCCAGACCGCCGGCGAGCCGCCGAGCAGCGGCAGGGCGAGCTTGGCGAACAGCGGCTGCAACGCAAACAACAGGCTCGCCGAGGCGAAGATCGCCGCTGTGGCGACCGCGATCAGCAGGCTGGCGCCGGGGGCGCGGGCGGGCAGGGCGGCTTCGTTCGTCATGGCGCGGACGGCGCGCCGTAGCGCCGGTCGGCTTCGGTCAGGAAGACCTCGATGATCTTGCCGACGAACCGGTCGAAATTGTTCTGCAGCAGGGCCGCCAGCACCGGGTTGGAGAACTCGTAGTCGATCTGGAAGGTCACCGCGGTCCCCGTCTCGGCCGGCTGAAACGTCCAGCGGTTCTCAAGGGCGCGGAACGGGCCGCGCAAGAGCCGCGTCGTCACCGTGCGCGCGGTGCGGTCGCAGGCGACGGCGGTGGAGAAGCGCTCGGTCAGCATCTTGTAGCCGATGACGGCCTCGGCATCGAACAGATCACGCCCCTGCGCGCCCTGGCGGGCGTTCCACACCCGCATCGCCTTGATCCACGGGATGAAGGCCGGATAGCCCTTCACGTCCGCGACCAGCGCGAGCAGGTTCTCCGCCGCATGCGGCGAGGCCAGATCGGTGCGGTAGGAGGGCACGGGGCGCGCGGCGTCAGGCGGGGTTGAGGGCGGCGCGGGCGGCCTTCAGCCGGGCGAAATCCTCCCCGGCGTGGTGGCTGGACCGGGTCAGCGGCGTCGCCGACACCATGAGGAAGCCCTTGGCGCGGGCGATGGCCTCGAGGGCGGCGAACTCCTCCGGCGTCCAGAACCGGTCGATCGCGGCGTGCTTGCGGGTCGGCTGGAGATATTGGCCGACGGTGAGGAAATCGACGCCGGCCGAACGCATGTCGTCCATCACCTGCATGACCTCTTCCTTGGTTTCGCCGAGCCCGACCATCAAGCCGGACTTGGTGAACTGGGCGGGGTCGCGTTCCTTCACCCGCTCCAGCAGCCGCAGCGAGGCGTAATAGCGCGCGCCGGGCCGGATCTTGAGGTAGAGCCGCGGCACGGTCTCCAGATTGTGATTGAAGACGTCGGGCTTCGCATCGATCACGGTCTCGGCCGCGCCCGCCTTGCGCAGGAAGTCCGGCGTCAGGATCTCGATGGTGGTCGCTGGGCTTTTGGCCCGGATCGCGCCGATCACCTCGACGAAGTGCTGCGCGCCGCCGTCCGTCAGATCATCCCGGTCCACCGAGGTGATGACCACATGGGCCAGGCCCATCTTCGCCACCGCTTCTGCGACCCGGCGCGGCTCGTCGGCGTCCAGCGGTTCGGGCAGACCGGTCTTGACGTTGCAGAAGGCGCAGGCCCGCGTGCAGGTGTCGCCCATGATCATCATGGTGGCGTGGCGCTGGCTCCAGCACTCGCCGATGTTGGGGCAGGAGGCTTCCTCGCACACGGTGGTGAGCTTGTGCTCGCGCACGATCTCGCGGGTCTCGCCATAGACCCCGCCGCCGGGCGCCTTGACCCGGATCCAGTCGGGCTTGCGCAGGACCGGAGTGTCCGGCCGCTCGCGCTTTTCCGGATGCCGGTGGACGGGCTTGGCGCGGGCGTCGATGAGCGTGACCATGAGGGGCTAGATGGCCTGCCAAGTGCGCCGGGGCAAGCGAGGCTGTCCGCCGCGCCTCTTGGTCAGGCCGCCGAACGTTGGTTCAGGGCCGGCTCCAGCGCCGCCTGCAGACCTTCGAACAGGCGGGCGGGCGTGAGCGGCTTGGCGATGTGCAGGTCGCAGCCCGCCGCCAGGGCCTGCTCCACATGTTCTGGCATGGCGTTGGCGCTGAGCATGGCGATCGGCGTCCGGACCCGGCCGGTGCGGGCTTCTTCGGCGCGGATGGCCGCCGTGGCCGACAAACCGTCCATCTCAGGCATCTGCATGTCCATGAGGATCAGGTCGAAGCGCGCCGCGCGCCAGGCTTCCAGCGCCTCGGCGCCGTTGGCCGCGATCGTCAGCTCGGCGCCGGTCGGCGCCAGCAGCATCTTGACCACTCGCTGGTTCACCTCGTGGTCTTCGGCCAGCAGGATGCGCAACGGCAGTTCGGTCAGATCGGAAGGTTCGTGGTCGGGCGCGTCGGCATTCCGCCGCGCGTCATAGGTCTCCAGCGATTCACAGCGGGCCAGGTGCAGCACGACTTCGAACCGGGATCCCGCGCCGGGCTTCGAGGTCGCAGAGATCTGGCCGCCCATGCGTTCGGTGAGAGACCGGGAGATCGCGAGGCCCAGGCCGGTGCCGCCGAAGGTCCGGGTGATGGAGCCGTCCGCCTGCTCGAACCGCCCGAACAGCCTCTGCCCCATCGCCTCGTCAAACCCGACGCCTGTGTCCGTCACCGCGATCCGCACGTCGGCCGGGCCGTTGCCGGCGCTTTCGGCGACGTCAATCTCCACCGTGACGCCGCCGGACCGGGTGAACTTCACCGCGTTCGAGCACAGATTGGCCACGATCTGGCGAATGCGCACGGCGTCGCCATGGAACAACCCGCGCGCGCGGGGGCCGTAACGCACTTCGAACGCAAGCCCCTTGTCGTCAGCCCGGACCCGCAACAGGTGCGCCGCCGCCTCCACCGACTGTACGAGATCGAACGGAGCGGGCTCCAGATCGAGTTTGCCGGCCTCGATCTTTGAGACATCCAGGATGTCCGAAAGCAGCCTTTCCAGCGTTTCGCCGGAGGAGACGATGAGATCGACCATCTCGCGCTGATCCGGATGCAACTGGGTCCGGGCGAGGGCTCCGGCGACGCCAAGCACGCCGTTCAGGGGCGTTCGGATTTCATGGCTCATGTTGGCGAGGAATGCAGACTTGGCGTGGCTTGCCGATTCGGCGGCCCTGGCGTGCTCGGCGCTCGCGCGGGACTGCATGAACTGGGCGAGCCTGTCGGCGAGCGAACCGGCGAACGTCGCGTCCTCGCGGGACCAATTCCGCGCCTCGCCGACGGTTTCGCAGCAAAGGATGCCGCGCAGGGCGTTGTCGATGCGGATCTGCGCGTCGAGCAGGGCGCGCACGCCGCGCGGCTGGGCGTAGGTCATGCGCAGATCGACAGCTGCGGGATCGCTGTCCACATCCGGAATGACCAGGACCCGCGTCTCTGACAGCGCGGCGCGGTAGGTCGGCGCGGATGCGAGTTGAAGCGCCTCTTCGACGCCATGCTGTCTGGCGCTCCGATCATAGACGTTGGCGCATCTGGCGACCGCGCCGCCCTCTTCCAGCATCCAGACGCTTGCGCGCGCGATCCCCAGTCCGGCCGCAGCGGCTTCGGTCACAGCCTTGATGAACGCGTTCAAATCGACGCTGCCGTCCAGTTGCAGCCGCAGGAGGTCATCCAGCGTCCGGGTGAAACCTTCCAGCAGTTCGGCGCGGTCGCGCTGCGCGGCGACGCCGGCGCGCAAGACCGAGAGCCCGTCGCAGACGCCAAGATAACGACCGCCCTCGGTCACGATGAACCCTTCGGCGAACGAGCCGCCGGAGTCCTCGGCCAGCTGGGCCGCCGCCGTCTGGATCAGCAGCGAGCCTTCCAGGATCAGGGGGCGATCGCGCATGATCTGGCTGACCGGCCTTCGTTCCCACAAGGCGCGCCCGAACGTGTCGCCGAATTTGAGCAGGAACTGGTGCCGCGACAAAAGGCCGACCGGGCGACCGGCTTGCGAGACGATCGGGATCGCGGTGACCGACGGCGCATCGGAAAAGCGCGCATAAGCCGCCTGACCGTTGGCGTCCGGAGCAAGCGGATCCAGGGTCTGACAGATTTCGCGAAGCAACGGCATGCAATTCGACCTCATCGCGTACCGTTGTTGCTGCTGATCACCTAAGCCAAGGTTGACCGTTGGTGACGGTTTTGTGAATTTGGCAGTTCGTTCAGTCCGACAAGCATCTGGCCATGCGTCCTTGCAGGGCAAGCTTGTGTCGCCGTCCGTCCAGTGGTTGAAGGGCCGCTCGCGCGCGGGTGTGGCGGAACTGGCAGACGCACTGGATTTAGGTTCCAGCGCCGCAAGGCGTGGGGGTTCGACTCCCCCCGCCCGCACCAATTTCGCCGGCGGCCTCTGGGGCGCATCCAGCTGCGGCGCCCGCTGCACAAGGCTGTGCGGCCTTTTGACCTCGCATTGCACCCATGACATAAGCCCGCGCTTCCGGCGCAGGGCCCTGCCGCGCCGACCCCGCCACCAACCGGAACCGTAGACCGATGCAGATCGTTGAAAAGAAATCCGAAGGCTTGAGCCGCACCTGGGGCGTCGTGATCGCCGCCGCCGAGCTCGCCGGAAAGCTGGACGCCAAGATCGAGGAAATGCGCCCGCAGATCCAGCTCAAGGGCTTCCGTCCCGGCAAGGTGCCGGCCGCGCACATCAAGAAGATGTACGGCCGCTCGCTGATGGGCGATCTGCTCAACGAGACCGTCGAGAAGTCGGTGCAACAGGCGGTCGGCGAAGCCAATGTGCGCCTCGCGTCCTCGCCGGAAGTTTCCAACCTCGGCGATCTCGACCAGGTGGTGGCCGGCGCCGCCGACCTCGCCTTCGACATCCAGGCCGAGATCATGCCGACCTTCGAGCCGGTGGGCGTGGAAGGCATCGAGCTGTCGCGCCCGGTCTATGCGGTCAGCGACGCCGAGGTCGAGGAGGCGCTGGAGCGCCTCGCCAGCGAAAACAAGACCTACGCCGACAAGAAGGGCAAGGCCGCCGACGGCGACCAGCTGACCATCGATTTCGTCGGCTCGATCGACGGCGTTGAGTTCGAGGGCGGCAAGGGCGAGGACGCGGCGGTCGTGATCGGTTCGGGCCGGTTCATCCCGGGCTTCGAGGAACAGCTGATCGGCGCCAAGAAGGGCGAGGAGCGCACGCTCGAGGTCACCTTCCCCGAGGACTATCCGGTGGCGACGCTGGCCGGCAAGGCGGCGTCGTTCGCCGTGACGGTGAAGGCCGTGCAGGCCCCGGCCGAAACGGTCGTCGACGATGAGTTCGCCACTAAACTCGGCCTGTCGTCTCTGGACGCCCTGAAGGACGCCCTGCGCACCAACCTCCAGCGCGAGATCGACGGCCTGTCGCGCGCCCGCGCCAAGCGCCGCCTGCTGGACGTGCTCGACACCGCCCACAGCTTCGATCTGCCCGCCAAGATGGTGGATGAGGAGTTCGCCACGATCTGGACCGCCGTTGAGCAGGATCGCGCCCGCGGCGAGATCGATCCGGAAGACGCCGGCAAGTCCGAGGACGAGGTGAAGGGCGACTACCGCAAGATCGCCGAACGCCGCGTGCGCCTCGGCCTGGTGCTCGCCGAGATCGGCCAGCGCGCGCAGGTGGAAGTCACCGACATGGAAGTGTCGCGCGCGGTCCAGATGGAGGCGATGCGCTATCCGGGTCAGGAACGCCAGGTGATGGAGTTCTTCCGCCAGAACGCCGGCGCCATCGCCCGCGTCCGCGCGCCGATCTTCGAAGAGAAGGTCGTCGACCACATCCTGTCGGTCGCCAAGGTGACTGACGTGCCGGTGAGCCGCGCGGAACTGGAAGCCGACGAGGACGCCGCTCCGGCTCCGCCGCCGGCCGCCCCAGCCCCCAAGCCGAAGAAGAAGGCCGCCAAGGCCGAAACGGCCGAGGAACCGGCCGCCGAGGCGGCTGCGGACGCGGCGCCGGCGAAGAAGAAGGCGGCGCCGAAGAAGAAGGCGGCCGACGCCGAGTGACGACAGCGCAACGCGGCGGGTCTTGCGGCCCGCCGCGACGCCCCCAATATCGCGGTGTGCTTCTTCATCGGCGCGCAGCGTTCCTGCTGCCCGCCCCATCAACCGTCAGGACGCGTCATGTTTGATCCCGTGCACACCGCCATGAACCTCGTGCCGATGGTGGTCGAGCAGAGCTCCCGCGGCGAACGCGCCTACGACATCTTCTCCCGGCTTCTGAAGGAGCGGATCATCTTCGTCACCGGCCCGGTCGAGGACGGGATGGCGAGCCTGATCTGCGCCCAGCTCCTGCACCTGGAAGCTGAGAACCCGAAGAAAGAAATCTCGATGTACATCAACAGTCCTGGCGGCGTGGTGACGTCGGGCATGTCGATCTACGACACGATGCAGTACATCCGTTCGCCTGTGTCGACGGTGGTGATGGGCCAGGCGGCCTCCATGGGCTCGCTGCTCCTGACCGCCGGCGAAGCCGGCCTGCGCATCGCGCTGCCCAATGCGCGGGTGATGGTGCACCAGCCCTCCGGCGGGTTCCGGGGCCAGGCCTCCGACATCGAGCGCCACGCCGAGGACATCATCAAGACCAAGCGTCGGCTGAACGAGATCTATGTGCGCCACACCGGCCAGCCCTACGAAAAGATCGAGGCGACCCTCGACCGCGACCATTTCATGAGCGCCGAGGAAGCCAAGGCGTTCGGTCTGGTCGACCACGTGTGGGAAAAGCGCGACCCGCCGGAGACGGCCGCTGCGGCCTGATCGGCCGGTTTCGGCAGTCGGGCGCCGGTCTCTTGTGGCGCCGCGCTTGCTGTGGTCGAATGACAAAGTCATGACCGGCAACGGTTCGTTCAGGCGTCCGGTGCTGTTATGGTCGGACGTACGCGCCCAGGCCGTGCGTGTGCGCATCTTGGCGCAGATGATGAGAGTTCCATGAGCAAGTCTTCCGCCCCAGGCGACTCGAAGAACACCCTCTACTGCTCGTTCTGCGGAAAGAGCCAGCATGAGGTGCGCAAGCTGATCGCCGGGCCGACCGTGTTCATCTGCGACGAATGCGTCGAGCTGTGCATGGACATCATTCGCGAGGAAAACAAGAACGCCCTCGTCCGCTCCAAGGACGGCGTTCCCTCGCCGAAGGAAATCAAGGAAGTCCTGGACGATTACGTGATCGGCCAGGATCACGCCAAGCGCTATCTCGCGGTTGCGGTTCACAACCACTACAAGCGGCTGAACCACGCCACCAAGCACAATGACATCGAGCTGGCGAAGTCCAACATCCTGATGATCGGCCCGACCGGGTGCGGCAAGACGTATCTGGCCCAGACCCTGGCCCGGATCATCGACGTGCCCTTCACCATGGCCGACGCCACGACGCTGACCGAGGCGGGCTATGTGGGCGAGGATGTGGAGAACATCATCCTGAAGCTGCTGCAGTCGGCCGACTACAATGTGGACCGGGCGCAGCGCGGCATCGTCTACATCGACGAGGTCGACAAGATTTCCCGCAAGTCCGACAATCCGTCGATCACGCGCGACGTGTCCGGCGAGGGCGTGCAGCAGGCGCTGCTGAAGATCATGGAAGGCACGGTCGCGTCCGTGCCGCCCCAGGGCGGTCGCAAGCACCCGCAGCAGGAATTCCTGCAGGTGGACACCACGAACATCCTGTTCATCTGCGGCGGGGCGTTCGCTGGGCTGGAGAAGATCATCTCCAAGCGCGGCACCGGGTCCTCGATCGGCTTCGGGGCTGACGTGAAGAACCCGGACGACCGCCGGCCGGGCGACGTGCTGCGCGAAGTGGAGCCGGAAGACCTGTTGAAGTTCGGGCTGATCCCGGAGTTCGTCGGCCGTCTTCCGGTTATCGCGACCCTGGAGGACCTCGACGAGGTCGCGCTGGTGAAGATCCTGACCGAGCCGAAGAACGCGCTGGTGAAGCAGTATCAGCGCCTGTTCGACATGGAAGGCGTGAAGCTCTCCTTCTCCGACGAGGCGTTGCGCGCCATCGCCCGCAAGGCGATCGCCCGCAAGACCGGCGCGCGGGGTCTGCGTTCGATCCTCGAAGGCATCCTGCTCGACACCATGTTCGACCTGCCGACCTATCGCGGCGTCGAGGAGGTGGTGGTCAACGGCGAGGTGGTGGAAGGCCGGGCGAAGCCCTTGCTGATCTACGCCGAGCGCCCGGGCGAGCAGCAGGCCGGCGCGGCGTCCTGAGCCTGCGCGACCGCCTGCCGCTCAGTCCTGGGGACAGCGCAGGCCCAAGGGCTTGAACCGAAAGGGCAGGCCCCCAACATTGCGATCCAACGATGCGGCTCCGATCGAGTCGCTGCACACTTGGGCCGGCGCAGGCGCGCCGGTGGAGCATGTCCATGACATCCAATGCGATGATCCCTCTTCTGCCCCTGCGCGACATCGTGGTGTTCCCGCACATGGTCGCGCCGCTGTTCGTCGGCCGCGACAAGTCGGTGCGCGCGCTTGAAGAGGTCATGAAGACCGACAAGCAGATCGTTCTGGCCACCCAGAAGGATCCTGGCGAAGACGACCCCGGCGCCGACGACATCTACCCGATCGGCGTTCTGGCGAACGTCCTGCAGCTGCTGAAACTGCCCGACGGCACCGTGAAGGTGCTGGTCGAGGGCGGCGCCCGGGTGCGCATCGAGGTGCTCGAGGCAGAAGGTCCGTTCCACGCCGCCGCGATCGCGCGGCTCGAGGACGAGATGGACGATGAGGCCGAGACCGCGGCCCTCGCCCGGACCGTCATCGAGCAGTTCGAGAACTACGTGAAACTCTCGCGCAAGACCCCGCCGGAGGTGGTGTCGACGGTCTCCCAGATCGGCGAGCCGTCGCGGATCGCCGACACGGTGGCCGCGCATATCGCGGTGAAGATCCCGCAGAAGCAGGACATCCTCGAAACCCTCAATGTGCGCGCGCGCCTGGAAAAGGTGTTCGGCTCCATGGAGGGCGAGGTCAGCGTGCTGCAGGTGGAGCGGCGCATCCGCAGCCGCGTGAAGCGCCAGATGGAGCGCTCGCAGCGCGAATACTATCTGAACGAGCAGATGAAGGCGATCCAGCGCGAGCTGGGCGAAGGCGACGACGGCCGCGACGAGCTGAAAGAGCTGGAAGACAAGATCGCCAAGACCAAGCTGTCGAAGGAGGCCAAGGCCAAGGTCGACGCCGAGATGAAGAAGCTGCGGCAGATGTCGCCGATGTCGGCGGAATCCACCGTGGTCCGTAACTATCTCGACTGGATCCTGGCGCTGCCCTGGGGCGCCAAGAAGAAGATCAAGAAGGACATCGACCACGCCGAGGCGATCCTCAACGAGGATCACTACGGCCTCGACAAGGTCAAGGAACGCATCCTCGAGTATCTCGCCGTGCAGGGCCGCACCAACAAGCTGCGCGGGCCCATCCTGTGCCTCGTGGGCCCGCCGGGCGTCGGCAAGACCTCGCTGGGCAAGTCGATCGCCCGGGCGACGGGCCGCGACTTCGTGCGGGTCTCGCTGGGCGGCGTGCGCGATGAAGCCGAAATCCGCGGCCACCGGCGCACCTACATCGGCTCGATGCCGGGCCGGATCATCCAGTCGCTGAAGAAGGCCAAGAGCGGCAACCCGCTGTTCCTGCTGGACGAGATCGACAAGATGGGCGCGGACTTCCGCGGCGATCCCGCTTCGGCCCTGCTGGAGGTGCTGGATCCGGAACAGAACAGCACGTTCAACGACCACTATCTGGAGATCGACTACGATCTGTCGGACGTGATGTTCATCACCACGGCCAACTCGCTCAACATGCCCCAGCCGCTGCTGGACCGCATGGAAATCATCCGCATCCCCGGCTACACCGAGGATGAGAAGGTCGAGATCGCCAAGCGCCACCTCCTGCCCAAGCAGGTGGAGAACCATGGCCTGAAGGACGACGAGTGGATGCTGGAGGAGCCGGCGCTGCGCGACCTGATCCGCTACCACACCCGCGAAAGCGGCGTGCGGAACCTGGAGCGGGAACTGGCGAACCTCGCCCGCAAGGCGGTGCGTGAGATCAGCCAGAAGAAGGCCAAGGCCATCAGCGTGTCCTCGGAAAACCTCGGCGTCTATGCGGGCGTGCGCAAGCATCGCTACGGCGAGGCCGAGCGCGAGCACCAGGTCGGCGCGGTCACGGGTCTGGCCTGGACCGAGGTCGGCGGCGACACGCTGACGATCGAGGCGGTGCAGATGTTCGGCAAGGGCCGCATGACGGTCACCGGCAATTTGCGCGACGTGATGAAGGAATCGATCTCGGCGGCGGCCTCTTATGTGAAATCGCGCGCGCCTCAGTTCGGCATCAAGCCGACGCTGTTCGATTCAACCGACATCCACGTCCACGTGCCCGAAGGCGCGACCCCGAAAGACGGACCGTCCGCCGGCGTCGCCATGATGACCGCGATCGTCAGCCTGCTGACGAACAATCCGGTGTCCAAGGACGTCGCCATGACCGGCGAGATCACCCTGCGGGGCCGGGTGCTGCAGATCGGCGGCCTGAAGGAGAAGCTCCTGGCCGCGCTGCGGGCCGGCGTCACCACGGTGCTGATTCCGAAGGACAATGAAAAGGATCTCGTGGAGATCCCGGACAATGTGAAACAGGGCATGACGATCATCCCGGTCTCGACCGCCGACGAGGTGCTGATGCACGCGCTGACCCGGCCGATCACCGCGATCGAGTGGACCGAAGAAGACCAGGCTGCCGCCCTGCGCGGCTCCAAGGGTCGCGAACCGGACGCCGAAGCCCCGGTCGCGCACTGACCGCGCTGATGCGTGAATAGACAGAGGCCCCGGCGGCGACGCCGGGGCCTTTTTCTCACCAGAGCGAGGCGGCGGCCCGCGCGGGCCAGGCCTCGTCATAGGGCCGGCCGCCCACCGCGCCGTCGGTCATGGCGGCCAGTATGTCGCCCGGGGTCGGCAACGCGCCGCTCTCGACATGGCGCGCCGGGTTCCAGAGGTCGGACCGAACCACCGCCCGGGCGCACTGGAAGTAGCAGGTCTCCACCGTGACCAGCACGACGCTGCGCGGGGCTGCGCCTTCCACGGTGAACCGGGCCAGCAGGTCCGGATCGACGCTGATGCGCGCCAGGCCGTTGACCCGGAAGGTCGTGCCGGAGCCGGGGATCAGGAACAGGAGCGCCACGCGCGGGTCGCGCACGATATTGCGCAGGGATTCGATCCGGTTGTTGCCGCGCCGGTCCGGCAGGGCGAGCGTTCCGGGATCGAGCACCGTGACGACCGCCCCGCGATCGCCCCTCGGGCTGCAGTCCAGCCCCTCTGGTCCGGACGTGGCGAGCGCGACGAAGGGCGAGGCCTCGATCAGCGCCTTGTAGTGCGCCGTGATCACAGGGGAATCCTTGACGACAGTCGCCGGGGTCAGCGGGCCGTCATACAGCGCCTCAAGCGCCTCGATCGTGGTGATGTCCGTCATTCTGCGCCCTTGCGCCAAGAACCCGCGCACGCCAGTTTGCGCGGGCGCACGGGCGGTTAGCTCAGCCGGAAGAGCATCTCGTTTACACCGAGAGGGTCGGGGGTTCGAGCCCCTCACCGCCCACCAAGGCGCATCAACGCGGCCGCAGCGCGCCCCATGCCAGGCCGATCGCGGCCGCCGCAGCGCCGACCGCGCCGTAGCACCAGGGGCAGTGCGCCATCACCGCCATGCCGGCGAGCCCCGGCCCTTCGGCCGACAGGCACCAGCCCGCATGGGCCAGCGCGGCTTCCGGACCCGACGCCGCCACGGCCGCGCAAGCCGCCGCCACCAGGAACCAGACAGCGCTCGCCCCGAGCTGCATCGTCTGTGAAGCTGCCTGCGTCCGAACCGCCATCGCGATCGCCTCCTTGCCGTCGTTCAGCGCGTGCGCCGCCCTGCGACAGCACGAATTGACGGATATCAAAAGGCTTCAGGGCCGATCCCTGCGCGTTTTGTCGCGCCTGCGAACAGACATGCTGCGCAGCCGCGACAGATGGGCGCGTGTTTTCCCGCTCACAAAGCCGTGAGCGGGCGTGCGCGTAGCTTTATGTCTGTTTGTGTCGCCCACCGCCCTTCGACCGACGACGGTGCGACATATCGATCTCTCCAAAGACGCGCCGCTGCACACGCATAAGTCGCCCGTTCCGCCGTTGGGGGCGGCAATGGGAGCGTGCATCCATGGCGCAAGCAGCGCGCACGGGCGGCGGTGGCGGGATGACCCCCGACGTCCTGGTCACGGGCGGTTTCCTCGCCCTCGGGGCCCTCTGGGCCATACTCACAGCGGCCCGCGCCGAGGATCTCGGCATGGCGGTTCACGCCTGGATCTTCCTGGCGGGGTTCGGTCTCGGGCTGTGGGCCCTGGCGGTCGGGGCGTCGTCAGGCGCCTTCGTGCAGGACGAGACCCGCTACAATGACGCGGTGGTGAAGGCGGGCGTCTTCGCCTCGATGTTCTTCGGCATCGTCGGCTTCCTCGTGGGCGTGGTGATCGCGGCCCAGCTGGCCTTCCCGAACATCTTCTACTTCGCCGACTTCGGGTTCCTGAACTTCGGGCGCCTGCGGCCGCTGCACACCAGTGCGGTGATCTTCGCCTTCGGCGGCAACGTGCTGATCGCCACCAGCTTCTATGTGGTCCAGCGCACCACGCGCGCCCGGCTCTGGGGCGGGGTGATGCCCTGGGTGGTGTTCTGGGGCTTCCAGCTGTTCCTGACCGTTGCGGCCTCCGGCTACCTGCTCGGCGTCACGCAGGGCAAGGAATACGCCGAGCCGACCTGGTACGCCGACCTGTTCCTGACGATCGTCTGGGTCTGCTACCTGCTGACCTTCCTCGGCACGCTGTGGAAGCGCAAGGAACCCCACATCTATGTGGCGAACTGGTTCTATCTGGCGTTCATCGTCACGATCGCGCTGCTGCACATCGTCAACAACCTGCAGATCCCGGTCTCGCCGTTCAACAGCTTCTCCTACTCGGCCTTCTCCGGCGTGCAGGATGCGCTGACCCAGTGGTGGTACGGCCACAACGCCGTGGGCTTCTTCCTGACCGCCGGCTTCCTGGCGATCATGTACTACTTCGTGCCCAAGCAGGCCGACCGCCCGGTGTTCTCCTACCAGCTGTCGATCGTGCACTTCTGGGCGCTGATCTTCGTCTACATCTGGGCCGGCCCGCACCATCTGCACTACACGGCGCTGCCGCAGTGGGCGCAGACGCTGGGCATGACCTTCTCGATCATCCTGTGGATGCCGAGCTGGGGCGGCATGATCAACGGCCTGATGACGCTCTCGGGCGCCTGGGACAAGCTGCGCACCGACCCGGTCCTGCGCATGCTGGTCGCCTCGGTCGCCTTCTACGGCATGAGCACCTTCGAAGGTCCGGTCATGTCGGTGCGGGCTGTGAACTCGCTCAGCCACTACACCGACTGGACGATCGGCCACGTGCACTCCGGCGCGCTGGGCTGGGTGGGCTTCGTGTCGTTCGGCGCGCTGTACTGCCTGACCGTCTGGCTGTGGAAGCGCGAGCGGCTGTACTCGACCAAGATGGTGGAGTGGCACTTCTGGGTCGCGAGCATCGGCATCCTGCTCTACATCTCGGCGATGTGGGTCTCCGGCATCATGCAGGGCCTGATGTGGCGGGCGTACAACGAGTTCAACTTCCTTGAATACTCGTTCGTCGAAACCGTCGAGGCGATGAAGCCCTACTACATCATCCGGATGGTCGGCGGGCTCCTGTTCCTCGCGGGCTCCATCCTGATGGCCTACAACCTGTGGCGCACGGCCCGCGGCGATGTCCGCCAGGCCGAGCTCAGCGCCCCGTCGCGCGGCGGCGTCGCCGTCCCGGCAGAGTGAGGGAGGCTGACATGAAGTTCGATCACGGCATTTTCGAACGCCACTCCCTCGTGCTGGTCGCCGGGGTTCTGGTGGTGGTGTCCATCGGCGGGCTCGTGGAGATCGCCCCGCTCTTCAAGATCGAGAACACGATCGAGAAGGTGGAAGGCGTTCGCCCCTACACGCCCCTCGAGCTCTACGGCCGGCGGGTCTACATCCGGGAGGGCTGCTACGTCTGCCACTCCCAGATGGTCCGCCCGCTTCGGGACGAGGTGGAGCGCTACGGCCACTACAGCCTCGCGGCCGAGAGCATGTACGACCACCCGTTCCAGTGGGGGTCCAAGCGCTCCGGGCCCGATCTGGCGCGCGTCGGCGGCAAGTACTCCGACGCCTGGCAGGCCGATCACCTGCGCGACCCGCGCTCGGTGGTGCCGGAAAGCATCATGCCGCCCTACAAGTTCCTCGATCAGAAGACGATCCCGGTCGAACAGATCGCGGCGCACCTGTCGGCGAACCGGGTGGTGGGCGTGCCCTACTCGAAGGAGCAGGTGGAGAACGCGCGGGACGATCTCGTCGCCCAGGCGGATCCCAACGCCGACAGCGACGGTCTGGTCGAACGCTACGGCGAAAAGGTGAACGTCCGCGACTTCGACGGCGACCCGAGCCGGGTCACCGAAATGGACGCGCTCGTGGCCTACCTCCAGGTCCTCGGCACGATGGTCGATTTCTCGACTTTCAAGGCCGAAGACGCCGACAACATGCGCTGAGGAGAGTTCGACATGGCTTATGAAGATCTCGCCCGCTTCGCCCAGACCTGGGGCCTTCTGTACTTTCTCATCATCTTTCTCGGCATCTGCGTCTACGCGTTCTGGCCGGGGAACCAGCGTCGGTTCGACGAGGCGGCGGGCATGCCCCTCCAGGACCGGGAGGATTGAGCCATGGCTGGCGTCAAGGAAAAGGACGAACTGACCGGCGTCGAAACCACCGGTCATGAATGGGACGGCATCCGGGAGCTCAACAACCCGCTGCCGCGCTGGTGGCTGATCCTGCTCTGGGCGAGCATCGCCTGGGCGGTGGTCTACTGGATCCTCATGCCGGCCTGGCCGCTTTGGAACAGCTACACGCCAGGCATCCGCGGGCATTCGGATCGCCGCAACGTCGCCGCCGAGGTGTCGGCGCTGCAGGAAGCGCGCGCGCCGATGTTCGCGAGGCTCGAGGCCGCCGGCATCGAGGCCGCGATGAAGGACCCCGAACTGCTCGAGTTCGCGATGCAGGCCGGTCGGTCGGCCTTTGGCGACAACTGCGCCACCTGTCACGGGGCCGGCGGCCAGGGCGCCAAGGG
>VYKN01000290.1_pt1 | contig 15330 bp, 5 predicted proteins | sample 5114581 | NCBI WGS metagenome assembly VYKN01 (sample SAMN12291810, study PRJNA351875) | freshwater metagenome | isolation source: freshwater lake | place: USA: Michigan, Baker Lake | collected 2011-08-08
CGGGCATGAACAGCGGACGTGCGGCGTCGGCCATGGCTCTCCCCTCCCCTGCCCTCACGCGGCCTGCGCCGCGCCCTCGGCCAGCACGCCGAGGAGCTCCGACAGCACCGCCGCGATCTCGCGGGCGGCCTTCAGGTCGCCCCCCGGCGCGGCCGGCGTCAGGCCGGTGAAGTGGATCGACTGATAGGCCGCGCGCTGGATGATCTCCTGGCGCAGCACCGGCACGCCGGCGGCCTGGATCTCGGCCCGGGCATGGGCGGCGACCCGGCTCATCAGCGGCGACATCTGGGTGAAGAGCGCCCGGGCCGGAATGACGCGCTTCAGCATCTTCTCGGCGCGGCGGACCACCTCATAGGTGCGGAACACCTCCTGCAGGTCCATGCCGGACACCTTGGTGGGGATCAGCACCAGATCGCTCTCGGCGATGGCGTAGGTCACGGCCTGGCTCGCCGCCCCTTCCAGATCCACCAGCACGAGCTGGTAGCGGGTCGCGGCCTCGGCGATTCGGTCCAACAGGTCGCGCTCGGTCACCCCGCCGACCACGTCGACGCGGCAGTCCTCCGGCGCCCGGGCCCGCCAGGCCGAGACATGGCCATTGGGGTCGGCATCGATGATGGCGACCGTGCCGCCCTGCCGGGCGAACATGTCGGCAAGGCACATGACGGTCGTGGTCTTGCCCACGCCCCCCTTGGTCGAACAGGCGCTGATGACCGCCATGACGTCTGCTCCCTTGCCCCTAAGGGCGATTGACCGAGAGACCCTGCAGCCGATCGGTTAAGCGTCCCTTAAGCCAGACGTCCGGGTGCGCCTTCGGGCATTTGGCTATGCGTCGTCTTGTCCCTTTGCCCTCTTAGGCCGCCCGCCCGTCCGGCCAGACGGGCAAATGGACATTTGGGCTGTTGGCTATCGATCGGGGAGAGGCCCCATCACCCCGCAGCCACATAGGCCGCCCCGATCCGGCGCTTCGCCGTCGCCCGCCGGGCGAGCCGCCGACGCGCTTCGGCCATAGCCTCGGCCTCATCGGCGAACGCGAGGCGCATCATGCGACCCGCCGTCCCGGCCCGGCCCCAGGACACGTCCAGCGTCACCACGCCGAACAGATCGACCCCGAGCGCCAGCCCATAGACCCGGTCGATCCCGCGCGCGCCGTTGCGCGCCGCAAGCCGGATCGACCAGGGGGCCGCAGACGCATCACCGAAGAACAGGGCAGGTGAGGGGGCGGCATCCATGCCCCGACCCTCGACCCGTTCGCCAACCCGCTGAAATCAAAACACTGAATCAATCTCGCCCTGCCGATTCGCGGCATGAATCACCGTCCAGGGGCCCTTTGTTGCGGCTCCGCCCAACCGGCAGCGGTTTCCCCGACCATGCGCCGGTCTACGCTGACCTGCCGCTGCAGAGGGAATCGACGATCCGGCCGATTGCAGCGGCAACAGCTGGTCCTTCATCGAGGGCTGCGAGGCTTATGCGCGCGGAGAGTAGGGGCGCGCCAGGTCGCGGCTCTGAATGCGGCATCGGAAGGTGCAGTGAAGGGGCGACTGAGGATTGTTTTCAGGCCTGACTTGCGCGTGTGATCGTCGCGGGCATCATGCCGCAACCTCATTCCGCCGGTTGTTCGTCTAGGATCGGCTGGAATTCATGGCCCTGCGTATCAGGAGCATTCGACGTGCCATCCGGAGCGGTCTTCAATCTCTCTAGCCTCAATGGAACCAACGGGTTCCGAATCGATGGCATGGCGCCTGAAGACCAGAGCGGCTTCAGCGTTGCTCCTGCGGGGGATATCAATGGCGACGGCTTAGACGACTTGATTGTTGGTGCCCTGAACGCTGACCCGGGTGGGCGCGATAGTGCCGGTTCGAGCTATGTCGTCTTTGGCCGGATTGGCGGCGTGCCGGCAAGACTCGACCTTTCTTCGCTTGATGGAATCAATGGCTTTCGTATCGACGGTGCCGCTGCGCGTGACTTCAGCGGAACCAGCGTTGCTTCGGCAGGGGACATAAATGGTGACGGGTTTGCTGACCTTATCGTTGGCGCATCCAATGCAGACCCCGGAGGACGGAACGATGCAGGGTCAACCTACGTCATATTCGGGAGGGCTTCGGGATGGCCTGCGAGCTTCGCACTATCGAACCTCGACGGCGCCAACGGATTCCGGGTCGACGGCATATCGGCAGACGATCTGAGCGGCTCCAAGGTTTCCTCGGCTGGCGATATCAATGGGGACGGGTTCGACGACATCATTATTGGTGCCAGACAAGCAGACCCCAATGGCCAGAGCAGCGCCGGTTCCAGTTTCGTGCTGTTTGGGCGGGGAACGGGCTGGACATCGACGTTAGCGCTTTCGAGCCTTAACGGATCCAATGGATTCCGAATCGACGGTGTAACAGCAAACAATCAAAGCGGCTCGAGCGTTTCTAGAGCGGGCGATATAAATGGTGATGGTTTCGACGATCTAATCGTGGGGGCGCCCTTCGCCGAACCTAATGGCATTACCGCTTCTGGGTCGAGCTATGTTGTCTTTGGCAAGGCTTCCGGGTGGGCGACGAGTCTTTCATTGGCTAGCTTGAATGGCGTTACAGGCTTCCGTATTGATGGCGAATCGGTGGGTGGCTACAGTGGAAATACTGTAGCCATGGCCGGCGATGTAAACGGCGATGGTCTTGGCGACCTAATAGTGTCGTCATACTACGCCAGCCCAGGTGGTCGCAGTCAGGCGGGGTCCAGTTATGTGTTGTTCGGCCAATCCTCTGGATGGGCTCCCATTTTCGCATTATCGAGCCTGAATGGATCTAATGGTTTCCGAATAGATGGCGTTTCGCCTGGCGATGTCAGTGGCTCCAGTGTTGGACCGGCTGGCGATCTGAATGGTGACGGCCTTGCAGATCTTGTAGTCGGAGCCGCCAATGCAAGCCCTTCAGGTATCCCATATGCTGGATCCAGCTATGTGATTTACGGTAGGTTGTCAGGTTGGTCGCAGATACTCGACCTCTCGTCACTTGATGGAACAAACGGCTTTCGACTAGATGGTGAAGCAGTTTTTGATCAGAGTGGCCTTAGCGTCGCAGGTGCAGGCGACACTAACGGTGATGGCTTTGAAGATCTGATTGTCGGAGCAGCGTACGCCAATCCTAACGGGCTATCCAATGCCGGATCTAGCTATGTGATTTATGGCGACGCTACCTCGGCGATCATCCGCATTGGGAGCGTAGGCAATGAGAACCTTTTCGGCGGATCCTTCAACGACAGCCTCTCCGGCCTCGACGGCGCGGACACCCTGCGCGGCAATGGCGGCGCGGACACGCTCCTCGGCGGCGCGGGCAATGACAGCCTTAACGGCGGCGCCGGCAATGACAGCCTGATCGGCGGCGCGGATGACGACATTCTGGTCGCGACGCTCGGCGACACGCTGGACGGCGGCGACGGGGTGGATCTGGCCGACCTGTCGGCCGCGACCAGCGCCATGACGGTCGACATCGCCAACAGCTACTTTGCATCCGGCGGTGCGTTCGGCCTGATCTTCGGCGTGGAGCAGCTGCGGCTTGGGCCCGGCGCTGATGTGATCATCGGCGGGGCTGGCCTGCGCTCGGTCGATCTCGGCCCCGGCAACGACTGGATCGCGGATTACTCGACCGGCAACAACGACGTGTTCGCCGGCGGCGACGGGGATGATGCGCTCTACGGCCGGGCGGGCGATGACCAACTCCTGGGCGGGGCGGGCAACGACATCCTGATTGCAGGGCTCGGGACCGACACGCTCGACGGCGGCGCAGGCGCGGGCGACATCGTCAGCTACTGGGAGGCGGCGGCGGCGGTCAGCGTCAATCTGCAAGCCGGGCTCGCCAGCGGCGAGGGGACCGACACCATCCTCAATGTGGAGGGGGCCGAGGGCTCGGCCTTCAACGACATCCTGATCGGCCTTGCGACGGCCGGCAGCCTTCTGTCCGGCCTTGGCGGCGCCGACAGCCTGACGGGCGGAACCGGCGCCGATACGCTGAACGGCGGGGCCGGCTTCGACACTCTGAACGGCGGGGGCGGCAACGATCTCCTGATCGGCGGGGCCGGCGATGCGCTGTCCGGCGGCGCCGGAATCGATACGGCGAACCTGTCGGCGCTGACGGACGACACGACCGTCGTGATCGGCGATGGTTACTATCTGTCCGGCGGCGTGATGGGCGCGATCCTTGAGGTCGAGCAGGTCCTGCTCGGCGCGGGCAATGACGTGTTCGTTGGGGCCGCGGGTCTGCGGTCGGTCGATCTCGGCGCGGGCAACGACTGGATCCGGGACGCCTCCACAACCAACAACGACGTGTTCTCCGGCGGCGACGGCGATGACGCGCTCTATGGCCGGGCGGGCGATGACCGGCTGCTCGGCGATGCCGGCGCCGACATCCTCATCGGCGGCACGGGCAACGACACGATGGACGGCGGCGCGGGCCTGCGCGACCGGGTGAGTTACTGGGAAGCGGCGGCGGGCGTAAGCGTCAACCTGCAGACCGGTGCGGCGAGCGGCGAGGGCGCTGATGTCCTCTCCAATATAGAGGAGGCCGAGGGCTCGGCCTTCAACGACACGCTGATCGGGCTCGATACGCTGGGCACGCTCCTCGCCGGTCTCGACGGTGCGGACAGCCTCACCGGTGGCGGTCGCAACGATACGCTGATGGGCGGCGCGGGCGACGATACGCTGGTCGGCGGCACCGGCTCGGCCGATCGCGCGAGCTTCCGCCTCGCCGCGGGTGCGGTCAGCGTCAACCTCGCTCTGGGAATCGCCAATGGCGAGGGGCGCGACGTGATGATCGGCATCGAGGAGATCGAGGGCTCGCTGTTCGGCGACACGCTCATCGGTCTTGATGCGGCGGGCGGCCTCCTGTCCGGTCTCGGCGGGGCGGACAGCCTTCTGGGCGGCGCCGGCAATGACACGCTGGTTGGCGGCGCGGGCGATGACACGCTGAACGGCGGGGCCGGGACCGGCGACCGGGTCAGCTTCCGGGCGACCGCCGCTGCGGTGAGCGTCGATCTGAACACGGGCGTCGCGGTCGGCGAGGGAACGGACGTGATCCTGAATGTCGAGGCGATCGAGGGCAGCGACTTCGCCGACACGCTGCTGGGCGGGTCTGGCGGCGACCTGTTCGACGGCGGACGCGGCAGCGACATCATTGCGGGCGGGGGCGGCGTGGATACCGCGACCTGGGCCGATGCGAGCGTGAACCTTGTGGGCAATGTCGCGCAGGGCGTGGTCGGCGACGGGGTCGACTATGACATCGTCTCGGGGGTCGAGGTCTGGCGGCTGGGCTCCGGCAACGACATCTTCGTCGGATGGACGGACTACTCGTCCGGCAACAACGACGTGTTTCGCGGCGAGGCCGGCAACGATGCCCTCTACGGCCTTGCCGGCGACGACAGCCTGACGGGCGGGGATGGCGCGGACATCCTGATCGGCGGCGACGGGTTCGATACGCTGGTCGGCGGACAGGGCTTCGACTGGATGCAGGGCGGGGCGGGCGCGGATACGTTCCTGTTCAGCTCGCTTCTGGATACAGCCGTCGCGGCCCCAGATGCGATCGCCGACTTCACCCGGACGGTCGACCGGATCGACCTGTCGGCGATCGACGCGAACCTCAATGCGGCGGGCGATCAGGCCTTCACCGTCGTGTCAGCCTTTACCGCGGTGGCCGGGCAGCTGCGCATCCAGGGCGTCGGCGCGCCGGGCCATCCGGCGATCGTGAGCGGCGACGTGAACGGGGACGGCGTCGCGGACTTCGCCATCTACGTCTACCTCAACGGCGGGGAGACGACCCTCAGCGGCGGCGACTTCATCCTTTGAGCGGCGCTTTCGTACGACGCGGAGGGAATCGGAGACGTGACTCCGATCGAAGTTCTACGTATGTTCCAATGCTGATGTCTGGCGCAGTGAGGACAGCGGCGTGAGCGACGACACGGACAACAGCGTCCCCTCCCTGAATGTCGTCAACTTCGACCTGAATGCGACGGCGCGCAAGAATAAGCTCGGCCGGACTCGCAAGCTGGAGATACCGCCCGAACCGCCCGAGGCGATGAAGAAGCGGCTGTACCTGACCCGGAACGATCTGGGTGCGGCGCGGCGGCTGGAGATCTTCACGGACGGAGATCTGCTGTTCTGCCCTGAGAAAGGCTGGGCGGCCTGGGACGGGTTCCGCTTCGACTTCAAGCATGGCGAGGCGGCGGCGATCCGGCGCGCGCACCTGCTGCATGACGACATGATGCGCAACGAGGCCCAGGCGGTGCTCTGGCAGATCGGCCGCGAAACCACGATCGAAGACGAGATCGAGAAGGCGGTGCAGAGCTTCAGGACCTGGGCCAAAAGCTGCGGCAACGGCGGGAAGATCGACAGCATTCTGGGCGTGCTGTCGCGCTTCGAGCAGGTGTTCACGCCTCTGGAAAACCTCGATCCCGGCTGGGACTTCGCTGTGGGCAACGGCGTGATGCGCCTGAGCCGCGAGCATGGCGCCGTGTTCGATCCGGTCCCGTTGAAGGACGATCGGATGACCCGCCGGGCGCTCGCGGACTGGGATGAGCGCGCGACAGCGCCGGAGTTCGAGCGGTTCCTCGAGAAGGTCCAGCCCGATCCTGCGCAGCGGGCCTTCCTGCAACGCGTCACGGGCTACTGCCTTGCCGCGGGCAACCCGGAGCAGGTGTTCTTCTTTTTCCAGGGCAAGGGCGGCGACGGGAAGTCGACGTTCCTGAACGCGGTTGCATCGGCGCTGGGCGATCTGGTCGGCGATGCGCAGGTGGCGACGTTCCTGGAACAGGACCGGCGCGGGGCGGAAGCCTCGCCGGACATCGCCGCACTCGCCGGAGCCACCCGTCTGGTGCGGGTCGCCGAGCCGAAGAAGGGCGCGAAGCTGGATGAAGGGAGCATCAAGCAGTTCACCGGCGGCGAGCCGGTGACGGCGCGCGGCCTGCACAAGGAGCTGTTCAGCTTCCCGTTCCGGGCAACCTGCATCATGAGCTGCAACGAGATCCCGCAGCCGCGCGGCGATGATCGCGGGATCTGGCGGCGGCTGCAGATCGTGACCTGGCCGGTCTCCATCCCGAAGGCCGAGCGCGATATCGAGTTGCCCACGCGCCTCAGCGTTGAGCGCGACGGCATCCTGCGCTGGATCATCAAGGGGTTTGAGGACTGGCTGGAGCACGGCCTCGACCCGCCGGTGGATGCGATGGAGCAGGTCGCCAGCCTGCGGCGGACCGCAAGCCCCCTTGCGAACTGGTATGACGAGCGGTGCGAGGCCGCTGCAGGGGCGGAGACGGCCCACTCGGCGCTTCTGGCCGATTACGAGGCGTGGCGCGGCGACAACGGCGGGGTCGAGGTGTCGTCCAAGGCCATGGCGACGTTCCTGTTCAATCGCGGGCACCGGGATCGCAAGAGCCACGGCGTGAAGGTGCGCCTGGGCGTGCGGTTGCGGCCGATCGAGGCCGGCGATGGGCCCGATGACGAGGCCGATCCGGCCCCGTTCTGACGCCCGCACCCGGCCTTTTCTGGCGTCGGGGGAGGATAATCCTCCCCGCCGGGGAGGTTTCGGGGAGGATTTCGGGCCTCCAAGTCTCTGATATCATTGCATCCGGGGAGGATGGGGAGGATTCCGGCGCGTACACGCGTGTGCGTGTATCGGTCGGGGTCTGTGGGCGCGCGCCCAGCCGGTGCGGGCTGATGCTTGCAAACGTGCTTTTCTCTACACGCGCGGGAAATCCTCCCCATCCTCCCCATCCTCCCCCATCTGTTGAAAGATAAAGAGAAAAGAGGGGGAGGATTGCTGAAATCGGGGGAGGATGGGGAGGATCGGTCCGGGGCGCGATTCAAGATATTGTGGACGCTGCCGGCGCGACCACAATAGGTTGTTCTCCGGTTGCGTTTCCCTTCCGTTCCACAGCCCTTTGGACTGCGGGATAGTGGGGATCGGCAAACTCACCTCACATGTATGGCGATGAGGTGCGGCCGCGGCCGCGGCCAACGGACAGCTCAGAAAGGAGTCCCGAAGTCACGGGTCCTTCCTGGCGTCTGGTGCAACACGGCTGATCCGGAGGCGCGGCGGCTCTCCAGTGCGGCAGTCGCGCAAACAGGTTCGCGGTCAACAACCGCGCGGGCAGGGGAGGGGGCGGGTCAAATCTCTGGCGCGCCCGCTGCCGCAGGACCGGCGGTGATGTCAGCCAGCGAAAAAATTCTGCAGCGCCGACAATCACCACGCCGCGCCCGCAGAAAAGAAATCACGGAGCCGAAGTGTCGTGCATACTCAAAGACAAGGAGCCAATCTGATTCGCCCGCATTCGATGCCTCCAACAAGGGCCTGAACGTACGTCCACCATGGCTGCCGACCCCGTCCGAGCTTCCCATGCTGGTCACGGCTTCCACGCTGCATGGGCCGTGCGAGAGATGCTCAGACTGCTGCATCCCGCGCGGGACGGGCACTTCATCACGATTGAAGGATTTGATCGACCCGAGCAGGACGACTTCTCGATCGAAGCCAATCACATCTCCGACCTTGTTCGCTATAGCGATGGCTCCGATCCCGACCGAACGGTTGTGCAGTACAAGCATGCTGCGGCGGTCGATGCGCCTCACATCACGTTCAGTTCCGTTGAGGCGACCCTGAAGAAGTTCGCTGCAGCCGAGCGGGATGCCGTTTCCAACGGCAAGACCGGGCGGCTGAGCTTTGAGTTCCGAACCAACCAGGCGATCTCGCCGGATCTTGAGGCTGGACGGATCGCGGTGGCGAAAGGGGAGGCTGGTTCGAACGAAGCCGAGAAATTGCGAGCGCTCCTTACCGAGTCCGGTGTTGACCCGGCATCCTTCGCCGCCCGCCTTACCCTGAAGGGTGATGAAGGGGACGTGTGTGGAGTTTCACGCGACGCAGCGGCAGACCTGAGAGGCCTTGGCTCCAGAGCGCCGAAAGGCGCTCTGAATGACTTGCTGCAACTTGCGCTGTCCCGCGCCCGGGCGCCGCAGGAGTCCAGTAACCGGATCGACCGGGATGATGTTCTGAATGCTCTGGGCTATGAACATGAAGACCTCTATCCGTCGCCGGACAGCTTTCCGTCGGTGGAGCGGCTGGTCGAAAGGCCGCTTCTCTCGGAGCTCGTGCAAAAGGTTGAATCGGCCGATCGGCCCGTGCTGGTCCATGGGGCAGGGGGCTGCGGTAAGACGGTCCTGATGCTGGCGCTGGCCGATCGGCTGAAAGCACGGTTCAAGGTCGTTCGTTTTGACGGGTTCAGCGGCGGCAGCTGGCGCGATCCATCAAAGTCGCGTCATCGGGCAGAACGCACGCTTGTGCACTTCGCAAATCTCCTCGCGGCCGACGGCTATTGCGAATTGCTGCTCGCGCAGGACCGAGCTGATGGCGCGCTACGCAGATTCCGCAAAAGACTGATTGATGCCGTCGACACAGTTCGTGTGCAGGACGGAAAGGACGGGATCGTGCTGGTGCTGGACGCCGCCGATCATGTCGCCATGTCTGCTGAAGAGCAAAAGGAATGCGGCTTCGTCCCAATGCTGTTGGCGTCGCTCGCCGCGGCCCCGGTCGAAGGCGTGAAGGTCGTCCTGTCCTGCAGGACCGAGCGAATTGAGCAGACGATCGGAGCTGAGCCAGTCGCGCGACTTGAAGTCCGTCCCTTTGACAAAGACGAAGCGTTTTCGGTTGTGGCGAAATGGGATCCAGATGCGAGCACGGTCGACCGCCAGGCGCTGTTCAGGCGATCCGGCGGAAATCCGCGCGTGCTCGACGCACTGCTTCGCAAAGGAAAGCCCTGGGACCGTGAATCGGGCGGTGTGCCGGTCCAGCTTGATGACCTCATTCGCAATGATCTGTCGGATGCCCAGGACAAGCTTACGAGACTTCAAGGGCCCGGAAGTGCTGAAGCCACAGGCAAGCTTTTGGCCGCTCTCGCTGTGCTGCCCGCCCCGGCTTCGATCGAAGAGGTTGCCGCTTGCGCCGGACTGCTTCCAAGCGCGGTCGAGAGCTTTGTGGCCGACATCGCGCCTCTCATCGAGATTGACCATGGGGGGCTCGTATTCCGTGACGAGCCGACGCAGACCCTCGTCGCTAAGGACTACCCGCTGAGCTCTGATGCCGCTGCCCAGATCTGCGAAAGACTGAACCAGCGGCAAGGTGTTTCACGTCACGCCGCACGTGCGTTGCCTTTTCTGCTGTTGGCTGCAGATCGCACAGATGACGCTATCGCACTGGCCAACAGCCCGACGTTTCCAGCCGGCATTTCCGAGCTGGAGCGCAAACGCATCAAGGCCGCCCGACTTCATAGTGCAGTGCGGCTGGCAGCGCGGGGAGAGCGGATCGACGACCTGCTTGAGCTCTCGCTGGATGCTGCGCGCCTAACCGGCGGTGCGGACCGGGCAGAGGAGTTCCTGCTCGGCAACGGCGATCTTGCGGGTCTGGTGGCTGACCCAGAGCTTACAGAGATCATCAGGGGCGACAGGTTGCAGCCGCGTTTCTTCAGGTCTGCTGTGCTGGCGATGTTGCACATGGTCCAGGGGCAACGGGAGGATGCGCTGCGCTACTCGGCCCAGGCGCTGGGCGCATGGCACGCAATGATGGCCCGTGATCCGGCGGACCGGCAGGGCATAACTGCCCTCGACGAAGTCGGGTTCGTCTTGCCGCAGCTCCTGTGGGGGAGGCGTACGGACGCACTTCGTTCGCTCGGCAATACGCCGCTCAATCATCGCGTTGCGTTCTGCCGCGAGGCGCTTAACATCCTGGAGCGGTCTGCCGCTGTTGAGCTGACAGGACTGCGCCCGCTTCTGCGCCACGCCCTGCGGTTGTTCCCGAAGGCCCCGAGCGTCTTGACGGCGGTCGCAACCACGCCCTCTGCCGATCCGGATGTCCGTGAGCACGCACTGCGCCGGCTGGCAGCTGCGCCCGCCGTGCGCCCGACAAACCCAGCTGCGCTGGTCGAGGCCGCTCTATGTGCTTGGGACTTGGACCATAGAACCGCGTTTGCAATCCTCAGTCGCGACCCGCTCCGACCTAATGACAGGGTCGTTCTGTGGCGGCGCTGGACCAATGAGCCAGATACCGCGCTGAGCGTGATCCGCGCCGGCATGGTCGCAGCCAGTGAGGCGCGAAACCCCAATCTTGTCGATCTTCTGCCGCTGGATTGGGCGAAAAGGCTTGAAGACGAAAAGGACCTTGATGCCGACGACTTCAGGGGCATCGTCAGCGCGCTTTTCCCGAAAGACCCGAACAGGCCGCACAGCCACAATCGCTCGGACGGCGAAGAGGCGCTCCAAGCCTGGATTGTGCCGCTGCGCGCACACGCCGGGTTTGTCACGCGCCTGCTTTGTGCCGCTCCAGAAGATCGGCACGCGATCTTGGACGGCTGGCTTGACCATTTCAAAAAGGATCTCGAGACCCGCTCCTGGTCCCGCTCGCCTGCCGAACGGGACTCCAAGGCCAATGTCATGGGCATGACGCTCGCGAGGGTGGGAGCGGGCCTGAAGCTATTCGATGAACCTCTGACGAACAGACTGTTTGGGATGTTGGAGCAGGGCAACCGGCTGGACCGCGACAGCCTCCTTGAGATTGCCGAGATGATCGCGCGCACCCGACGCGGCGAGATGGCGGTCCTCGCCTTTGCGAACCGCATGTCCGAGCGCCTGGCCAAAGAAGAAGACGTCGCGACAGCGCTTGAACTACGCGGCAAGCTTGCGCGCACAGTGTGGTGGTACAGCAGCGCGGAAGCAGCTAGCCGTGTCGGCGAGCTCTTGTCCCAGTCCGACCGCCATAGCGTTAACAATGGCGGCATCGTTCGATTGACGCTGGGGACAGCTGCAAAGCTTCTGGCTCCAGGGTTGTCCTCGACGGTGAGCCATGACCTGGCCCGGCTCGCTGAGTTTGAGCTGGAGGATGAAGAGAAGTTCGACTGGGGTGGCTGGGTGGAGGGGCTGTCCCGGGCGGCTGGAACGGGGGCGCTTGCCATCGCCTCCCGGCTGGCGGATCGCGACAAGGCTCGACTGGAATTCAATCTGGTCGGTCTTCTGACGCGTTTGGTCTCGGCGGGCGCGCTCCCCTCCGATCTTGCAGCCGGTCTGTTCGGACTGGACGTCACAGGCGTGTGGGATCGCGCTGCTCCAGGCGGATTGGACACGCTGGCTGCAGTGGTCACGCCCCATCTTCAGGCAAGCCAACAGGCGGCGTTCTTCAAGACCCTGTGTCTGGAGATCGACCGGATGTGCGGCCTATCGCCGGAAGGTCGAGCGATCTGTGCCTTGGCGGACCTGGCACGCAAACATCTTTCGCAGGCTGACCCCTTGCGGACGCGCCTTGAGGAGCTCGCCCGCCGAAACACGGAACCGGAAGCCGCCCCCCAGCATCGCGAAGCGATCGACCGCGCCATCCTTGATCAGTTGATGCAGGGCGGCGTCCAAACGATTCTCGAGCACCTGAACAAGGCCAACAGCTGGTCAGACCGTATCAGCAAGCCCCATCTCCTGCTCGCCCTGGCCGATCGGGCCTCAGGGGTGGATGCCAAGGTCATGCTATTGGAGGCGCTTGTCGCAACCTCCGGGATGTGGCTGTCGAACAAGCACGATTCCTTCGAACGGCTGCTTGGCGGCGCGGTTCCCATAAAGGTGCTCGATCGCCACAAGCAGGCATGGGGCCTGGCGTTGGTGCGATTGCATGTGGACGAGCTCGTCAGCGAAGAATGGGGAAGCGCCCGGGACTGGCGGACGCTCGTCGAACTGTTCGGCCTGACAAGATTTGAGATCGCCCAGGAGGTCATCAAGACGCTTGGGCAAGGCGGCCTGGCCGCACTTGAGGGGTCGGACTGGATGGTCCTGGCGCGCGAGGTCGCCAGCGAAGCCTCGCAAGACACTTTATGCGGCGCTCTGACCACCCACTGCACCAACCTTGCCAGCACGCTACCGCCAGAAAGCGGCGACGGCCCGTGGCAGGACCGGTTCGCACCGCCCGATGATCCTGTCGAGATCGCGGCGGGTCTGATTTGGGCGCGCCTCGGCGATCCTGAAGCCAGCGCGCGCTGGCGCGCAGCGCATGCCGTGTCTCGTATGGCGCAGCTCGGACGTTTCGATGTGGTGGAAGCCTTGATCGTCAAGTTTGATCATGGCGAGGCAGGTGCGGACGCAGGGGCGTTTGGATCGCCAAGGCATAGCTTCTTCGTGCACGACGCGCGGCTTTGGCTCTTGTTTGCGCTCGGTCGCATCTGCCGCGCCGATTTCCCTCAGATGGCCAAACACTTCGATTTCTTCCAGGCCATCGCGAAAGACACGGCGTTCCCCCACGTTGCGATGCGCGAGGCGGCCCGCTCCGCTGCCTTGGCGCTCATTCGGGGACAAGAAACGTTCAAGGAGCGCTTGGTCGCCACCAATCGGTCTGCGCTTCCGCCGGTCGTAGAACGCATGACCCGGGACAACGAGTATGCCGAGGCGCCAAAGGATGCCGCAGATGGCAACCAATCGTTCAATTTCGATCACGATTTTCGCAAGGAGACGCTCTCTAACCTCATAAGCGCCTTTGATCTGGAAGGGCCGGAGATCGTTCAGCGGGCCGCGGCATGGGCGCGGCACGTTCTGCCAGACGCGACCGGAACTTGGTTTGATGAACGAGCACCGGGGGTCCGTAGAGACGACGGACTACATGGGGACAGAAGTTGGCGACCCGTCAGCCGGGCAGGCTACTACGCGGCGTGGCATGGCGTGCAACTCGCTGCTGGCGAGCTCCTGACCCAGCATCCGGTCGTTGAATGGGATCAGCCGGGGGACGCATGGCAATACCTGCTCGATATTGGCCAACCTTCGGCCGGTTCGGGGATCTGGCATCCCGAGGCAACGGACCTGACCCCAATTGATGTCGCAAAAGAGGTCCCCGCGCGGGTGGGCAAACGTAAGGCCCTGCAGGACGATAAGGATCGCAAAGAACTGGGCGGACTCATTGGGCTGGATAGCATCGACCCTATAGTCATCAATGGCCGGTGGTCGCAAGCTGACGGCACGCGGGTCGCTGTCACATCCCTTCTGGCCGCGCCAAGGGTCGCGTCGAGAGCGGTTCAGGCGGCGCTTTCAATGGAAACTTCATGGCTTGTGGGCTTGCCGAGTTACTGCGACGCTTACCACGAAGATGGCCAGCACATTAAGTTCTGGATCCACGAACCACATCAGCCGGATCGCATGCTGGACCGCTACGACCCGTTCGTTGCGGGCGGCGCGCTGCACCGCGCTCAACCGATCGACGAGATCATCAAGGCGTTCGGCCTTGATGACCCGGACGGGTTCGGGCGGGTCTGGAGATACGACAACGCACAGGCCTTCATCAGCCAGGTCTGGCGCACCGCAATCCCTGGTCCCTATCAGGTGGATTACGACAACAACCGTCGCCTTGCTGTGACGCGTCAGTTTCTGAACCGCTTGCTGCGCAAAACCGGCCTTACCCTGGCTGTGGTCGTGGCGGCTCGGTCAGAGGCCGACACCGCCAGTGCTGAAGGCAAGGACCGTCAAGCTGTTCGTCGATTTGGATTCGTCATGGATCCGAAAGAGAAGGTACATGCTCCAAAGCGGCTATCCCGACCGCTGCGCGCGGCTCTTGAGTCACTGAAAGCCCGCGGCCGCGACGACTTCGAAGACTGCTACCGCGAGCTTCGGAAGGCGTAGACCGCCACAAATTTTCCTCGCAGAATCTTTCTTATGGGACTCTCTTCGTGCCCGTCGCAGCGGGTCCGTTCCCATTCCACCGTTCACCTCGCCCTTAGGCCCGGTCGGGCGGGCGCGGTTCAGACCGCGCCAGCCCGGCCGACCGGGCCGCTGGAGTCGATCAGGAACACTCTGTTTAACCTTTACAAGAGTCTCTTCGATAGAAGAGACGTTACAACGTTAAGGGCGGCTTGAGGCCTGAATCGCGTTCGCGATCAGGGTCTTGGCCGCCGGGGGCGTTCCTGATCGGCCGCCTTTGCGTTCCTGTTCGACCAGCGCGACGTTCCTGTTCGACCGCGCCGGCGTTCCTGATCGTCCGACAGGGCCCCCCGGCGTTCCTGTTCGACCGATGAAAACCCTCCACAGGGGCCGTATCCGACGGATTTGGGCCAATCCAACGCCCGCTGGCCTGTGGGAGAGGCGATGGCGTCGGTCGATTCGGAACGCTTGCAAGCCCTTGATGCGCCTGAAGGCCGGCGCGTTCCTGATCGACCGCGCATGGGGGATAAGGTCCGGCCCGGAACCGGGGATAGCTCGGCGCCTATCGGTCGATCGGGAACGCCCCGTGCGGCCTAGCCCGTTCATCGGGCTTCAAAATCGCGTGCGGCGCGGGCGTGGGCCTCGGCAGCGCCTGTGCGCGA
>VYKN01000138.1_pt1 | contig 15286 bp, 13 predicted proteins | sample 5114581 | NCBI WGS metagenome assembly VYKN01 (sample SAMN12291810, study PRJNA351875) | freshwater metagenome | isolation source: freshwater lake | place: USA: Michigan, Baker Lake | collected 2011-08-08
CCTCATCGGCGCTGCGCGACAATTGATGACAGGTAAGAGCCAGTGGCGTGGCACAATCGTCCTAGTCTTCCAGCCAGCCGAGGAACGCTTGGGCGGGGCATTGGCCATGTTGCAAGATGGTCTTTATACGCGGTTCCCAAAGCCTGACATTGCACTGGGCCTCCACATTGCCAGCGGCCTAGAGCGCGGCAAGTTCAAGGTTGAAAGCCGCGTTGCCAATTCTAGCTCGGACAGCGTGAACATCATTGTACGCGGCGTCGGCGGGCATGGTGCCTCGCCGCAACAGACCGTGGATCCGATTGTGGTCGCGTCCAATCTGGTGATGGCATTACAGACCTTGGTCAGCCGTAACATCTCGCCTCTAGAGCCCGGCATTGTGACTGTGGGTGTCGTGCAGGCTGGCCTAAAGCGCAACATCATTCCCGAAGAGGCGCGTTTGGAACTAACCGTGCGGGCCGACACGCCTGAAGTGCGGGCAGAACTCCTTAACGGAATCAAGCGGATTTCTGACGGTGTGGCAAAGACCTATGGCGTGCCGGAGGATCGGATGCCCATCGTCACCAATCTGGAAGAAAAAGCCCCGCCCAATCTGAATGATCCTGAGAACGCCGCCAAGCTACGCACCAGCCTCGAGACAGCCTTTGGCGCGGACCGCATGTCCAAGATTCCCCGCTCCAGCATGGGCGCGGAAGACTTCGCCTATTACGGTGCGCCAGAGTGGGGCGGCATCAAGAGCGTGTTCTTCAATGTCGGCGGCAGCATCACCGATGACGCGAGCAAAGCGCCACCCCATCACTCACCCTTGTTCCGGATTGAGCCGGAAGCCTCGGTCAAGTCGAGTGTCGAAGGCTATGTCGTCGCGGCGATGACGTTTTTGGCTACGCCTTAAGGGTATGCGTCTGTCGTCTGTGGATTGAATGTCTCGACTAGAAGCACTTTGGTGTTAGCTCTGCCTTTCACCAAAGTGCTTCTAAGTTGTTTTTTCTAAAGAAAAACCACTGAGCCGCCCTAAATCGTCATCACCACAACATCAACGATAGGGCGCTTGCCGAAGATGCGGTCGCAAGCCTTGCGAACAGCCCGCATGACATAACCTTCAGCGGTTTCTTCATCCGTGCGTTGATCGGGTTTTAGGCGGTTAAACGCCTCTTCCGCCGCATCGGCCAATTGCTCTAGGCGACCTTCAGCTGGGGCACCATTGCGCTCGGACAAGCCACGCGCCCGCACATCTGGTCCGGCCTTGATCCGACCTTTGGCATCCATGGCAATTGAAACCATTACATAGCCGTGCTCGCCCAAACGAATACGATCGCGAATGGTCTCACTATCGGATGAGATGATGGCATCACCATCCACCAGCAAGCGGCCATTGGGCACTTCATCAATCACCGCAGCAGGGCCCGGGGCCAAGCGGATCATGTCGCCATTCTTGACGGCCAAAGCTTCTGGCACTTGAAGGCTTAAGGCGAACTTCGCATGCTCCATCAAATGGCGCTGTTCGCCATGGGTTGGGATGGCGATTTGTGGACGTACCATCTCATACATGGCGCGCAACTCATCCCGGCACGGGTGTCCCGAAACGTGGATGTGACGGTCCTTGCCAGTGATGATCTCAACGCCGCGCATCGCGAGCTTGTTTTGGAGCTCAAGGATCCCGCGCTCATTGCCCGGGATTTCTCGGCTGGAGAACAGGCAGGTATCGCCGCGCCCGAGGGTCACAAACGGGTGGCTACCTTCGGCAATGCGGGCCAAAGCAGCACGTGGCTCACCTTGGCTGCCAGTGCACAGATAAAGCACTTTGTCGTCTGGCAAATGGCGCGCAATCTCGGGCTCGATAAAGGTCGCCTCTTGCAGCAGGCCAACCGCCTTGGCAGCGCCCGTGATGCGTAGCATCGAGCGGCCAATCAAAGACACCGAGCGGCCAGCTGCTGTTGCGGCTTCGACTGTCGACAAAATGCGCGCGACGTTGGAAGCAAAGCACGCCACAGCCACTTTGCCCTTTTGCTCTGCGATAGCCTCAAACAGGCCGTCGCGGACACCGGCTTCAGAACCTGCTTCGCCTTCGGAGAACACATTCGTGCTGTCGCAGATCATAGCCAAAACGCCATCATCGCCAATCTGGCGTATACGGGCGCTATCGGTTTGTTCCCCGATCAAAGGATCAATGTCGATCTTCCAGTCGCCCGTATGCATCACCGTGCCCAAAGGCGTATGGATCGCAAGGCCGTTTGGCTCAGCGATCGAGTGGGTCAGGGTGACATATTCAATGTCAAACGGGCCGATTTGAAAGCGATGCTTCAAGGGCACTTCGTGAAGCGCTACCTTTCGCTCAATCCCTCGTTCCCGCAGCTTGTCGCGCAATAAATGCGCGGTAAATGGCGTTGCATAGACGGGAGCGGGGAAGCGCGGCCACAGCCAGCCCATCGCTCCGATATGGTCTTCATGGGCGTGGGTTAGAACGATGGCGAGGATATCATCCTTATTGGTCTCAAGGAATTCTGGATCGGGCAGGATTAAGTCCACGCCCGGAATGCCTTCCTCGCCAGCGAAAGTGACACCGACATCGACAACAATCCACTTCTTATCGCCATCCGGCCCAAAGCCGTAAGCGTTGAGGTTCATGCCGATTTCATTAGAGCCACCGAGGGGGAGAAAGACGAGTTCATCTGTTTTATTTTTTGTTTTTGTCACGTTGGGTTCCGATTGGCGGTCCTACCGCCATTGCGTTCAAAGATTTCTAATAGCCCGACAGTCGTCAGGTCTTGATCATAATGATCAATATGGGTTGATGCGCCTTCAAACAAAGAGGCGACACCCCCAGTTGCGATTACTTTCATGGGTACGCCATACTCGGCCTTGATCCGGTCGATTAGACCATCAATCAGCTCAATATAGCCCCAAAACACGCCTGACTGCATCGCACCGACTGTGTCGATGCCGATTACTTTGTCTGGCTTACGAATTTCGATTCGCGGCAAACGGGCCGCGGCGGTGTGTAGCGCTTGAAGGGACAAATTGATCCCAGGCGAAATCACACCACCCTCAAATGCGCCATCTGCCCCTACAATGTCAAATGTGGTGGCGGTGCCGCTGTCGATTACAATGCATGGCCCGCCATATTGAATGAAGGAGCCAATCGCATTGACAAGGCGGTCAGCGCCGGCTTCCGATGGCTTTGGGATACGCACATCAATACCAAGCTCTGCGTTTTCACCCACCACCCAAGGCTCTGCGCCTACATAGCGTCGTGACAGATTACGCAAATGAAACAAAGCCTGCGGCACCACAGTCGAGATAACGCAATGATTGAGGTCATTGATGGAAAGTCGTGCAAAGCGCATCGCTGCATCAAGCCACACAGCATATTCATCAGCCGTCCGCGAGGAGTTACTGGCCGCACGCCATGTGCCGCGCCATTTCGTGCCGTCATGGACAGCAAATTTCGAATTCGTGTTCCCGACGTCAATGGCCAGCAGCATGTGTCCCCCTAGGTCTGTCTTTGATACGGGGCCAGGCCCACGCGGGTTACCATTTTCGCGCTCTCTTTAGCCTGCGCGGGGTAGCATGCGCCAGTCCTAAGATTGCAGGCCGAATTAGCCAAAAAACACGTCGCCGGCTGTTACTTCGTGGATTGTGCCGTCAGCCTGCTCCAGTTGCAGGGCCCCATTTGGCGCAAGCCCATAGAAACGGCCTTCTAGGGTCTCATGCGGCAAACGGACGATGATGGGTTGGCCCACGCCTGACGCCCTTGCCAGCCAGGCCTGTGCAATTGGGCCAAAGCCCCTTTGCGCCCAGATGTCGAACCAGTCGTGGAAGCGGTGTCTTAGTGTCTCAAACAAGATCTCTGCGCTGACAGGTAGGTGGCCAAGGGGCACATGGTCGGCAACGCACGTGATGGGCTGATCTACGCCATCTGGTCGACTACGCACATTGACGCCAATGCCGACCGCCAAATGAAAACCAGCTTGCCCTTGCCAGCTCTCCAGCAAAATGCCGCTGGTCTTTTTGCCCTCGATCAAAACATCATTCGGCCACTTAAGGCTGACGGCACCTTGCGTCACATGGGGGTCAATGGCTTCCGCCACAGCCAAGGCTGCGACAAAGGACAGATTGGCTGCTTCGGCAGGCCAGCAAGTCAGGGTAAACAAGCCCGTTGTGAACAGATTGCCGGGCTCACCCAGCCAAGTCCGGCCCCGCCGGCCCCTGCCCTTGGTTTGCTCAAGGCTACGCACCCACAGGGGTCCCGTCTCACCGCCTTCGCTTAGGCGGCGTGCTTCGTCATTGGTGGAGTCTAGGGTGTCATAAAGCCGGACGTTGTGCTGCCCGCCCGAAGCGTTTGGCTTCAATGGAAGCCAGCCCCGGCGATGCTTGCCGCCGAGCCAACGAGCCCGATCACCAAGGTCAAGGCAGCCAAGACAAAGGTCGCACCGGTCAAGGTCAATGTCGTGGACGCGCCAACCGGCACCATGGCGATGCGGGGCTCATCAAACCAGACGGTCTTGATGATGCGCAGATAATAGAAGGCCGAGACCACCGAGGCCAAGATCAGAACGATTGCCAACGGCAGAAGCCCGGACGCGCTGGTCGCCAAAATCACTTCCCACTTCCCAAAAAAGCCTGCCAAAGGTGGAATGCCCATGACCGAGAATAACAACATGGTCAAAGCAGAAGCGAGAAGCGGGTTGGAGCGAGACAATCCAGAAAGGGCGGAGATTGTCTCCACTCGTTCGCCTTCGGCATTGCGCAAGGAGAGTACGACACCAAACAGGCCAACCGAGGTGATGGCATAGATGGACACAAAGACCAGCAGGGCCTTCGGTCCAAATTCTGGGCCGCAAGCAATGGCAACCAACGCATAGCCCATGTTGGCGATGGACGAATAAGCCAACAGGCGCTTGATATTGGTCTGCTGCAAGGCGAACAACGCCCCAATCGCCATCGACAGCACGGCCATGATCATGACGATGCCCAGCCAATCCTTTTGCAGCGGGCCGAAAGCTTCAAAGCAGACGCGGGCGAACAGAACCGATGCGGCAACCTTGGGCGCAGATGCAAAGAAGGCAGTCGAAACGGTGGGTGAGCCTTCATAGACATCCGGCGTCCACATATGGAAGGGTGCCGCCGACATCTTGAATGCGAGGCCACAGAGGATGAAGACAAGGCCGAATACGACACCAATAGAGCGCTCATCAGCAACTTGAGCGGCGATTACGTCGAAATTGACCGAACCGGTAAAGCCGTAAACCAGCGAGCAGCCATAGAGCAGCAAGCCAGACGACAAGGCACCCAGCACAAAATATTTGAGGCCCGCTTCAGAGCTTTTAGCGTCATCGCGGGCATAGGCTGCCAGCACATAGAGCGCCAAGGACTGCATCTCAACACCGACATAAAGCGCGATCAAATCATGGGCTGAAACCATGATGAACATGCCCAAAGTCGCCAAAAGTGCGAGGACCGGAAACTCTGGCTTGTCGAGTTTTTTCTCTGCGAGAAAGTCGATGGACAGCAAGAGCGCGCTACCGGCTGTCAAGGCGATGATCAATTTGGCGTAAGCGGAAAATCCATCAGCGGCATAGGAGCCTGAGAAGACCACCACTTGCTCTGCCGGCATGTGCAGCACAGCCATAGAACCTGCAGCCACAATCGTAGCGACACACAGCCAAGTGACCAAGCGCGAACCCTTGTCGCCCATAAAGGCACCGATCAGCGTGATGATCAAAGCCCCCACTGCGAGGGTGATTTCCGGCAGAATATAGGGAACCTGCTGGAAAAAGAACTCTGCTGTCATGGTTTGGTTGATGGCCATTACCGCACCGGTCACTTAAAGTTCGCGTGGAAGGCGTCCACGAGCGCAACGGCAGAAGTCGCCGTCTGGTCAAAGATGATGTTAGGCTGGAAGCCCAAGCACAAAGCCGCCGCAATCAAAGGCACGAAGATCGCGATCTCACGCGCATTCATGTCGGTGATCGTATTGAGCGCTGGATTGACGATCGTACCAAAAATCACCTTGCGATAGAGCGTCAGCATATAGGCCGCAGACAGGATCACCCCGCTTGCCGCCACCATTGCGGTGACAGGATCGACGTTAAACGCGCCCTGCATGGTAAGGATTTCGCCAACAAAGCCCGAAGTGCCAGGAAGGCCAACATTGCCCATAGTGAATAACAAGAACACGGCCGCATAGATCGGCATGCGGTTCACAAGGCCACCATATTGGGCGATCTCACGCGTGTGCATGCGGTCATAAATGACGCCGACGCAGAGGAACAAAGCGCCGGAGATAACCCCGTGGCTGAGCATTTGGAACAAAGCGCCTTGAATGCCCTGCTCATTGCCCGAGAAAATCCCCATGGTGACAAAGCCCATGTGCGCGACCGAAGAATAAGCAATCAGCTTCTTGATGTCAGTCTGACGGAACGCGACGAGCGACGTATAGACAATCGCAATGCCCGACAAAGCAAACACGAAGGGCGCAAAGTCGTTGGAGGCTTCTGGGAACATCGGCAAAGAGAAGCGCAGGAAGCCATAGCCGCCCATCTTCAACAACACCCCAGCCAGAATGACAGATCCTGCCGTTGGTGCTTCAACGTGGGCATCAGGCAACCAAGTGTGGACTGGCCACATCGGCATTTTGACGGCGAAGGAAGCGAAGAAAGCAAGCCACAACCACGTTTGCGCATCCTTAGCAAACTCAAAAGCTTGCAGGTCCGGGATCGACGTTGTCTTGGCGGTGATCGCCATCCAAGCAATCGCGATCAAGAGGAAGAGCGAGCCCAACAGCGTGTAGAGGAAGAATTTGTAAGCTGCATAGACGCGGTTCTTACCGCCCCAAATCCCGATGATGAGATACATTGGGATAAGGCCCGCTTCGAAGAAGATGTAGAAGAGGACGATATCAAGCGCGCAGAACACACCGATCATCAGCGTCTGCAACAGCAAGAATGCCGCCATATATTCCACGACGCGCTTCTCGATCGAGGTCCAGCTGGCCAAGATGCAAAGCGGCATCAAGAAGGAGGTCAATAGGATCAACAGCACGGAAATGCCGTCGATGCCCAGATGGTATTGGATCATGCCATACCAGTCGGCCCGCTCAACGAATTGATAGCCCGCCTTGGTTTCGTCAAAAGCCAAAGTCATCCAAAGCGTCAGAGCGAAGACGATCACGGTTGTGACCAAAGCAATCCAACGCGCTGCATTGGCGCGCGCGGCCTCTGGGCTCTTGATGAGCTGGGGTAAAAACAGGATCAAGACGGCCGCCACAGCGGGCGTCCACGTGAGGATCGAGAGGATGGGCAGCGTGTCCATGATAGCCTCAGGCACCCCGGAATAGAACAAAAGCGCCAAGCGCGACCGCCGCGATCAGCATCAAGAAGGCATAGTGATAGACATAGCCCGACTGGATCTTCACGGCTTTCTTCGAACCAAAATTCAAAGCTGCGGCAATCCCATTGGGCCCGAGCCCATCGATCAGCTTGCCGTCACCGATTTTCCAGAAAAGGTCACCCAGCGCTCGGGCACCCTTCACAAAGACGATCTCATAGAGCTCGTCGAAAAACCATTTATTCTCCAAGAAGGCGTGCGCCATGCCCTTGCGGTCGGCGATCTTCTTACCAAGGCCCTCGTTGAACAGATAGAAGTAGAGGGCAGCAGCCAGGCCGATCACCATCACGACCAGCGGGGCATAGAACACCCAGCCCGGAATGGAATATTTGTCTTTGAGCACGGTGTTATCTGGCGCAGTATAAATCGAGCTGCCCCAGAATTCCTTGGCATGATGGCCAACAAAGGCGTCATAGAAGACAGAGCCAGCAAAAACGGCACCAAAAGCCAACAAGATCAGCGGGATCAACATCACCCACGGGCTCTCATGCGGGCCGTGCCAAGCATGGTGACCATGGTCGTCGTCATGGCTGCCCGCAGCATTTTGGCCAGCTTCGTTGATATGAGCGACAGCTGGCTGCGCATGCGCGTGGGCGGCGTCAGTGTGGCTATGGTCGTCATGATGGCCATGATCGCCATCCGCTTTCCACTTCGGCGTGCCGTGGAAGGTCATAAAGGCCAAGCGCCACGAATAGAAGCTGGTCAGCGTCGCAGCTAGCAAAGCCATCCAGAAGGCCATTTGTGCCGCTGTATTGCCTGTCATGCCTGCAGCATAGGTGGTTTCGATGATGGCGTCTTTTGAGAAGAAGCCAGCAAAGCCAAATGGCGTGTGCGGAATGCCGACACCGGTGATGGCCAAGGTGCCGATAATCATGATCACAAAGGTGATCTTCATATGCTTGGCAACATCGCCCATTTTGCGCATGTCTTGCTCGTGATGCATGCCATGGATCACGCTACCCGCGCCTAAGAACAACAAGGCTTTGAAGAAGGCATGGGTGAAAAGATGGAACATCGCGGCCTGATAGGCACCAATACCTGCGGCAAAGAACATAAAGCCCAATTGCGAACAGGTCGAATAAGCGATCACGCGCTTAATGTCGTTTTGGGCGAGGCCAACAGTTGCCGCGAACAAGGCGGTCACCGCACCAATGATGGTGATGAAGCCTGCTGTGCCGGGGGCCGCTTCATAAATGGGTGAGCACAAGCAGACGAGCACAACACCGGCCGTCACCATGGTGGCGGCGTGGATCAAGGCCGACACAGGTGTTGGGCCTTCCATCGCATCGGGCAACCACGTGTGCAGGAAGAATTGCGCCGATTTACCCATCGCGCCGATGAACAGCAAGAAAGCGATGATTTCGATAGCGGGCAGTTGGTAAACGCCCCACTTCAACATCACGTCAGCCTTCTCCGGAACCATGGCAAAGACTTCTTTGAACTCAATTGTGCCGAACACAAAGAAGACGGCCATAATGCCCAAGGCAAAGCCGAAATCGCCGACGCGGTTGACGACAAAGGCTTTAATCTGCGCGTCATTGGCCGAGCGCTTGTGATACCAAAAGCCAATCAAGAGATAAGATGCGAGGCCCACGCCTTCCCAGCCAAAGAAGAGCTGCATGAAGTCTGCCGCAGTAACCAGCGACAACATGGCAAAGGTGAAGAGCGACAGATAGGCAAAGAAGCGCGGCTTATGCGGGTCTTCGGCCATATAGCCCCAGCTATAAAGGTGCACCAAAGACGATACGCCGGTAACGACGATCATCATAACGGCACTAATGGCATCTAATCGGATCGACCAGGTGCTCTTGAGGTCGCCAACATCGATCCAAGTCGCGATGCGAATGGGCTCAGCGGGCAGATGTAGGCTGTGCTGCCAATGGCCGATGAAGATGGTTCCGGCACAGGCTGCAGCAACGAATAGCAAAGCCGTGGCAACAAACATCGCCACTTTCTCGCCAATGAAGCGGTTGAAGAGCCCGCAGATGATGGCACCCAAAAGCGGCGCGAACACTACGATCGTCGCGAGCGTTTCAGCGAGGCCAGTCGTGGCGTGAGGATCAGCAGACACGCGTTAGCCCTTCATCAGATTGAGATCTTCAACCGCGATATTGCCGCGGTTTCGGAAATAGACGACCAGAATGGCAAGACCGACGGCCGCTTCAGCGGCAGCAACGGTCAGCACGAACATCGCAAAAACCTGTCCGACCAAATCGCCCAAGAAGGACGAGAAAGCGACCAGATTGATGTTCACCGCCAGAAGAATGAGTTCAATCGACATCAAAATGACGATGACATTCTTACGGTTCACGAAGATGCCGAACACGCCAATGGTGAACAAAGCGGCAGCAACCGCCAGATAATGAGAAAGGCCGATCAAAGTACCACTCCTTCGCCCGGCTTCGGGTCAGTCATTTCAACGCCGTCCGCACGGGTGCGGCCAACTTGTGCGGTGACATTCTGGCGGCGGATGCCGTCGCGGTGCCGCAGCGTGAGGGCAATCGCCCCCACCATGGCAATAAACAGAATGATACCAGCGGATTGGAACAAAAAGATGTAATCGGTGTAGAGGATGCGACCGATGGCTTCTGCGTTCGAAACAGCCGCTGCGGCGGGTGTTGGCGCGGCGATGGCTTCGGCGGAAACGGACTTTTCAATCCACGCCCCACCGACCATCACGAACTGGCCGAACAAAATCAAAGCAATCAGACCGCCAAACGGCAGATAGGTGAAGAAACCTGCTTTCAACTCTGCAAAGTCGATGTCGAGCATCATCACCACAAAGAGGAAGAGAACCGCGACCGCGCCGACGTAAACCACGATCAAAAGCATGGCGAGGAATTCTGCCCCCAACAACACGAACAGGCCGGCTGAGGTGAAGAAGGTCAGGATCAGAAACAAGACGGAGTGCACAGGGTTGCGGGCCACCACGACCATAAAGGCCGAGGCAATCGCAATCGCACTCAAGATGTAAAAGGCGGCGACCGCAATCATCGCTACTCTCTTCCCCTCTGCGCCCTGTGCATGGTGTGACAGGCGCGCGCTTTGTTAAACGTACCCAGACTGCGGCTTAACGATAAGCCGCATCCAACTCTAGATTCTTCGCGATTTCGCGTTCCCACCGGTCGCCATTGGCCAGAAGCTTGTCCTTGTCATAGAACAATTCTTCCCGCGTCTCGGTAGCAAACTCAAAGTTCGGACCTTCCACGATTGCATCCACCGGGCAGGCTTCTTGGCAGAAGCCGCAATAGATGCATTTGGTCATGTCAATGTCATAGCGCGTGGTGCGGCGTGAGCCATCATCGCGCGGCTCTGCCTCAATCGTGATGGCTTGCGCGGGGCAGATGGCCTCGCACAATTTACAGGCAATGCAGCGCTCTTCGCCATTGGCATAGCGGCGCAGCGCATGCTCGCCCCGGAAACGCGGGCTGATATGGCCCTTTTCAAACGGGTAGTTGATGGTGAACTTCGGCTCGAAGAATTTCTTCATCGCAAGGCCAAACGCGCCTGCAAAATCGAGCATCAAAGCGCCTTTAAGAGCTTGGGCTATGCTCATGATCTACCTCCCGAAGTAAGCGACATGGCCGCCTACCACTGCCACGGCGACCAAGGTCGTGGGCAAAAAGATTTTCCAACCAATGCGCATCAGCTGGTCATAGCGATAACGGGGCACAATCGCCTTCACCATGGCGAACATGAAGAAGACCAGCCAAATCTTGATATAGAGAATAAGGAAACCGACCCATGGGTTCTCAATCGGGCCCCAAGGTGCGTTCCAGCCACCCAAGAACAGGATGGAGATCATTGCGCACATTAGCACAATGGCGAGATATTCCCCGATCATGAACAAGAGATAGGGGGTAGAGCTATATTCGACTTGATAGCCCGCCACGAGTTCAGATTCGGCTTCAGGCAAATCAAACGGTGGGCGATTGGTTTCGGCCAAGGCTGAAACAAAGAAAATGCCCAACATCATGAACATCACAAGGCCGACGATGAAGCCATACACGGTGCCAACAACGCCCGCGCCCTCTTGAGGATGCACCAGTGCGCCGATGAAGGAAAAGGCGTGCCAATCCCAAATGCCAGCCTTTTGATTGTCAACAATGTCGGTCAAATTCAGGCTGCCGACCACCAGAAGCACGGTGATCAACACAAAGCCGATGGAGACTTCGTACGATACCATTTGTGCGGCAGAGCGTAGCGAGCCCAAGAATGGGTATTTGGAGTTCGACGCCCAGCCACCCATGATGATGCCATAAACACCCAAGGACGACATCGCGAGCAAATACAAAATCCCGACATTCATGTCGGAAATCACCCAGCCTGGCGCAAAGGGCACAACGGCATAGGCGACAAAAGCCAAGGTGATGGTGATCAGAGGCGCTAGAATAAAGACCGTCTTATTCGCGCCAGCAGGGATGACGATTTCCTTGACGACAAATTTCAAGAAGTCAGCAAAGCTCTGCAACAGGCCGAAGGGGCCAACCACGTTTGGCCCTTTGCGCATCATCACGGCCGCCCAGACCTTGCGGTCGAACAATAGGATAAACGCCAAGGTCAACAGCAGCATGACCATGATCGCCAAGATCTGGCCTGCCCCACCAATCACGCCCCACAATGGGCCCCAATCGCGAACGAGATCCTGCATGGGCCCCTACTCCGCCGCTATCGCAGCCATTGTGGCTGCTTTCTTTGCTGCCGAGCATTCCGCCATGATTTGGCTGGAGCGGGCAATCGGATTGGTGAGATAAAAGTCGGTGATTGCGCTGGTAAACGGCGCAGCATCTACGTCGCCCGCCACGCCCAAAAGCTTGAGTTCTAGAGGCGTATTGGCACCTGGCGCATAGTCAAGACCAGCAAAGCTCGGGCTATCGGCCATCAGTTTGGCGCGAAGGGCTTCGAGATTGTCATAAGGCAAGGTCTTGCCAACCAGAGCGGAGACCGCACGGAAAATCGCCCAATCTTCACGAGCGTCACCCTTGGGGAAAACAGCCCGGCGTGCCTGTTGCACCCGGCCTTCGGTGTTCACATAGGTGGCGTTCTTCTCGGTATAGGCGGCTGCTGGCAGGATCAAATCTGCCTGTTGCGCGCCCGCATCGCCATGGCTGCCGACATAGACGACAAAAGTCCCGGCCGGGGCTTTGACTTCGTCTGCACCCAACAGGATCAGCGTATCCAACGCGCCGGCTTGCAGCATCTGCGCGGTTGAGAGGCCTTGGTCACCCGGCAAGAAACCTAAGTCTAGCGCCCCAACGCGGCCAGCGGCTTGATGGACGACATTCCAGCCATTCCAGCCTTCCCGCACGATCTTGGCCTTCATGCCAATTTCAGCGGCAAGCTTCAGCACCTGCGCGCCATCTGGACGCGCGAGCGCGTCCATACCAATGATGACCATCGGCCGCTCTGCCTTAGCAAAGCGCTTGAAGAAGTCGCCCTTGCCCTTGGCCAAATCCGCCAAAGTCTTTGGGCCTGCCCCCACATGCTCGTAAGCATAGGTAAGGTCGGTTGCCTCGCCCACAACGCCGATCAGATCCAACGTACCGCGCAGCCACGTCTTGCGAACGCGCGCATTGATCAGTGGCGCTTCCAGACGCAAATTAGAGCCGATGATCAATAAGGCATCGGCATCTTCAATGCCCATGATGGTGGTGTTGAACAAATATTCGCCACGCTGGCCGGACATGCCAATGGCCGCGCCATCTTGGCGGCAATCGGTATTGGTGACGCCTAGGCCACGCAGCAGGTCCAAAGCGGCCTTGAGGCCTTCAGCATCGCTCAAATCACCAGCAATCGCGCCAATTTTAGTAGCATCACCTTTTAGGCGCGCCGCAAAAGCTTCAAGTGCTTGTGGCCAGCTGACAGGGGCCAGTTTGCCATTGGTCTTGAGATACGGCTTGTCGAGGCGCTGACGGCGCAAGCCATCGACTGCATGGCGCGACTTATCCGACAACCATTCCTCGTTGATCTCTTCATTGAGGCGCGGAAGCACGCGTAGCACATCATTGCCGCGCGCATCGACGCGAATGTTGGAGCCGACCGCATCCATCACGTCGACAGTTTCGGTCTTCTTCAATTCCCACGGACGGGCATTAAACGCATAGGGCTTGGAGGTGAGCGCACCGACGGGGCAGAGATCAACCACATTGGCCGAGAGCTCACTCGTCAAGGATTGCTCGAGATAGGTGGTGATTTCCATATCTTCGCCGCGGCCAATGGCCCCAAGCTCGGACACGCCAGCCACTTCGGTCGCAAAGCGGACACAGCGTGTGCATTGGATGCAGCGCGTCATCACCGTTTTGACCAAGGGGCCCATATTCTTTTCTTCAACCGCGCGCTTATTTTCGTCATAGCGCGAACCAGCGCGGCCAAAGGCCACTGCCTGATCTTGCAGGTCACATTCCCCGCCTTGGTCGCAAATCGGGCAATCCAATGGGTGATTGATCAGCAGGAATTCCATCACGCCTTCGCGTGCGGCCTTCACCTTTGAAGACTTGGTGACGACGACGGGCGGCTCACCATTCGGGCCGGGGCGTTGATCCTTTACTTGCTGGGCGCAAGACGCCACAGGTTTAGGCGCACCTTTGACTTCCACCAGGCACATGCGGCAATTGCCGGCCACACTTAAACGCTCATGATAACAAAACCGCGGAATCTCTGCGCCGGCAGCTTCACACGCTTGTAACAGCGTGTACTCGCCAGGCACATCTACTTCGGTTCCATCGACGACGATTTTCGTCATCTTCTCGCCCCATCGTTTGAAACAGACTCAGCCAAGCTGACCCGCTGTTCGCCGAGATACGACGCTACGACCCAAATTGCCACCGCCAAACTCACCCCAAAACCAGCAAAAATCCAGCCAGATACAGCAAGCTCATAAACGAACGCCAAAACGATCCACCGGTATCCGGGTAGAAGTTGATTTAGCTAGCGATTGCCTTGCCTATCATAGGGACGTCGAACGCGTCGATCTGGTGTGTAATACGTGGAATGGTAGGGTATTTCCTGTGGTGGAAACGCTCTGATCTCGCACCAGAAACCCTAGTCTCGAATGTCGTAAATTGGCATATCCTTAAACGTCATCTCGGGAACCTTCGCGGCCAACAGCGCCCAGACGGCGGCGGAGGTGTCAAAGGTACAGTCCTCTGCCGAGGTCTCATCACATGCTGGCAGCCGAAGCGCCAGTTCTCGACTCGGTTCTTCATTCAGAGATGCTTTGATTAGTATCAAACCATAAAATGCTGAAGCCGCTTCGCGTCGAACCCTGCGAAGTTCAGACTTGGTTTTGCGCCCCTCCGTGTTATCGGGCAAGTCTGTTTTCGGGATCGCATAACCATAGACTCGGCCCAGCGAATTCGAGCCCAAATATTTCATCGCAAGTCGGCCACTTAAGGGGCCTTCGCTAAGTGACGACGCATAAAACTGGATGCCATCCATGGTGCGCGACAGACGAATTGTTTGTGGTGGGGGAAACATTGATTCGATCGGCTGAAGCTCCAAGGTAACCTCATTCACCTCCGGACCAAACGGCCAATCGCGATCGGAAGGATATGGCCCGACCAGCAGTGTACACGCCGCCGCAAGTACCAAAGCGCTAAACGCCAAGACCAATCTTGCCCACCGCCAGCCACGTCCGAACAACCCAAAAGCCATGCGCAAACCCTCACCTAAGGTCAGCATTTGGGCACGTGCATAACTATTCGTCAAACGATGAAATTGACGTGTGAGCTATGCGATTTTGTTGGAAATCTAAACCGCCTACTCCGCAGCGATGGCCGCCCCCATCACATGGGGTTTGCCCAAGCGATAGCGGTCGATACGCTCTTCAATCTCGCCACGGAAGCGCCAGTTCTCGACTCGGTTCTTCATTCAGAGATGCTTTGATTAGTATCAAACCATAAAA
>VYKN01000139.1_pt1 | contig 15229 bp, 17 predicted proteins | sample 5114581 | NCBI WGS metagenome assembly VYKN01 (sample SAMN12291810, study PRJNA351875) | freshwater metagenome | isolation source: freshwater lake | place: USA: Michigan, Baker Lake | collected 2011-08-08
GACAACGCGCGCTGGCGGGCGGCAAACCCCGGCGTGCCCGTCCCGCCGGGCGCGCTCCTGTTCGAGGTGACCGGCCAGAGCCATATCGGCGCCTATGTGGAGCGCGGACGCCTCCATGCCGGCGCGATCGCCGCGATCGCCCATGATCACGGCGTTCCGGCCCCCCGCGCCGTGCTGGAATGGGGCTGCGGGCCGGGTCGGGTCCTGTCGCATCTGCATGCGGCGCTGGGCGCGCAGGCCGCGCTCACCGGTATCGACATCAACGCCCGGGCGATCGCCTGGGCGCAGCGCCACATCCGGTCTACTGCCTTTGTCCGCACCGCGCCGGAGCCGCCGACGGACCTGCCGGACGGCGCCTTCGAACTCATCTACGCCATCTCGGTGCTGACCCATCTGTCCCCCGAACGGGCGCAGCGCTGGCTGGTCGAGCTGCGCCGTCTGCTCGCGCCGGGAGGCATTGCAGTCCTGACCACCTATGCCCTGTCGACGGCGGAGGTCGAGGCGTTGGGCGACGGTGTGGCGGTGCTGGGCGGCGCGCCCGAAGGCGCCCGCACCTATGTGGCGCGCCACTCGGACGCCGCCATGCGCGCCCTGTGCGAGGGGCTGTTCACCGTCGAGGCCCATCTGACCGACGGGCCGGCCGAGATCATCGGGCAGGCGGCGTGGGTGCTGCGCGCGGGCGGCTGAGTTCGGCGGCGGTCTCCGGCGGCACCGAGTTCATATAGAGGTTGCGCACATAGGTGATGGGGGCGAGGGGCGCCTCCACCCAGGCGTGCATGCGCCAGCCGGCGGGGGTCTTGCGCAGGCTCGCCACCGTGCGGTTCTCCCCGCCGATGGGGCGGGGCAGGGTCTTGAGCTTCAGGTCCCAGCGCATGTCGAACAGCACCATGACCTCGGTGGGCGAGACCTGCTTCATGCGGAAATTCGAGTAGCGCACGATGATCCGCTCGTTCATCGCGCCCGTGCGGGTCCAGTAGTCGCGCACGCCGGCCCAGTCGGTCGCGGCGCGCATCTCCTCCTCGGCCTGGTAGAGCGGGGCGGGGTCGGAGGTGTCCCAGAAGGTTTCCAGATCGCCCATCCGGCCTTCGTTCCACGCCGCCTGGTAGCGGGTGAAATAGTCGGCGAGATCAGCCGGCAGCGCGGCCGCGCGGGCCGCTGTCGCGCCCAGAAGGACGCACAGCGCGAGGAGCAGCGCTCTCAATAGACCCGCGCCTTCGGCGCTATGTAGGCGATGTCGTTCGACATGGTGTAGGCGTGCACCGGCCGGTAGTCGATGTTCACCTTGCCGGTCGTCTCATCGTACCAGGCGAGCGTGTGCTTCATCCAGCCGTCGTCGTCGCGGGAAGGGAAGTCCTCGCGGGCATGGGCGCCGCGGCTCTCCTTGCGGTTTTCCGCCGAGTACATGGTGACGACGGCCTGGGCCATCAGGTTTTCCAGCTCCAGCGTCTCCATCAGGTCGGAGTTCCAGATCATCGACCGGTCGGTCACCGCCACATCGGACAGCCCTCCTTGCACGCGCGAGATCAGGCTGCAGCCCTCGGCCAGCACCTCGCCGGTGCGGAACACCGCGCAGTTGTTCTGCATGACCTTCTGCATCTCGAGCCGGATGCGCGCGGTCGGCGTGCCGCCGGAGGCGGTGCGGGCGCGGTCGAGACGGGCGAGATGCGCGTCCGTCTGGGCGTCGGTCACCTCGGGCTGGCGCGCGCCCGCCTCGACGGTCTCGCCGCAGCGCAGGCCCACGGCCCGGCCGAACACCACAAGGTCGATCAGCGAGTTGGAGCCGAGCCGGTTGGCGCCATGCACCGACACGCAGGCCGCTTCGCCCACCGCCATCAGGCCGGGGACCACCGTGTCCGGGTCGCCGCCGGCCTTGGTGAGCACCTCGCCGTGATAGTTCGTCGGGATGCCGCCCATGTTGTAGTGCACGGTGGGGAGCACCGGGATCGGGGCCTTGGTGACGTCGACGCCGGCGAAGATCTTCGCGCTTTCGGAGATGCCCGGCAGGCGCTGGTGCAGGATCGCCGGGTCGAGGTGGTCGAGGTGCAGGAAGATGTGGTCCTTGCCGGGGCCGACGCCGCGACCCTCGCGGATCTCCATCGTCATCGCCCGGCTGACCACGTCGCGCGAGGCCAGATCCTTGGCGGACGGGGCGTAGCGCTCCATGAAGCGCTCGCCCTCGGAGTTGGTGAGGTATCCGCCTTCGCCGCGCGCGCCCTCGGTGATCAGGCAGCCCGCGCCATAGATGCCTGTGGGGTGGAACTGCACGAACTCCATGTCCTGGAGCGGCAGGCCGGCGCGCAGGGCCATGGCGTTGCCGTCGCCCGTGCAGGTGTGGGCGGAGGTTGCAGAGAAATAAGCCCGGCCGTAGCCGCCGGTGGCGAGGATCACGCGCTGGGCGCGGAAGCGGTGCAGTTCTCCCGTGGCCAGATCCCAGCTTGTCACGCCGCGGCAGGCGCCGGCGTCGTCCATGATCAGGTCGATGGCGAAGTGCTCGATGAAGAAGTCGACGTCGTACTTCAGCGAGTTGCCATAAAGCGTGTGCAGGATGGCGTGGCCGGTGCGGTCAGCAGCGGCGCAAGTGCGCTGGACCGGCCCCTCGCCGTAGTTGCGGGTCATGCCGCCGAAGGCGCGCTGGTAGATCTTGCCTTCCTCGGTGCGCGAGAAGGGCACGCCCCAGTGTTCGAGCTCATAGACCGCGTCCGGCGCGTTGCGGCACAGATACTCGATGGCGTCCTGGTCGCCGAGCCAGTCCGACCCCTTCACGGTGTCGTACATGTGCCAGCGCCAGTCGTCCTGGCCCATGTTGCCGAGCGAGGCGGAGATGCCGCCCTGCGCCGCCACCGTGTGCGACCGGGTGGGGAACACCTTGGACAGGCACGCGGTCTTGAGACCGGCCTGCGCGCAGCCGAGCGCGGCGCGCAGGCCGGAGCCCCCGGCGCCGACGACGACGACGTCAAAGGTATGATCGTTCCAGCGATAGCTGCCGGGCATGAACTTACGCTCCCGAAACGAAGATGCGCGCGATGGCGAGCAGCGCGGCGATCGCGCCGAGGATGGAAACGAAGGTGTTGGCGATCAGCAGGGCCATCTTGGCTCCATGACCGGTGATGTAGTCCTCGATCACCGTCTGCAAACCGAGCCGCATGTGGTGGAAGCCGGCGATCACCAGCGCCGACAGCAGCACCGCGTTGAGCGGGTTTGAGACCCAGGCGACGGCGCCGGCATGGTCGGCCCGCATGGCGGCCGCCAGCGAAATCAGGAACCACGGCACCAGCACGGCCAGCGCCAGCGCGGTGACGCGCTGCTGGATGAAGTGGCCCACGCCGTCCTTGGCCGAGCCCAGGCCGCGCACGCGGCCGAGCGGGGTGCGCATCGAACCGGCCATGTCAGATCACCGTCGTCAGGATGAGGATGGCGGCCGTCGCGACGACTGCAAAGCCGATCACGAACCAGCCCGAGGCGTTGGCCGCCTTGGGCTCAAGGCCTTTGCCCGTGTCCCAGACCAGATGGCGGATGCCGTTGGCGAGGTGATAGGTCGCCGCCAGCGTGAAGGCGATCATGGCCAGGAACCCGATCGGCGAGTTGATCACGCCCTGCACGACGCCATAGGGGCCGGGGCCGGCCGCAGCCGCCATCAGCCAGACCGCAACCCCGAGCGCGCCGACATAGAGCGCAACGCCGGAAGCGCGGTGGAAGATCGATGTCGCCATGGTGACGTGCCAGCGCCACACCTGCAGGTGCGGCGACAAGGGCCTCGTCGTGTTGGTTTTGGTGCCTGCCATATGCCCCTCGAAGGCGGATCACCGCCACGTGACCGCATGTTGGACATGGGCGAGGCATGGCCCCAAGTCAACGCATCCGAACGGCTTCAGGCGTCGAGAAATGCTGCGATGCGCCCGGCGATCTCGCCGCTGCGAACATCGAAGGCGTCCTCGCCGAATCCCGGCAGATCAAGGCGTTGCGCGCCGGGGATCAGGCCGGCGGCCGCGATGGTGTTGGCTTTCAGGCTTTCGTCGAGCACCGGAACCAGGGTTGGCGCGCGGATCGCCTTCAGGGCGCGTTCCATGTCCCAGTCGAGGATCGCCTTCACCGGCCAATGGCCGTTCGCGCCGATGCGCAGCGACTCGGCGAAGAGCTCGAGCTGGCGTTCGAGCGGCAGGGCCGGAAACCAGGTGCGGACCTGGTCCCAGCGCGCCGCCAGCACGCCCGGCGCGCCATAGTCTCGGGGGGCCAGCGTTGCAGCGCGGGCGGCGTTCTCGGCCGCATCGAACAAGGGGATGCCCGCCAGCACCAGCCGGCGCACCCGCTCGGGCCGGCGCGCGGCGATGTCGGCGGCGACCGCCGCCCCGGTGTGGTAGCCGGCCAGGTCGACGCGTTTCAGGCCCAGCCCGTCGAGCGCGTCGAGCACCGCGTCAGCATAGCCGGCCAGCGGCGGCGCCGCCGGCGGCGGATCGGACCCGCCGCATCCGGCGAGATCAACGGCGAAGGTCGGACGGCTCGCCATCGCCAGTTGCATCGGCCGCCACCAGACGCATGAAAATGGCAACAGGTGGAGCAGCACGAGCGGCGTGCGCTGGCTGCGCGCCGGGCCGGCGCGCAAGACATGGGTCTGGCCGAAGGGGGACGGCGCATAGAGCCGGCGCAACCCGGCGGGGGCCTCGGCCAGGGCGGTCGCCGGCGCACCGGCGCCAGCGGCAAGGCCGGCCAGCAGTCCCAATGACCGGCGCGTCAGATCGGTCATCAGCCTTGAGCTTCCGCTGCGCGCATCGTCCGGATGAGATCGCGTCCGCAGCTCAGCTTGCCGGCGAGCGGGCTTTCCGGATCGATCAGACGCCAGAAGGGCGTGACCTCGGCAAGCTTCGCCCCGGCTGCGACCTCTTCCAGCGCCGCTTCGGCGGCGATCCTGGCGAACATGCCGGTCGTCATCGGGCAGGTGGCGTCGGCGCCGGCTTGCGCTGCGAGATCGGCGCGCATGGCGGCCACATCGCGGATCTCGCCGGCCGGTATGGCGGCGACGTAGGCCGCGATCCGCGCCGGCGTGGAGATGAGCAGCCGGGCCCCGGCAGGGACCCCGGCGAAGGGTTTTTCGAGAACGGCGACCTCGGGCTCGGTCCGTGAGCGGAACTTCGCCGTCCAGCTTTTCTTCGCAGCCACGTCAGCACCTCTCATCGTTCAGGCGCAGCCCTGCTCTTGCCAATCATCGCCCCGCTTGGGAACAGTGCGCTCGCTCATGGACGGTGATTTCTGGCTCTTTGTGGCGGTCGGCTTTGCCGCCCAGCTTGTCGACGGCGCCCTGGGCATGGCCTACGGCGTGATCTCCTCGACGACGCTGCTCGCCTTCGGCGTGCCGCCGGCGCAGGCGTCGGCCGCCGTACACGCCGCCGAGGTCTTCACCACCGGCGCGTCGGGCGCCTCGCACATGGCGCATCGCAACGTCGACTGGAAGCTGTTCCGGCGGCTGGCGCCGGCCGGCGCGGCCGGGGCGGCGCTCGGGGCCTATGTGCTGACCTCGGTGGACGGGGACGCGATCCGGCCTTTCGTGACCAGTTATCTGGCGATCCTCGGCGTGCTGATCCTGCTCAAGGCGCTCGGGCCCCCGGCCCGCCCGCGTCAGCCGGGCCTTGAGGTCGTGCCGCTCGGCGCCGTGGGCGGCTTTCTCGACGCCTCCGGCGGCGGCGGCTGGGGGCCGATCGTGACCTCCTCGCTGGTTGCCTCCGGCCAGGCGCCGCGCCAGACGATCGGGACCGTCAACACCGTGGAGTTCGTCGTCGCCTGCACGGCGTCGGCCGCCTTCCTCATCGCCATGCTGAGCGGGCACTGGGAAGAGGCGGAAGGCCTCGCCGACCATGCCTGGTCGGTCGCCGGCCTGATCGTGGGCGGGCTCATCGCCGCGCCTTTCGCCGGCTACCTCACCAAGCTGATCCCCACCCGGACCTTGATGATCCTGGTCGGCGTGCTCGTGCTGGCGCTCGCCGGCTTCCAGACCGTCAAGGCGCTGGGCTGGATCTGACCGGCACGAAGCGCAGCTCGCGGAATCTGAGAGCCGACCAGTCGTCGTTGATCGCGATCTGGCGCACGCCCTTCAGCCCCAGCGCGTCGATCGGCCCCCAGCCGCGATCGCGGTCGAGGTCGGCGGCGAGCCGACTGGTCTTTTTCGGATAGGCGATCCAGACGAGGCCGTCCTCGACAAGGTCGGTCATCAGCTGCGGCGCGACGGCGGCGAGATCGGCCTGGGTGATCACGAAGGCCAGCACCCAGTCCCACGGGCCGTCCGGCGTCGCGGAAAGATCGAGGTCAAGCCCCTCAGGCGCGCCCAGGATGCGTCCGCGCATGGCGTCCTTCAGTTGCAGCTTCTTGGCGAGCGGCAAGGATGAGGCTTGAGTGGCGGGCATGACCGTTGCTCCCGTCGCCCCTGTACGACTTGACCGCCACGCCCGCCACATCCTGTTGAAGGAGATCGGCGGGCCGGGCCAGAAGCGGCTGGCGAACGCCCGGGTCGCGCTGGTCGGCATGGGCGGACTTGGGGCTCCGGCCGCGCTCTATCTGGCGGCCGCAGGCGTCGGGTTTCTGCGGCTGATCGATCCGGACGTGGTCAGCCTGTCGAACCTGCAGCGTCAGGTGCTGTTCCGGACCGCCGACATCGGCCGTCCGAAGGTCGCCGCAGCCGTGGAGGCGCTGGCGGCGCTCGACCCCGAGCTCGGCCTCGAGGGCCGGGCTGAACCCTTCACGCCCGACACCGCGGCCGACCTCATCGGCGACGTCGATCTGGTGCTGGACGGGACCGACAGTTTCACCGTGCGCCTCGCCGTCAACGCGGCATGTCACGCCCTCGGCAAGCCGCTGGTCTCCGGTGCAGTCGGGCGTTGGGACGGGCAGGTCGCGACCTTCCGGTCGGGGCTGACGAAGGGGCTGCCGATCGCGGAGCGCGCGCCTTGCTATCAGTGCTTCGTGCCCGAAGCGCCGGCGCGTGAGGAAAGCTGCGCCGAGGTCGGCATTGTCGGCGCGTTGACCGGCGTGATCGGGTCCCTGATGGCGCTGGAGGCGATCAAGGAGATCGCCGGCGCCGGCGACAGCCTTGCAGGCAGCCTCCTGCTCTACGACGGCCTCGCCGCCGAGAGCCGGACGGTGATCCTGCGGCCGGACCCGGCCTGTCCCTGCTGCGGCGATGTGGTAGCCTGAGCCGATGGGAGCAGGCCCATGGCGGAACTGAAGACCAAGCCCACCGAGACCGACGCCGATGCGCTGATCGCCGCTGTCGAGGACCCTGTCCGCCGCGCCGACCTGCAGGCCTTGCGCGTGATGTTCAGCGACGCGACCGGCAAGGCGCCGGTGATGTGGGGCGGCTCGATCGTGGGCTTCGGCGCCTACGCCTATACCTATGAGAGCGGGCACTCCGGCACGGCCGCGCGCCTCGGCTTTGCGAACCGCAAGGGCGACATGGCGCTCTACATCATGGGGCGCAACGAGGATCGTCAGGACCTTCTGGCGCGGCTCGGCCGGCACAAGACCGGTAAGATGTGCATCTATGTGCGCAAACTCTCGGACGTGGACGCGGGCGTCCTGCGCGAACTGGTGGATCGCTCGCTGACCTATATGGCTGGAGCCTATCCGGACGATCCTCTCGACCCATGACGCTTGTGATTGAAACCGCCGACCTCGCCGCCGCCGACGTGCAGGCGCTGATCCGCCTGCACCAGTCGGGCATGCTGGACACGTCCCCGCCGGAGTTCAGCTTCGCGCTCGACCTGACAGGCCTGCAGAGCCCGGACATCGAGGTGTTCGCCGCCCGGATCGACGGGGCGCTGGCGGGCGTCGGCGCCCTGAAGCGGCTCGGCGACGGAACCGGGGAGGTCAAGTCGATGCGCACCGATCCGGCGTTCCTGCGCCGCGGCGTCGGAGCTGCGCTGCTGGAGCATGTGATCGCGCGGGCGCGGCGCCTGGGCCTGTCGCGTCTGAGCCTTGAAACCGGAACCGGCGAGGCCTTCGAGGCGGCGACGACGCTCTACCTGCGGCGCGGTTTCGTCGAAGGCGCCCCGTTCGCGGACTACGCGCCGTCGGACTTCAACCGGTTCTTCCATCTGGAGATCGGGCAGGGGCCTGGAGCGGCGGCGCCCTCGCCGCCGTGATCGTCATTCGCGGCGGTTCGGTCTGGCGCGAACCGCCGGGGTGCGAACGCACAGGTTCATTGATGAACCTGGGTAGGGCTTCTGCGTTCTCAGTTCCGAATCCGTCGCGGACCGGGCGCGGGTCAAGGCCGAGCGAAGCGAGCCGCGACAGCGGCGCGGAGGGTGCGACAGCACCCGGAGCGGCCTTGACGCATGCGCCCGGACGCGCGGCACAAGGAACGAGAACGGAAGTCCCCGTGTGTTTTGAAGAATATCCCCCCTCCGTCGCTGCGCGACACCTCCCCCGTAAACGGGGGAGGACGCAGATATGTCTGCAAGGGCGGTGAGCTGCATCCTCCCCCGTTTACGGGGGAGGTGGCCCGGAGGGCCGGAGGGGGGAAACTATCGCTGCAGTGTGCGCTTCCTCGTCTTGTCCTTTGCCTGCCATAAGGTTCAGCGCACGCGTCAAGGCGACCTGCTGCGCAGGCTCGCTGTGCTCGGCCTTGACCCGCGCTGAACGCTCATGGGTTCGGCTGGCCAAGACGGGAAGCCCTGCCCCTGTTCATCAATGAACATGTGCTCGCGCACGGTGGGGATGTGTCGGAGGGGTGGTTAGCTGTTCCCAACCCCCTTCAATGCGGCGGCGGAACAAGCTTCGCCCGCACCGGCTCGGCCCCGCGCGCAGACGCCACAAGCCGCGCCGTCCCTTCCTCGCAAGCCTCCGTCAGCGCCTCGATGAAGGTCTCCTTGTCGAGACCCGGCGGGATCGGATCGAGGAACTCGGTGGTCGCCCCGCCCGGCGTCTTGGCGAAGTCCTGCTGCGCCCAGAACAGCCCCAGGTTGGTCGCCACCGGCACCACCGGCCAGCCCGACGCCTGCTGCATGTGCCAGACGCCGGACCGGTAGGGGAAATGCTCGCCCACCTTCGACAGGTGGCCTTCGGGATAGATCAGCACGATCCGCCCTTCCGCCGCGGCGGTCTCGAAGCTGGCCGCGAGGCGCCGGCGCGCATCCTCCCCGCCGCAATTGTCCACCACAATCGCGCCGAGCTTGCGCAGCACGCCCGCCATCAGCGGGAACTTCTCGAGGTGGTCGCCGGTCACGAAGGTGATGTCGTCGAAGTGCGCGATCAGCCCGTAGCCGTCGCCCCAGCTCTGGTGCTTGGCCGCGATGATGAAGGGCGCCGGCGGCAGCCGCTCCTGGCCTTTCAGGGTTACGGTGATGCCGGCAACCCCGCGCATCAGGCCAAGCACGCGCTGGGCATAGCGCCGCATCGCCCAGCGCACATGGCCCTTGCCCGGCAGCACTGACAGCACCGCGATCATCAGGACATAGAAGGCCGAGGCGCTCCAGTAGAGGGCGTTGAACAGGGCTGCGCGCATGGATCCTCCTGAGGTTGCAGGGGCCACATTAGCGTGTTCGCCGGGAAGGCGAGATGTGTGGGTTGCTGGCAGAGGTCCCCGTGCGGAACCGTCGCGTTGGATCTGAGAGGTTTTGGTGACGACTGCGTCGCACGCAAAACCTCCTTTCAAGGATCGGAGGGGTTCAGCGCGCGTCAAGGACGCGCGAAGCGCGCCGCTGTGCGGCGACCTCGGCAGAGCCGAGGTCGTCCTTGACCCGCCCTGAACCCCTCGCACACTGGAACAAGCGTTTTGGTGAAGCGAAAGCGCGCACCAAAAGGCTTCGCCAACCAAAGCGACGGTTGCAGTGCCTGATCGGCCGGCAAGCTTCGTTGCCCACGTCTGCGCCCGACAACCCTCCGCCTCCTTACCGGCCAGCCTGAATGCACCGTTCAGCCTCGTTTCAGGCGCGCGGCGCGAACCTTGCTCGCAACGGGACAGACGCAAGGAGCGTTTATGATGCGGACTTTCGCAGCGGTGTTGGGAAGCGTGGCGGCGATGGCGCTGGCGACCACGGGCGGTCCGGCCCATGCAGGCGACGATCTGCGCTGGTCGGTGACGGTGGGCAACGGCGGCTGGGCCGGCGCACCGCCCGCCAACTGGTGGCGCGGCTATGGCCAGGACCCTCGGTTCGGGCGCGCCTGGAACGGGTCCTGGTACTGGTATGACGACCCGTCCTGCCCGAACCATCTGCGCCCGCACGGGTGGCGGTCGAGTTGGAACCCGTCGCACTGGGATCGGCACGGCCGCTGGACCGGCGGCGGCTGGGACAACAGGCGCGACGTGCGCACCGACTGGCGCAGCGACTATCGCTCGGACTGGCATCATGATTCCCGGTCCGACTACCGGCGGCGCGACCGGGACGATGACGACGACGATGATTGGCGCGGCCATGACCGTCGCGGCTACGGCCATCGCGGCGTGAGCTGCCGGCAGGTGCAGGAGCGCGCCTGGGTGCGCGGCCGGCCTGCGGCGGTGGTCTATGACCTGTGCACGGATCGGCGCGGCCGCAGCTTCGTCGCCGAAGGATCGCGCCGCATCGTCGGCTGGTACTGACGGCGGTTCAGCGGAACGGAAAGACAGGAGGGCGCTTGGCCATGAAGGCCTGGTAGCCCTCCTGGAAGTCCGCGCTTTCGAACCCTTGCAGATAGGTCTCGTAGCTCTCGGCCGATTCCTCGGTCTGTCCGCCGGCGATGGCGTTGATCGTCGCCTTCATGGCGCGGATGGAATATTGGGAGTTCCCCAACAGGCCCTTCAGATAGGTCAGCGTCATGCTGGCGAGAGCGTCAGGCGGGGCGACCCGGTCCACAAGGCCGATGCGCAAGGCCTCGTCCGCCTCGACCAGCCTGCCCGAGAACAGCATGTCCTTGGCCCGCGACGGGCCGACTGCATCCACCAGCCGCCGCGTGTCGGCCAGCGTGTAGGCGAGCCCCAGTTTGCCGGGCGTGATGCCGATCCTGGCGCCCTGTTCGGCAAAGCGCAGGTCGCAGGCGAGCGCGAGGCCGCAGCCGCCGCCGACGCAGGCCCCGCGGATCACCGCGACCGTGGGCTTGGGGAACGCCGCCAGCGCCCGGCCGGCGGCCTGCACGAGGTCGGAATAGTGGCGCGACGTCTCAGGCGTCGAATAGACCTGCGGGAACTCGGCGATGTCGGCGCCCGCCGCAAAGCAGCCGCCCTCGCCGCGCACGATCAGCGCCAGCACCTCCGGGTCGTCGGCCGCCTTCGCCAGAAGCTCCGGGATCGCCGCCCACATCGCCTTGGTGAGCGCGTTCTTCTTGTCCGGCCTATTGAAGATCAGCCGCGCGATCGGGCGTTCATGGGAGAGGATGATGGGATCGGTCACGACGCGGCCTCGGAGAAGGCCGCCAGCGGGGCCGGCGCGCCGGTCTGGGCGATCAGGGCCTTTTCCCGCAGGAAGCGTTGCAGGCCGGGCGCGCCCATGCGTGAGCGGCCCATGCCGGAGAGCTTGAAGCTCTCGTGCGGGGCCTCATAGAAAAGCGCGGTGAGCGCCGCGTCGTTGAGCGAGACCGCGCCGGCTTCCAGCTCGCGCCCGATGGCCTCTGCTTCTTCCAGCGTGCCGGCGACAACCGCGGCGGACAGGCCGTAGTCGGTGGCGTTGGCCAGCGTGATGGCTTCGGCGATGCCGTCGAACGCCATCACCGGCATGACCGGACCGAAGGTCTCCTCGGTGATCACCTTCATGGTGTGATCGACCCCGGTCAGCACCGTGGGGCGCACCCAGCGGCCGCCGCCGTGCGTCTCGATGTCCCCGCCGCAGCGCACGGCGGCGCCCTTGGCGACGGCGTCGGCGACATGGCTCGCGATGATGTCGGCCTGACGATCGAAGATCAGCGGACCGATCTCGCCGGACGCGATGTCCGGCCAGTTGAGCTGGGCCTTGCCGGCCTCCGCCACCAGGCGCTCGACGAAGGGCTCGTAGAGCGGGCGCTGCACATAGATCCGCTCGATCGACTGGCAGGCCTGGCCGGTGGAGAGCACGCTGCCGCGCAGGGCCGCGTTCACTGCCGCCTCAAGGTCCGCGGTCGCTGTGATGATCAGCGGGTCCTTGCCGCCCAGTTCCAGGAACGCCGGGATCATCTTGGCCGCGCAGGCCGCCGCGATCTTCTTGCCGGTGGCGACCGAGCCGGTGAAGGCGACCGCATCGACCTCGCCGATCACGGCCGCGCCCGTCGCCCCGTCGCCGGGGGCGAAGGCCAGCACGCCGGCAAGCTGGGGGACCTGCGCCAGCGCTGCGCGCACCGGCTCGATCCAGCGCGGGGTCACTTCCGACGGCTTGATGACAACCGCGCAACCCGCCGCCAGCGCCGGGACCGCATCGATGAAGGACAGAAGCAGCGGGAAGTTCCACGGGCTGATCACGCCCACGAGCGGGTAGGGGACCCACTGGACCCGGTGGCGGATGGCTGGATTGGTGATCCCGTCCTTCCAGGCGGACGGCGTCAGATGCGGGGCCTGCGCGCACCAGGCGTCGATGCCGCCGGCGACGCCATAGACTTCCATCGCAGCGATCTTGCGCCGCCCGGTGTCGACCTCGACCGCCGCCGCGATGGGCCCAAGGTTCGCCAGCAACGCACCCTTGAACGCCTGCAGCGCCGCGCAGCGCGCCTCGACGCCGGCGGATTCCCAGGCCTTCTGGTTGTCGCGCAGGCGCAGCGCCTCGGTCTCAAGGTCGACGCCTTCGAGCACCGCGAAGCTGTAGTCGCGCTCCCCGGTGCGCGGGTTGCGGGCGGTGAGCGTGCGGCCCATCAGTCGAGCCCCAGCGAGCCCGGATTGACCCGGCGCTGCGGGTCGACCGCGGACTTGATCGCCTCCAGCAGCGCCCAGGCCTCCGGCGTCCGCCCTTCGCGGTAGGGATAGGTCTTGCCGATCTGGAAGTGCGTGCCGCCGAACTGCAGGAACACCTCCTTCACGGCGTTGCGGGCGCGCTCCACCAGTTCGCTCGCCGCCGGATTCGGGGCGTGCTTGGGCAACTTTGCGAGGAACGCCGGCTCCAGCGTCTGGTCGTGGATCTCGAACCGGTCCTCCGGCCAGAAGAACACCGGCTCGATCAGGAACCCGTTGGTGGACAGGGTCGTCAGCATGTAGCCGCGGGTGACGCCGAGGGCGTCGAACTCGGCCTGCAGCTTGTCGAACGCGGCTTCCACCGCCTCATAGGCGGCAAGGGCTTTGGAGTGCGGCACGATGCCGTGCACCGGCGCCCAGCGCTCGCCGCCCGGGCCGAGGATATTGTTCAGCGGCGTGAACGGGTTGGTGCGGATCACCTTGGGGATGGTGTTCTCGGTCTCCTTGCCGCCCAGATCGAGACAGATCTTGCGCAAGACGCCCATGTCGTTGTCGACCTGCGCGTCCGAGCGGCCCTCGACGACCAGATGCAGCGACCAGGAGCCCTTCTCCAGGAAGGAGCGGCCGGCAAGCGCCATCTTCGCGCCTTCCATCACGCCTTTCAGCAGGTTCTTCTGGCCGGTGACGACGTTCACCAGGGTCTTGGCGTCGGCGAGCAGCGAGGCGCGCTTCATCCGAACTTCGGCAAGGCCCGGATCGAAGCCGCAGACCTCGCTCGCCAGCCCCTCGCGCGCCACGGCGGCCGTCGCGGCGATGATCGCCGCATGGGATCCGAACTCGAAGCTCGCCCAGCGCTCGGCGGTCGGGGCCTTGATGAGCCGGAAGGTCGCCTCCGCCTTGAAGCCGAGCGCGCCGGTGTCGCCCATGAACAGGCCGGCCAGATCCGGCCCGTAGAAGCGGTAGAACGGCGATCCGCCCTTGGTGGACGCCGAACCGGTCTTCAGGATCGAGCCGTCTGCCAGCACGATGGTCAGCGAGACGATGCTCTCGCTCGTGGTGCCGTAGAGCCCGGCGCCGAAGAAGGCGTTGTTCTGGCTGAGCCCGCCGCCGATGGTGGAGGAGATGCCCGACAGCGGGCCCCAGAACGGCGTGCGCAGACCCTTGTCTCGCAGCGCGTCGTTGAGCTGCTTCCAGGTCACGCCGCACTGGACCGTGACGGTCATGTCGGTCTCGTTGATCTCGAGGATCCGGTCCATGCGCGCGGTGTCGACCAGCACCGAGCCGCCTTCGGTCGCCAGATACCCGCCGGTGTAGCTCATGCCGCCGCCGCGCGGCACGACCGCGATCCCGCGCTCGGTGGCCGCCGAGACCACCTTGGACAGCTCGTCCGTCGAGGACGGGCTCGCCACGCACGCCACCGGCGCGCCCTTGGAATAGATGTCCTGCGCGAACACCGCCGTCTGCACCGGATCGACGATCACCCGGTCCGCGCCGAGCAGTTGCACGAGCACGGCGGCGATGTCGGCGTCGGCGGTGGTCTTGGGATCAAGCATGGAAGGTCTCCGGCGGTCAGACGGTCGGGGTCCACAGACCCAGGAAAGCGGCGGCGATCAGGCAGGCCCAGATCGCCATGACGGTGGGGCGCGCAGCCCCCATCGAACGGTTCAGCGTCGCCTCGACCTCCGGCGTCGAGCCGGTGGTCATCAGCGCGCCGAGCGCCGGGCCGAAGGCCTTGAGCTGGCCGCGGATACGCAGGCCCAGGAGGATGGTGGCGGCCAGCAGTCCGCATTTGAGCGCGATGAACCACGGCATCTCGATCAGCTGCGCCCAGGCCGCGCCCAGGGTTCCCAGAAGGGCGGCCACCAGCAACCAGCGCCAGATCTCATCGACCCGCTTGAAAGGATCGCCTGCGGGCCCGTGCTTCACATGGATGGTCCAGGCAAGCCACGCCCAAAGGGCGGCCACGGCGAAGGCGGCGGCGAGCCAGACGGGCCCCAGGTCAAGCCAGCCCTTCACATCGGCCAGCAAGAGGCCGGTCGGCAAGGTGGCGATCATGGAAAAGCGCGGCGCGAGGTCGACGTTGTTGACCACCTTGGCCGCCAGCATCCGTTCTGCCGGCGACAGGTCGGCCCTGGTCACGAACTGCGAGGTGTAGAACGCCCCGAGATCGCCGCCGAGCCAGTAGACCAGCACCAGCACATGCAGCAGCGTGACGAGGGCGACGTCCAAGCGGGCTTCTCCGGATTTGTCCGGACATGGGTAGCCCGCGCACGCAGGCGGATCAACGCCGATCCGGCGCGATCCTCGCGCACCGGTCTCAGCGCGCCGGCATTGCGATCTCGATGTCTTCCGGTTCGACCGTCCGCGGCCCGCTGAGCAAGCCCGTCGCGCCGCCGCCGCCGGACAGCGGGTCGGCGTCGC
>VYKN01000141.1_pt1 | contig 14991 bp, 16 predicted proteins | sample 5114581 | NCBI WGS metagenome assembly VYKN01 (sample SAMN12291810, study PRJNA351875) | freshwater metagenome | isolation source: freshwater lake | place: USA: Michigan, Baker Lake | collected 2011-08-08
AATAAGTTATGCTTTAGAGATTAATCAACAACTAAAGCTTATGCTTGTAGCTAAGTGAAATCATTGATTAAGAGACCTGTACTTTTCAATAACTTTTTCAGCAGACCCTACTTATTGCCCAAAATTTAATGATCAATGAGGGGAAAATTGGCCAACTTATGAAACTGATCTAAAAATTGGCCAGCAACAGGGAAAATCTTGGCTAGGATCAAATTATAGTCACAATTGAGACTAGACGGGTTTCCTTTTTTTACTTTATTACTGGCAATTACAGTTATGGTTAGCAATATTCCCTTTTCTATCCCCGAACATAGCCTCGATCGAGATTGTACCACCCTCTCCCGTCACGTCCTGCAACAACTACAAAGTTTTTCCCCCGACGCGCAGGATTTAAGCGCAATTATGAGTCGAATTGCCCTAGCGGGGAAATTAATTGCCCGTCGTCTCAGTAAAGCGGGATTAATGGCGGATGTACTAGGTTTTACTGGAGAAACAAACGTCCAAGGGGAATCAGTCAAGAAAATGGACGTTTTTGCCAATGAAGTATTTATCTCGGTTTTTAAGCAAAGTGGTTTAGTTTGCCGTCTTGCTTCCGAGGAAATGGATAAACCCTATTATATCCCCGAAAACTGCCCCATCGGTCGCTATACCCTACTCTACGACCCGATCGATGGTTCTTCCAATGTGGATATTAATCTTAATGTCGGTTCGATTTTTGCCATCCGGCAACAGGAAGACAATGATTTAGACGGAGAGGCGCGGGATTTACTGCAAAATGGTCGTAAACAAATAGCCGCCGGTTATATTCTCTACGGACCCTCGACTATTTTAGTTTACTCGATCGGTCGCGGTGTTCATGCCTTTGTCCTTGACCCCAGTTTAGGGGAATTTATCCTCGCCCAAGAGAATATTATTATCCCTGATCATGGGCCGATTTATAGTACCAATGAGGGCAACTTTTGGCAGTGGGATGAGGCAATTCGCGACTATACCCGTTATGTCCACCGTCATGATGGTTACACGGCCCGTTACAGTGGGGCATTAGTGGGAGATATCCATCGAATTTTAATGCAGGGTGGTGTTTTTCTCTATCCGGGTACTGTTAAAAATCCCCGGGGAAAATTGCGCTTAATTTATGAAACTGCCCCCCTTGCTTTTTTAATTGAACAGGCAGGAGGTAAAGCTAGTGATGGGGTGACAAATCTTTTAGATATCGTTCCCGATAAATTACACACTCGCACACCTTTAGTGATCGGTAGCGTCGAAGATGTTAAATTGGTGGAGTCTTTTATCGCCGATCGCCGTCATCGCGATGGAGTTTAACTTATAGTTTTATTTAGAGATTAGGAAGCCAGAACTTTTCACTATTTCCTAACTGTTTTACGGTTTTATATCTAGTCTATCAGCAGTCAGCATATCCCTCGCCACTCTCACCGATATGGAAATTCAACAGGTCATCTTAAATAACATCGGGCTATTTGAAAAGCTGGAAATTTCCTTGGCGCCTACAGAGGAAAACCCAAGCAACATTACTGTTTTTGTTGGTAATAACGGGGCTGGTAAAACTGCTATACTAAAAGCATTAGCAACTTCTCTTAGTTGGTTTACTGCTCGTTTACTTACAGAAAAAGGGAGTGGTAACCCTATTTCTGAAGATGCCATATTTAATACTGCTAATGCTGGCAGCATTGAAATCGAAGTCTTGGATTCCTCCAAATCATTAAACAATCCTGATCAAAGCGAGATTGACCCTTATTTCAGATGGATTCTTGCAAAAAGTAGAAAAGGACGTAAAGCCCAATATAATAGCAACCTTAATGACTGTACGCGCTTGGCCAATCGTTATCGTGATGCCCTCACCCATGATGACAAAACTAGCCTACCCCTAATTGCGTTTTATCCTGTCGAGCGTGTCGTACTCGATATTCCACTAAAAATTAGGACTAAGCATACCTTTTTGCAATTGGACGGTTATGATAACTCCTTAAGTCAGGGCGTTGACTTTCGCCGCTTTTTTGAATGGTTCCGAGAACGGGAAGATACCGAAAATGAATCAGGAGTTCCTGAAGACGTTCTCAACCAACTAAGACCAATAATGGCTGAAACCAATCAAGACTTATGGCGATGGTTAAATGAACGCAATGCCTCAGCTAAAGATCGGCAATTAACAGCAGTTCGCACCGCCATTGGCCGATTGATGCCCCATATGGATAACCTTAGAGTCCGTCGTAGGCCTCGTCTCTACATGGCAGTGGACAAAAATGGTGAAACCCTCAACGTCGCCCAACTTTCACAAGGCGAAAAATCCCTAATGGCTCTTGTTGGTGATATTGCCCGCCGTCTAGCCATGCTGAACCCTGCCTTAGAAAATCCTTTAGCAGGTGATGGTATCGTTTTGATTGATGAAGTCGATTTGCATCTACATCCCTCTTGGCAACGTCGCCTCTGCGAGCGCCTGACCGAAACTTTCCCAAATTGTCAGTTTGTGCTGACAACCCATTCACCTCTAGTGATCAGTGATTGTAAAAATGTTTTGATCTACACTTTAGCTAATGGCGAATTGCGACAGTTACCATCTCAATATGGGCAAGATGCTAATACTGTCTTATTAGATGTCATGAATACCAGCATTCGTAATGAGAAAATTGATACTGAATTGAACGATCTGCTAGATGCCATACAAGATTCAAAGCTAACCGAGGCTCAACAATTGCTTGCAGAATTAAGTGAGGAACTACCTGTCAATCATCTCGAATTGGTCAAAGCCAAACTACTGCTCCGTAAACAAGAATTGCGTCATGGGAACCATTAGTAAAGGGGCTGAACCTTATGCGAACCATTAGTAAAGGGGCTGAACCTTGTTGTTTAACAGCTTGGAAGAGGAGGAACTCTCATGGGGCATACGATGATTTAGATAAAACAGAAGAGGGGAAAGTCGTTCGGGCAAAGATTCGAGACTATGCTCTTAATGAGCAGTTTTATCTTTGTGCCTATTGCTGCCAGCAAATCAAAGAAATTAATGCTTGCCATAATGAGCATTTAGAAGCTCAAAAGCTAAATCCTAAATGTACGCTCGACTTTTCAAATATTGTTGCTAGTTGTAATACCCCCAATCAATGCGGTGATGCACATAAATCTCAACACCTACCCCTAACTCCCCTGATGACAGAATGTGAAACAGAACTGCGATTCAAAATTAGTGGTCGGGTAGAAGGATTGACTGATCGGGCAGCTGTCACGATTCGAGTTTTAAATTTGGGTGACGATGAAAAAAATAACCGTGCTTTGATCGAAAAACGGAAGCAGTTGTCTAATGCTTTATTATGGGCAAATGATATAAATCCAGATGACGGCTTAGAGGATGATGAAATATTAAATATATTAATCGATGACCTATCACAACCTCAGCAAGATCAGATGAAACCTTTCACTCCAGTAGTAATTAATATCTTGAGAAGTTGGCTCCAGGCTTAAGAGTAACCGTCTTGATAAATCTGCCCTAAATTAAAACCTAAAACAGACAGATAACAACTCAAATGCAGCGGACGGTTAAAAGCTGTTGGTGCTGAGTTCAAAGTTATCTGCCGCCGCTGATTTGAACCGTTAGGCGGATTTTATTAAGGAGACAAAGCAGATGAAATTAAGTGCTGCATTTTGAGCCAGCAGCACCCGATATCAAATCTAAAATGGTGACAGCGTAAGCGGCAGCAAACCCAGTCAACCCAGAATATCCAGAAAAATTAATTGTATATGCCCTGAGCAAAATCTCGCTTAGAAAAATTAGAAAATCTGAGAAAAGTTCAGGGATGGGATGGAAAGAGTGATTGTAATTCTGGACTCTAATCAAGGAAAAATATCCCGGTCATCGGGTTATTATTGCCACCAAAAATATCAAAGATTTCCCAAACATTACTGATTGCCCCCTCTGGCAAGATATACATTGTTAAAGCGAAGCCACTTGCTTACATTTTTTTCAATAATAATTATAGATCCAAGACAATCTATTTACACCTGAAAAATTCCCCCATAATCTTGAGAATTTTTTGATCAATTGGGACTCGATCGAGGATAATTAGAGAAATTATCTTGGCTGGTGAAATTGAGCAGATTAGTCTAGGAAAATCCTGCCCTAGACAAAGTAAAGATCAGAAAATCCTACACCATGAATACTCTAACGATCGTGCGGTGCGCCAAACCAAACGGTTAAGGTGTTACCCATTGGATCATAATAAACGTTTACTTCTGCCATTTTTGTCTGATTAATTATAAGGTTGTAATGATTGGGTAGGAGCGAATTTTTTGGTCGACTGTAATAATGATTAAATCATTTTGCATTGCTTGACAAATTAGCAGTCTATCAAAGGGATCACGATGCAAGGGAGGTAATTTCATTAAATAGGCGATGCTTTCTTCATCAATCATTAAACTCGTTATTTGATGGCGATCGCGTTGTTTTGGCAGATAAACTTCTGGTGATTCTGGCAAGGGAAGTTTACCTAATTGATATTTAATAATGGCTTCCCAGATGGAGGCTACACTTAAATATACGCTATTTTTAGCGTCTTTAATGGCATTACAAAAATCTTGTGAAAGTTGAGGATCGCCATTAAGAAACCAGAGAAAGATATGAGTATCGAGTAAAAGTCGCATGATTTTTATAAAGGGTTTTCAAAGTCCTGTAGGATTTCATCGGGTAAGGGATCGTCAAAGTCAGCAGGAACGGTAAATTCTCCTTGACAGAGGGCGTAGGGTCTAGGCATTTTTTGCTCTTTTTGTTGATTCCTTCTGGCTTGGGTAAATAATAAAAAGTCAAGCAGTTCTTCAACGATTTCTTCGGGGATTTGATATATTTCTTGGATCAGTCTTTCTCTAGTTGTCATTAGGTTTGCTCCTTTTAAGGTTGAATATTTAAGATTTGAAGTTGTTGATTATTAAGGCGATCGAGTTCTTGCTTAAGGGTTTCTTTTGTTATCGTTGGCATTCAATTTTTCCGGGCGGTCTAATTGCGGGAAATAGCTCTTGTAACAGTATAGCTATTGGTTGGGCGGTTTTGGTCGTTTACATAGGGGGATTGCGCTAATCGTCTAGTTTACAGCGATCGCCTTCCATCTGCAAGGGATGCGTTGGGAAGGGTTAGCCATACCAGAACCGACAGCTTTTTCTGTTTATATGGTGATCGCAGCTTAATTTTCTGTAATGATAATTGAGGGTATCTTTACAGACTGTTGTTCACCTCAACGATGCCAAAGTTGCGGGGGAACACTGATCCATTGGACAATCGTATAACGTCGTCGTTCAATAAACTGGGCAATATTATCCAAAATCAAGGCAAGGGCGATAATCCCAATCGCAGCGGCAAAAGCTCTTGGAATATTGTACAGATTACTAGCACGAAGAATCAGATAACCTAAACCTTCATTTGATGAAATATATTCTCCAATAAATGCCCCCAATAATCCAAATCCAACATTTAACCGAATAGAGCTTAATACCCAATCTAAGGAACCAGGAATAATTACTTTTTGAAAAATCTGGGAACGAGACGCATTCATTCCTTTAAGTGTGTCAACATATTCTAGGGCTACAGAATTGGCTCCTTTATAAGCTTGGTTAAAGGCTACAAACACAGTTGAAAAAACTGCGATGGCCACCTTCATACCAAAACCAACACCAAACCAAACAATCATCAATGGAGCTAGGGCAAAGACAGGTAATGCACCAAGCGCGGTGACAAAAGGTTTAGCGATAAAAGCAGCCGATTCAGAAAACCATAAAGAAAGTCCAAGAACTGTCCCAATTAAAGTACCAATTAATAAGCCCACAACTGCTTCTGCACCTGTTATGAAAAAATTGCCGATGAAATTACCGGCAATGAGAAGTTGCCAAAATTCGCCAGCGACAGCTAGAGGGGTACCAATCAGAAAGAAGATATTTTTAGAACTTCTGCCTAATCCTTCCCAGATCAGGGCAAAAAGTAGGATAATTAAAGTTTGAATAAATAGAATTTTCCATTTTTGATGTTTGTTATTCATAATTTCCTTTAAGATTTTCCCAGATTTTTTGAAACAAATCTTCAAACTCAGGAGATTCCCTACATTTGATAGCATCGTGAGCATTTTTTGATAATTTGGGTTCATAAATTTTCATAATTTTTCCAGGGCGTTGACTCATGACAGCAATTTTGTTACCAAGAAAAATCGCTTCTTCTATGTTATGAGTTACAAAAACTGTGGTTGTTCCTGTTATTGAACAACGATATTTAAATACAGTATTTAATTCAAAACGATTAACAAAATCAATGGAGGCAAAGGGTTCATCACAAAAAAGAAGTTGAGGTACACTAGCCAAAGCACGAATTAATTCGACTTTTTGCTTCATTCCACCAGAAATTTCTGTAGATAAATGTTTTTCAAAATCACCTAATCCAAATTTACTAATATCAAACTTAAGAATATCTTTTCTGTCTTTATCTAGTGTTCCTTTAATTTCTAAGCCTAAAGCTGCATTTTGTAGCAAAGTTCTCCAAGGTAATAGAGAGGGAGACTGGGGTAAATAAACCATACCAGCTTTTGTTCTCTCTTCTGAAATATAGACTTCTCCAGTGGTCGGCTGTAAAAATCCTAACAGAGTTTTAAGTAAGGTAGATTTTCCGCAACCGCTGGGGCCAACAATGCAGAAAAATTCACCACGCTTAACTTCAAAATCAACTCCGTCTAGCGCAAAAAAAGACTTAGAGTTTTTTTGAAATTTGACACTCAAATTTTTAACTTTAATATCAATTGTAGAATTACTCATTTAATTTTTCCTTTTTTGAAATTGTTTTTCAGGAATATTAACGTCACTAGCAGTATAAGAGGCTAAGTCTAGTATAAAAGATTCTTTTTTGTTAAATAAATCAGAATGTTTAACCTCACATCTTATTCCATTCTTTCTAGGAAGAGATACGGTAAAATTACCTTCAGAGGTAGAAGAGGTTGTCGCATTTTCAATCTGTTTTGCACCATCGAAGAAAGTAATGTAAGCATCAGTGATTGGCTCACTAATATTTCTCCATTTTAGTCTCATAGAGACAGAAACCGTCTCTGGAGATGGTGAAGGATTAGGACGATTAAAAGTAAAAACCCAATTCTTAAAATCAATTATTATTGAATCAGAACCTCGAATAAGTAGTATTGCTAGAATCAACAATACCGGAATTAAAAGATATTTTAGATGATTTGGTAAGTTTGACATTATGGATAAAATTTGTTTCGGTGTAAAAGGATCATTCTGGATGGGGACTTTAGACATAGTTCTTAAAACAGCCTTAGTCGCTTTCCGTGAATGATTACAATAAGGTTTTATATTGTCTTCATAAATTCCATTTGCTGTCTTTTCTAATTCTTGTGTAAACTCCTCTCCTTTTGCTCGCCAAAATGCCTGTGCAGCCCTTTTCCATTGAGCTTCTGTAATTGTAATTGCCGAGGGAAAAACACGACAAGAGTTTGCACGGTATAGCGCATTTTTAAGTATTTGTTCTGTTTCTGTGGTTTTTTTCTGCAAAGGATGAAGAGCCGAAAAATTATCAGCAAATTTTACTGAACCCTCATCATCAATTTGGACAAGATAGCAAGCCCTCTGAATACCCTTGAGAACTTCCTCAACAAGTTCTTGATGATGATCAATAACATCACGGCGGGTGATAAGAGCAGTAATTAAAACCTCATCAAATTCGGTCGTACTTCCAACATTCAATTTAACTTGGTATTCATTATTATTAAACAAAGTCTTTTCTAATCCTACAAGATCAGGAGTAAGAACTATAACACTTTCCTCTTTTTTACCTTGAGTTAAAAAATTTATTTCTGTTTTTGGATGAACCGATTGTGTTTTTTGAGCGTTAATAGTTCTAGCTATTCGATGACTTGTTGTTCCTTCTTCATAAGCAACAATTTTGTCAAATCGATCTAAGTGCTGTAAGTTTTCTACTGTATGATTATCATGATCGACTGCCCAGAATGCGGCATTGGTCAATAATGCGGCTAAAATAACAATATCTTTAGCGTCATGTTGAGCTTGATATTCAAAAATTAAAGCGGGATCAGCAATGGCAAAGACGATATCTGAGCCATTGCTATTCATAAGACGCTCAATTACCTGTTTATCTGTTTTAGCTAAATCATTAATATAGCTAAAGTGATAGTTATCTAGCTTACTAGACCAGAACTTATTACTCGTGGCGTAATAAAAGGGTAAATAAACAAAGTAAAAATCAATTTGTATAATTTTAACTTCTTGATTTTTAACTTCTTGATTAACTTCTTGAAGTTTTGTCATAGGTATCTCAAAAGGTAATGATTACAAATACAAAATTAAGGATTTGAAGGGGTAGAATAGCGACAATCTTTTTCCGCTTTTTCCGCAAATGTATTATCAACATATTCTCCAAAGGGTTTAGGATTTTTAATATCTCCAGCTTGAATCCTTAACTTAATTGCCTTATCCCAAGCAGTTTGCTGAGTAATAGCATTTGCGGGAATAATTTTTTCGTTGACTAGCCTTTTTAATGCTTCTTCTGCCACTTTAGGATCGACTTCTGGAAATCGTTTTTGAAGAATTGCTAAAGCAGATTTATGCTCTTTTCTTGCTAAATCTAAACTCATTTGAATACCACAAACTACCTTCTGAGCTAACTCTGGTTTCTCCTTTAAGGATTCAGGTGTTGCCGTTAAGCCTGTAAGAGCAAAATCTCCGTATAAACTAGCTAAAGAGTAGGCGATTTTAGCGCCGCCAAGAACAGATTGAGAAACATTTGGTTCTAATTCTAATGCAATATCTACTTGTTTTGCTTTTAATGCTGTCAAAAGCGTACCGAAGGCTGTCTCACGAATATTTGGCTTCAGTCCACCATCTACAAACATTTGTTTTTGTAACGTATAAGCTGTTGATGGCGCAGGAAAAGTCGCAACGGAATAACCTTTTAAATCTTGGGGTTTGCTAACCTTAATTTCAGGATTAAGTGTTACTCCCCAAAATGGAACACCGTTAACAATATTACCAATAACCCGACCTGGTTGCCCTCTGGATTCCGAAATCGCCACAAATGTAGGATCAGCAACGCCAAAACTTGCATTACCGCTAATAACAGCCGCCCAGGTTTTTTCATCTCCGCCAGTGCTAATCAGAGACACATCCAAGCCTTGCTTTTTAAAGAACCCTGCATCAATAGCAATGTATAGAGGAGCATAGATAAAAACATCACCAAATTGAGCAATTGTAATTTTTTGAAGTCCGCCCGTGTTTTGGTTCTGAGTTCGCCAGAGAAGAAACGATGACACTGGAATCACAATTAACGCAAGAACACCAACCGCTTTAACCCAAGTCTTATTGATTAACTTTGTTTCTTTTGCCTTTGTTTCGTCGCCGTTGTGAGTCATGACTAGATATGCAAAAATTCTTAGTTGATCATACCGCCGCAGAAAATATTAAATTTTGTAACATAAAAAACTAAAATATCGATAAATTTGGGATTATCTAGGATAATTTTTGCTTAATCTCTCATGATAATATTGTCAAAAATAGGAAAATATGAGATAATGTGCCGTTAAGATATGTAAACTCACTCAATTAACACTGTTATGGAACTTAAGAAAATCTTAAGATTTGCCGATGATGTGGTTTTGGCCAAGACAAATAAGCATTTAAATGATCTGCAACGTGATATTTTAGAAGAGACTTTACAGGGTAGTAAGTACAATAAAATTGCAGAAAGACATGATTGCACCGTTAATTACGTTAGAGAAGTTGCCGCTAGTCTTTGGAAAATCCTATCTGAGGAAGTCGGAGAAAAAATAACTCAGTCTAATCTGCGTACCACTTTAGAAAGATCATTATTAGCTATTGTCAATTCGCCTAATACTTCTAAAATTACACAAACAAATAACTTTAATCTCTGTGATGGTGAATTAAAATTCCTTAAAAATCCCCAAGCAAAGTTAACAGAAAGACCCTACCTTGACTTAGATGATGCCCCCCACCGTAGCCTTTTTTATGGTCGTACTCAAGAATTAGATACTTTACAAAATTGGATATTACAACAACATTTTCATTTTATTATAATTGCGGGTATGACAGGGATTGGTAAAACAGCCTTAGCCCTTGAACTAATTGAACAAATTAAAGATCATTTTGATATTATTATCTGGCGTGATTTACAGGACTTTCCTGAACTCAAAAATTTAGAACAGGAATTAATTGAAATTCTTGCTGATGGGCCACTAGCCTCGACAACTCCAAACGAAAAAAATACCAATAATCCGCTTCGTCACCTAGCTAAACTACTTCGACAACATCGCTGTTTAATCATCTTAGATAATCTGCAATCTCTTTTACAAGATGGACAACTCGCTGGTCATTATCAAAACTCTGACTATCAAGACTTTTTCAAATTTTTCAGCAAAATTAAACAAAGTAGTTGCTTTATTGTGAATAGTTGGGAAGTTCCTCAAGATATTGTTTATCTAGCCGAGAAGTACCCTGGAGTTTCTGTTTTTCCTCTTAAAGGCTTAGGTCAAGATGCAAAAAGTATTCTCAAGGAAAAAGATTTAAATAATCAAGAAAACTGGGATGAACTTATCACCCTTTATCGAGGTAATCCTCTTTATCTCAAATTAGTTGCCACGTTACTCAATCAATTATTTAATGGTCGGGTTACAATACCTCAAACTACAACTTGTCTATTACCAGAAGAACTACAACTGATTCTCAGTAGTCAAATTGATAGATTATCTTCCCTAGAAAAAGAAATTTTAACCTATCTAGCTGTTAACGATACTCCAAACTCTTTTATCCAATTATTCGAGATATTTTCCCAACCTAAAAACCAGATTATTAATACCGTTCAATCCTTGATTAGACGCTCATTAATTGAGAATCATTCCACAACATCAAAAAATGAAAATAGTTATATCATTGCTCCCATTTTCAAAGAATACCTTAAAACGATAAATTATTAATTATATTTCCCAATTAGGTTTTATTTTAGCGGCTCCAGTAGTCAGTGGTTTTTATAGCCTTACCCACGGTTTAGTTAAATCTTTGCTATTTCTATTAGCGGGAGTTTTACCCAGTCGCAATTTTAAAGAATTACAGCAACAATCGCTCCCTAATTCCCTCTGGATTGCTATTGTCATCGCCAGTTTTTCCATCTCTGTATTCCCCTTATTATCCGGTTTTGGGGCGAAAGCGTTAACGATGAAAAATTTATTACCTTGGCAAGAGGTAGCCATCGATTTAGCAGCCGTAGGTACAGCGATCGCTACTGCCAAATTTATCTTTTTACCCCACGCAAAAGTTTCCACTGGGGGAAAGTTAACCTTGAGCGGTTGGTTAGGAATAATACTATTGTTAACTGCCTTATTTGTAGCCAATGCTGTCTATTTTGATGCCTGCAACCTGGGAAATATCAGCAAAGCTTTAGGGATTATTGCTATCGGTTGGGGGTTGTATCTAGGGATATTTTAAAAGCTGTCCTTACAATTATCAAAAGCTTGGGAACAATTTGATAATCTCGTCGGTATGATGACTGTTATGTTAATGCTGTTGTTCTTTTTAATCCTAGCCCAATTAGCTCCCTCATTCCTAGCTTTTAGCTAATACTAACTATAGATCTTCACCAATTTACCGATTATTCAAGGGAGAAGCGGCAAAGCCTGAGATTTTTTTTGATTAATTGGGACTCGATCGAGGATAATTAGAAGAAATATTTTGACTCATAACCAAATCTAATCAAGAAGCCCAGTGACGATTCCCCTCCTAGAGTTGTTTGTATTCGCCACCGTTTTGTGCGGATTTTTAGGAACATTCCTGAAAAAAAACTTAATCATGAAGATTATCGCCATGGATGTCATGAGTACGGGCGTTATCGCCTACTATGTGGTGATAGCTTCCCGTGACGGTTTATTTACTCCCATCCTCGGTACAGTTAAACAACAAAATTACGCTGATCCTGTACCCCAAGCAGTGATTTTAACAGCGATCGTCATCGGTTTTTCGATTCAGGCGTTAATGCTGGTGGGAGTAATGAAATTAGCCAAAGATAACCCCACCCTAGACAGTGCTGAGATTGAGAAGAATAATACACCATGAATACTCTAACGATCGCTTGGATAAGTTTACCCTTTTTTATCGGCTTTATCATCTATTTATTGCCGCGATTAGACAAATATCTGGCTCTTGCCGCCACTATTATCTCTCTCGCCTATTCTCTCCTTCTATTTAGCCAATCCGCCCCCATAACCCTCAACCTACTGGATAATTATGGCGTGAGACTGGTAGCCGATCAGTTAAGTGCCTATTTTATCCTCACCAATGCCCTGGTGACGATGGCGGTGATCTTTTATAACTGGGAAAGTAGCAAAACCGCCTTTTTTTACGCTCAAGCTATCATTCTCCACGGCAGCATTAATTCTGTCTTTGTCTGTGAAGATTTTATTAGCGTTTACGTTGCCTTAGAAGTAATTAGTATTGCCGCTTTTCTGGTGATTGCCTATCCTCGCAGCGATCGCTCTCTCTGGGTTGCCCTGCGTTATCTGTTTATCAGCAATGTGGCGATGTTATTTTACCTTATTGGCGCAGTTTTAGTCTATAAAGCCAATAATTCCTTTGCTTTTGCTGGTTTAAAGGACGCACCTCCCGAAGCCTTGGCTTTAATCTTCATGGGATTATTAGTCAAAGGGGGAATCTTTGTCTCGGGATTATGGCTACCGATGACACACTCGGAATCGGAAACCTCCGTCTCGGCGCTGATGTCGGGGGTGGTGGTAAAAGCTGGCATTTTTCCCCTCCTGCGCTGTGCTTTAATCCTAGAGGATTTGGATGTCCTAATTCGGCTTTTCGGGGTGCTAACGGCGATTTTTGGCGTGTCATACGCAGTGTTTGAAAAGGATAGCAAGCGGATGTTAGCCTTCCATACTATTTCCCAATTAGGTTTTATTTTAGCCGCCCCGGTAGTCAGTGGTTTTTATACCCTTACCCACGGTTTAGTTAAATCTTGCCTATTTCTGTTAGCTGGAGTTTTACCCAGTCGCAATTTTAAAGAATTGCAGCAACAATCGATCCCTAATTCTCTCTGGATTGCCCTAGTGGTTGCTAGTTTTTCTATCTCTGGATTCCCCTTATTATCCGGTTTTGGGGCGAAAGCGTTAACGATGAAAAATTTAGTCCCCTGGCAAGAGATTATGATCAATCTTGTGGCAGTGGGGACGGCGATTTCCTTTGCTAAATTTATCTTTTTACCCCACGCAGGTGGCGAAAGTAAACAGAAGCTAACTATCGGTTTCTGGATAGCAATAATTCTGCTCCTTGCCGCCCTATTTTTATCCAATGCCGTCTATGTGGAAGCTTATAATCTACCCAATATTATCAAAGCTTTAGCCGTCATCGGTGCGGGGTGGTGGTTATATCTGGGAGTTTTCAAAAAGTTATCCCTGAAATTATCGCGATCCTTGGAACAATTTGATAATCTCGTCGGCATGATGAGTGTAATGTTAGTTCTATTGTTTTGGATGGTTTTAGCATGATTGGACATATAATTCTGCGTTTAACTATGTGGTTTTTGCTCACCGCTAATTTCACACCTGCTAATATTATGATCGGGGTAGCTATTGCTTTTCTTTTGCCTCGTAATTTCGCCTCTAGCGAAACTTTAGGCGATTGGTTAAAGGTAATAATTAAAGTTTTGATGGCTATTCCCCAAGCTTATATGGAAGCGTTTGAAATTATCTTTCGTCCCCACAAGGAAGAAGAAATTATTTTAGAGAGAATTTCAGGTAAACGTTCACCCAGATTGGCTTTTTGGGACATATTTCTCATTACTTTTACCCCGAAAACTATCGTCACCGAATACAAGGAAAATGAGGGTTATGAAGTTCATATAATTAAACGGAGTAAACAGGGATGAATATTGTTCTCATTGCCATGATTGTCGCCCTATTAATTCCCCTTTATGAAGTGGCAAAAAATGATGACATCTGGCAAAAAATGGCCGCCTTTGCCAGTGCTTCCAGTAAATCATCGATTATTATTCTAGTAGTTTCAGTATTGCGGGATGATTGGATGATTGGAGTGGTAGCCGTGATTATTCTCAGTGTCGGTAATGCTGGCTTTATGTTATTAGCACAAATTCTTAAACGACTGAACGAATCATGATTAACATTTTGAGTTATATCTGTATCGCTATCGGAGTTTTTTTCTGGTTTTGGGGAACGGCGCATCTTTTAGACAAGCGCTCGGTATTATATAAATTACACGGTCTATCTGTGGCTGATACATTAGGTTCCATGGCGATTATTTTCGGGCTACTTTTGAAAGTTCCGCAAAATTGGCCTTTATTATTATTGGCAATAATTTCCTTAGCAATTTGGAACACCATGTTAGGCTACGTTTTAGCTTATACTTCTAGCGAGCGAGAGTAAAATTAAAGATGAATGAAAGTTATCTCTATGTTATTGTTGCCCTCTTGCCTTTAACTGCGGCGATGGTAATGTTACAATCCAATCCCTACCAAGCTCTAGTAATTCGTGGGGTTTTAGGGGCAATAGCCGCTTTAGTTTATGCTTTATTAGGGGCAGCAGATGTGTCTTTAACCGAAGCTTTAATGGGAACCATGTTAGCTGTAACTCTCTACGCGGTGGCGATTCGTTCCTCTTTAGTGATGCGTTTAGGAGTAATTGCCGAGGAAACCGATACAGTTTTAGAACAGTTAAAAACTCAACTACAAACGGTTTTAAGTAAACGTTTTATGCGTTTAGAATTAGTTGCCTACAGTGATAAACAAGCTTTGCAACAGGCACTTATGGATAAAGATATTCATGCCGTCTGTATCCGTCAAGACAATCTGGAAACTATCCCCTACGAAACCACAATTAGATTACCCTATCTCTACGATATTTTTAAAAATGAATTAACGGCAGCAAACACGATTTTAACTTGTATTGAAACCCCAAAATTAGA
>VYKN01000142.1_pt1 | contig 14979 bp, 12 predicted proteins | sample 5114581 | NCBI WGS metagenome assembly VYKN01 (sample SAMN12291810, study PRJNA351875) | freshwater metagenome | isolation source: freshwater lake | place: USA: Michigan, Baker Lake | collected 2011-08-08
CTGCGCGCCATGTGGGCGAGCGGCGCTGGACCGTCATGCTGCGCTCCGGCGCCGAGGCGCTCCTGCCCGCCGGCGCCGCCGAGCAGGGGCTGGACCGGCTCGTCGCGCTGCACCGGCGCACCAATGTTCTCGATCTGCCAGTCTCCCGCATCGACCTGCGCCATCCGCGTCAGGTGCTCGTCCGGCCGCAAAACGCGGCGCCCGTCCCGACCGCGCCGACCGATCCGTCGCAGGCCTGAGACGTCGCCCCAGAGTTCGCCCATGTCCTCGCTCGACGCCCGCCGCACCTTCCCCGCCGCCCGGCAGCCCGCGCCGCGCGCCCAGTCCATCGCGGCGCTGGACATCGGCACCTCCAAGATCGCCTGTCTGATCCCGGAGAAGGATTTCGCCGGTCCCGGTCCGTTGCGGATCCTCGGCGTCGGCCACCAGCCGGCGCGCGGCGTGCGCGGCGGCGTGATCGCTGATCTCGACGCCTGCCAGACGGCGGTCAAAGCCGCCCTCGACCAGGCCGAGCGCATGGCCGGCGTCGGCGTCTCGGAAGTGGTGGTGACGCTGTCGGGCTTCGCCATGCGGTCCGAGCGCTACGCCGCAGAAGTGGGCCTCTCCGGCCATCCGATCGAGGAACGCGATGTTCGCCGGGTCATCCAGTCCGCGCTCTCGGGCGTGCGGGCGGACGGCAAGTCGATCCTGCACGCCATCCCGATCGGCTTTTCCATCGACGGCGCCCCCGGCGTGCGCGATCCGCGCGGGCTGGTGGGCTCGCGCCTCGGGGTGACGCTGAACGTGGTGCTGATCCCGACAACGGTGAAGCGCAATCTCGACCTCTGCGTCCATCGCACCTTCCGCACCGTGAAGGCCTCGGTGGCCGCTCCGTTCGCGGCCAGCCTTGCCGCTGTCGTGGATGATGAACGCGATCTGGGCTGCATCTGCATCGACCTCGGCGCCGGCGTCACCAGTGCGGCGGTCTTCACCGACGGCGTTCTGGTGCATGTGGATTCGGTGCCGCTCGGCGGCAACCACGTGACTTCGGATCTTGCCCAGGGGCTGGGCGCCGGGCCGTCCGCGGCCGAACGGCTGAAGACCCTCTACGGGTCGGTCATCGCCTCCTTCTCAGAAGACACCGAGATGATCGAGACGCCCCAGGTCGGCGACGACGGCCGCATCGAATACGCCCAGGCGCCGCGCTCGGTGCTGTCCGGCATCATCCGCCCGCGGGTGGAGGAGACGCTGGAACTGCTGCGCGACCGGCTGATCGCGGCGGGCGTCGATGCGCTCTCCAGCCGGCGCATCGTGCTGACCGGGGGCGGCAGCGAACTCAACGGCGTGCGCGAACTCGCCGCCCGCGTGTTCGGCGCGCCGGTGCGGCTCGGCCGGCCGCTGCGCTATTCGGGACTGGCGGATTCGCTGTCCGGCCCGGCGTTCGCCGGCGTCGCAGGGGCCCTGCGCTGGGTCGCCAACCCGCCGATGGACGCGGCCCAGAAGATCATCGCCGGCGGCGCCGAGACGGGCCCCCCTGAGGGCATGGTCGGGCGCGCGGTCGCCTGGCTGCGCGAGCATTTCTGGGCTTAAGGGCGGGGCGGGGGCGGCGGGCCATTTGGGTCGGCGCTGCTTTTGCCGGCCAGTCTCACGGCCCGTCAGTCTGGCGGCCCGGGCTGTTCCGAAGTTCTTGAAAACGACTGACGTCGCTGAAACGTCTTCTACGGTGGTGCGCTGCATGCTCCCCCGTTCACGGGGGAGCTGTCGCGTAGCGACTGAGGGGGGTGCTTTCTAACTTAGAGTGGCGGAGATCCCCCCTCCGCCGGCTTCGCCGGCACCTCCCCCGTGAACGGGGGAGGATGCAGCTCACGACGCTTCGGGATGAGCCCGCAATGTGCGCACGCACAGGTTCGGTTCCGAACCTGGGTAGGGCTTCCCGTTCTCAGTTCCCAACCCGTCGCGGACCGGGCGCGGGTCAAGGCCGGCGTCAGCCGCCGCGCAGCGGCGCGTAGGGTGCGTGAGCACCCGAAGCGGCCTTGACGCATGCGACCGGCCGCGCGGCACAAGGCACGAGAACGGAAAGCCCGCCGTCCTCTCAAGACAATCACCTGGGACGCTTCGGCTGGCCAAGACGGGAAGCCCTGCCCCTGTTCATGAATGAACATGTGCTCGCGCACTTTGGTGGAATGTCGGAGGCGGCTGGATTTTCCTCCCCCGCCCTGCGGGGGCCTTGGAGTGGTTCGGGCCGCAGGCCCGATGGGCCATGAAATGGACCAAGCGGAAAAGGCGAAGCAGGGTGGCGAACGAAGTGAGCCGGAGGGGGTGTTGCGGTGGAGCGCTTCAAACACCCCCTCCGCTTCGCTGCGCTCAGCACCTCCCCCGCAAGGCGGGGGAGGAAAGGCGGCAAGGACTTCTCCAAGGGGTGGGTGCGCGCCCGCTCCTCAGCCCGCCGCGCCTACACCCGCTCCATGATGTGGTTCATCCGCGACGACGCCGCGACCCGGTAGCCCAGCGCCATCAAGGGCGCGACCAGCGGGCGGTCCCATTGCCCCTCGCCGCGCTCGAGGATCAACAGGCCCGGCCACAGGCTGCGCGGCGCGTCGCGGAAGAACGGCAAGAGCGCGTCCGGCTCCCCGCCCTCGATGTCGATCTTCAGCCCGTCCACCCGGTCAAGCCCTTGCGCGCGCACCAGCCCCAGCAGCGTGGTCGCCGCAACCTCGACCACCGCATCGGCCTCGCCGCCGCCGTCCAGCCGCGAGCGGCCGGCGTTGCGCGCATCCATCGTCAGGCGTACCGTCCCGTCCGCGCCGCTGACGGCGGCCTGGACCACCGTGACCGGCGCCTGCGGGTTGAACCCGACATTGACCTCAAGCCGCCGCAGCATCTCCGGATGCGGCTCCACCGCCAGCACCTTGGCGTCCGGTCCCGCCCGGTGCGCCACGAACAGGGCGTAGGCGCCGACGTTCGCCCCGATGTCGATGAAGCGCCAGCCGGGCTTGATGCGCGCCTCAAGCGCCGTGCGCTCGACCGGGTCGAAGTACTGCGGCGTGAACAGCATGCGCGCTTCGTTGAGATTGCCGCGCGGGGCGAGCCGCAGCCGCACCCCGTAGCGCTCCACGTCCACCGGCCCTTCCAGCCCGCCGCGGGCGAAGCGGCGCAGCGCGAAGGCCAGCCTGCGGCCGGCCCAATTGTCGCCGAACGCCCCGCAGGCTGCGATCAGGCGGGCGCGCAGACCGGTCGGCGCATAGGCGCCCCAGGGCGCAAGGCCGTCGCCGGCGCTCACCCTTGCGCGCCCAGACCGATGCCCAGGTAACGGAAGCCGTGGCGGGTGGCGTCGGCGCGCGAATAGACGTTGCGCATGTCGATCAGCACCGGGTCCGGCGCCATGCCGGCGGCGAGCCGCGACAGGTTCAGCGCGCGGAACTGGTCCCACTCGGTGACGAGCACCAGCGCATGAGCGCCGTCGGCGGCTTCATAGGGGTCGGCCGCAAAGGTCACGCCCGACATCAGCTTTTCCGCCTCCGCCATGCCTTCGGGGTCGAACGCCTTCACCCGCGCGCCCTGCGCGATCAGGGCCGGCACGATGTCGAGGCTGGGCGCATCGCGCATGTCGTCGGTGTTGGGCTTGAAGGTGAGGCCCAGCACGCCGATCGTCTTGCCTTCGACAGAGCCGCCGCAGGCCTTCACGATCCGCTCGGCCATGGCCTTCTTGCGCGTATCGTTCACCGCGACGGTGGTGCGCACGATCTGCATGCCGGCGCCCACGTCGTCGGCGGTCTTGACCAGCGCGAGGGTGTCCTTCGGGAAGCAGGAGCCGCCATAGCCCGGCCCCGCGTTCAGGAACTTCGCGCCGATGCGGCCGTCGAGGCCGATGCCGCGGGCCACGTCCTGCACGTTGGCGTCCACCTTCTCGCACAGGTCGGCGATCTCGTTGATGAAGCTGATCTTCACCGCGAGGAACGCGTTGGCGGCGTATTTGATCAGTTCGGAGGTCCGCCGGGCGGTGAACAGGATCGGCGTCTCGTTGAGGAACAGCGGCCGATAGAGCTCGCGCATCACCGACTGGGCCCGCTCGCTCTCGGTGCCCACGACCACGCGGTCCGGGCGCTTGAAGTCGCCGATCGCGGCGCCCTCGCGCAGGAACTCAGGGTTGGAGACGACCTCGAAGTCCGCATCGGGGCGGGTCTCGCGGATGATCCGCTCGACCTCGTCGCCGGTGCCCACGGGCACGGTCGACTTGTTCACCACCACGGTGAAGCCGTTCAGCACCGCGGCGATGTCGCGGGCGGCCTGGTGGACATAGGTGAGGTCGGCATGGCCGTCGCCGCGCCGCGACGGGGTGCCGACGGCGATGAACACCGCGTCCGCCCCCCGCACCGGCGCCGCGATGTCGGTGGTGAAGGACAGCCGCCCGGCGCGGACGTTCTGGGCGACCAGCTCGTCCAGCCCCGGCTCGAAGATCGGGATCTCCCCGCGCTTCAGGCGCTCGATCTTGCCCGCGTCGAGATCGACGCAGGTCACATGGTGGCCGAAATCGGCAAAGCAGGCCCCCGAGACCAGGCCCACATAGCCCGTCCCGATCATCGCGATGTGCATCGCGTCCTCCGGGCGGCGCCGTCGTCCCGGACGGCCCGCGTCACTGTCGCTTGCGCCCCTTCGGGCCTCGGCCGCTCATATCGCCGGGGGCGGATGAAGTGCAAGGACGGGCGCGACCCGCCATGACCGCCAGCGTCAGTCCAACCATGACCCCCAGCACGTCGGCGGCGAAGTCCAGCGGGTCCATGGATCGCCCGACGAAGCGCTGGACCACCTCCACCGCCCCGCCATAGGCGGCAAGCCCCAGCCCGATCAGCCACAGGGATCGCCGGGGCAGCGCCTGGGCCGCCACGAAGGCCAGCACCAGAAACGCCATGAAATGATCGATCTTGTCGGCCCCGGTGATGGTCGGCGCGATCGGCAGGCCGCGCGGCGCCATCATGCCGACCGTGGCGCCGATCAGGAGAATGAGCAGGGCGATCTGGGCGAGCCGGGTGCGGATCCGGATGCGGGCCTCGCCGATGCTGTTCATGTCCGCGCCTCATGCACCTGCGACCCGCCGACCCAGGTCGCCAGCACCCTTCCCTGCAATCTGCGGCCATCAAATGGCGCATTCTTGCACTTGGAGCGCATGGCTGAGGCGTCAAAAAGGAATGGCCAGCCGAGATCGCACAGCACCAGGTCCGCCGGCGCGCCGACGTCGAGCCGGCCTTGCGGCAGAGCCAGCAGGTCCGCCGGCGCGGCCGTGACCGGACGCAGCGCCTCCAGCAGCGACATCTCGCCGGCGTGGACCATCTGCAACAGGCCGAACAGCAGGCTTTCCAGTGCGCTCGCCCCGGCCGCGGCCTCGGCGAAGGGCAGGCGCTTGTCTTCCGCCGGGCGCGGATCGTGGCCGGAGACGATCACGTCGATCACCCGGTCGCGCACGCCCTCGATCAGCGCCAGCCGGTCGTCTTCGCGCCGCAGCGGCGGGTCGAGCTTGGCGAAGGTGCGGTAATCCCCGACGTCGGTCTCGTTGAGGGTCAGGTTGTGGATCGAGACGGTGGCGGCGGCCTCCACCTCCCTGTCGCGGGCGCGGGCCAGCGGCTCGACGGCGGCGGCGGTCGAGACCATGTCCACCAGCAGCCGGCCTCCGGTGAGTTCGGCGAGCGCCAGGTCGCGCTGCAGCCCGATCAGTTCGGCAGCGGCCGGGGAGCCCGCAAGGCCCAGCCGCGCCGACAGCTCGCCCTCGTTCATCGCCGCACCGGCCGTCAGCCACGGGTCGGCAGGGCGCGAGGCCACCAGCGCCTCGAAGCCCGAAGCGTAGGCCAGCAGCCGGCGCATCATCCGGCTGTCGCGCACCGGCGTCATGCCGTTGGAGAACAACACCGCGCCGGCTTCCTGCATCAGGCCGATCTCGGCCATCTGCGCGCCTTCAAGGCCCCGGGTCAGCGCGGCGGCGGGCAGCACCCGGGCCGGCGAGCGCTCGCGCCCGCGCTGCATCATGAACTGCACCATGGCCGCGTCATCGATGACCGGCGCGGTGTCGGGCTGGACCACGATGGTGGTGACCCCGCCGGCGACCGCGGCGCTGCCGGCGGACTTCAGCGTCTCGCGATGTTCCGCGCCGGGCTCACCTGTGGAGACGCGCAGATCAATCAGACCGGGGAACAGCGCGTGGCCGGCCGCGTCGATGACTGCGAAGTCATCGGACAGCGCCTGCGGAACCACGTGGGGGCCGCGCTCGAGGATGCGCCCATCCCGCACCAGGACGCCGCCAGCCCCATCAAAGCCGCTCGCGGGGTCGATCAGACGCGCGTTCAGGACCGCAAAAGGACGGGTCTCAGACATGGCCGCCCCCGCTGTTGGGCCGCGCCGCGGCCAGGGTCTCCAGCACCGCCATGCGCACCGCGACGCCGGTCTCGACCTGGTCGGCGATCAGGCTGACGCGCGGGTCGTCGGCGACCTCGCTGTCGATCTCGAGCCCCCGGTTCATCGGCCCGGGGTGCATGACTTTCGCGCCGGGCTTGGCGCAGGCGAGCTTGTCGGCGTCGAGGCCGTAGAACCAGAAGTATTCGCGCGGGCTCGGCACGAAGCCGCCTTCCATGCGTTCCAGTTGCAGCCGCAGCATCATGACGACATCGGCGTCTTTCAGCCCCTTGCGCATGTCGTGGAACACGTCCGCGCCCCAGCGGTCGGCGTCGCGCGGCATCAGGGTCGGCGGCGCGATCAGGCGCACCCGCGCGCCGAGCATGGTCAGGAGCGCAACGTTGGAGCGCGCAACCCGGCTGTGCATCACGTCGCCGCAGATCGCGACCGTCAGCCCCTCGATCCGCCCCAGCCGGCGGCGCATGGTCAGGGCGTCGAGCAGCGCCTGCGTCGGGTGTTCATGCTGGCCGTCGCCGGCGTTGATCACCGAACAGGCGACTTTCCGGGCCAGAAGCCCGGCCGCGCCGGACGCGCCGTGGCGCACCACCAGCAGGTCCGGCCCCATGGCGTTCAGCGTGGCGGCGGTGTCGAGCAGCGTCTCGCCCTTGGCGACCGACGAGGTCTTGACGGACATGTTGACCACGTCCGCGCCCATGCGCTTGCCGGCGAGTTCAAAGGACGACTGGGTGCGGGTCGAGTTCTCGAAGAACAGGTTGACGAGCGTGCGCCCGCGCAACGTGTCGAGCTTTTTCACCGCCCGCTGGTTGAAGTCGAGGTAGCCCTCCGCCCGGTCAAGCAGCGCCAGCGCCTCGAAGCGCGACAGGTCGGCGATCTGCAACAGATGGGCGTGACGGAACGAGGGCGCGGCGGCGTCTGGCAGACCGGTCGGCATGGGGCCTCCATGCGGGAGTCTCGCCGGGGAGTCGAGAGGGCGCGGCCTCAGCCGCCGGTCGCCACGATCCGGTCGTCATGCAGCACCGCGATCTCGTGGTCGGAGTAGCCGATTTCGGTCAGGATCTCGACGGTGTTCTCGCCGAGCGCGGGGGCGCGGGTCGGCGCGATCCGCTCCACTTCGGAAAAGGCGATCGGGTTGCCGGGCGTCAGATAGGTCCCGATTCCGGGGTGCTCGAGCATGGAGAACATCGGGTTGTCGGTCGAGCAGTCCGGGTCCTCGGCGACCACCTGCCCGAAGGACCTGTAGCGGCTCCAGGTCACGCTGCGCCCGTCGAACACCGGGGCGATGTCGGCGACGCGGCGGGCGTCGAAGAACGGCCGCAGAACCTCGGTGATGGCGTGTCGGTGAACGAAACGCTCGCCCTCGCGGTTCAGATCCACGCCCAGCGACGCTGCGAGCGCATCGAAGGCCTCCCCGGTTCCGGTCGCGGCCTTGAGATTGTCCCATTGTCGCTGGGTCAGGGCGACGACGATCAGCCGGCCGCCGCAGGCGCAGGTGAAGTCCTGAGCATAGGCGCCGTAAAGCGCATTGCCGTATTTCGGCCTGTCGACGCCGTTGACCGTCACTTCGCCGATGATGCCGAGATTGCCCAGCATGGCCAGCGCCATGTCCTTCAGCGCCACCTCCACCAGCTGGCCTTCGCCGGTCAGGCGGCGGTGTCTTTCTGCGGCCAGGATGCCGAGTGCGGCCTGCTGACCGGTCATGCAGTCCCAGGCCGGCAGGACGTGGCCGACCGGCTCGGCCGTGCCCTCCGGCCCTGTGGCGTTGGGAAAGCCGGCGGCGGGATTGACCGTGTAGTCCACCTGCGGCCCGCCGCGCCGGTCACCGGTCACCGACATCATGATCAGGTCGGCGCGGTGCTTTTTCAGCGCGTCGTAGTCCATCCAGCCTCGCACGCGCAGGTTGGTGAGGAAAATGCCCGCCTGCTCGCCGGGCGCGCAGATCAGCCGGGTGACGACCTCCTGTCCGCGCGGGGTGGCCATGTCGACGGCCAGGCTGCGCTTGCCTTTGTTGAGCCCCGCCCAGAACAGGCTGCGGCCATTGGCGGTCACTGGCCAGCGATGGTGATCGAGGCCGCCGCGGATCCGGTCGAAGCGGATCACGTCCGCCCCCATCTGCGCCAGCGTCATGCCGGCGAGCGGCGCGGCCACGAAAGCCGAGCCCTCCACGATGCGCATGCCTTCGAGAATCCTCACCATGAGCAGACCTCCGCCCGCACGCCTCGCCTCGCCGATGACGGCGACCGGGAGCAGGCCTCGTGCAGAATGCAGGGCTTTGGGCGTTTCGGGCTTCTTGCGGCGAACCGCGACCGCGCCATGGCCGGACGCGCCTGCACCATGGCGCTGTGACCGCTGGTCAGTCCGGCGCCCAGTGCAGTTCGGCCTGCATGCCGATCGCGCCGTCGCCATTGGCGGTGAACAGGTCGAGCCCGCCGTCCTCACGGCGCCGCCCGTTCAGGCTGATGCGATCGAAGTCGAACAGCGGTCGCAGGCCCCGGAATGTGAACCGCGACGGCGTCCGGTGCGGCGCGGTCGCCCGCCCGGCCTCGTACAGCCACAGCGCCTGAAGCGGCCCATGCACGACGAGACCGGGGTACTTTTCGGTCTCCATCGCATAGGTCCGGTCGTAGTGGATGCGATGGCTGTTGAACGTCAGCGCCGAGAAACGGAACAGCAACACCGGATCGACGGCAACGTCCTGCGACCAGTCGCAGGCCGGGAGCGGCTGGACCGGCGGCGGGGAAAACCGTTCCGGCAGAGGCAGATAGACGATGTCCTGGGTCTCGCTCATCACCGGCAGACCGTCGGCCGCGGTCTCGTGGTGCACCGTCACGAACACCATGGGGCCGGACTTGCCGTCTTTGGGAACCACGCTGCGGATCGTGGAACGCCGTTCGATCGCCGCGCCCACCCTCGCCGCGCCGTGAAAGGCGCAGCGGCTGCCGGCCCACATGCGGCGCGGCAGGTCGATCGGCGGCAGGAACCCGCCGCGCTTGGGGTGACCGTCCGGTCCCACGCCCGACATCGGCGCCACCGGCAGGAGGTAAAGCCACAGCCACAGGGGCGGGATCGGCGCGCCAGGCGTCGCCAAGACCCGGTCCGGCGCGTCCAGCGTCGCGGCCAGCGCGCGCACCGGAGCGGCCGTGACCACGTCCTCGCGCACCTCGCTGCGGCCGACCCAGTCCTCGAACGTCGCCATCGTCATGCGCCCGCCTGACTTCCAACCGGCAGGGCCGGTCACGAAGCATCAAGCATGCTGCAAAGTCATGTGATGATAAAGTCGCGCGCCTTGCTGCACCTGCTCAACATCAGATCGGCAGCACTCGGGTTTTTCCCGCAAGACGGCGTGCAGTGCTGCAATGCAGCATGGCGACGAATGCTTTTCTGGACCCACGTCCGCGCAATGGATGCAGGGCGGGCGGGCCGGCGCCGCGGCCGGACCCGCCCTCCCCGCTCAGAACCGCTTGGACAGCTCCAGCCCCCAGGCGCGCGGCTCGCCCATATAGGCCTGCAGGGACCCCGGCTGCAGCGTCGCGTTGAAGGTCACGATCCGGTAGCGCTGGTCTGTGAGGTTGGAGCCCCACAGAACGAGTTCGGCGTCCTGGCCCTCATGGCGCAGGCCGATCCGGCCGTTCACCAGCGTATAGCCCTTCTGGGTCTTGAGCGGATCAAGGTCGGCGCCGGTGGTGGTGCGCGACTGGTAGCGGGCGTTGCCGCTGGCCAGGAAGCTGATTTGTCCGGTGACCGGGCGCTCATAGAGGAACCCGGCCTGGGCGGTCCATTTCGGCGCAGCGTTCAGCGCCCGGTTGGCGATCGTCAGGTCGCTGACGTTGGAGCCGTACTGGGTGTCGGCAAAAGTGACCGAGCTGTTGAGCACCAGTTTCGGCGTGGCGAACCACCGGGTCTCCAGCTCAACGCCCTCGGACAGGACCTGCCCCTGATTGGACAACAGCGTCTCGGTTCCGGTGAACACCGTGCGCTGGAAATTGGTGAACTCCAGCTGGAATGCGGTCAGATTCACCTGCAGCCGGCGGTTCAGCCACTCGGTCTTCAGGCCCAGTTCGACGTTGTCGGATTCCTCCGGCAGGAAGGTCTGGCGCGTGCGGTTGCCGGCGTCGCGGTCAAGACTGATGCCGCCGGCCTTGTAGCCGTGCGAGGCCGAGGCGTAGGCCATGATCGCCGGCGTGATCCGCCAGGAGAGCGCCGCCGACCAGGTGGTGGCGTCGTCTTTGAAGGTCGACTGGTAATTGCGCGTGGCGCAGAACACCCGGGCCGCGGCCGGCACGAGGGCGGAGGTGCAGGATGCGCCGATGCGGGTCACGAACTCGCCGCCGCCGACCTTGTTCTCTTCCAGATAGCGCAGGCCTGCCGTGGCTTTCAGCGTGTCGGTGATCGACAGCGTGCCGTGCGCGAACACCGACCAGCCGTCGCCGGTCTGGTAGAAACGGCGCAGCGTGTCGCCGTCGCCGGCGGCGTAGAGCCCGGCGATGGCCCGGCCGGTCACCGCCGCCTGGTAGCGTCCGAGATCGCGGCCGATCACCTGGGTCGAGGGATTGTTCAGTTCGGTGTCGAACCAGAAGGCGCCCACCAGCCAGTCGAGCCGGCCGGTCTCGTTCTGGAGCGTCGCCTCCAGCGTGTTCATCCGGTCCTTGGTGACTTCATTGAACAGATTGGCGAGGTCGAGGTCGAGGAAGTCCACGTCCGCATCGCGGCCGGCGATGAACTGGCGGGTGCTGGCGATCAGCTTCAGCTCGCCGATGGCGGTGGTCCAGTCCATCTGCGCCGAGAAACCATATTCCTCGGTGTCGGACCGGACCGGCGTGTTGGTGGCCACGAGGAAGTCGTTCTGCCGGGTCGGGTTGAACACCGTTCCGCCGAGCGTGTTGATGGTCCCCGCCCGCACGCCGTTCAGCACATAGGGCGCGGCGCAGCACAGCTCGCTCTTCTCGATGTAGTCGCCGATCAGGCGGATCGAGATGTCCGACGTGGGCGTCACCAGCAGCTGGGCGCGCAGCGCCGTCCGGTCGCGGTCGCCGTAACGCCGGCCGAGCTTCACGTCGCGGATGTAGCCGTCGCGCTCGTTCATCACGCCGGAGATCCGGAAGGCGACGAGGTCATCGGCGATCGGGCCGGTGAGCGAGCCTTGCGCCCGGCGCTGGCCGTCCGGCCCGAGGCCCACCAGCACCTCGCCGCCATGCTCGAACGACGGCGGGTTGGTGGACAGGATGATCGCGCCGGCAGAGGTATTCTTGCCGAACAGCGTGCCTTGCGGCCCGCGCAGCACCTCGACCTGGCGGATGTCGAGCAGATCGTTGAGCGCGAGCGCCGGGCGGGACCGGTACACCCCGTCCACGAACACCCCGACGGCCGCCTCGAGCCCGAGGTTCTGGCCCTGCGTGCCGACGCCGCGGATGCGCAGCACTCCGCCGGTGGTCTCCGAGTTGGACACCGTGATGACGAGCGACGGCGCCACCTGCTGCAGGGCGGTGGTGTCGCGCAGGCCCGCTGCGGCGATCTGCTCGGCGCTGACAGCCGTGACCGCCACAGGCACGGTCTGCTGCGACTCCGCGCGCCGCGTCGCCGTCACCACGACCGTCTCGACCTGCGTCGCTGCGCCGGCGTCCTGCGCAACGGCCGAACCTGCCGCCATCGCCGCCAGACCGCCCGCGACGCCGCCAGCCAGCAGCGCCGCGCGCCGCATCCGTCCGTTCGCCATCGTCCCCTCCCGCCGCGGCCGCTATCGCAGGCCTGCTTGAAATTGTCGACAATCTGACGCAACGTCGCCGTCTAGGTCAAGGGTCGCGCCGCCGCTTCGCGCGGCGAGCCGAAGCCGGGAGGGGCCGATGCGGCGGCGGGATTTCATCGTTTCGTCAACGGGTCTGGCAGCGCTGGCCGCCGCGCCGGCGTGGGCGGCGGGGGACGACCTCCTGCGGCGGGCGTTTCTCTACGGCTACGGACCCTATGAGTTCGCCCGCACCGCGCTCGGCGGGGCGGCGCGGCAGGGCTACCGGCCGAACCAGCTTCTTCGCCGGCGCACCCTCTCCGACCACACCCATCGCATCGTGACCGCGCCGAACAACGACACGCTCTACGCCAGCGCCTTCCTTGATCTGGCCGGCGGGCCGCTGGAGGTGGCGACGCCCGAGGCGCCGGACCGTTACCACAACATCGCGTTCATGAACCTGTTCACCGACAATTTCGCCTATCTCGGCACCCGGGTCACCGGCGGGAAGGCGGGACGGTGGTGGATCGCCGGGCCGGACTGGCGCGGCCGCGCGCCCGACGGCGTCGGCCTGATCCGCTCGGACACCAACGACGTCTGGATGCTGGGACGCACGCTCGTATCCGGGCCGGAAGATCTGGCCGCCGCCAACGCCGTGCAGGACGCCATCACCCTGACGGTTCCGCCCGGACGCGCCGAGGCGCGGCCCATCCTGTCGCGCCCGACCCTCGAGCCCACGGGCGAGACGTTCTTGAACACCGTCAACGAGATGCTCGGCCGGACGGGCCGTCAGGCAGGACAGGCGCGGCGGGGCGCAGCCTTCCGCCGGGCGGGCCTCCGGCCGGGCGCCCCCGGCGCGTTCGCGGCATTGCCCGCGGATCGCCAGGCCGCCTGGAGCCGGCTGATTCCCGAGATGCTGAAGGAGCTGCGCGGCAACGCCGAGACCGGGTCGCGGATCGTGCAGGGCTGGCGGACCCCGCCTGCCGGCGTCGGCGACTTCGGGGAGAACGACCTGTTGCGCTCGACCATCGCGCTGTGGGGCCTTGCCGCGCTTTCGGTCGAAGAAGCCACCTATTTCCGGGCTGCGCGCGACGGCGCCGGTGCGCCGCTCGATGGTCGCAACGCCTATCGCTTCACCATCCCTGCGTCCGGGGTCCCTGTGGACGCCTTCTGGTCGCTCTCCATGTATGAGGAGACGCCGGACGGCCGGTTCTTCTTCGTCGACAACCCGATCCGGCGCTATGCCGTGGGCGACCGCACGCCCGGCCTCGTGCGCGACGCGGACGGGTCGCTCACCTTCCTGGTGCAGGCTGATCCGCCGAAAGGCCCGCAGGCGGCCAACTGGCTGCCGGCGCCGCGCGGACCGTTCATGACGTCGTTCCGCGCCTATCTGCCGAGGGCGGAGATGCGCGACGGGCGCTGGACGCCGCCGCCGCTCGTCCCGGCATCGCCCGCCTGACGGCGGGCGGTCCGCTTCCGGATCGCGCGCACTCAGCCTATCGCTCGTCCGGCAATCACAGGCCCTCCATGACGACCGAACCCGCCGCCATCGCCGCTTCGCCGCCCCGGGTCGGGTCGGTCCGGATCGCCCGCGAGGTCGCCCGCCTCATCGAGCGCGGCGTCTATGCGCCCGGCCAGCGGCTGCGCGAACAGGAGATCGCGGACCGCTTCGGATCAAGCCGGGCGCCGGTGCGCGAGGCGCTGCGGATCCTGGAGAGCCAGGGCCTTGTGGTGGTCGAGCAGATGCGCGGCGCACGCGTCGTCGAGGCGCATGAAGCAGACTTCCTCGAGATCGTGCGGATCCGGGCCGGGCTTGCCGGCGTCGTCGCCCAGCGGGCGGCCGAAGACGGTGATCCGACGGCCGCAGAGCGGCTGCTGGCCCAGGCGCGCGCGGTCCTCAACCTGGCGCAGGGCGGTGCGGACCTTGCCGCCGTCTATGCCGGGCTGCGCGGTCTGGCGCGAAGCCTTGGGGAGCTGTCCCCGTCGCCGCGCGCGCAAACGATGATGGGCGCCCTTTCGGCCGGCCGCGAGGCGTTCCAGACCATCGGCCTGTCCACGCGCGCCCGGCGCATCCAGTCGGCCCGCATCTGGGTGCGCATCGCCGAGGCGATCGTGGCGCGCGAGGCGATCGCCGCCCGCAACGGCATGCATGCGCTCTATGATTTCTCGGTCCGCCACATCCTCGCCCAGACGCGCAAGGCCGGGGCGCAAACGCCCAGGCTCAGCTCGACAGAAGCGACGTGATCGCCCGGCGCAACGCCGCCGTGACCGGCGGTATGAAGGCCGGATCGACCTTCTCGATGTCGTCATTGGCGGCGTGGTGGAACCGGTGCGCGCCGAACATCCCGAACGCCCGCGGGTAGCCGGCGCGCAGCACCTCGCCCAGTTCGCCCGCCGCCCCCAGCGTCGAGGGATAGGCGGCCTCGAGGCCCGCGACGCCCGCAAAGGCGCCGCGCAAGGTCTCGACCAAGTCGGGCGTGCCCATCAGGACGCGCTGAGCATCGGCCGAGGGCAAGGGGCGCAGCACCGGGCCGATCTCGTGCCAGTCGCGCGCGGCAAAGCCGGCGCCCAGATGCACCCAGAGCCGGGTGTCTGCGGGCCTCGGCGCGCCGTCCTTCAGCCAGGCGTGGCCGCCGTGATTGTCATACTCATGGCCGCTGGTGACGACCACCTCGATCGCCTGACGCGGAAACGCCCGCGGCGCCCAGGCGGTGAGGATGCGGAAAGCGGCGATCCCGGGCCCGCGCTCGCCCATGCAGGGTCCCCAGCCCGACCGCGGCGTCGAGATCACCAGTCGCGGCCCTGGCCGGTCCAGGGCGCCGAAGACGTTGAAAGCCTCACGGCGCCCGCCCTGCCCGATCATCGTCAGCGTGGCGCGCGCC
>VYKN01000147.1_pt1 | contig 14440 bp, 15 predicted proteins | sample 5114581 | NCBI WGS metagenome assembly VYKN01 (sample SAMN12291810, study PRJNA351875) | freshwater metagenome | isolation source: freshwater lake | place: USA: Michigan, Baker Lake | collected 2011-08-08
CAGCGGCGCGCGCGCGCGCGCCCATCTCCATCATCCGGGCTTCCAGCGGGTCGATCTGCACGTGCGCGTTCATGGAGGAGGCACTTACGCCTCGGCCCACGGATTGACCAGCGCGACGCCCAATGTCTGGAAATCCCGGGTGTTGCGCGTCGCCAGGGTCGCCCCGCGTGACAAGGCGCATCCGGCAATCAGGGCGTCCATCGGCGTGACGATGCGACCGCGACGCTCGGCAGCGCCCCGAAGGGTTCCGGACAGACGAGCGATGTGCGCGTCGATCCCGACGATGCCTGCCGCGTAGCGCTGTTCGATGCGGTCAATCCAGTTGTTCAGGTCGGCGCGTCGAACCGGGTCCGAAAGTCGCTCCGCGCCCTCAACAAGTTCGTGAAGCGTGGCGACGGAAATCAAGGCGCCTTCCAGCTGCTCCACGAACCGGACGACCCGCGCGTCCGGCCGGGGCCGCATGAGTTCCGACACGACGTTCGTGTCCAGCAGCACCAGATTCAAGGCTCGTCGTCCCAATCCGCAAACGGAATCTCCCGCTGGCGGAACCTGTCGGACTCGGGCAGGTCGATGCCGCGCGGTGCGGTCTGCACGAGCCATTTGCCGAACGGCATGTCGTCGTCGCTCTCGGGCGTGGCCTCAGGCGTTTTCACCAGTACGACATCCCCGTCCCGTCCGATGCGTTGCGGCTCACCTGCGCGGGCGCGGCGGATCAGTTCGGACAGGTGCGCTTTGGCTTCGCGAACGGTCCAACTTGCATCGCCCATGACAAGGCCCTCCGGCTACCCTGCCAATATGGGCCTGAAGCGAACCCTTCTCAACGCGCCTTCAGCGCCTCGACCCCCGGCAGCGCCTTGCCTTCCATCCATTCGAGGAACGCCCCGCCGGCCGTAGAGACGAAAGTGAAGTCCTCGGCGGCCCCGGCGAGGTTCAGCGCCGCCACCGTGTCGCCGCCGCCTGCGACCGCCACGATCCGGCCTTCGCGGGCGAGACGTCCGGCGGCCTGGGCGGCCGCCACGGTCGCGGCCTGGAACGGCGGGGTCTCGAAGGCGCCGAGCGGGCCGTTCCAGATCACCGTCTTTGACGCCTCCATCGCGGCGATCAGCGCCGCCACCGACGCAGGGCCGGCATCGAGGATCATTTCGTCGGCGCGGACGTCCTCGACGGCGCACACCCGGTGCGGGGCGTTGGCGCGGAACTCGGTGGTCGCCACCGCGTCCGTCGGCAGCAGCAGCCGGCAGCCCTGCTTCTCGGCGGTCGCCATGATGGATCGCGCGGTGTCCGCCAGATCGCGCTCGGCCAGGCTCTTGCCGACCTCGATCCCCTTGGCCACCAGAAAGGTGTTGGCCATGCCGCCGCCGACCGCGAGCACGTCCACCCGCGCCACCAAATTCTGCAAGAGCTCGATCTTGGTGGAGACCTTTGCGCCGCCGACGACCGCCAGGACGGGGCGCACCGGCGCGCCGAGCGCCCGGTCGAGATAGTCGAGCTCGCGTTCCATCGACCGGCCGGCATAGGCCGGCAGGAACTTGGCGACGCCTTCGGTGGAGGCGTGCGCCCGGTGGGCGGCCGAGAAGGCATCGTTCACATAGAGATCGGCGAGATCGGCAAAAGCGCGCGACAGGGTCGGGCAGTTGGTCTCCTCGCCCGGATGGAACCGGGTGTTCTCCAGAAGGAGCACGTCGCCGGCAGCCATGGCGGAGATCGCGTCCGCCGCAGCCTCGCCGATGCAGTCGTCGGCGAAGGCGACCGGCGCGGCGAGCAGACCGGCCAGCGCCGGCGCCACCGGCGCCAGCGACATGGACGGCACGCGCTTGCCCTTCGGCCGATCGAAGTGCGCCGCCAGGATCACCTTCGCCCCGCCGGCCCGCAGGGTCTCGATCGTGGGCAACGCCGCCCGCAGGCGGGTGTCGTCGGTGATCCGGCCGTCCTGCATGGGCACGTTGAAGTCGACGCGCACGAGGGCGCGCTTGCCCGCAAGGTCTGCCCCGTCGAGACGGCGGAACGCCATGGCGCCGCTCAGATCGTGGCGGCGAGCGCCACGGCGGTGTCGCTCATCCGGGTCGAGAAGCCCCACTCATTGTCGTACCAGGTCAGGATGCGCACCATCGTGCCGTCCATCACCTTGGTCTGGTCGAGCGCGAAGGTGGAGGACGCCGGGTCATGGTTGAAGTCCATCGACACCAGCGGCGCGGCGACGGTGGCGAGCACGCCCTTCATCGGGCCGTCGGCGGCGGCCTGAACCGCGGCGTTGACCTCGTCCACAGTGGTGGCGCGCTTGGCGGTGAAGACGAGATCCACGCAGGACACGTTCGGCGTCGGCACCCGGATCGCGACGCCGTCGAGCTTGCCCTTCAGTTCCGGCAGCACCAGGCCCACGGCCTTTGCCGCTCCGGTCGAGGTCGGGATCATGGACAGCGCCGCGGCGCGGGCGCGGTAGAGATCCTTGTGCAGCGTGTCCAAGGTCGGCTGGTCGCCGGTATAGGCGTGGATCGTGGTCATGAAGCCGCGCTCGATGCCGATGGCGTCGTTCAGCGCCTTGGCGACCGGCGCGAGGCAGTTGGTCGTGCAGGACGCGTTCGACACCACCGTATCGGCGGCGGCGATCGCGTCATGGTTCACGCCGTACACGATAGTCTTGTCGGCGTTGTCGCAAGGGGCGGAGACCAGCACGCGCTTGGCGCCGGCGGTCAGATGCGCGCTCGCCTTGTCCTTGGACGTGAAGATGCCGGTGCACTCCATCGCCACATCGACGCCGATGTCGGCCCAGGGCAGGGCCGCCGGGTCGCGCAGGGCGATGACCGCGATGCGCTTTCCGTTGACCACCAGCGCGTCGCCGTCGGCTGACACGGTTCCCGGGAAACGGCCATGGACGCTGTCATAGGCGAGCAGGTGCGCATTCGTGGCGGCCGGTCCCAGGTCGTTGATCGCAACCACCTCAACGTCCGTACGCCCATGCTCGATGATCGAGCGCAGCACCAGACGGCCGATACGGCCAAAACCATTGATCGCGACGCGAACCGCCATGTCACGCTCCAGCAAGGGGTGAGGGCCGGGGCTTTGCGCCGCCGGACCGGAAAGATGGCGCGGTCTCTAGCCCCGCCCGGCCCTATCGTCCATGGCTGCGGACCGATCGCCGGCCTGCAAACATGCGTGCAGACCTGTTCAACAGCGTCCGAACACGGTCTAGATAGGGGCCAAGAGATTTGATGACCCAGCCCTATTCCCCCTTCGCTGATCTGGACGAGGCCGCCCGGCGCCTGCATGCCGCGCTGGACCGGCTTGAGTCGGGCCTTGCCCGGGCAGGCTCGCACCTGCCCGCCGATACGGCCGACCTTCAGGCGCAGCTCGCCGACGCCAAGGCGCGCGAGGCCGCGCTCGAAGCGGCGGTGTGGGAAGCCCGTGAGGCGCTCGCCGCCTCGATCGACGACATCAAGACCGCACTTGGTCCGGTCTGAGGCGGGACGCGATGGGCAAGGTCCACATCACCATCTACGGCCGGCGCTATGCGATCGGGTGCGACGACGGCCAGGAAGCGCATCTGGAAAAGCTCGCCCGCTATTTCGATCAGCAGGTCTCGCGGCTGGGCGACTCGGTCGGCCAGATCGGCGAGCAGCGGCTGTTTCTCATGGCCGGCCTGATGATCGCCGACGAGCTCTACGAGGCCCAGCAGAAGCTCAACGCCGCCGAGGCCGAAGCCAACCGGCTGCGCGACGACCATCGGACACAGTCCGTCAGCTTCGACGCCGGCGAGGCCGAGGCCGCCCGGCGCGCCGCCGCAACCTTGACGGCGGCCGCCCAGCGTGTGGAAGATCTCGCCGCCCTGATCGAGCGGTCCTGAGCGCCGGCTCAGTTCAACAAGCCGCGCTCGATCGCCGAGACGTCGGCCGCCAGCTTGGCGTCTTCGGCCAGCATGCCCTCGATCTTGCGCACCGCATACATGACGGTCGTGTGGTCCTTGCCGCCGAAGCGACGGGCGATGTCCGGAAACGAGCGCGGGGTGAGCTTCTTGCACAGATACATCGCCACCTGGCGCGGCAGCACGATGGTGCGCAGGCGGCGGGCGGACAGAAGATCGGCGAGCGGCAGATCGAAGTGGGCGGCGACGCGCTTCTGGATCAGCTCGACGCCGACCTTGCGCGGACCTGTCTGGCGCATGTCCGCCATCGCTTCTTGAACCAGAGCCACCGACACCTCCCGACCGACCCATGCATTGGCCACGAATATCTTGTTTACGACGCCCTCGAGCGCCCGGCCGCTGTCGCGCACCGTATCTGCAATCAGCGTCACATAGGCGTCCGGCAGGATGAACCCCGGGCGCTCCTCGGCGAGCTGGGCGGCCTTGCGGCCAACGATCGCACGCCTCATCGCCGCATCGGGCAGGCCGATGTGCTGGATGATCCCGCCCTTCAGCCGCGCGCGGACGCGCTCGTCGAGCCGCTCGATGTCGCCGGGCGCCACGTCTGCAGAGCAGATGAGGCTGGCGCCGGCCGCGCTGAGCGCGGAAATGCAATGGAAGAACTCTTCCTGGGTCGTCGTCTTGCCGGCCAGGAATTGCAGGTCGTCGAGCAGGAGCAGGTCGACCCCGCGCACGTCTTCCTTGAACCGGACCGAATCGTTCGCCCGCACCGCCGTCACGAAGGAGGACAGGAACGCCTCGGCGGTCATGTAGCGCACGCGGCGGCCGCGGCGCTGGGCCATGTGACCGACCGCGTGCAGCAGGTGCGTCTTGCCCACCCCTTGCGGGCCGTAGAACACCGCGATCCCTCCGGGCGCCTCGCCCATCGCGATGCGCCGTCCGACGGCGGCGGCGACCTCATTGGCGCTGCCCACCACCAGGGTCTCGAAGGTATGGTCGGCGCGAAGTCCGGCGGCCGGGCGTTCGAACGGCAGGACGGCCGCGTCCTGGACAGGCGCTGCCTCGACGACAACCGGTTCCGGCTCCGGCGCCGCGGACAGGGCTTCAGCCTCGGCCGCCGTCACGATCGACACCGTCGTGCCCGGGGCCTGCATGGCCCAGAGCTCGCAAATCGAGTTGAAGAAGTTGCGGCGCACCCCGTCGCGGGTCGCGGAGTTTCGCGCAACGAGCACGAAGGCGCCGGCCGGAGTCCTGAGGAGCTGCAGCGGCGCGATCCAGGCCCGGTGAGCGTCCTGGGAAAGGTCGCGCGCCAGGCGCTGCGACACCCGCTCCCAGACCTCACGGCCCGACGGCGACGAAACACACGAATGCAACGCGCGAACGCTCTTCACCGACACCCCCACTAGTCCGCCCTCAGGTCTTTGCCCGATTGGCTGGTTCCTGGACGCTTCTCCCCCGTTCGCCGCCCATGCATTGCAGGCGCCGTTTTGTCCGGGACAGGAGCGGTTAAGATTTGATGAAGGGACTTTGGCGGTCGGGGCGGGGCGGGTCAACCGCCCTTTTCCGTCCCGTTTCAGCACATCGGCGCTTGACTCGCGGGAACCCGAACAAAGCCCGACGCTTACGAACTGCAGCCCGAATCACGCGGCTGTGGATATTTCTCGCAGGTCGATTGTGACGGGATTTTGTCCGCATAGCGGCGCAACTCCGGCGAGCATCGGCGTTCTGACGCCCGTTGAAAAACGCCGAAAACCTCCGGAGCGTATCCGGAGGCCGATCAGCCGCAAGTTGCAATTGGACCGGTCAGTTGGCCGGGGCGGCCAGAGCCTTCACGCGGGCGGCGAGGCGGGAAACCTTCCGCGACCCGGTGTTCTTGTGGATCACGCCGCGCGACACGGCGCGCATGATTTCCGGCTCGGCGGCGGAGAGCGCCGCGCGGGCGCCGACAGCGTCGCCGGAGGCGATCGCGAGTTCGACGTTCTTCACGAAAGTGCGAACCCGCGAGCGGCGGGCGCGATTGACGACCGTGCGACGGGCGATCTTGCGCGCCGCTTTCTTGGCCGAGGTGGTGTTCGCCATCAGGATCTCGTCATGTTGACGCCTCAGGGCGTCGTAAGGGAGCGGTCCTATGCCAAAGGCGGCCCTCCGGGTCAACCGGTTGCGCGCGCCCGGCGCAGATCAGCGCCCCGTGAAGGCCGGCGGGCGCTTTTCCACAAAGGCCGCCATGCCTTCTTTCTGGTCCTGCGTCCCGAACAGGCCGTGGAAGATCCGCCGCTCGAAGCGCACGCCCTCGGCGAGCGGCGTTTCGAAGGCGCGGTTGACCGCTTCCTTGGCGGCCATGACCGCAAGCGGGCCGAAGCCGGCGATCGCGCGCGCGGCCTTCATCGCCTCGTCCATGAGCTGGTCGGCGGGCACGACGCGGGAGACAAGCCCGCAGCGCTCGGCCTCGGCCGCATCCATCATCCGGCCGGTCAGCACCATGTCCATGGCCTTGGCCTTGCCGACGAACTTGGCGAGGCGCTGGGTCCCGCCGGACCCCGGGATCACGCCGAGCTTGATTTCCGGTTGGCCGAACTTCGCGGTGTCGGCCGCGATGATGAAGTCGCACATCATCGCCATCTCGCAGCCGCCGCCGAGCGCGAAGCCCGCCACCGCGGCGATGGTCGGCTTGCGGCAGCGGGTGACGCGTTCCCAGTTCCGGGTGATGAAGTCCTCGCCATAGACGTCGGCGAAGCCCTTGGGCGCCATCTCCTTGATGTCGGCGCCGGCGGCGAACGCCTTGGGCGACCCGGTGATGACGATCGCACGCACGCCTGCATCAGCTTCCAGCGCGTCGAGGCAGGCGGTGAGCTCGTTCATGAGCTGGTCGTTGAAGGCGTTGAGCGCCTCGGGCCGGTTGAACTGCACGACGGCGACGCCGTCCTCGATCGTCAGCAGCAGCGTCTGGTAGCTCATGGCGTCACCTCTTGGCGCGGGGCTGTAGCGCGCGCCGCGCCGGGGCGCTACATCGACCCCATGAAGCTTCCAGGGCTCGCGACAACCGTCGGTCTGATCATGCTGGCCGGCTGCGCCGCCGGGGGCGTCATCGCCTACAACGCCTGGCTGGAGGCGCGGATCGGCGCGGGCTTCGCGGCCAAGCAGATCTGCTCCTGCCTGTTCGTGGCCGACCGCGAGTATGACAGCTGCCTCACCGATCTGCCGCCTCAGCTGCAGGGCGTGGACTTCACCTTCATCGACCGCTCGGTGATCGTGAACGCCTACGGCCTCGCCCACGCCAGGGCCGATCTGAAACCGGGCTACGGCTGCAGCCTGCAGAACTTCTCCGGCGGCGGGTTCTGAGGTCGCCATGGGCGACGTGATGGCGCGGTATCGCACGCGGCTGTCGGACGGCGTGCTGAGTTTCGACCCCGCCCAGGAAGCCGCCGCCGAACTCCTGCAGACGCTTGCCCGCCGGCTGGACGGCTGGCGGCCGCGCAAGGCCCGCTTCCTGTTCGGCCGGCCGGAGCCCGCGCCGGAGGGCATCTATCTTTACGGACCGGTCGGGCGCGGCAAGTCGATGCTGATGGACCTGTTCTTCGAGGCCGCGCCGGTGGCGGCGCGCGAGCGGGTGCACTTCCACGCCTTCATGGCCGGCGTCCATGCCGCAATCGCCGAGTGGCGGGGCTTGTCGCCCGAGCAGCGCCGGTCCCGGCCGGAGTTCGTGAAGGGCGCGGGCGAGGATCCGATCCCCCCGGTGGCCGAATCCATCGCCCGTCGCGCCTCGCTCCTGTGCTTTGACGAGTTCCAGGTCGTGGACATTGCCGACGCCATGATCCTCGGCCGCCTGTTCGAGCAGCTGTTCGCCAGGGACGTGGTGGTGGTGGCGACCTCCAACCGGCCGCCGCGCGACCTCTACAAGGATGGGCTCAACCGGCAGCTGTTTCTCCCGTTCATCGCGATGATCGAGGAGCGGCTGACCGTCCACGCGCTCGACGGCGGGCGCGACTACCGGCTGGCGCGCCTGTCGGCCGCCCCGGTCTGGCATGCCCCGCTTGGGGCCGAGGCGACGGCGGCCATGGATGCGGCCTGGGTGCGGCTCACCGTCGGCGCCCAGCCGCGCCCGGCGACGCTGGAGGTGCAGGGCCGCAAGCTGGAGGTCCGCCAGGCCGCGGCGGGCTGCGCACGGTTCGGGTTTGAGGAGCTGTGCGCCCGGCCGCTCGGCGCGTCGGACTATCTGAGCATCGCCCGCCGCTTCGACACGATCCTTCTCGATGACGTCCCGGAGCTGGGCCCGGACCGGCGCAATGAGGCGGTGCGGTTCCGGGTGCTGATCGATGCGCTCTACGAAACCCGCACCAAGCTCGTGATCTCGGCTGCGGCCGAGCCGGAAGCGCTCTATCCCGCCGGCGACTTCGCCTTTGAGTTCGAGCGCACCGCCTCGCGCCTGCATGAGATGCGCAGCCGGGACTATCTCGCCGCAGAGCGCCGGGGCGAGGCGTTCTGGGCCGCGCTCGCCGAGACATGACGTTCGTCACCCGGTTTGCGCCGTCGCCCACCGGGCTCCTGCACATCGGGCACGCCTTTTCCGCGCTGACCGCACACGACGCCGCCCGCGCGGCCGGCGGCCGGTTCCTGCTGCGGATCGAGGACACCGACCTCACGCGCTGCCGGCCTGCGTTCGAGGCGGCCATCCATGAGGACCTCGCCTGGCTTGGGCTCCAATGGGAGACGCCGGTCTGGCGCCAGTCAGACCGCATGGGCGTCTATGAGGCCGCTCTGGCGGGCCTGCGGGCCCGCGGGCTGCTCTATCGCTGTTTCCGCACCCGCCGGTCGCTCATGGAGGAGATGGCCGCGCCCCATGGCCCGGCCGCCCATGTAGTGCGCGGCCGTCCCCTGCCGGCGAACGAGGAAGCGGCGCTGCTGTCGGCCGCCGCGCCCTACGCCTGGCGGCTGTGGCTCGATGCGGCGCTCGACGCAGTTGCCGACCGCGCGCTGGTCTTCGAGGCGGACGGCGTCGAGGTTCATGCCGAACCTGCGCGGCTGGGCGACATCGTGCTCGCCCGCAAGGAATTCCCGGCGAGCTACCACCTCGCCAGCGTGATCGACGACGCGGCGCAAGGGATCACCCACGTCATCCGCGGGGACGATCTGGTCGAGGCTGCGCACATCCATGTGCTGCTGCAGGCGCTGCTCGGCCTGCCGACGCCTGTCTACCGCCACCACCGGTTGATCCTGGGGCCCGACGGCAAGCGGCTCGCCAAGCGCGACCAGGCGGCCACGCTCGCAAGCCTGCGCGCCGCCGGCGTCAGCCCTGGCGAGGTCCGGTCCCGGCTGGGACTGTGAGCCGGATCAGTGGTGCTTGCAGCAGGGCCGCGGCGGCGGAGCCGGGCGGCGGAACCGGTTGGAGAAGTCCGGCGTGCGGAACGCCACCGGCGAGCGCGCCAGAGTGCCGCCGCCGCCGCCGGAGATGATCACGACGCCCCCGCCGCCGCCGCCGGCGTAGCCCTGGCCAATGCCGTAGCCCACGCCCTGCGTCAGGCCGCTGACGAAGAAGCTTGCCGGCAGATAGGTTCCGGACAGGTGCGCCGGGGTCGGCAGGCCGACCGGGACCGGGGCGGGCGGCATCGGCGCCGGAACCGGCGCGGCGACATAATGGCCGTGACAGCGCACCGCCGGCCCATGCATCCGTTGGGCGTCCGCGCAGCTGATCATGCCGGCCGGCGCAGATTGGGGCGTCTCGTTCCAGATCGGCATCATGGCCGGCGGCTGGGCTGGCGGCGGCGAATAGGGCAGGGCCGTCGGGGTCGAGGTCGACCAGCTGGTGGTGACCGGACCGGTCGAAGTCCAGCCCGTGTCCGAGCTGTAGGACGAGGACGAGGTCGTGGTGGAGCCGGACGCGCTGTAGGTGCTGGACACCACCGGGCCTGCGCCGCTCACCGTGATCTGGTCGGTGACGAGGATCGGGCCGCGGCAGTCGCCGCCCTGCCCGTTCAGCACGCATTCGGTCGCCGCCTGCGCGCCGCCGGCGAAACCGATCGCCAGCGCGAGTGCGGCCGCGGCCGCCAGTTGCTTGCCCATACCCATGCCTGTCTCTCCGGACGCACCTTCGGCCTTATGGAACGCGCAAGGGGCGTCGGCCTTCAAGCCCTTGCACCGCACGCGCGAACTTTAAGCTTGACGGGCAGGGGACCTTAACCTTGCGGCGCCATCATGGCGGGCGTCATGGTGCGCCTTGCGATCCTTGCTCTCGGGCTTCTCGCCGCGGCCGGTCCGGCCCGCGCCGGCTGCGAGACGGCGGCCGCCTATTCCGAGGCCCGCGCCGGTCTCGCGCTGATCGTGGTCAAGGACGGGGCGGTGGTCTGCGAGCGCTACGCCTCCGGCTGGGGCCGCGACCGGGCCATCGAACTCCAGAGCATCACCAAGAGCCTGACGGCCCTGATGGCCGCCGCCGCGGTGCAGGACGGCTTCCTGCATCTGGACGAGCGGGCCTCCAACACGCTCGCCGAATGGCGCGACGACCCGGTCAAGGACACGATCCTGGTGCGCCAGCTGCTGGACCTCTCCAACGGCCTGACCGTGAACTTCGGCGTCGGCGTCGTGCCGACCTATGCCCAGGCGGTCGCCGCGCCGATGCGCGCCATACCGGGTGCGCACTTTGAATATGGTGCGGGGCCGTTCCAGGTGTTCGGCGCGCTGGTCAGCCGTGCGCTGTTTCTCGGCGGGCAGGACCCCTCGCCGGTCGCCTATCTGCAACGCCGGGTGCTGGACCCCCTGGGCGTGCGCCCGCAAGGCTGGACCCGCCTCGGCGACGGCATGCCGACCCTGTCCTCCGGCGCCCACATGACCGCCCGGCAGGTGGCGATCATCGGGGAGTTCGTGCGGGCCGGAGGCGCCTGGCGCGGCCGCCAGCTGATCGACCGGGCGACGCTGGAGCTGTCGCTCACCCGCTCGGCGACCAACCGCAACTATGGTCTGGCCTGGTGGACGATCGGGACCGGCGGCCTTGGCCGCAACGCCCCCTTGCCGGCGGGCGCCCTTGCGGCGCGTGCGCCGTCGGACTGGGTGATGGCCGCCGGCGCCGGCAAGCAGCGCCTTCTGGTGTCGCGCGAGGCCGGTCTTACGGTGGTGCGGCTCGCCCCCCGCGAAGGCGCCCGCGGCTGGTCGGACCGGGAGTTCCTGTCAGTGCTGCTGGACTATCCGGCGTCCGCCTCGTCGGCGTCGGCCGGCCGGGCGGCGGGTCCGCCCCGCGGCGCGGGCGCGAATCCGGACCCGGCGTAAAGGTGCAGGTCGCGGCTCTTGCCGCCGCCCAGATCGATCCGCGTGACGCCCAGCGGGCGAAAGCTTGAAAAGTCGCCGGCGATCTCGCCCACCTGATCGGGGCGGATCGAAACGACCAGCACCGGGTCGACGGCCCCTGCGATGAGCGGCGCCACCGTCTCGGCCTGGCTCTGGGCCTCGGCCTTGCGCAGCCACATCCGCACCGGCCGGTCCCAGGGACGGCCGTAATAGTCCAGCGCATGCCAGACGAGCCGGCTGTCCACGGCGATGGTGCGGTAGCCGCCGTCCCGCGCCGTCGTCGCGATGGCGTCGCTGGTCGCCTGCCAGCCGCGCACCCGCTTGAAGGCGTTGGCCTGGCCGATGGCGTCGGCGACCGCCGGCGCGATCACCACGGTCAGCGCCAGCGCCGCGATCAGCGCATTGAGCCCGAGGCTCGCCGCCAGCGCCCGGCGCCCGGCGACGCCGGCGAACCAGATCGCCAGCAGCACGGTCGCCGCCGGATAGGCCGACGCCGCCCAGTTGCCGTGCGCACGGCTGACCAGCGCCTGCGCGGTCACGATCACCAGCGGCAGGAGCGCGAACACCGCCAGAAAGCGCTGCTGGCGTGCCAGACCGGGCCGCAGCTTCAACGCCAGCCCGACCGCCAGCAATCCGAAGGCGATCGGCCCGAACACGCCTAACTGCGCGCCGAGGAACTCCAGCATCTCGCCCGGGTTCAGGAGGTCTTGAGCGGTCCAGTTGGCGTTGGCGGCGGTGTGGCGGACGGTGGAAAAGCCGTGCGTTGCGTTCCACCACAGGTTCGGCCCTGCGAGCGCCAACCATCCGGCGACGGCAGCTCCGAGGTGCGCAATCGACAGCCGCGTCCGGGCCGATCGGTCGAGGATCAGCCAGATCGCCGCCCCGCCGAGAAGATAGAGCGCGGCGTATTTGCCCAGAAAGGCGAGTCCCGCCAGCGCGCCGAAGGTCAGCGCCCAACCGATCCGGCCGGTCTCGCCAAGCCGCCACAGCGCGATCAGGGCCCCCGTCCACAGCGGCAGCAACAGCGCGTCCGTGGAGATCACCGACGCCGAGACCGCCGCGCCCGGCATCACCGCCCAGGCGAGCATCGCCCAGGGCGCGGCGCGGCGCGCGCCGACCGCCACCGCCAGCATCCCGACCAGCAGGGCCGTCAGCGTGCCCAGCACCGGCGAGGCGATGCGGATCGCCCATTCGGCGTCGCCGAACAGCGCCGTGGTCGCCGCAATGGTCCAGGCGATCAGCGGCGGCTTGGAGAAGTAGCCCCAGTCGATCGACTGGGCCCAGCCCCAGTACTGCGCCTCGTCCGGGTGCAGCTCGAGCGGCGAAAGCACCGTCGCGGCCACGCGCGCCAGACCGAGCGCCACCACGGCGCACAGGGCGATCGCTTCGAACCGCGTGATCCGCGCCGTCGCCCCGCTCGTCATCGTCACGTCCGTCATCGCCGCGCCTCTAGCCGGTTGCGGGCCGCCTGTCGCCGGGCGGTCGCGGCCCGTGACCGCGCCATGTGCGACAAAAGACGCCATTCGCAGCTTCGCTGCACCGCGATACCGTCCGGTCACGTTTCGACGCAGGCGCGTCGCGGCGTTCGCCGGCCCCGCCCGCTGCGGCGTCGGCGCTCCCTGAGCAACCTTGGCGGCGGGCGGCCTTCCGCCCGCCGCCCTTCTCGCGTGGTGGCCGATGCAAGCGTGGCAGGCGTCCATCCTCGCGGCGGCCTGGCTGGGCTCGTTCTTCTGGATCGCGGCCTGGGCCGACCGATCCGGCGTCCATGCCCGGCTGGAGCGGTGGCGGCCCGTGATTTACGCGCTGTCGCTGGCGGTCTACTGCACGTCCTGGACCTTCTACGGCGCGGTCGGATCGGCGGCGTCTCAGGGCTGGGACTATCTGCCGATCTATCTCGGCCCCATGCTGGTGCTTGGGCTGGCGTCCGGGGTTCTGGTGCGGCTGGCCCAGTTTGCGCGGCGCGAGAACGTCACCTCGATCTCGGACTTTCTCGCCGCCCGCTATGACCGCAGCCGCGGCTTCGCGGCGCTCGTCACCTTCGTGGCGGTCATCGGCAACACGCCCTACATCGCGCTGCAGCTGAAGTCGGTGGGCATGGCCTATGACCGGCTGGTCGCGGACACCGGTGTGCAGGCGGCCCCCAGCGAGGCGACGGTGCTCGCCATTGCTCTGGCGCTCGGCGTCTTCGCCATGGCGTTCGGCATCCGCAAGCCAGACGCCTCGGGGCGCAATCAGGCGCTGGTGACCACGATCGCGGTGGAATCGCTGTTCAAGCTTTTTGCGTTTCTGGCGGTGTCGCTGTTCGCGGCCTCCCTGCTGCTCGGCTTCGACGGGGACAAGGCCCGGGCTGCAATCGCCGAGACCGCCACGCATTTTGCCCCTTCGGACATCGACGCGCGGTTCTGGACCATCCTGTTTCTGTCGGCCTGCGCCATCATCTGCCTGCCGCGGCAATTCCACATCGGCATCGTCGAATGCCGCGACCCGGCCGACATACGCACCGCGCGCTGGCTGACGCCCCTGTACTTCGCGCTGTTCGCGGTCGCAGTCCTGCCGATCGTGGCGGCCGGACATGCAGCGCTGGACCCCGCCGCCGCGCCGCCGGACCGCTGGGTTCTGGACCTGCCGCTCGCCGCCGGCCGGGTGGATCTCGCGTTGCTGGCGTTCCTTGGCGGCGCCTCTGCAGCGGCGACCATGATCGTCGCGGCGTCGGTGACGCTCTCCACCATGATCTGCAACGATCTGGTCCTGCCGGCGGCGATGCGCCTGCGCCTCATCGATCCGGCGCGGCGCGGCGACATGGCGGGCCTGCTGATCTCGATCCGGCGCGGCGTCGTTCTGGTGCTGATGTTGCTGGCGTTCGCCTACTTCGTGGCGGTCGACAAGAAGGCGAGCCTTGCGGCCATCGGGCTTGTGTCCTTCGCCGCCGCCGCCCAGTTCGCGCCGGCGCTGCTGGGCGCGCTCTACTGGCGGCGCGCGACCCGGCTCGGCGCCACGACGGGCCTCGCCGTCGGCTTCATCATCTGGGCCTGGACCCTGTTCCTGCCGCCGTTCCTCGGGCCGGACGCCCCGCTCTTCACCACCGCCGCCGCCATGACCAACGGCCTGCTGACGCCGACGGCACTGTTCGGGATCGCGGGGCCCGATTCGCTGACCCATGGCGTCGCCTGGAGCCTGGGCCTCAACACCGCGCTGTTCGTCGGCCTGTCCGTATTGGCGCGCAGCCCGCTCGCCGAGCGGGTGCGGGCGGGCGCCTTCTCGGCCGTGAACGCGCCGGCGGTCTCGCGCAGCCGGCGCGACCTCTTT
>VYKN01000148.1_pt1 | contig 14400 bp, 9 predicted proteins | sample 5114581 | NCBI WGS metagenome assembly VYKN01 (sample SAMN12291810, study PRJNA351875) | freshwater metagenome | isolation source: freshwater lake | place: USA: Michigan, Baker Lake | collected 2011-08-08
TTCTGTATCTATCTTTCAGTTCCTCTGAACTTAGATGTTCGGCTAAGTAAGCTTTCTTGGGCATTTTATCTCCTCGTCTTTACTTGTTTTATTATAACAGGATTTAGTATCAGATGTGAGTTTTCAGATGTGAGTTTTCAGTTCATTAGACATATCCAAAAATTATAACTCAATCAGAGCCTGCTTTTATTTTATGTACTAATAAGTAGTTGAATGACTGAAATATATATCTGTCGTTGCTAATTCAATTTAACTGAAAAAATCTGGGGACATTAAAATCATTTTTATTTGGGTAAGTTTCTTGTCTAGAAATAATTTTAGTCCTGAGATAATATTAGGTAGAAGTCCACTGATTACTGTTCACTGTTCACTGAAATGCTGATTACTGATTACTGAAATGCTGAAGATAAATTTTTTCGTTGTGTTTGATGGATTGAAAAAAATCGACAATGGGACGAGGATAATTAACCCCTAAAATCACCCCATAACGCTTTTGTTCCTCTGGAGATAATTTATAAGGTTCGTGAATTTTATCGCCCTTTATTGCGGCTAATTCGGGCAACCAGTGACGTAAATAATCACCTTTGGGATCATAATCTCTCGACTGTTTAGGGATATTAAAATAACGAAATCCTCGTGCATCATTGCCGACACCAGCAGTGTAATTCCAATTGCCCCAATTACTACAGACATCGTAATCAACTAATAATGACTCGAACCATTCTGCTCCCATACACCAATCAATACCGAGATTTTTGGTCAGAAAACTAGCGACATTTTGCCGGCCACGATTTGACATAAATCCTGTAGCGGCTAATTCTCTCATATTAGCATCTACAAGGGGATAACCGGTTTTTCCCTCACACCAGAGATTAAATCTTTCCCAATCTTCTAGCCAAGGTAAATAAAGTCCTTGCAAACCAGATTTATAGAAGATTGTATTACCGTGTTTACTGCCAATAAATCGGAAAAAATCTCGCCATAATAATTCAAAAATTAGCCAATAGGTAGAGTCATTTTTTACTCTTATTTGCTCATATTTTTGTACTTCCTCATAGATATAACGGGGGGAAAGACAGCCAAAACTTAACCAAGCTGAGAATTTTGAGGAATAATTAGTCCCTAACATTTCATTGCGGGTTTCCTTATAGGTTTTTAAGGAATCACTATCCCAAATATATTCCTTAACCCGTGATTTTCCTGCCATTTCACCCCCTTGAAACGACAAAACACCTCGCCAGTCTAAAATTAGTTCTGTTAAGCCTAAATCGTTTAAACTGGGAAGGTTTCCCAACTCTATTTTAGGCAATTTTGTCAAATTTTTAGGTGTGGGATAAGTTGTTCTTATTTGCCAATGACGTTCTACTTGTTTACGAAAATTAGTAAATAATTCTGGTAATTGATTAATGGTAAAAGGTAAATCATCAGGATGATATAAAGTGGCTGTCCAAAAAGTTTTTATCTGCACAGGAACCCCAGATAAAGCCTTATTTACCGCTTTTTCTACCGCTAATTCCTCTGCTGTTACCTCTTGATGATAATAAACCCTGGCTATCTGCAATTCTTGAACTAATTGCGGGATAATTTCTTCTGGTTTTCCCCGTCGGATAATTAAATTACCGCCTAAACTTTCCAGAGATTGTCGTAAATTTGCTACGCTTTCTAATAAAAATTTAGCCCGGAACTTGCCTGTTTTGGGAAACCCGTAGGAAGTAAGACCAAATTGACGCTCATCAAAACAATAGAAGGGAATTATCTCTAATTGTTCTTGAACAGCTTGATAAATTGCCTCGTGATCGTGAACCCGCAGATCATTGCGATACCAAATTAAAACCCGCATTTAACATCAATTAAAAGTTGATAACTGATAAATAGTAACTGAGATGAGATTTAATTATCTTTTGCCGTAGTAATGGCCATAGTAACGATAATTGTGGTCTTTCCGACTAACATTATTAGCCACTAAACCTAACACGGAAATGTGGGATAATTTCAGGTCTTCCAGCAGATTTTTCAGCGCAAAGCGATCGGTTTTGCCCAGTTTAGCGACGAGAATTAGGCCAGTGGCCATGGCGGCGAGAATTTTGGCATCGGCAAAGGCGGCGATCGGTGGTAGATCGTAGATAATTAGATCGAAGAGGTGGTCTTGCTGTAATTGCGAGATCATCTCCTGCATTCTCTGGGAAGAAAGCAAGCGGGTTGGATCTGGGGGAATTGGACCGGCGGTAAGAATCGATAAATTCTCGTGGCGGGGTAGGGATTGAATTGCCTCGTTCCAATCGAGACCCTCGGCGAGGACATTACTAAGGCCGTGGTCGTTATCGAGATTAAGTCGCAGGTGAATCTGGGGTCGTCGCAGGTCGGCATCCACCAGTAAGACTCTTTGTCCCATACGAGCGGCCGCCTTAGCGATATTGATTGCCATAGTGGTTTTACCATCTCCCGGTGATAGAGAACTAATCACGAGGGACTTGAGGGGGGAATCGGAACCGAGGAGGCGAATATTGGTGTTAAGAGTGTGGAAAGCCTCCGAGAAGGGGGAGAAATTATAGTAGTAGGGGTTTTCGTTGGCTGATTTGGCAGTAGTATTAGGGATAGTAATTTTGCGATCGCCGACTGTTAACTGGGGTAGGGCGGTGTTCACTTTTTCGATCGTACCGAGGTCTTTTTGCCAAGGAATTGCACCTAAAAGGGGTAGCTTGGCATCTTCTTTTAGTTCATCTGCACTGTGATGAACGGGGTCTAATCTTTCAGCTAAAAAGGCCGCCCCTATACCTAGCAACAGGCCACCGATAAGCCCCAAAGCCAGATTTCGCACGGGTTTAGGAGAAACGAAATCTTCCTCTACTTCTGGTGGAGAAATTAGTTGCCAAGGCACCACTTGTTGTGCCACCTTGAGTTGGAGTTTTTGTTGTTCCTCTAGAAAACGGCCGAGACTGGTGGTGGCGATTTCCAATTCTCGCTGCAAATCCGTATAACGACGGGATAGTACGGCTAGGTTTTTGACCGAGGCTTTCTGTTGTTCCAGGGCTTGGGCAAGGGATTCTACCTTAATTTCTAGGGTTTGGCGAGTGTTAGCGGCTTCCACCAATTGTTGGGTTAATTCTACTCGCAAAGCGCTTCGTGACACCAAAGCCGGGGAATTACCCACTGTCTGGGGCAGTTTTTCCCCTAGGGTTCTCTGGGCTTCGTTTTGCAGTAGGGGCAGTAAATTAGCCCGTTTTTCCTCTAGGGTGGCGATTATCGGGCTATCCTTGGCAAAAACTGCCGATTGTTTCGCCAATTCCACTTCCACTTCTTGCAACTGCTTGAGCAAATCTTGATAACCGGGAGATTCACTGAGATAAGTAGCGATAATTGCTTGATTAGGGTCTAATCCCACCTGTTGCTGTAAAGCTTGATAGCGAGATTTAATTTCGTTAAGGGCGACTTGGGCTGCCCGATAATCTTGTTCAGTAGTGGTTAACTGTTGCGATAAACGAGTGGCTTCCTTGTCAGGATCCAGGAAATTGTATTGCTGCCGGAATTGCTGCATTTGTTTTTGTAGAGAATTAACTCGTTCCTGCAGCACGGGCAATTGAGCGTTAACAAAATCCAAGCCTTGATTAATTTCGGTCTTGCGTTCCTGAGAACTATAGTTTAGGTAATGACGGGCTAAATTTTCTAAAACCAGCTTAATTTTTTCCGGTTCCGCATCTTGATAGGAAATTTCTAAAACTTTCGTCTCTTTTAATTGACTAATTTCGAGATCAGATTTGCCAGTTTTACTAATTAAATCACTGTAGGTAAAGTCGGGATATTGAGGAGTTATTTTACTAAGGATGGGGTTAAGGAGTTGAGGACTGGTTAAAACAGCGATTTGGGTATCATAATCGATGTCTTCACCACCTAGCTGAGGTAGGATATCTTGGGCTGCCAGTCTGGAAGAACTTTTATTTTCCTCAATCGGTTGACCGATGAGCAGCAGGAATCTACCTTGATAGATAGGGGTTTTTAAGAAAGTCCAAGTAGCGATCGCCCCTGTTACTCCTAGGGTGATGCCAGCGATTATCAACCAGCGATGCTTGACCACAGAAAGGACTTGACGCAGGTTGATTTCTTCTTCTTCCTGCGTCGGGGAGGGGATAAAAGCCGGTTGAGCAAAAACTGGCAGATTTACTTGGCTTTGGGTTTTCAAAGCCCCGTTTTGTTGGTTGTTCATCATTAATCAAATAGTCAAGGGATAACTGTATTAGACCGCATCTAGTATGCCAGTATAGCTTGAGAATAATTTGGGAATTTGTCCAAAAACATGGTATCTATTTAAAATAGCCTCAAACCCTTATAGAGTCAGGAACATGACCTCTAAAGCTGAGATTGACTTCGGGACACTTTAAGGATATAAACGGCAACCAGCTAGAGAACTGGAATTTCACTGGCAGGCCATTAACCCTTAAAAGTATTGCTATGCAAGGATCATAGCCGAAAAAGCCAAACTACGGGTTTCCCTGTGGATGCGGTTTAAAAGATGTTGCGGTAGCAATCTGGCTCGATTAATTACCGCTTCATCATAACACCATGCTACAATGGCAACTCTAGTTTTTCGAGAACTGCTAACTTTTGTCCTGCTCCGTATTATAGTCCAGCTTGCTGATAATCCTCCCGACAAATCAGAACATCCATAGGTAGCTATTCTACAATCAGGAATGGATAATTAATCGGTTAGATGACCAAGAATTTTTTGAAGGCAAAGGGGGAGAATTAGGACAAGCAGACAGAATTAACGGATAAAGCCGAGAAAAATAGTTTATTAATGTCTAAAAACAGCTTTAAAACCAGTAAAAGCTGTTTGTCTGGTTAATATGCTCAATTAAGTGAGATAGTTGAGCAACTATCTTGAGAATTGCTGCAAATTACCCCTCTGGGTTGACAAGGATGCTGAAATAGATTATCTTCATTGAGAACTCAGCATCTGTATCGCTGGTGTAGAGTAAAAAAATTAGAATACAAGCATCAAAAAATATGTCTAAATTGCTTGATAACTTGACTTATCTGCTGAGGATTATTCTACAAGATATAAAATTACGATTCAAACTTTATGCAACCAATCAAACAGCCGTTTAGTCTATCAAATGGGCAAAGTTGTTTCTAGCTCGGTGATGAAATCCTTAGAAAAACAAGGTTTTTAAATTCATGCTCGTTTTTGATTTAAATATTGGGGAATTGACAAAAATTCCGATCCGAATCAAAATACACATACAAGTAAAATGGTCTGTATATTTAATTACCGAATAAGGTGCGGTTACCCTAGTCAATGCCACTGGCTGCTTGACATACCCCCCCTGAACGGTTACAAATTATGTGCTATCCTGCCAATGGCAATACTCATTTGCTCTTATAACAAGCTAAACCGCCATAACCACCATCACACGAGAGCCTAAATGACAATCCCATTAGCACCTCGCATCTCTGATACTTTACCCCCCATTACCTGGGAGAAATTGCCAGCGGATTTTGTCCTCCCTGATGAACCAGTGGAAAGCACCCTACAACCCCTGCTTGCGGCGGCTTGGCGAGAATCTTTAGAATTAGCCAGTTTAATTGTGGAAGCGAGTCTTATTGCTGCTAATTTTGGCATTTGCGCCACCGTTGGCGGTAAGACAGTCGTGAAAGCTCCCGATTGGGTTTATGTACCCGCAGTAGCACCTATCCGAGAAGGAGAAATTCGCCATGCAGAAGGGGAAGTGCCAGCAATTGTCATGGAATTCATCTCAGAAACGGAGGGAGGGGAGTATTCTATCAATCCCCACTATCCCTATGGCAAGTGGTATTTCTACGAGCGAATCTTACAAGTACCTGTCTATATTATTTTTCAACCACAAACCGGAGAATTAGAAGTTTATCGCTTAGTAGCAGGCAAGTATGAGTTACAGAAAGCTGATGAAAATTATCGTTACTGGCTGGCAGAAATCGGTTTATTTCTAGGAGTATGGCAGGGGAAAAAAGCAGCAGTAACGGCTCATTGGTTGCGCTGGTGGGAGCAATCAGGCAATTTACTATTGTGGGGGAGTGAACGGATTGAACAGGAGCGTAAAAGAGCCGAACAGGAGCGTGAAAGAGCCGAACAAGCCGAACGGAGGGTAGAGCGCATGGCGGCAGAGCTGAAGGCAATGGGAATTGACGTGGAGGCCGAAGAACCAATTTATAAGTACCTTGACAAAATTAAAGGTAGGATGGCATTGCCCACCAAAAGGCTAAAATTATTATCCAAAGATAGTTACAGGCATTGTTTACTCTAAATCAATAAATAAACTGTAGCAACTTAAGCAAATTAAATTTAGTAAGCAAGTAATGATCTCCTATTTATCAAAAGTTTGGTATCTTTTAAAAGGCGTTAGAAAGCAACTTCCTTGGTTAATTATAACCTTTATATTTTCCTCTATTTTAGAAGTTTTAGGAATTAGCTTGATCGCTCCCTTTTTAAACTTGGCTTCTAATCCGAGCTACATTAAAAAAATACCTGTATTGGATTGGAGTTATATTAAATTTGGCTTTCAATCTCCAGGGCAGTTTGTCGCCTTGCTCGGTTTAGTTATTGCTATAATATACTGTTTCAGGTCGCTACTTTACTTTTTATCTCAGTTCTATATCCGAGATTTTTGTAACATTCAAAGAGGACAGTTATTTACAAGATTGCTGAAAGCTTATTTGACAGTTAGATATACTTTTCACTTGCAGAGAAACACTTCAAGCTTTATTAAGAATATTGTTCTTGAGACTCATCATTTTTTACACAATTGCCTGCTGCCATTGCTGAGCAGTATATCTAATCTAATTGTCTTAACAGTTCTCATTTGGTTACTGGCTCAAACCAATATATTACTACTGATTATGCTTTTAGGGATAATCCTACCCATATCCCTACTGTTTTATCAATTCAGGCATAAATTTAAGCAATGGGGTCAAAAATCGAGTGAAGCTAATCAGGAAATGATCCGCTTGCTAAACCACGGTTTAGGGAGTATCAAAGAAACTCGTATCATTGGCTGTGAATCTTACTTTCTGGCGCAGATGAAGGTACAGGCTCAGAAATATGCCAGGGTAGATACTTTATCACATACTGCTCAAATGCTGCCGCGCATCCTAACTGAAACTCTTTTGGTTTTGATAGTCATGTTTTTTATTTCTATTTCTCAACTCTTCCTGAAGCAAAATTTCCAAGAAATTACGTCAACACTGGCAGTATTTGCAATCGCTTCAATTCGTTTAATTCCCGCATCAAGCCAGCTTATAGCAGCAATTGGACAATTGCAAACTGGAACTCATGCGGTTGAAGTACTCTACTCAGATTTGAAGGAAGCAGACAAAGAGGTAACAACTCAGCCTCTGCTTTCATTCGATAACTTCGTTGGTTCAAAATCCAGCAGAACCTCCACTATGTCCTTTAATAATCTAGTCGATCTGAAGCATCTAACTTATCGCTATCCTAACACATCCAAGTTAGCTATTGAAAATATATCATTGAGCCTTAAAAAAGGTGAATCGATTGCACTTATCGGCAAATCGGGAGCAGGTAAGACAACTTTAGTGGATGTGATTCTCGGACTACTCATTCCTGAAAGCGGCGACATCCAGGTTGACGGGGTATCTATCTATGATAATATTCGTTCCTGGCAGAATTTGATTGGCTACATCCCGCAGTCAATTTTTCTGACTGACGATACAATTGAGAGAAATATTGCCTTTGGCGTTCCTGATTCACTGATTGATAGAGAGAGACTGCAACAGGCTATCGCTTCGGCTCAATTGACAGAGTTAGTGGAGCAACTTCCTCATGGTATCAAGACTGAAGTGGGGGAAAGGGGGGTGCGCCTGTCGGGGGGACAGCGCCAACGGGTAGGAATTGCTCGTGCGCTATACCACCAGAGGGAAATTTTGGTACTTGACGAAGCGACAGCAGCATTGGATAATGAAACAGAGCGGCTGGTCAATGAGTCCATTCAGTCACTCGCCGGGACGAGGACTTTGATTATCATCGCTCACCGCCTGTCAACAGTGGAACACTGCGATCGCGTTTATTTGATGGAAAAGGGGCGCATGGTTAAATCTGGCAGTTATCAAGATGTTGTTGACAAGCAGTTAACTTAATGTTGTATATCTGCCTTTAGAGAAAAAGATAATGAATTTAATCACAAGAAAGCTAAATTCTCTTAAAAGAAGACTAATTTCAAAGTCGATCAATAATTATGAATCTCCAAAACTTGATTTTGTTGATAATTTGATCGAAGAAATCAACTTCACTCTTAGTAATTCAAAAATATCTGAAGCATGGAGAAATTATTGTCATGAGATAATATCTTGTTTTAGAAATGGCGATCCATCTGAATTTTTGAGATTTCCAATAATGACTGGGACAGTACATCCCAATCAGTTTGGACTCTCATTTCAGTATTTAAACTACATATTCAGTTCCGATAAATTTACGGCAGCTATCCAGAATGCACTCACTGAATCCCCTGTGGGAAACCCATTTTTAGATCCCTCTTATCCTTTAAGCAGTCCACTGCTGGTTCAGCATGGATATCATTTGATTAGACTCTTGGAATACACAAATATTGATGTCTTACATCTCCAAGAAATTGTTGAATTTGGTGGTGGCTATGGTAGTTTTTTTAGACTTTTAAAAAATCTTGGATATACGAACAAGTATTTTATTTACGATCTTCCAGTAATGTGTGCCATTCAAAAATTTTATCTGAAAAATGTTTTTCTACCTTGTCCTAATACAGAAACGTTAAGTAACCTGAAATGGCTCTCTGGAGCAGCATCTAATGTTAGTGATAATGTTATAAATTTGGATGAACTCTCTTTATGGCTACATGGTCTTTGAGTGAATGTCCATACGATCTTAGACAAGAGTTTGAGCCTATTATCTCAAAATTTAAGTATGTACTAATTGCATACCAACCTAAATTCCATGATTTCAATAATGTTGAATACTTTAATTCACTCGAAAGTAAACTACCAAATTTTAAATGGAATCACTTTGAATGCCCCATTTATAAAAATATGTTTTATTTGATAGGCAAAAAAATCTAAAGCAATGACAAAAAAAATTAAAGTAGGATTTTACGTCCAAAACGAAGGCTATCCCAATGTCGATTGCAGGTTTCCAGAACTAGGCAATCCTGGGTTAGGGGGGACTCAATTCTCTGAAATTGCTACGGCTTATTATTTAAATAAATTTTACCCAGATAGACTTGAAATTTTACTGCTTGCCAACATTACCGAATTATTGCCGCCATCTTTACAATCTTGTCATATAGTTGATGCCGTTGATGCAGGAGTAAAAAGCGAGGATCAAGGATGTGATATATTTATTTTTAGATCTTCATTTTTAACTCAAGATCTCTATGAAAAGTTATGCAGCTTGAAGGTGAAAGCTATAGCTCGGTCTGACAACTTCCCTACTATCGAAGAATTGAAGCGCATGGTAGATTGTCCACAAATTAAGTGTCATGTTTGTGTCGGGCAAGAAGAATTAGATATGTATCGAGATCACAGAATTTTTGAAAAGTCAACTCGAATTTTTCACCCATTTAATATTGAAACTTATGCCTCAAAAAATGATATAATAAAACAAGGAAATACGGTTGTATATCTTGGAAGTCTTGATCCGGCAAAACAATTCCATGTACTTGCTAGAGTTTGGTCTCACATCCTCGCAAAAAAGCCAGAAGCAAAGCTAATTGTAATTGGCAGTGGCAAAGTCTACAACCGCAATCAAAAATTAGGGAAATGGGGAGTGGCAGAAGAAACTTACGAAGCAAATTACATACGCCCCTTTCTTTCTGATGAGAATGGTGATGGAATAAAATCTGTTCATTTTTCTGGCTTGCTAGGTGCTGAGAAAACTGAAATTTTGCAAACTGCTGACGTGGGAGTTGTCAGTCCTACAGGAAGTACAGAAACTTTCTGCATCAGTGGGGTGGAAATTCAGGCTTGCGGTACTCCCGTTGTTTCCGCCGCTAAAGGGGGATTGCTCGATACCGTAGTTCATGGTAAAACAGGATTATTGGGAAGGAGTGATAGGGATTTAATAAGGAATATTCTTTATTTATTGGATAATCCTGATGTAGCTAGACAATTTGGGCAAAATGGGATTAACTTTGTCAGGGAGAAATTTGACTACCGATTAATTATTAAAGAATGGCTAGAATTATTTATTGATGTCTATAATAATAGACCAGCCAAGCCACAGCCGATGAAACCTAATTATTTATATCAGGCTAAGTTTCTGAGAGAAGGTATGCGAATCCTTAAAAAGAACATTCCCTTATTGCGTGGCGTTCCTTCTTTAGTTGAGATTAAATCTCAGATAAAAGAGATTCTAACTAAAATTCTAAAATTTTAATCTCCGCTGAAGAATAACTTAATTTTATTCTCTAGGTAAGGTAGAGTTTAGCTTCCCAAACAATTGATACAATTTTCTTTTTTGTTTTCTTACTAAATAGCGATTTCTTAATACCCAAAATACCCATATTATAGTTACAATAGGTTCTCGCAACCCAAGATACAAAGCAAATATTACTATTTGCATCGTCCAAATTCTGAGCAAATATTTTCCACTAGAATCGCCAACTCGACAAAACCAAGCAACAGTTATGGGTCCGAGTAATATACCAAGCCATCCCACATTTGATAGCATTTCTCCAAAATAGCTGGCTTGCAAATATATACCTGGGCTACTATAATCGGAATCAATTTCTTGCCCTAATGCTGCTTTTGATAAAAAATACTCATAGCTAGGGGCTATTTTCGGTTTTCCTGGCCACAGTAAGCGAGGTATAGTGTGGCTAATTGCATAATAATAAAAAGTTTGCAACCGATATTCTAAAATTTGATTTTTTTCTGGATATAATTCTGAATAAATTGCCAGCTTAATTTGGTGATCTTTTCCTAAATAAAGACGGAATTGATCGTAATACCTTTCTTCTCCAATAGTTTCTCTAGAGAGGCCTCTAACATTTGATTGATAAACATCTGCAACAAAAAATAATAATGGCAAACCTACTAAAAACGCTATAACTAATTGTTTTCCACTAACCACTTTTTTTATGACTAAGCTTAATAATATTAGCACTAAGCCGATTGCTATATAAGTTCTTTTGCCATGCAACCATCCCGCAATACTTAATCCCAAAATAATTACTAGCCAAAAATATACTTTAAAGCTCAATTTATTAATTTTCTTTAATTGAAGAAAAATTAATGCACATGCTCCGAGTATGCTAGTGATAGTAGTCAACCTAATATATATATGATTATATCGGACGATGTCTTCTGAATATTTATATCCGTTTTTTACGAATTCTGCATATTTAAAATAAATGCTGGGATCGGGACTTAATAGCCATGCAATTACCGGAGAGAATAGCAAAATATAGGCAATCATAATCAATAATAATCTAGTAGATTTATTCTGCTTGAGAAGATTATCTCTCAAATACAGAAATGTCCGATCTTTAGCATTGATTTTTGGCCGACCAAACCGCCAGAGTATTGGTGGTATGATCGAAACATAAAGGCAATAAATAATAGAAGTTAACTGATCATGCAAGGCTCTATTAAATCCAGGATAAATAATAAAATCTGGCAGGCGAAATAATACGTCTAGGAGCAAGGGAACTCCTGAAAAGAGGAAGTGAATTAAAATTACTATGTATATGGTATAGTAATGGCCATTTACTAAGTCTTTGAATGCCCGAAACACCCAATAGCCTAACCAAGCAAACGTCAATAAATTAAGGGTATTAACTAAAGAAAAATCCATAAAATGGTCGGGGTAGCTAATTTATTTGTAATTTGTCTATTAACTATTATTTTTGTCTGGCAATGCCTTTAGTTGATCCTCTCACCTCAGCTTAGCTGCTTCCCATGATATCATTTTGCGGACAAAATTGCTCAATTTTCCTCGACACTAAACTGTAACAGTGTCCGCCAACTGGCGCCAGCGTTGTGAAATCAAGCCTTTGAGTCAGGATTGTGTGACTCTCTGCTGCTGATTGGAGTGAACGCTGAAGGAGTTGGGATGCCTTTGTTACCATGGGAGTAAAGAAGCGCACGGGCTTGAAAACCGATGATTGAAAAAAATAAAAGCGATTATCGGCCAGGGAATGCCTGAAATTCTCCAAAATAGGGAAATGCGGGACTATATCATGTACTCAGTCAGCAAGAAAAGTCATGACACAAGAATATATTAAGGCGATTATCCGCCAATAAATGCCCGAAATTCTGCAAGATAGGGAAATGCGGGACGATTACGACAGTAGTGTTGGTGCTTTGGGAGCGATATGGGAACCGCACTCGGAGTAATCTTTCCGCGATGCTCTGAAAGCAATTTTAGAAGAGTCTTTCGGAGTGCCGGTGATTAATGTTACTGAATAGGATGACGAAGGCAAAGTCTTTGGCAGGCCAGACCAGATAGAATTGGATTTGTTAATCAAAAATGGACTGTTGATAATTGGCGAAATCTAATCCTCCATGAGTAAAAGTACAATTTTATCAGCAGCGACACCAACAAGAATCCAACTGCAAGATAGTTATTTCACTGATGCTAGATTTCAAGGTGCAGGAAATAGCTAAAAATTTAGGAATAGAAGTTTATAGTTCTGCAAGAGATGGAGAAGTCAGTTAATAAAAGGAAGGTTAAGGAAGATAAATAGTACAAGGAAATTATCAGGCGATCACTACTTGACACAACTGACAATATTTGTTAATATTAAGATTGTCGGAGTTATATCATTAATAAAACTGCGAGAAATGTCCACTATTTTATATGATTCTGATTTTGACTTGTGGATTGAGCAGACAATCCAACAATTAAAAGATCGTCAATTTGAACGACTAGACGTTGAACACTTAATTGAGGAATTACAAGACTTGGGCAAGTCAGAAAAAAGAGCCTTAGAAAGTAACTTAATGGTTTTGTTGGCTCATTTACTCAAGCTCAAGATACAAGGCGATAGGCCTGATATTATGACAGGCAGTTGGTATGATTCAATCAACGAACACCAGCAGCGAATTCAAAAAAGCTTACGAGATACTCCATCTCTCAATCCCTATCTGTCAACAGCAGTTTCCTCAGTATATCCAGACGCTCGCAAGCTGGCAATTAGAGATGGAAAAAAAGCTAAATTTGGCGTTCGCATACCATTAGAAAATGAGTATCCAATCACCTGTCCTTTTTCAATTGAGCAGCTCTTGGATGATGATTTCTACTTAAATGAGTCTTAGCCTAGAATTGTGATGTAACATATAGTAATCCCCTAAACCCTTGAGAACAAGCAGCTGAACAATGGGATTAAGCTCCTTACTCGTTCACGACTCATTTAGAATTGCTATAGCCAGTCAATTAAAGTAGTATTTGTCTGAAAGAGGGCAAAAAATCTAGTAAATCTAAATAACTAAACCCAAAATATAGGACAGAAATATGGAAACTCTGACGCTTAGTCAACCGATGCTGTTAACTGCATTACCCACGCAAGATGAACTTCCCTGCGATGATGGAGTACCCATGGAAACTCAAAGGCATAAATGGCAGATGGATTTGTTAATAGACACTATATCCCCTTGGCTAGACCGACGAGAAGATGGTTATGCCAGTGGCAATATGTTCGTCTATTTCAGCACAGCACAGCTTAAAAATCAAGACTTCAAAGGACCTGATTTTTTTGCCGTCTTAGGAGTACCAAAAGGGGAGCGAAAAAGTTGGGTTACTTGGGAGGAGGGAAAAGCCCCCGATGTAGTGATTGAACTACTCTCAGAAAGTACTGCCCAAATAGACAAAACCGAGAAAAAACAGATTTATCAAGATAAGTTACGAGTCCCTGAATATTTCTGGTACGATCCTTTTAACCCTGAAGATTTTGCCGAATTTGTCTTAGTTGATGGCCTATATGAACCACGGCAACCCAACGAGAAAGGATGGCTAATCAGTGGTCGTTTGGGATTAGCTTTAGTTCGTTGGCAGGGAGAATATAGAGGGGTAACAACCGTCTGGATTCGCTGGGCAACTTTAGATGGAATATTGTTACCAACCGAGCGAGAGTCGGCTGAGGAAGCACAACAGAAAGCTGAGGAAGCCGAAGAAAAAGCCGAGCGATTGGCGGCTAAACTTAGGGAATTGGGGATTAATCCCGAAAGTCTCTAACTTCCTCTGGGCGGATTTTGGTAAGACTCCCCCAGTGGGGTAGGGCTGTTTCATTTAAATTAAGTACAGCGGATTTTGAGTCAATAAATTTGACTGAAGATTCTCAAGTTTATCTTTTTCTAATCAAAAGAGTTAGTCACAATAATTAATCTTTAATCTTCTGCCAATATTTATTATGAATAAATTGATAAAGCTTGTTCCCAAGCCAC
>VYKN01000149.1_pt1 | contig 14343 bp, 16 predicted proteins | sample 5114581 | NCBI WGS metagenome assembly VYKN01 (sample SAMN12291810, study PRJNA351875) | freshwater metagenome | isolation source: freshwater lake | place: USA: Michigan, Baker Lake | collected 2011-08-08
ATAGATGATTTCCTGACCTAAGATCACATTTTATTCTTTTTTCAACTTCAATCTAAAAATCGAGAAAAAAGCAAAACCCTCCACTATACCATAAAAAAATTATGCAAGAGGTCTACTGATATATTATCAATTCAGAATCTAAGCGAAATTAGCAACCTTAAAAAATTAAAAGGAGACTATAATGCCTATCGCATCAGAGTTGGCGACTATAGAATTGGCTTTTTTCTTGAAGAAGATACAATTAGTTTTGCCCGTGTTCTTCATCGTCGAGAATTTTATCGCTATTTTCTGTAAGACGAATTCGCCGCTGGGCATTAATTGAGGAAATGGATAACAAAGCGTTGAGAGTTGTTTTACTCGAAGACGAAATCACGATCCATCATGCTTTTTTTGACAGGAATTTTAAGCCATGAAAATCACCTACTTTCAAGATACGGACACCCTATATTTAGAATTTAATAACAATCCTATTGTCGAGACTCAAGAAATCAATGAAAATACCTTGGTAGATATTGACAAGGACGGAAATATTTGTGCAATCACCTTAGAACAGGCCAGAAACTTAACAGATATGTTTCCCTGTAAACTATTGTCGCGTCTCAATTAACTTCAAGTTTATAAGATGTGTCAAAAAAAATTATTCTACAACCCCTATTGATTCCCTATGCAAAACCAAATTAACCTCACTATTGAACGCTTTCAAGAAAACGGAGAAGATTACTATGTCGCTACCAGTCCCGATATACAAGGACTTGTTGCTGAGGCTGATACGATAGATAACGTCATTGATATTGCTAAAGACCTAATTCCTATCCTATTAGAATTAGAAACCGATGATAAACCAGCTTCCTCCGTAACGCTTACCACCGCTAACCAGTTCCAAATCCCCCTTCTGGTATCGTAATTATGGGCAGACTTTCAGGCTTTAGCTACCGTGAAGTCACCCGCAAACTGAGAAAAGTGGGATTTGAATTTTATCGAATAGGAAAAGGTGATCATGAAGTTTGGTTTAATCCTCAAATCCGATTAAAAACGATCATTCCCCATCATCGAGAAATCAGGGAGGGAACACTACAAAGTATTCTCAAACAATGCCAAATTAGCGTTGACGAATTTCTGTATCTGTAAGGTTATCATTACCCTGACAAGGAAAGTGAATAATGCGAACCGTCCAACTCTATCAACAAGTTAAACTCTGTAGAGATGTTCCCAATTTAACTCTATTGATCCAATTGGTTTAGTGATTGAATGCCCTGCTATTCATCAACAAGAATTATTGGAAAATTGGCAACTTGCTAAACTCAATCAAACTTGACAACCGATTTCCCCATTAGAATAAACCATGTTAAAAGACATTATTGAAGTAAAACCCCTCAATGATTATCAACTTTATCTTAAATTTGAAGATGATCGAGATGGCATTATTGATCTTAAAGAAATTATTGAATTTGTCGGCATTTTTGAACCTCTCAAAGAATTAGCTTTTTTTAAAACAGTCAAAATTAATCCCGATTGGGGAACAATTTATTGGGAAAATGGTGCTGATTTAGATCCAGATGTTCTTTATTCTATCATCACCGATCAATCTCTTAACAGCCTAGAAACAAATAACTTACAATGGAACCCCTTGATCACCTATACCAACCATAAAAATTAAAGCAGTGTTAGTCAAGAAAATGTACAATCACATAGAGTTCCTAAAATATGGTAATAATATAATTGGCTAGTCAAATATATGAATTTTTGCCGCTAGTTAAAGATTGTTGATCGGAGTGGTTTTAATCATGGATAAGAAACTATTATTAAGGTTATTATATTTAGTAGGGTTAAATTGTCTGTTTTTGAGTGACCCTCCTGCCGTATATGCTTCTGATTCTGCCTTTATATATTCCTGTAGTTTTATCAAAAAAAGGAAGTAATAAAACCGTCTGGCATTTGTCTAGTGCATAGTTCCATGTCTCAAGGCGTTTATAGCGGAGCAATTTTATGGGAAGATAATACAGTGACAACTTATGAAGGGGATTTTAATAGATCTGCAATTGATGTAATGGTCAATAACCGACCGGCTGTTCGCTCAGATAATCCTCAAGGAAAAGGATATTGTTTTACTCTTCTCGATAATGAAAGTCAGTTATGCTTGTATGAAACAGAGCAAAAATCTTATTTCCCTTTTTTGGCAAGCTGCAGTTTTTACCAACAAGGAAAATTAGTGAGGAGTGACCCTTTCTGTGCAGGAGTAATGAAAGTCAGTCAAGGAATAATGTTTGCTAAAATTCTTTGGAATAGTGATTATGTTAATATTGTTAATATGAATGTTAATGAAATTTCAGCTAACGCTACTATTGACAATCGAAGAGCGGTTCATTCACTTATCGGTAAAGAATCCTGTTTTACTTTTTTGGATGATAGAAGTCGTATTTGTATAGAGTTTAGAGAGGATTTTAATCCTTTTGCTCATTAATAAGTTAGATGACAAAAAAATCAAAGATAAGCAGGATAAATGTCTAAGCTTAGAAAATCAACACAAGCTGAGATTAAAAAATAGCTGCAGTAATTTTTGGTAAGTTCTAGACCTTTTAAACAGGATTTAGTATTATTATATAACGAGGTAGGTGATTATTTTATCGTCTCTAGTTTGTTATTAATTCCCTTCTAAATACCCCTGATAACTTGACCGGAACTGTTCGATCGATAAGTCCTTTGTCCAATATTCTACTAGAGCATGACCCCAAGCCCAAGCTTCCTTGTCGGCAGTGCTAGAATTCTCTAATAGTATTGGCCAAAGTGCCAATAAATCAAAACTTTTATTCTCTGGATTCAAGAGAGAAAAAAGCTCATAGGCCATCTGTAATTTACCGATCGCTACCGGTAATTGTTCCACAGGAATTTGTTCGGCTAAAAGATAGGCTAAAGTCGGTCTTCCCGTGGCTAAAGTGGAGATAAAACCTAGAATAGGACTTTTTAATAGGGCTGTTAAACCTTGCCCCGTGGCCATCTGTAAAGTATAGCGATCAATTATTTTAGCCGCTGTCAGAGTTCGAGTTTCTAAATCCGCTAAAAAACGGGCTAAACGCAACTGTTTTGCGGGCGAAATTGCCCCCAGCAAAGCGATTGATAACTCCTCATCCCCCCAAGCTTCTCTATCCGGCTGTTGACTGACCATCGGCAAAATGCGATCGCAGAGTTCCTCGAATAATTCCGCCCGATACTGCAAGCATTCGCGGATATTGACTTCTTTGGGACTTTCTCCCGTCAGCCAATTATAGGGGGGTTGCCACTCTCGCAGCGGACGCAGGCGATCAACTTGAGAAACACACACTATAACTGGTAAATTGTCAATAGTTTGTTGCAAATCTTTAAGAAAAGCCTCATCCATAGCCAGGGCGGGATCGAGGGCGGGGGTGACAAGAATCAATAAATCGGCGTTATCGGCATAATTGAGAACCTTTTGCCGATAATCAGCCCGATTTGCCTGTTCGTAGCCCGGGGTATCCCAGAGGATTAACTCGTCTCCTTCTGGGGTTTGCCAATGGTAGGATTGGATCGCGTCGGTACTGGGCAATAGATCCACTTGGGCCAAATCGGCCCGAAAAAGAGTATTGATTAAACTGCTTTTGCCGGCCCCAGTGCGTCCAACCAGCAGAATATTAACTGGTTGGCGATCGATTTCCGTGATCGGTTCAGCTTGGGCGAGAATTTCTTTGAGAGTAGTGGTCGCGATTTTCGTCTTGGTGGGGAGAGTGGGGGCGAGATTACTGCCACTGTAGAGTAACACCGCTTGGCGAGAGAGATTTCTCAGGGCATTTTCCCGCAAAACTTGCCCTAAATTGACTAATAATTGCTGATCCGCTCGATCGCTGTACTTTTGACTAGCCACTTTAGCCACAGCCGCGGCGGGATTGATTAGCCATTGCGCCCAATTCCAGACCTGCCAAAGTTTCCGGGCTGAGGGTTGCAATTTTTGATAAACTTCGTAGGCTTGATAGGCTTGACCGATGGTGATTTGATTCAGGGCCGGGGAAAGATTCTGCATCCAGCGATCGCTATCATCCACAGTTCCCCGAATTAAACCGTAGGCCTGGGGAATGTAAATATTTAATAAGGGGTACTTGACATCGGGGTAATATATCTGGGCGATGGCATTGACCAAATCCTGACAGCGTTGCCAAAAAGTCGCCCAATCTTCCCACACCGGGCGATCATTGCGGGCCTCGGCGATAATTCTCTCGATAATTTCCTCGACATTTCCCCCAGAATCACCGTCAGGAGGGGTTAATTCTGCCTTAATTTCCCCAATGGTGGCTTCAATTTCCCCGACTACTGGGCGGGTCCATCTGACCAACAGGAAGCGCCAAGCAACAAAAATCAGGGTAAAAACTGCCCAAATCCAATTTAAACCCCATTGATTGATCTGAAAGCCGGCGGCCACGATCAGAAAAATCACCACGGCGGCGATCGGAACTGCTAAAATCAACCCTTGCCAAGTTTTTAACCGTAACATTGCTCGATCTGGTTTTTTTCCATTCTACCGATCTCTGATTCTCGGTTAGGGGGGCAGAAATTAGACAGTGGTATCAATTTGGGCGAGGATTGCCGTGGACAACTGACAAAGTTGTTGATGACAAGGACCATTACTAGCCATGATCCCCCCCCATTGCCGCACATCGCCGCGATTATAGCGCACCGGTTGACCATCAAAATAGGAAAATTTGCCGCCTGCTTCCGTTAAAATCAACTCCGGTGCGGCAAAATCCCAGTCTTTAGCCGCCGATTTCCCCGATAGGGAGATATAAACATCGGATTTTTGTTCGAGGATCGTGGCAATTTTACAGCCCACACTACCCACATAATTTTTACCAAAGAAAGGTATTTGACTTAATAAATTATCAAAACGTTGGTCGCGATGGGTACGACTAACCACCAGATAGAGGTCGGTAATTTTATCTTTATTGGCAACTTTTACCGGTGTAATATTGCCGTCGCTAGTTTCTAGAAAAGTACCTTTTCCTTTTTGGGCAAAATAGAGTTTTTCTTGATCTGGTAGGGCAACCACGGCGATTATCGGTCTTCCCTGATAACATAAGGCGATATGTAGGGCATATTCTCCCGTTTTGTCGATAAAATCCCGGGTTCCGTCCAAAGGATCGATAATCCATACCCAATCTTTCGGGATAGCTTCATTGCCCTGATGGGTTTCCTCGCTCAGATAACCAAAGTCGATATCAGAGAAATTTGTTTGTAATTCCCCTAAAATATAGTGATTTGCCGCTAAATCCGCCGCCGTCACTGGTCCACCTTTTTTTTCCTCGTTGATGGCTAAATCCTGTTCACCCCGGTAGTAGGATTGGAGAATTTTAGCACCACCCCAACCGACGGCACGAGTCACAGCTAAAATGCGATCGAGCGTTTCGGTATCTTGACAGGTTAAATTAATCATAAAATAGCCTCAGTTTTTCAGACCTATTATTTACTAAATTGAAAGACTGGCATCTTAGCTTACCATCTCTTGTTTCCTAGCTCCTGACTTGCTTAATTTTGCTCTTGCCAAAAATAATCGGCGGGTTTTTTGGTTTCTTCTGGTGATGATTGAGGAGCGTCTCCCAAGAAAACCGAGCGCTGGATGACGCGATCGCCTAATCTTCTTTGGACTCGACTGGGAATACCGTAACCGTAGGCAATATGACCTTTTCCTGCTAGGACGATGATCTGATAGTCGGGATGAGCTTGCCAGAATTTAGCGATCGCATCGGCCATGGTTTCATCCCAGAGAACCTGTGCCAAAAAAAAGCGATCGAATCCCTGACTTTTGCCCCCCGTGTGTTGCTGATAAACGGCTAAGATCTGTTGACGATACTCCTCGTTATCCTGGTTTATTTCGCTTTTAGGGGGGATGTAGGTCATTTCTGAGGTGGAGAGGCTTTCTAAGCCCTCCTGTGCCACTTTTCTAGTGATTTCCGTGGGTGTATTTAGGGCGATCGCTGGTAGTTGTTTCGCCTTGGCCAAGCGCAGGATCGGGGCGTAAAATTCCCAATCAAATCCCCAACGTTGGTCGTATTCACTTTTTTCTCTCAACTGATTTTCAGTAATTTGGCCCGCTAAATACTGATCCAAATAGATTTGGTAAGGACGTTGAAACATCTCAAAAGCGATCGCTATTTGGGGATTATTGGCCTGTAAATACTTGATAATAGCTAATTGGGCCTGATGATCGCCTTGACTATCGTGCCTTTCTGCCAGATAAATAATCTCGGCTGTTTTTAAATCTGCAAGAATTTGTTTTTGGCTATTAGTAAAACTCCAGGCCCGGGGCAGGAAAATAAACAGTAAGCAGAGGGCAAGGAAAACAGGAAAAAAGCGTCGAGAGAATTTCATCTTTATTAAAGGCCTTTTAAAAAACTGATCTTAACCGAAACCAAGACAAAAAGGGTGGGCAATGCCCACCCGAAAAAATTTTCCGAGAACCTTTTTGGTTTAGTAGGTTTCTACGTGCCAGCGATGTTCTTTTTTCAGTTGTTTCTGATAGACAGACCAATCAGCGCCATTTTTGGCGGCGGCACCGGTGATAGCATCGTCGATACCATCTTCCATCCCTTTCAGTCCGCACATATAAGCGTGGGTTTTGGAACTTTGGAGTAGATTCCAAATTTCGTCAGCGTGTTCGGCTACCCGGTGTTGAATATACATTCTACCGCCCTGGGGATTTTGCTGTTCCCGGCTGATGGCATAGGTGAGACGGAAGTTATCGGGGAATTCCGCCGCTATTTTCTCTAATTCTTCTTGGTAGAGAATATTCGCCGTTTTGGGAACTCCGAAAATCAACCAAGCTAGACCTTTGAATTTATAATCTTCGTGTTGTTCCTTGAACATCCGCCAGAGGAAAGCTCGGAAGGGAGCGATTCCGGTCCCGGTGGCCATCATAATGATAGTGGCATCTTCGTCATCTGGTAGCAGCATTTCCTTACCCACGGGACCGGTAATAGCCACATCAGCACCTACCTCTATATGACAAAGATGGGTGGAACAAACTCCATAAACGGTTTCCTTGGTTTCTGGGTGTTGGTATTCTAACTGACGCACGCAGAGGGATACGGTTTTATCGTCTAATTTATCACCATGACGGGTGGAGGCGATCGAATAGAGTCTCAATTTATGAGGTTTGCCATTAGCATCGGTCCCCGGGGGGATAATACCGATACTTTGCCCTTCTAAATAGCGTAAATCGCCCCCAGAAAGGTCAAAGGTGACGTGTTGTACGATACCGATACCTCCCTCATCAACGAGAGCATAATTCTCGATACATTTGCCGATAAAGGGTTGGTTCGGACGGTAGATGTTGACGGGGATATCTGTTTTTTCTTTCGCTTGAGTCATGGCCTTTTTCTTGGTCTGTTCGGGGACGGGCGATGATTGAGCGATTGGCTGTGGTGTGGAGGCACTAGAAACAGTTGCTACGGGGGCAATCCCATTTAAGGGTTTGATGCTGACGATACGACCACCTAAACGGGTAATCCGACGCATTTCTTGATTCATGCGACTGTAGGGAACCGTGAAAAACACGCTTCCACTCTGACGGATTGAATAATCCAAGCTGTCAGTATTGTCGTTTTGATTGAGACCCGCCACTTCGTAAACAAATAAACGGCTTCCCGCTAGTGTACTCGGACTGTACATTAAATATAACTCCCAACTCAAGTCACGATAATCGTTCCATAGTTTAGCCTACCATCGGTACACTACACCTAGGCCTAATCGAGAGTTATCTTAAAAAAACCACAGACATCGCTTTTATCTTTTCCTTAAGGATAGGTCAACTCTCTGGTTAAAAACTGTTACACTTGTAGCATTTTTACTTTTTATTAAGATTTATGCTACTTTTCCCTATTTATGCTAAAAATCCCCCTAGTTTGCCTGATGAGGACAAGAGCGGGGGAGAGATATTACCGATAATTATTTTTTCAACTACTGGGCTGCAGCTGCGTTTAAGGGTTTAATGCTGACGATGCGAGCGCCTAAACGGGTAATCCGACGCATTTCTTGATTCATGCGGCCATAGGGAACGGTTAAAAAGACACTGCCACTCTTACGGATAGAATAATCTAGGTTATCAGTCTTGTCATTTTGACTCAAACCGACAACTTCATAGACAAAAAGGCGATTTTCTTTGGCACTAGAGAGACTTTGCATCGAAATGGCTCCTACTTGATGTTATAGTTCTCTAGTTTAGCCTAGCAGGGAGACTAGCAATCTAGTTAGGGTTTGCGGCAAAAAGTTTCTCGTGAGGCCAGGGTGTAGGGTGTAGGGTGTAGGGTTTTACCCATTTTCATCTGGTAAATTACCTAATTTTCAGGGACTTTTTCCCTGAATTTTCCCCCCGATCCCTCCAATGGCTGGCACTTTTTGATTTCCCCAAAGTCTAAAAGTCTTAACCAACAAGGTTTTTAGATTTATTCAGCCAACCCTAGTTAATGGCCGATTTACGCCTGTTTATTCTACCATGACGCTCGATCGCAATTGTCCACAGGCCGCATCAGTCGCTAAACCTCTCGAATAACGGACAGTAACGGCGACTTTTTCCTGTTCTAAAATAGTTTTAAAAGCCTTAATTCTCTTTTCATCAGGCCGTTGATAATCCACCTCCTGAATGGGATTAAGTGATCGCTGTTAATTGTTTGAAGATAAGCCTGCCGATAAGTCGCAACGCTCCCACCTTGATCTAGTGTAGTCGATTGATGTTGTCCTACTTATCATCCTTGATGATTTCTCGCAGGTCTGGATGAAAGTGAATGTGGGTAATATACACTCCTTTAGGGGTCTGTAAGGTGACAAATTCTACAAACAAAGAATCTTGTTCGTGCTGAAGTTTCAGGAAAAAACGTCTTAAAAACTTATTCTGGGGATAGATAAGTTCTTGCAGGAAAATAGATTGTTTACAAGGTCCACTAGCTTGAGTGTATTGTTTGAGAATTTTTTTCAGTTTCAAACGGGATTCCTCCCAGCCTTGTACTTCACTTCTAGCTTGTTCAGCTGATTCAAAAAAATCCTCATGATCCTTGGCGAATTTAATTGCGTTATCTAACCACACATCAACTGCACCACCAGTATTGCCCGCTAGATAAAGTTCCAATCCTTGACGAACAGGCATGGGAAGTTGTGCCATCTCCTCATCATCAATTATGATCGAGGTGGGTGTGGTTGATTCTTTGCTAACGAGTAGCGGTTGACTATAACATACCCGAGGAAAACAATTAAAAACCGCTAAAGTTCCTAAAGCTGCAATTGCTAATATTTTACTTTTCATGATCCTTACCCCCGAATTCGAAGAAATTACCAATAGTCGAGTTGCTGTGGCTGACAAATACTAAAATTTACCTCTCTGAAAAAATTCCGCAACAGGATAACCAAAACCGCTAGTTAAAGAAGCATACTTAACAGTCATTCGCCCCACCGTTGAGGTGTTGCCCGATAACCATCCAGATGCCGATTAAATTTTACAATTATTAACAAACAACACCGCTAAAACTCCTCTGTTACTCTAATTATAACAGAGAAAACTGATGATAGAGTAGTGAACAAATCAAGTTTATTTGACCATGACGCTCGCTCGCAATTGTCCACAGGCCGCATCGGCCGCTAAACCTCTGGAATAACGGACAGTAACGGCGACTTTTTCCTGTTCTAAAATAGTTTTAAAAGCCCTGATTCTTTTTTCATCAGGCCGTTGATAATCCACCTCTTGAATAGGATTATAGGGGATGAGATTGACGTGGGATTGAAAACCTTTCACCAGTTTGACTAATTCCCTTGCGTGTTCGGGTAAATCATTCACTCCCGCTAAAAGAATGTATTCAAATGTCACCCTTCGTCCCGTGATTTGAACGTATTCCTGACAGTCTTGGATCAGATTACTTAGGGTATAATGATCGGCACTGGGGATTAATTTAGCTCGAACTTGTTGATTAGAAGCATGGAGACTAACAGCAAAAGTTACTTGTAAATTATGGACCGCTAGTTGCTTGATTTTATGGGGTAATCCCACGGTAGAAATCGTTAAACAACGCTGACCGATACCCACATCTTTATTAAGGGAATGAATCGCTGTCACCACTTCGGGGATATTTAATAAAGGTTCCCCCATCCCCATAAACACCACATGACTAACTCGCTGCTGAAAATCCTCCTGTACTGTTAACACTTGGTCAACGATTTCATAAGCTTTTAAATTACGAGTAAAACCCCCTTTTCCCGTGGCACAAAAATCACAGGCCATCGGGCAACCCACTTGCGAAGAAACACAGACTGTCAATCTTTTTTCACTAGGAATTCCCACCGCTTCGATAATTAAACCATCCGCCAGTTTTAGCAGATATTTACGAGTGCGATCGGGTGCTACACTGCGATAATGTATAAGGGAACGACCAATAGGATAGTCTGCCATCTTGCTGCGCCATTCTTGGGGAAATACGGAAATATCCGCCAAAGAATGCACCCCTTTTTCATATAGCCATTGGTGTAATTGTTTACCCCGATAAGCGGGTTGTCCCTGGTCTTTTACCCAGTCGGTCAGTTCCTCTAAAGATTTCGCTAGTAAAGTCATGGTTTTCTTCATCGATCACCTTATCATTCTAACCGATCGATCATCCCTAGGAGCAAAACCGTAACAAAATTGTATTTATTAATTGACATCTTTTCCCTTTACTCCTTCTCTAGTCTTTGTTAGTCAATTAAATCCTTAAAACCATAACTTAAACTTAGCCTGACGACAAAAACCAATCTAGTCTTAAGTAGTCGTGCAAAATTAATTTCCTAGTGAAGATAGGCAAGAGGCAAGAGGTGGTTAGATATGTGTAATTAATTTTGCTTAGGTTCTTAAGCTTGATCTTTTTTACTTTTCATTTAACCCAACTGTTCAAAGGGAACTGTCAGCGCCATAATAATCGATGGACTTCGATCGAGAGGAGAAATTTTATGAGTTGCCGGCCAAAAAAGCCAATATGGGGGAATAACGAGCTATTCAGTTTTAAAAGCAATATTTAAGCGAAAATTTATGAAAATCGCTATTTTATCGCAAGATGCTTCTCTTTACTCGACCAAGCGACTCAAAGAAGCGGGAGAGGCCCAAGGTCATGAGGTACGAGTGATCAATTATTTGCGCTGTTACATGAACATCACCTCCCATAAACCCACGGTTGTCTATAACGGTAAACCCTTGGAGAGTTTCGACGCGATTATCCCCCGCATTGCTGCCTCAAAAACCTTCTATGGAACCGCAGTCGTTCGACAATTCGAGGTGATGAATGTTTTTACTACCAACGACTCGCAAGCAATTTCTCGGTCGCGGGATAAATTGCGTTGTCTGCAAATCCTCGCTCGGGAAGGGATAGGCCTACCGGTGACGGGAATTGCTCACGCAACCCAAGATATCGATGGTTTAATCGAAACCGTCGGCGGCACCCCTCTAGTGATTAAATTATTAGAGGGAACCCAAGGTATTGGGGTAGTCTTAGCGGAAACCGACCAAGCAGCCAAGTCAGTTATTGAAGCTTTTCGGCAATTAGAGGCTAATATTCTAGTACAAGAGTATATTAAAGAGGCCAGTGGGGCAGATCTGCGCTGTTTTGTCATCGATGGAAAAGTGGTAGCCTCGATGAAGCGACAGGGGGCCGAAGGGGATTTTCGTTCTAATCTTCACCGCGGAGGTAAGGCAGAAAAGGTAAAATTAACGCCAGAGGAACGCAGTACGGCTATACGGGCCACTAAAGCCATGGGTTTACGGGTTGCGGGTGTGGACTTATTACGGTCCAATCACGGGCCTGTGGTTATCGAGGTGAATTCCTCCCCCGGTTTGGAAGGAATAGAAGCGGCCACCGGTGTTGATGTGGCTAAAAAAATTATTGATTTTGTCGCTAAAAATGCCACCCTAGTCCTAAATAGCGATCGATATCAATATTAGCTGGAGAGACCGATCAGGATTCAGGAGTCAGTCCCGATGAAAAAATTTTCACCACCAGAGATGAAAGAGGTTTCCTTCCCTACACCCTACACCCTACACCCTACACCCCACACCCCTTAAACAGGATTTAGTATCAGTTATCAGTCGGCAAATACACGGACGCTATCGGGAATAATCGATAGTTTTACCTTTGTACCGATGTCTAATTGGGTGTTAATCGTTGTTCTAGCGTGGATTTGGCTGCCGGTGGCCGTTAGCAGACAATAACGGTATTCCCGTCCTAAAAATTGGCGATCGCAAATAACCAGATCTCCCGTCTCATCCGGTTTAATTTTGACATCTTCCTCTCTGAGCATCAATTCCCCTTTGTCCAAATCTTGACCATCGGCAATTTCCCAGACCCCTATCTCGGTTTGCCATTGTTCCCCCTCCCGTCTAGCGGGGAGAAAATTCGCTTGGGTGACAAACTCGGCCACAAATCGCGAGGCCGGATGACTATAAATTGCTTCGGGATTGTTAATTTGTTCTAATTTTCCTTGACAAATGACTGCAATTGTGTCACTGATCACCATTGCTTCCTCCCGGTCGTGGGTGACAAAAATGGCCGAGATACCGGTCGCTTTCAGGATATGACGGATCTCGTGCCGTAACCGTTGCCGTACCTGCACATCGAGATTACTTAAAGGTTCATCTAAGAGGATTAAAGAGGGTTTTGGGGCTAAAGCGCGGGCGAGGGCGACTCTTTGCTGTTGTCCTCCCGATAGCTGATGGGGATAACGTTTTTCTAGTCCTTGCAGTCCGACTAAATCCAAAGTTTCCGCCACCCTAGCGTTAATAGCTTTGCTCGATAATTTCTCCCCAGAATTTTTTAACCCGAAGGCGATATTGTCAGCAATGGTTAAATGGGGAAAAAGAGCGTAATCCTGAAAAACCATGCCCGTATTGCGTTTTTCCGGGGGAATAAAGGTTTTTTCGTCGGCAACTATTCGCCCTCCCAATTCAATCACTCCTTGAGATGGTTTTTCAAATCCCGCAATCATCCGGAGTAGAGTGGTTTTACCGCAGCCCGACGGGCCCAATAATCCGAGAATTTCGCCCTCTGTTAAACTAAAACTGATATTATCGACAGCTAGATTAGTAGAAGCGGGAAAACGCTTGTTAACCTCGGATAAACGCAGAATGACAGACTTTTTCATGGTGGGAAAGACAATCGCCCAGTCAGTGGCAGGGCCATTTACTTAAGAATTATTCCTAATTAGTTCACTATTATTGTTTATAACATCTCAATGGACTAATTAGGAAACTTTCTCAAAAATTTCATGCTCACACCTGAAGATATTATTCTCGTTCCCCGGGGGGCCGAGCATAGCTCAATCCGTCGAGGATTAAGAAACATCGGCGATTTAGCCCCGCAAATTATCCCGATTAACCTTGGCGCTCCAGAATTCCTCGACAGTTCCCCAGTCTCTAAGCTATCTCTAGAATTTCTTAATAAGCTCAAAGGAAAAATTGTGCTGATGGGATTAGCGGGCAGTCTCAGCGATCGCTATCGAGTCGGAGATGGGGTAATCTATCAAGGTTGTGGCCTAGAAAAGGGGAATTATTGGCAGTGCGAACCAGAAATAACCGCAGAAATCGCCCAATTAACCGGATATAGCCTCGTTAAAGGTTTAACCAGCGATCGCCTGATTAGCCAGTCCGAGGAAAAACGACGTTTAGGACAGGGGGGCTATGAGGTGGTCGATATGGAAGGAGCAAGGATTTTAGAGGCTTTATCGGGGCAAAAAGTGGCAATTGTGCGCGTGATTAGCGACGAGGTGACGCAGGATTTACCCGATTTAGCCCCGGCAATTGATAATCAAGGTCAGCTGCTACCATTGCCCCTAGCTCGACAAATGTTAATCCGTCCCATCCCGGCCTTCCATTTGATTCAAGGTTCCCTAAAAGGTTTATCCGTACTAACTCAGGTGGTGCGAAAGTTGTGCGGCAGTAATTTTTAAAAGTTGCTTGCAGATTATTTTTTTTCTGTGCTATACTGGTTAAGCTAAAATCAAGCGGATGTGGTGGAACTGGTAGACACGCACGTTTGAGGGGCGTGTGGCTTACGCCTTGCGAGTTCGAGTCTCGCCATCCGCATAGACTTTTATCTGCCCTCTGACAAGAATTGCCCTTGTCACCTTGAATGTCGGCAGGATGCCCCCGTTACACCCGTAGGGTTAGCGGTAGGGCTGTTTCATTCTCCCATCAGAATATCAAAAGTAAAAGCGATCACTGTCTTTGTAAAATGAGAAGTGACCAGCAATTTTTAAAATATATGTTGAGCTTAATAGAAAAACTGAAACAAGTCAAGGACTTTCGGAAAGATAAAGGAAAAAGACACCCTTTATGGATAG
>VYKN01000150.1_pt1 | contig 14309 bp, 15 predicted proteins | sample 5114581 | NCBI WGS metagenome assembly VYKN01 (sample SAMN12291810, study PRJNA351875) | freshwater metagenome | isolation source: freshwater lake | place: USA: Michigan, Baker Lake | collected 2011-08-08
CAGCCTCGACTACTTCCGGAGGAAACACCATGCGCCTGTCCCGCCGCGCCGCCCTTGGCGGTCTTGCCGCCGCCACTGCTGCAGCGCCCGCGGTCGCGCAGGCGCCTGCCGCAGCGTTCAACCATGGCGTGGCCTCCGGCGATCCCTTGCCCGACCGGGTGATCCTGTGGACGCGGGTGACGCCGGCGGCCGACGGGCCAGTGTCGGTGCGCTGGGTCGTGGCGCGGGACGCCGCGCTGAAGCAGGTCGTCCGCCGCGGGACGACCCGCACCGACGCGGGCCGCGACTACACCGTGAAGATCGACGCCGACCGCCTGCCCGCCGGTCAGAAGCTGCACTACGGCTTCTTCGTCGGGACCGCGGCCTCGCCGGTGGGCCGCACCATGACGGCGCCGACGAGCCGGCTCGATCGGCTGGTTGTGGCGAGCTGCTCGTGCTCCAACCACCCGGCGGGCTACTTCAACGCCTACCGCGCCATCGCTGACCTCGATGAGCTCGACCTCGTCGTCCACCTCGGCGACTACATCTACGAGTACGGCCCTGGCGGCTACGCCACCGAATGGGGCGCCAAGAACGGCCGCATTCCGATCCCGCCAAATGAGATCGTGACGCTCGCGGACTACCGTGGCCGCCACGCCCAGTACAAGTCCGACCCGGACCTGCAGGCCGCCCACGCCCGCGCACCCTGGATCGTTACCTGGGATGATCATGAATCGACCAACGACAGCTGGGTCAACGGCGCGGAAAACCATGATCCCGACAAGGGCGAGGGCGACTGGAGCGTGCGGTCCCGCGCCGCCGTGCAGGCCTACTATGAGTGGATGCCGATCCGGGAGCCTGCCGCCGGCCAGCCCTTCGCGGCGATCAACCGGCACTTCCGCTTCGGCGACCTTCTGACGCTGACCATGCTGGAAACCCGGCTGCTCGCCCGCGACCAGCAGCTCGACTACGCCACGGACCTCACCTTCGCGCCGTTCGACGTCTCGTCGGGCAGGCCGACGCCGATCACCGACGCCGCCCGGCTTGCCGGCCTCGACCCCAAGGCCCCGCCGCCGGGCGTCATGATGCTCCCCGACATCGCCGGGTTCCGGGCGAACAAGCTTGCGGCGCCCGGGCGCACGCTGCTGGGACCGGCCCAGGAGGCCTGGGCCACGGCCCGGCTGGAGGAAAGCGTCAAGGCCGGCGTGCGCTGGCAGGCGATCGGCAACCAGGTGATGATGGCCAAGGTGAACGCGCCCGACATGGCGAGCCTGCTGCCCGCCGACGCCAAGGCCAAGATCGCAAAGGCCTTCCCGCCGTTCGCGCAGTTCATCGAGCTGTCGCGCTTCAACGTGCCCCTCAATCTCGACGCCTGGGACGGTTATCCGGCGGCGCGAGATCGCTTCTATGCCGCCGCCAAGGCCGCGGGAGCACGCCTTGTGGTGTTCACTGGCGACATCCACTCGAACTGGGCGTGCGAGCTGACGACAGACGACGGCGCAACGCGGCTTGGCGTGGAGATCGTGGCGACCTCGATCACCTCGCCGGGCCTCGGCGACCTTGCCCAGGGCGCGGGCCTCGCGCCGGACGCGCTCACCAAGCCGCTGATCGACGCCAACCGCGAGGTGATCTGGCACGACGAGAGCGCCCGCGGCTTCGTCGTCACGACCTTCACCCGCTACGCCGTGACCGCCCGGTTCCGGGAGGTCGATACGGTGTTCGACAAGCGGTTCGCGGTGCGGGAGGCGGCCGCGCTCACGGCCGAGCGCACAGATGCCGGCGTGGGTCCGTTCCGCCCGGTCTGATCGGCGCCTCTTGCCGGGCGCGGGTGACAGTCGCCCGGCAAGCCTCTGATTTTGCTGATGTGTGTCTCCGGCCCCGGACTTGCAGGTCCGCGCGTCGGAGGAACATCGCCATGCAGCGTCGCTCTCGGATCGGAGCCGAAGACATCACCAGGATCGCCTGGGTGCTGATCGACCGGCATGGATCGGGCGCACCCGCCGTGGCGGACCGGATCATCGGCGAACTCGACGATGAGGGCGAGGCGTTCTCGGCGTCGTGCTGGCGTATCCTGCGCACCCTGATCGACGACGCCCTTGCCGGGCGCCTCGACCGCAGGACGATCACGCTGCACTGAGTTCAGGCGGCGACGGAGCTCGCCGCCGACGGGCTTGCAGCCATCGCCTCGCTCAAGGCTTCGAACAGCGCCTGGGGCTGGATCGGCTTGCCGACAAACCCGGTCATGCCGGCGGCGAAGCAACCGGCCTGATCCTCGATCGTCACGTTCGCAGTGAGCGCCACGATGGGCGCCCGCGCGTTCGGGCCGCGGCCCATCCGGATGCGACGCGTCGCCTCGAGCCCATCCATCACCGGCATCCGCACATCCATCAGAATGACGTCGAACGCCTGGCTCTCGGCGATTTCCACCGCCTTGGCGCCGTCCTCGGCGAAGACTGGCGCGACGCCGGCGAGGCCCAGCATCTTGCCGATCACCAGCCGGTTCGTGGCGTTGTCCTCAACGACGAGGACGCGCACTGCGTCCACAAGGGCCGCGCCGTCCCGATCAGCCGCCTGCGGCGCGGGCGCTGCGCAGGCGGGGGCCGGCACTTCGAGCCAGAAGGTCGAGCCGCAGCCCGGCGCACTGTCCAGACCCAGCTCGCCGTCCATGAGGGAGGCGAGACGACGGGCGATCGCCAGCCCAAGTCCGGTGCCGCCGGCCGCCCGGCGCGTGCCGGTCTCCACCTGCGCGAAGGGCCGGAACAGGCGCGCCTGTTCGTCCTCCGAGATGCCGGCTCCGGTGTCGCTCACTTCGAAGCGGATCCAGCCGGATCTGGGGCGCGACAGCGCGACGGATATCCCGCCCCGATCGGTGAACTTGATGGCGTTGCCGACCAGGTTGAACAGGATCTGGCGCAGCCGGACCGGATCCAGCGAGACCCATTGACCGGGTTCCTCGGGCGTGACGACGGTCAGATAGAGGCCGCGCGCCTCGGCCGGGAGCCGCCAGAGCGATGCAAGATCGCCCAGGACCTGCTCCGGATCGACAGGACGGCGTGCGATCTCGAGCTTTCCGGCCTCGATCTTGGCCATGTCGAGCACGTCGTTGAGGATGCCCAGCAAGAGTTCGCCCGAGCCGATGATGGTGTCCACCATGGCGAGCCGGCCCGGGTCGCGCCCCTCGCGCTTGAGCACATGGGCGATGCCGAGCACGCCGTTCAGCGGGGTGCGGATCTCGTGGCTCATGGTTGCGAGGAATTCGGCTTTCGCCGCGGCTGCGCGCTCGGCGGTTTCCAGCGCGCCCTGCAGTTCCGATTCCTTGCGCCGGCCTTCGCGCACCAGGTGCGCGAACTCGTTCATGAGCGTGCCGATCTCGTCCTGCCGCCGGCTCTCGATCGAGGTTGCGAAGTCCCCGGTGGCGCGAACCTCGGTCATCGCGCGGCTGAGGCGCGAGATCGGCCGCACGACCGTGATGTGCAGGCCCACGCCGGCGAGAATGGTGCTGAGCAGGGCCGCCAGCAGCATGGTCAGGGCGGCGGTCTCGACGAGCTGCTGTCCCAGCGGGCGCACAAGATCGGCGGTCTCGACCGCAACGATCGCCGCAACGGCGCCGGACGGCGCGCGCAGCGGGCTGTAACCGGTGTGGGCCTTGTCGGACGAGGCGATCGTGACGACGCTCCGGCCGCTCTGCATCACAGCGAAGGCGCCTTCGTCGGCGTTGGCGGCGTCCAGCAACTGGATCTGCGCCCCGGCCTCACGGCTGAAGGTGGCCAGCCGCGCATCGTCCAGCAGTCTGAACGTCACCGTGGCGCCCTGGGGCAGGCGCGTTCGCGGATCGACCACCGCGGCGCTCGCCACCATCAGCACGCCCTGGGGCGTGGCGTAGAAGCCGGCCCGGCCTGCACCCGGCTGGCGCACATGCAGCGGATGCGTCGCGGTCATCGGCGAAGCACCGATCACGTCGGCCAGATCCATGCCCGCCAGCGTCGGGTGCAGGATCGAGGCGGCGATCACCTGTCCTTGCGCATCAAGCTGGAGGCCGGCGTCCACGTTCAGGACCTCCAGGCGCGGCGTATCCACCCAGTCCCGGGGAGATTGCATCACCGGCGTGTCCGGCCCGGTCGTCGACATGCCGATGGTCAGGCGGCGCAGGGATTCCAGCTTGCTGTCGAGGACGCGCACGGCGGACAGCGTCTGGCGTTCCGCCCGGTCGGCTTCAGCGCGCTCGAACCCCGGTGCGATGATCGCCTGGAGCGCCACCGTCACGCCGACGACAAGCGCGGCCAGACCAGCCACGAACCAGATCGTCGTCTTCACCACAAGATTCATCGCAAGCCCCGCGTTGAGCCAATCGTGGCGCGCAGACCTTACCATCTCGTGACGAAAAGGGGCGCTGACTGCAGTCAGCGCCCCGGAAATCGCAGTCTATCTGTGCGTTGATCAGTATCTGTAGTGGTCCGGCTTGAAGGGGCCCGTCGACGAAACGCCGATATAGGACGCCTGATCATCGCGGAGCTTGGTCAGCTTTGCGCCGACCTTGTCCAGATGAAGCATAGCGACCTTTTCATCGAGGTGCTTCGGCAGGGTGTAGACCTTCTTCTCGTACTTGCCCGGATTGTTGAAGAGTTCGATCTGGGCGAGCGTCTGGTTCGTGAAGGAGGCCGACATCACGAAGGACGGGTGACCCATGGCGTTGCCGAGGTTCACCAGACGCCCTTCGGACAGCAGGATGATCCGGCGGCCCGAGGCCAGTTCGATCTCATCGACCTGCGGCTTGATGTTGGTCCACTTGTAATTCTTCAGCGACGCCACCTGAATTTCATTGTCGAAGTGGCCGATGTTGCAGACGATCGCCCGGTCCTTCATGGCGCGCATGTGGTCGATCGTGATCACGTCCTTGTTGCCGGTGGCGGTGACGAAGATGTCCGCACGCGGAGCGGCGTCTTCCATCGTCACGACCTCATAGCCTTCCATGGCGGCCTGGAGGGCGCAGATCGGATCCACTTCCGACACCATCACGCGGCAGCCGGCCTGGCGCAGCGACGCGGCCGAGCCTTTGCCCACGTCGCCGAAGCCGGCGACCATGGCGATCTTGCCGGCCATCATCACGTCGGTGCCGCGGCGGATGCCGTCGACCAGCGATTCCTTGCAGCCATAGAGGTTGTCGAACTTCGACTTGGTGACCGCGTCATTGACGTTGATCGCCGGGAACAGGAGCTTGCCCTGCTCGGCGAGGATGTAGAGCCGGTGCACGCCGGTGGTGGTCTCTTCCGACACGCCCTTGATGGAGGCGGCGATCTCGGCGAACCAGCCCTTCGGCTTTTCCGCGAGCAGGCGCTTGATCAGCGCGTAGAAGATTTCCTCTTCCTCGCTCTCCGGCTTGTCGAGGAAGGCGGTGTCGCCCTGCTCGGCGCGCAGGCCGTGGTGGACGAGCATGGTGGCGTCGCCGCCGTCGTCCAGGATCATGTTCGGGTAGCCGCCGCCGTGCCAGTCGAACAGCTTGGCGGTGTAGTCCCAGTATTCTTCCAGCGTCTCGCCCTTCACGGCGAACACCGGGATGCCCGCGGCCGCGATGGCGGCGGCGGCGTGGTCCTGGGTCGAATAGATGTTGCAGGACACCCAGCGGATGTCCGCGCCCAGCGCCGCCAGCGTTTCGATGAGAACCGCGGTCTGGATGGTCATGTGCAGCGAGCCGGCGATGCGCGCGCCCTTCAGGGGCTGCGACGGGCCGTACTCGGCGCGGACCGACATCAGGCCCGGCATCTCGCTCTCGGCGAGGCTGATTTCCTTGCGGCCGAACTCGGCGAGGCCGATGTCCTTAACGATATAGTCGGTCATGGGGTGTCCTTTCGCGCGGGGTGTGTAGCGGCCCGACGCGCGCAAGGCAACACGGGACATAAAGATATCTTTATGTCCTTATCCAGCCAGCGGGCTTGAGGTCGCGCTCGCTCAGGCGGCGCTGACCTGGGCGGGGCCGGGGCCGAGCAGGGCGAGAATCGCCTTGTCCGTTGCGGCGGCGCGCAGCTTTTCCCGCACGTCTGGTCGGCGCAGCGCGCGCGACACCCGGGCGAGGGCCCGCAGATGGTCCGCCCCGGCGTCCAGCGGCGCCAACAGCATGAAGACGAGATCACAGGGGCGGCCGTCCGGGCCCTCGAAGTCATGCGCAGGATCGAGGCGTGCAAACAGCCCTGCGACCCGGTCCAGGCCCCGCAGCCGCGCATGGGGGATGGCGACGCCGTCGCCCACGCCCGTGCCGCCGAGGCGTTCACGCTCCAGCACGGCATCCAGCACGTCGCGCGGCTGCAGGCCGAGCGCGTCGCCGGCGGTTTTGGCCAGCATGTCCAGCGCCGCCTTCTTGGTGGCGGCGCGAACGCGGTGCAGCACCGCGCCGGGCGCGAGCAGGTCGGTCAGATCCGTCATGAACGTCGTTCGCCCTGTCAGCCGATGGTCACGCGCCGCTTACGCGGCTGCACGCTTCGGGTCGATCCAGCCAATGTTCCCGTCCGGACGACGATACACCATGTTGAGTTCGCCGTGCGCGGAATTGCGGAACAACAGGGCAGGGGCCTCTGTCAACTCCAGTTGCAGCACCGCGGTCGAGACCGGCATGGTGATGACCCGGGCCGTGGTCTCGGCGATCACCATCGGCGCATCGCCCGCAGCCGCATCGGCGACCTCGACATCATCCGGCTCCGGACCGGCGATGGTGGCGTAGGCGGCCGGCTCCGCCGGCAGGGCGCGCTGGGCGCCGTGGTGGTCCTTGAGACGGCGCTTGTAGCGCCGGACCCGCTTTTCGATCTTGAGCAGCGCATCATCAAAGGCCGGGTGCGCCTCGGCCCCGAAACCATGCGCCTGGAGATGCATGCCGGACGCCAGATGCAGCGCCACCTCGACGTCAAACCCGTGGCCTTCGCGGCCGACGGTCACGACGCCGTCCCATGATCCTTCGAAATATTTTCCGATTCCGTCGGTCAGTTCCTGCTGTATCCGACCTCTGAGCGCGTCCCCGACCTCGACCTGGCGTCCTGCGACCTGGATGCGGGTTTGGGCCATGCTGGGCTCCTGTTCTGGCTGGGCTCCCCGGGAATACATCCTGATCCGACGCGCGGCGCTGTCAAAGGAAATCGGCGTGACCTGCTGCCTCAGGCGCTGCGCGCCAGCTCCCGACGACGCTTCACGGACGAGGGAATCCGCATCGCCTCCCGGTACTTGGCGACGGTGCGCCGGGCGATCTCGACCCCGGTCTCGCGCAGGATCTCCACGATCCGGTCGTCGGACAGCGGCTCCTGCGGCGGCTCGCCGTCGATGAGCGACTTGATCCGGTGCCGGACGGCTTCAGCCGACACGGCATCGCCCCCGTCTGCGGACGCCAGCGAGGCGGTGAAGAAGTATTTCAGCTCGAACACGCCGCGCGGCGTGGCGATGTACTTGTTGGACGTGACCCGGCTGACGGTCGATTCGTGCATCTCGATCGCCGCGGCCACGGTCTTCAGGTTCAGCGGACGCAGATGCGCCACGCCGTGCATCAGGAAGCCGTCCTGCTGACGCACGATCTCGCGCGCGACCTTCAGGATGGTGCGGGCGCGCTGGTCGAGGCTCTTGACCAGCCAGTTGGCGGACTGGGCGCATTCGGACACGAACATCCGGTCCGCCTCGGATTTTGCGACCCGCGACACTTCTGCGTGATAGCGCTGGTTCATCAGCACGCGCGGCAGCGCGTCGGCGTTGAGTTCGACGAGCCAGACCCCGCCCGGACCCTCGCGCACCGACACGTCCGGGGTGATGCAGGGGTTCTCGCCGCCGCCGAAAGCCGCTCCGGGCTTCGGGGTCAGCGCGCGCAGCTCGCCGATCATGTCGGCGAGGTCTTCTGCGTCGACCCCGCAGATGTCGAGCAGGCGACCGAGCTCGCGCCGCGCCAGGAGATCGAGGTGATCCACCAACGCCGCCATGGCCGGATCATAGCGGTCGCGCTCCTGCAGCTGCAGGCGCAGACACTCGGCCACCGAGCGCGCCATGACGCCGGTCGGCTCGAACCGGTGCATGCGGGTCAGCACGTCCTCGATGCGCATGACGGGGACGCCCAGCGTCTCGGCCGCCTCGTCGAGGTCGCAGCGCAGATAGCCGCCGTCGTCCACATGATCGATCAGCCAGCCGCCGATGATGCGGTCGACCGGATCGGCGATGGCCAGGTGCAGCTGGCGTTCGAGATGCTCATGCAGGCTGATCTCGCGCGTCAGCGTCGCCTCGACGTCGAAGTCGTCCGAGGCCGGACCGGCCGACGACCGCGACCAGTCGGTTCCGCCGCCGCCCACGTCGGCAGGGCCGGCGTCCGGGTTCACGTCCTCGGGCGCGGCGTCGAGTTCGCGCGCGGCCGGCGCGTCCGGCGTGTCGGCGAAACTCAGCCCGGGGTCCGCCGCGGCGACGGCGTCCGGCGTCTCCGGACCGCCGTCTTCGCGCTCCAGCAGCGGATTGCGTTCCAGCTCGCCCTCGACGAACTCCGCCAGCTCATGGTTCGACATCGCCAGCAGTTTGATCGCCTGCTGCAGCTGCGGCGTCATCACCAGGCCCTGGCCCTGGCGGACCTCGAGGCGTTGGCCGAAGCTCATGGCGCGCGCCCCGTCATGCGGCGTAGCCTTCGCCGAGATAGACGCGGCGGACTTCCGGATTGGTGCGAACCTGGTCCGGCGTGCCTTCGAACAGCACCGAGCCCGCGTAGATGATCGAGGCGCGGTCCACGATCTCCAGCGTCTCGCGGACGTTATGGTCGGTGATCAGCACGCCGATGCCGCGCGCCTTCAGGAAGCCGATCAGCTCGCGGATGTCGGCGATCGCCAGCGGGTCGATGCCGGCGAACGGCTCGTCCAGCAGGATGAAGGACGGCCGGGTCGCCAACGCCCGGGCGATCTCCACCCGTCGGCGTTCGCCGCCGGAGAGCGAGGTGGCCTTCTGCGCGGCCAGATGCTCGATCCGCAGGTCCGCCAGCAGGCTGGCGCACTGAGCCTCGCGCGCGGCCTTATTCGGCTCGCAAGTCTCCAGCACCGCCATGACATTGTCTCGCACCGACAGGCCGCGGAACACGGACGGCTCCTGCGGCAGATAGCCGATCCCGAGCCGGGCGCGCTGGTACATCGGCAGATGGGTGACGTCCTGCCCGTCAATCCGGATGTCGCCGTAGTCAGGCCGCACGAGCCCGGTGATCATGTAGAAACAGGTGGTTTTGCCAGCCCCGTTGGGGCCCAGCAGGCCGACGACCTCGCCGCGGCCGAGCCGGAAGCTCACCGCCCGCACGACCTCGCGCGGCCCGTAGCTCTTGCCGACGCCGTCGACGACGAGCCCCTGCTCGCCGCGCGCGCCAACCGGCCGGAAATATGTCGCGGTATCCACCATGCCGGGCCACCCTGTAAGCTCGTGCTTAAGGATGCGTGAAAGGCACGGGTCTTGCTAGGCCCGCCTTGGCCGGCGCCGCCTTACGGTTTCGTCACTGCTTGGCGGGCGGGCTTTCGGCCGGGAAAAACACGCCGCGCACCCGCTGGTTGGACTGGTTGGACCGGATAAGGCTGCGCCGCGTCGTGGCGTTGATGGTCAGCGTGTCGCCCCGCACCACGTCCTGGCCGCGAGTCAGGATGACGTTGCCGGTGATCGTGATCGTGTCGGTGGAGGCCTCATAGACCGCCCGGTCGCCGCGCGCGCGTTCCTCGGGCGTGGCGTAGAACACCTCGCCGTCGGCGGTCATGCGCTCGATGTCGCCGGTCACCGCCGCGCCCTGGGGCTGGGCGGCCGCGCCGCGCGCCTCGCGGTACTGAACCCGCATGGTTGCCGAGCGCAGCTGGGTCTGGCCCTGCACCACGATGACGTTGCCGGTGAAGATCGCCACCCGGTCGTTCGGGATCAGCTCGACCGTCGCGGCCTCGATCTGGATCGGTCCGCCCCCGCGGGCGACCTGACCGGCGGCCGGCACGGCCAGGACAAGCGCCGCTGCGCCTGCGATGGCGAAGGCCCGTGACCGTCTCATTGCGATTCCCCTGCCCCGCCGCCGTTGATATACACGGTAACCCCGCCCGAAAGGCGGATTCGTCGCCCGTCCGGATCAATCTCATAAGCGGCTGCGCGGGCGACGCCAAGCGGCCAGACGACCTCCACCGGAGCAAGCGCGCTGATCGAGGCGATCTCGGGCGCCACCTGCGCGCGCTCGGTCGTCATGCGCGACTTCGACCGGGGGTCTTCCCAGATCACGCCGCCGTCCAGCACGACCGCGCCGGTGGTCAGGTTGAGCGCGCCGCGGGCCGCCGTGACGACGATGCCGGCGGTGGTCTCGTAACGCGGCGCCTCGAGCGACAGGCTCTGCGAGGCCGCATTGGGCCGGCTCGCCGTCTTCGCGCTGATCACATAGCCGTCGCCGGCCGTGGTGCGGCCCTCGAAGCGCGGCGCGATGATCCGCTGGCCGGCGTCGCTGGCGACCTCGTCGCCGGGGCCAGTCGCGGGCGCGGACATGCGCAGGCCGATCACCAGCGCCAGCGTCACCGCCGGCACGATCGCCGCGATGAGGAACGCCATGCGCCACAGCCGGATCTTGGCGCTGCGCGCATAGGCCTGCTCCAGCGTCAGCAGCCGCCGCGGGCCGTCAGGGGCGTCGCTGGCGAGGGCGTCGGTCATGCGTGGGCGAAGATGTCGGCCTCGGCCCAGCCGCCAAGATCGAGCTCCGCCCGGGTGGGCAGGAACGCAAAGCAGGCGCGGGCAAGGTCCAGCCGGCCTTCGCGGGCCAGCATGTCGCTGAGCCTGTCGCGCAGGGCGTGGAGGTGGAGCACATCGGAGGCGGCGTACTCGAGCTGCGCCGGGCTCAGGGTCTGGGCGCCCCAGTCCGAGCTTTGCTGCTGCTTGGAGAGCTCGATGCCCACAAGCTCGCGCGCCACGTCCTTCAGCCCGTGCCGGTCGGTGTAGGTGCGGGCGAGCTTGGAGGCGATCTTGGTGCAGAAGACCGGCGTCAGCGCCACGCCGAGGTGGCGGCGCACCATCGCCACGTCGAAGCGGGCGAAGTGCAGGATCTTCTCGACGCCGGGATCGGAGAGCAGCGCCTTGAGGTTGGGGCAGTCGTAGCCGGGCCGTTCCAGCTGCACCACATGGGCGTTGCCGTCCCCGGCCGACAGCTGGACGACGCACAGCGCGTCCCGCACCAGCGAAAGCCCGAGCGTTTCGGTGTCGACCGCGACGCCGTTGGGGAAGGAAAGCCCCGCGGGAAGATCGCCGCGGTGGTGGTGAACTGTCATGGCGGCCTCATGCCCGTGGCGCAGGAATCCTTACCGGCTTCGCGGTTGCGGCGCCAGTTGGCGAACGTCGCGCCCTCAACGCGCCCGGCGCGGGCCGTTGGTGATCGGCACGGCTTTGGCGGCCGGCGGCATCGGCGTGAACAACTCGCGCATGGTGGTGTTGAAGGTGAGGTCCGTGAGCCGCCACTGGCCGCCCCAGTAGCGAAACTCATAGCGCAACCCGAGCGCGGACTCGTCGTTCAGCGTCATCAGCACATGGATCCAGCGCTGGGCGCCGCCGAGTTCGGTGTCGGCGATGATCGACCATTCGACGGCCTTGTAGGTCTCGAACGCCTTCTGGCTGGCGGCGAGTTCCTGATTCTGCAGCACCGCATCGCCGAATGCGCTGAGGAAGGTCGCGCGCAGGCACTTGCCGGCGTCCTGCTCGCAGGCCCGGGTCTGCTCGGCGACATAGGCCTGGGGGTCGGAGACGACGCGGGCGGTCAGGGTCTGGGCGCCAGCAGGAGCAGCGGCTGCGGCCAGCATCGAAGCGGCCAGAAGGGCGAAGCGGATCATGTGCGGCGGGTCTCCCGAAACGGCCCCTGCGCAGCCGATCCGCGCGCTACCGATGGTTCCATGGACCTGTATCGCAGCCTGTGCCGCCCGCAAACCGGCGGCGCGGCGTATTTACGCGCCGACCCCCTCCGTATACACACAGGCATGCACCGCCCGGCCGCCAGGAGGTCTCCATGCCGCTCAGCATCCGCGATCCCCGCGCCGCAGAACTTGCCCGCGACCTCGCGAAGCGGCGCGGCACGACGATGACGCAAGCGATCATCAGCGCATTGGAGGCGGAGATCGCCCGCGATGAGGACGCGATGCCGCTGTCCGAAAAGCTTTTGGCGATCGGCGCAGAACTGCGTGCGAAGGCCGGACCGAATGGCCGGCGCATGACGCGCGATGAGATCGATGCGCTCTGGGAGCCGTAAGCGCGATGTTTGTCGACAGCTCGGCGCTGATCGCGGTTCTGGCGGGGGAAGCAGACGGCGCAAGAGTGTCCAAGGCCCTAGAGCGAGCGGGCGGGGCAAAGGCCCTTCCCTTGGTGCGCCTTGAAACGGCGATGGTCATGTCGACTTTGCTGCAGATAGAGCCCGAAGAGGCCAACGCAGCAATCTCTGAACTGTTTCGGGAGAGCCGTGTTGAGACGGTCCCCCTAACTGACCAGATCGCGCACGCGGCCGTGCGCGCCTTTGCCAAGTACGGAAAAGGCCGCAGCCACCCGGCACGGCTCAACTTTTCTGACTGTATGATATATGCGGCCGCCCGGTCGGCCGATGCGCCGCTCCTGTTCATTGGCGATGACTTCACGCACACCGATCTGGTCAGCGTGCTGCCGGATCCCCGGCCGATGTGATCGGGTCCGGGATCGAACCGGCCGACTGCGCTGATGCGCCGCTCCGTCGGAGCGCCCTTGGCGCGCAAGACATGAAAGTTGGTGCGGGTGGTCGGACTCGAACCGACACTCTGTCACCAGAAACGGATTTTGAGTCCGCCGCGTCTACCGGTTCCGCCACACCCGCTTTTCGCGCCTTGGTAGGCGGCGGGCGGCGGGCCGGTCAAGACGCCGAGAGCGCCGCGGCGAGGCCGTTGGCGTGGGTCGTGATGTCGCCGGCGCCGAGGCAGACCAGCATGTCGCCGGGCCTTGCGGTCTCGCGCACCCAGTCGGGCAGGGCGTCGAGACCGGACAAAGCGACCGCATCCTTGTGGCCGGCGGCGCGCAGGGCGGCGACGAGGGTTTCGTGGCTGATCCCCTCGATCGGCGCCTCGCCGGCGGCATAGACCGGCGCGACGGCCACCACATCGGCTTCGTTGCAGCAGGTGGCGAAGTCGTTGAACAGGTCGCGCAGCCGGGTGTAGCGGTGCGGCTGCACCACCGCCAGCACGCGGGACGGCGCGGTGTCGCGGGCGGCCTTCAGCACAGCGGCGATCTCCACCGGGTGGTGCCCGTAGTCGTCGATGATCTTCACGCCGTTCCAGTCGCCCACTTCCGTGAAGCGGCGCTTGACCCCGGCGAAGCTTGCAAGACCCTGGCGAAGCCCCGATTCCGACGCCCCGACCTCCAGCGCGACCGCAAGCGCGCCCACGGCGTTCTGCACATTGTGGCGGCCCGCCATGGGCAGGAACAGATCCTCGATCCGGCGGGCTTCCGCCTCGCCGCGCTTGCGGACCTCGAGGGCAAAGCGCGTCCCGCCCGGCTCCGGCGCGAGGTCGACGCCGCGGACATCGGCCTGGGGGTTGAAGCCGTAGGTGACGATGCGCCGGTCCGGCACCCGGCTCGCCAGCGCCTGCACCTCCGGGTGGTCGAGGCAAAGCACGGCGAAGCCGTAGAACGGCACCGAGGTGACGAACTGCTCGAAGCCCGCCTTCATCGCCTCCACCGAGCCGTAGTGGTCGAGGTGCTCGGGGTCCATGTTGGTGACCAGCGCCACCATGGGCCGCAGCTTGGTGAAGGTGCCGTCGCTCTCGTCGGCCTCCACCACCATCCACTTGCCCTCGCCGACCCGGGCGTTGGAGCCGTAGGCGTTGATGATGCCGCCGTTGATCACTGTGGGGTCGAAGCCGGCGCCGTCGAGCAGGGCGGCCATCAGCGAGGTCGTCGTGGTCTTGCCGTGAGTGCCGCCGATGGCGATGGTCCATTGCAGGCGCATCAGTTCGGCCAGCATCTCGGCCCGGCGCACCACCGGCACGCCTCGGGCGCGGGCGGCATCCACCTCCGGATTGCCGGCCTTGATGGCCGAAGAGATCACCACGACGTCGGCGTTCGCCACATTGGCGCCGTCGTGGCCGACAAAGCAGCGCACGCCCTTGGCCCGGAGCCTGTCGAGGTTCGGGCCGTCCTTGGCGTCCGAGCCCTGCACCGTATAGCCGAGCTTGGCCATGACCTCGGCGATGCCGCTCATGCCGATGCCGCCCACGCCGACGAAATGAACCGGGCCGACGTCGAACGGCAGGATGCGGGTGAGCATGTGAGGATCAATCCTTCAGAAGGCGCAGGGCAAGAGCCGCAAGCGCGGCGGCGGCGTCCGGGCG
>VYKN01000151.1_pt1 | contig 14142 bp, 12 predicted proteins | sample 5114581 | NCBI WGS metagenome assembly VYKN01 (sample SAMN12291810, study PRJNA351875) | freshwater metagenome | isolation source: freshwater lake | place: USA: Michigan, Baker Lake | collected 2011-08-08
CGCGGGTCGATGTTCGCCGAGATGGCGCGCACGGGCCTTGCGGACGCAGTCGGAGCCATCGTCGTCTTCGGTGACGAAAGTCGTCAGCTTGATGATGCAGTCCGGCGCAGCGCCGCGATCAGCCAGGATGGCGACGATATTGGCGTAGACCTGGTCCGCCTGCTCGGCGAGGCCCTCAGGGACCGTCCCGTCGGGGCGCACCGGGACCTGACCCGAGATGAACAGGAGGCGCGCGCCGGCCGGCGCCTCCACCACATGACTGTAGCGACCGAGCGGCGCGGCGACGCTGTCGGGATTGTAGAGCTTGAGCGGCATGGCGGTCGTTGTCCCCGAGGCTTGAGCGGCCGGCACCTGCCCATCGCGACGCCTGTCGCACAAGCCCTCTCACGCGCCCTTCTTCCCCTGTTCACCAATCGGCCCTATATTGGCCTCGTCCGGTCGCACCGGACTATGGCGATAAACGCGCGTGGAATAAGCGGACCGGACCCGGGTGCGATTCCCGGCGGCTCCACCATCTCTCCCCCGGTGTATCGGCCGGGTCGATGGGGCCGATCAGGATCGACGGACGTGTAAAGACGTTGCCTTTGCCCGCATGGGTCCCGTCAAAGGCCCGAAAACCTAACTGCGAACGATAACTTCGCTCAGGACGTCCGCCTCGCTGCGTAATGCAGCGTGGTTAGTCCTACCAAGTCCCGGCGCTTAGCCGCGTCGGGCGGGGCGGGAGGGGGCCCGGCAACAGAACCCCTCCACTTCCTTTCATTGGATGAGATTCGATCCGCGGGTCGGGAGCGTTTTCGGACGTTTGCTTCATGGCGGCGCCCGGTCGAAACGTCGCTTTGGATCTGAGAGGTTTTGGTGACGACTGCGTCGCACGCAAAACCTCTGCTTGATCGTGAGAGGGGTCTGGAGGCCGTCACCAAAGCGCGTCCCCAACCGTTGCGACGCCTGCCGCAACGAGACTGCCCGGAAATCGAACTTTGGCCGGCCGCTCGACGACGCCCGCGAGAACCATCCCGCATGGACCTCGCGCCCGTCCTCCCTTATGTTCGCCGCCGATCATGGGCACCGGGGACGATCGACAGGCCGCCGCGCCGCCGCCAGCCTTGAGCCGGACGGTGGCGCTTGTGGGCCTGATGGGAGCGGGAAAAAGCTCCGTCGGCAGGCGGCTGGCGGCCGCGCTCGGCGTCGACTTCCGCGATGCGGACGACGAAATCGTCAAGGCCGCGGGCCTGACCATCCCTGAGATCTTCGACAGTTTCGGCGAGCAGGAGTTCCGGCGCGGCGAGCGCCGCGTCATCGCGCGGCTGCTGGACGAGGCGCCGCATGTGCTGGCGACCGGCGGCGGCGCCTTCATGAACGCCGAGACCCGCGACCTGATGCGCGAGCGGGCGACGACGGTCTGGCTGCGCGCCGACCTCGACACGCTGATGCGCCGGGTGTCGCGCAGGGACGACCGGCCGCTCCTGCGCACCGAGGACCCGCGCGCCGTGATGCAGCGGCTGATGGACGAGCGCTACCCGGTCTATGCCCAAGCCGACATCGTGGTGGACAGCGCGGACGGGCCGCACAGCGCCAATGTGGACGCCGTCATCGCCGCCCTGAGGAGCATGGCGTGATCTCAACCGTCACCGTCGGTCTGGGCGACCGCAGCTATGAGGTGCGCATCGGCCAGGGCCTGCTGGCCGACGCCGGTCGCCACATCGCGCCATACCTTCGCCGGCCGCGCGTCGCCGTCGTCACCGACGAGACCGTGGCGGCCCTGCACGGCGGCGCCTTGCGCGACGCCCTCGAGGCGGAGGGCATAAGGGTCGACGACCTCGTCCTGCCGCCGGGCGAGGACCAGAAGAGCTTTGCCGGCCTGGCGCGCCTCTGCGCCGGGCTGCTCGCCTTGGGGCTGGAACGCAAGGACGTGGTGATCGCCTTCGGCGGCGGCGTCATCGGCGACCTGACGGGCCTTGCCGCCGGGCTCCTGAAGCGGGGCATGGACTTCATCCAGATCCCCACAACGCTGCTCGCCCAGGTGGACAGTTCGGTGGGCGGCAAGACCGCGATCAACGCCGAGGCTGGCAAGAACCTGATTGGGCTGTTCCACCAGCCACGCCTCGTGCTCGCCGAAATCGACGTGCTCGCCACGCTGCCGGCGCGGGAACGACGGGCCGGCTGGGCGGAAGTGATCAAGTACGGGCTGATCGACGATCCGGCCTTCGTCGCGTGGTGCGGGACGCACGGGCCGGCGGCCATGGCGGGCGATGCAGGCTTGCTGCAGCACGCCGTCGAGGTCTCCGTCGCCGCCAAGGCCCGGATCGTGGCGGCCGACGAGCGCGAGGAGGGCGTGCGTGCGCTTCTCAACCTCGGCCATACCTTCGGCCACGCCTTCGAAGTGTCCGCCGGTTACGGCGGCGGGGTGTTGCTCCACGGCGAGGCCGTCGGCTGCGGCATGGCGCTCGCCCACCGCTTCAGCGCCGGCGAAGGCCTGTGCCCGCCCGACGAAGCCGCGCGCGCCGTCGCCGCCATCGCCGCCTCCGGCCTCGAGACCGACCCGAGACGCCTGCCGGGCGGACCCTGGGACCTTGACGCCCTGATGGCCGCCATCGGCCAGGACAAGAAGAACACCGGCGGCGCCCTCACCTTCATCCTCACGCGCGGCATCGGCCAGGCCTTCGTGGCGCGCGACGTGAACCCCGGCGCGGTGCGCGCCTTCCTTGCAGCGGAGCTTGCCTGATGGACGCCTCGGTCTGGCTGACGGCCGGCGCCGTGATCGCCCTCATCGGCCTGTCGGCCTTTTTTTCGGCGGCGGAGACCTCCATGACCGGCGCGAGCCGGGCGCGGATGTTCCAGCTGGAAAAGGATGGCGACCGGCGCGCCGCCCGGGTCAATCGCCTGATCGATCAGCCGGACCGGCTGATCGGGGCGCTTCTGCTCGGCAACAACTTTCTCAACACGCTCGCCGGCGCCCTGACCACCGCGCTGCTGGTCAGCCTGTTCGGCAACGACGGTCTGGTGATCGTCGCGGCCACCGCGATCGTGACGATCCTGGTGCTGATTTTCGCCGAGGTGCTCCCCAAGACCTACGCCTTCGCGCAACCTGACAAGACCGCCCTGCGCCTCTCCTTCGTGGCGGGCCTGTCGACGACGCTGCTCGCGCCCGTGGTGATCACGGTGCAGTGGATCGTCCGGCGCACGCTGGCCCTGTTCGGGGTGGACGTGGACGCCAAGGCGGATGCGGACGCCACGCGCGAGGAGATCCGCGGCGCCATCGAGCTCGGCCGCCAGGAAGGCGCGGTGGAGAAGACCGACCGCGACCGGCTCGGCGGCGTTCTGGACCTTGAGGACCTAGCTGTCGCCGACATCATGGTCCACCGCAAGAACATGAAGACGATCGATGCGGACCTGCCGACCCGCGAGATCGTGCAGCAGGCGCTCCAGACCCTGCATTCGCGCATCCCGATGTGGCGCGACGAGCCCGACAACGTGGTCGGCATCCTGCATGCCAAGGACCTGCTGCAGGCGATCGCGGATGCGGACGGCGACCTCGACGCGCTGGACCTGGCGCCCGTGATCCGCCCGCCCTGGTTCGTGCCCGAGACCACGGACCTGAAGGAACAGCTCGAAGCCTTCCTCAAACGCCGCCACCACGTCGCGCTGGTGGTGGACGAGTACGGCGGCCTCATGGGCCTCGTGACGCTGGAAGACATCCTCGAAGAGATCGTGGGCGAGATCGCCGACGAGCACGACGTGTCCATCCTCGGCGTGCGCCCGACGCCGGACGGCTCGGTCTGGGTCGACGGCTGGGTGCCGATCCGCGACCTCAACCGGGCGATGGACTGGGACCTGCCGGACGAGGAGGCTGTCACCGTGGCGGGGCTCGTCATCCATGAAGCCCAGGCGATCCCGGAAGTGGGCCAGAGCTTTTCCTTCTACGGCCACCGCTTCCATGTGATCCGCCGCAAGGGCAACCAGATCACCGGCCTCAGGATCGAACCGCCCAAAGCGGCCGAGTGAGCCTTCCCTAACCATTGCCCGCTAGCGTGCGCCCCGCATTTCGGGGTTGGGCATGGCGATCACGGCGGACGATGCGCGGGAAACCACACAGACGCAGGCGCGCGGCTTGCCGGCTTTTGCGCCGTTTGCGGCCTGGGCTCTGGTGCTGGCCGTGATGATCGGCGTGTCGGCGGCGATGACGGGCGAGGGCTTCGTCTATGGGCTCGACGACCCGCTGATCCACCTTGCGGTCGCGGAGAGCATACTGAAGGGCGGCTACGGGGTGAACTTCCCTGAACTGTCCGCCCCCTCCTCCTCGATCCTGTTTCCCTGGTTGCTGGCGGGTCTGCTCGCGGTCGGCGCGGGCGTGTGGGCGCCGCTGATCCTGACGCTGGGCGCGAGCTTTGCGGCCCTCGCCCTCTGGCGGATGATCCTGATGCGGGCCGGCCTTTCCGGGCAAACGGCCGGCTGGGCGGGCCTTGCCCTGATGCTGGCGACCAACGGCGCCGGCCTCGTCATGATCGGCATGGAGAACGGCCTGCACGTGACCGCGACGCTCGCGGCTGTCGTTGGCTTCCATGATCTGGTGCGGCGCGGACAGGTGACGGCTGTGTTCGTCGCCGGCGTGGTGCTGGGCGGGCTCCTGCGGTTTGAAGGCCTGGCGGTCTCCGGCGCGCTCCTGTTCCTGGGCCTGTTCTTCGGGCGGCCCTGGGCGATGATCGCCATCGGCGCGGCGCTGGCGGCCTGCCTCTTCGCCCATGTGGCCTGGATGCTGAGCCACGGCCTGCCTGTGCTGCCGAGTTCGGTGCTGGTGAAGCTCCCCAGCGCGGACGCAGCCCTGTCGGCGGACTCCGGCGGGCTCGTCGCCGGGCTCCTCGACAACTGGCTGTTCACGATGGAGGTGGAGCTTCCGGCCTTCATGATCGTGCTGGGCCTGACGCTCGCCGCATTCGCCATGCTGGCGGCCGGGCGAGGCCGGCTCGACAAGCCGACCATGGCGCTGCTGGCCGCGGCCGTGCTGATCGGCGGGGCGCAGCTTGCGGTCGGCCGTTATGGCTGGCTGAGCCGCTATGAGATCTACGCCATCAGCGGCCTGATGGCCCTGGTCGCCATGGCCGCCCTGCCGGTGCTGGGCCTGCGCCACGCGCGGTTGCGACTCTATGCCGGCGTCGGCTTCGGCATGCTGCTGATCGCCTATGGCGAGCTGTTCGTCACCAACATCATCGCGACGCAGAACATGGCCCAGCAGCAGGTGCAGATGGGCAAGTTCGCCCGCGCCTGGGACAAGCCGATCGCGGTCAATGATCTGGGCTGGGTGACCTGGAACAACGACCGCTACGTCCTCGACCTGTGGGGCCTTGGCTCGGAAGAGGCGCGCCTGGCGCGGGCCGACAACGAGCCGGGGTGGATGGACGCCCTGACCCGAAAGCACGACGCGGACGTCGCCATCCTGCACGCCCGCTGGTTCACCGACATGATCCCGGCGAGCTGGACAACGGTGGCGACGCTGGGGCGCACCAGCCCCACCCTGTTCGGGGGCACCGAGGTCGCGACCTTCTATGCAACCCGCCCTGAAGCGATCGGCCCCTTGCGCGCAACTCTGGCCGACATCGCCGCGACCGCGCCCTCAGGCTCTCTCTGGGACCTCAACCCGTCGGCAACGCCGCTGAAATCCGCTGCGCCAGCCCCTTGAGGGTTTCGGGGTCCGCCATGGCCCCGCCATGCCGCTTCAGCTCCACGCCCGACCAGCGCGGGATGATGTGCATGTGAAGGTGGAACACGGTCTGGCCGGCCGGCGAGCCGTTGAACTGGGTGATGATCAGCCCGTCCGGCTGAAGCGCCGCCCGCACCGCGCCGGCGACGACCTGGACCCGCTCCATCCACGGCCCCAGCAGGGACGGCGGCAGCTCAAACAGGTTGCGGGCGGGATGTTTCGGGATGACCAGAGCATGGCCTTCGGCCTGCGGGAACACATCGAGGAACGCCAGCGCGACCTCGTCTTCGAACAGCCGGACGCACGGCGCCTCGCCGCGCAGGATCTTCGCGAAGATGTTGTTCGGGTCGTAGACGCCGTCGAGGCTCATCGGCTCAGCCCTTCATCTTCTTGATGATGCCGGTCCAGGCGAAGATCACCGCGTCGTTCTGGTAGAGCGTGCCGCGGGCGAAGATCAGCGAGCGGGTGTTGCGCACCACCTCGCCGACCGAGGTCACCACAGCGCCGGCGACCCCCGCCCCCACAAACTCCCCGTTGAACGCCACCGTGACGCCCGGCTTGCCTTCGAGGGCGTCAAGGGCGTGAGCGAAAAGCGCGAAGTCCGCAAAGGTCATCAAAGCGCCGCCATGGATCATGCCGCCGGCATTGAGGTGCCGGGTCTCCGCCAGGAAGCCGGCGGTCACAGACCCGTCCGCCTCTCGGCGCAGATGGAACGGGCCGTTGGCGGTCTCGAACGGATCGGCCCCGAGGCCCCAGGTCATCCAGCCGGCGAAGGGGCCGTCGGCTACGGGCTGCGGCACGCCATAGGCGGTCTCGCTCATGGATAGGTCCTTGTGATGCGGTGTCGCCGGATCGGTTAGGCGGGGTCCGGGTCACGGGCAAGAGGTGGTTTGGCTCCGATGGTCAGCAGGGGCCGGAAGGCAGGGCCGCAGTCTGCTCCTGATCATCCCCTGGCCGGTTCGGGCTTCCATCTTGGCTTTTGCCTGCCATGGGAGCGTGTGCATGCGTCAAGGCCGCGCGGCACAAGGAACGAGAACGGAAAGTCCGCCCCCTACCGGAACCGCAGGCGCCCCGCCCGCATGTGAAACGCCACATAGACCCCGACCAGCGCGCACGCGAGGCCCCACCAGGTCAGGGCGTAGCCCACATGGCGTTCCGGCGGCAGGCTGTCGCCCGGGACGGCGGCGGCGAACGGGTTGGCGATCTGGCGGCGCGCGCCGGACGGGCTGACATAGGTGAGCTCAACCGGCTCGAACAGCGCCGGCTCAAGCTGGCGCACGCCCAGCGCTGCCTGCATGGCGCCTGCGTCCATGTCGTACCAGCGGTTTTCGTCCGGCTGGTTGCGGGCGGCGAAGGCGTTGGGCTGGGGCAGGATCAGCCGGCCCTCCACCTTCACATCCCGCGCCGGGGCCGCTGCATCGAGAACCGGCGCCTGCACCCCGTCCACGAACACATCCGCCAGCAGCACCGTCCGCGTCCCGACCTGCACCGGGACGGCGATCCGCCAGCCCGAACGCGCGTCGATCACGGTGTAGAGCCGCAGCGCCCTGGCCGGTTCCGCCCGCCCCTCGAGCACCATGGTCGTCGGCGGCGGGGCGTCGCGCGCGCCGGTCTTGGCGGCGTAGCGCCCCCACTGCCAGTTGCCGAGCAAGATCAGGATCGCCAGGCTGATGATCGTGAAGACCGTCAGCACCGGCATGGGGCGGAAGATCATCAGGCCCCGACGGGGTAGTTCGGCGCCTCGCGCGTAATGGCGACGTCATGGACGTGGCTCTCGCGCAGGGCGGCGGACGTCAGCCGCACGAAGCGGGCGTTGGCCTGGAAGGCGGCGATCGACGGGGCGCCGGTGTAGCCCATGGCGGCGCGCAGGCCCCCCACCATCTGGTGCAGGATCGGCTGGATCGAGCCCTTGAACGGCACGCGGCCCTCGATGCCCTCCGGCACCAGCTTCATCTGGTCGGAGACTTCCTTCTGGAAGTAGCGGTCGGCCGAGCCGCGGGCCATCGCCCCGATGGAGCCCATGCCGCGATAGGCCTTGTAGCTGCGGCCCTGGTAGAGGAACACCTCGCCGGGCGCTTCTTCCGTGCCGGCGAACATCGAGCCCATCATGGCCACGTCCGCGCCCGCCGCGATGGCCTTGGCGAAGTCGCCGGAATATTTGATGCCGCCGTCCGCGATCACCGGGATCCCGGCGGCGCGCGCGGCCTCCACGCAATCCATGATGGCGGTGAGCTGCGGCACGCCGACGCCCGCCACGATCCGCGTCGTACAGATCGAGCCCGGCCCGATCCCGACCTTGATGGCGTCCGCGCCCGCATCGATCAGCGCCATGGCCGCATCGCGGGTGGCGACGTTGCCGGCGATGACCTGGGCGCGGTTGGAGAGGCGCTTGACCCGCGCCACCGCCTCCAGCACTGCGCGGCTGTGGCCGTGGGCGGTGTCCACCACGATCACGTCGGCGCCGGCGTCCAGCAGCGCTTCGGACCGCTCATAGCCCGCATCGCCCACGGTGGTGGCCGCGCCGACCCGCAGGCGACCCTGCTCGTCCTTGGCGGCGGTCGGGTGGCTCTGGGCCTTCTCCATGTCTTTCACAGTGATCAGGCCGACCGCGTGGCCGGCGTCGTCCACCACGATCACCCGCTCGATCCGGTGCTTGTGGAGGAGCCGCCGGGCCTCCTCCTGGCTGACGCCCTCGCGCACGGTGACGAGGTTCTCCCGCGTCATCAGCTCATAGACCCGCTGGTTGGGATCATCGGCGAAGCGCACGTCGCGGTTGGTGATGATGCCGACCACGCGGCCCGGCTTGCCGTCGGGCTGGCGCTCCACCACCGGGAAGCCGGAGAAGCCGACGCGCGAGCGGATCGCCTCCAGCTCGCCCAGCGTGGCGTCCGGATGGATGGTCAAGGGGTTGATGACCATGCCGCTCTCGTAGCGCTTCACGCTGCGCACGTCGGCCGCCTGGTCCTCGACCGAGAGGTTGCGGTGGATGACGCCGAGGCCGCCGGCCTGGGCCATGGCGATGGCGAGGCGCGCCTCGGTCACCGTGTCCATCGCCGCGGACATGATCGGGATGTTGAGACTGATCTCGCGGGTCAGCCGCGTGCGGACATCGACGTCGCCGGGCATGACCTCGGACGCGCCGGGCTCGAGCAGCACGTCGTCGAAGGTGATGGCGTCGCGGATCGGGGGGGCGGTGGGAGTGTCGTTCGCCATGACGGCTGTTACGGCGCCGCCGGCCGGTTCGTCAACGACAGGGGTGTGACGGGGGCATGAGGCCGCTTTTCCTCCCCCGGCTTCCGGGGGAGGCGCCCCAGAGGGGCGAAGGGGGTGTTCGACTGCCCACACCGCAACACCCCCTCCGGCTCACTTCGTTCGCCACCCTGCTTCGCCTTTTCCGCTTGGTCCATTTCATGGCCCATCGGGCCTGCGGCCCGAACTGCTCCAAAGCCCCCGCGGGGCGGGGGCGGAAAACCCCGATCCTCTCCAACAGGCGCCCACCGTGCGCGAGCACATGTTCTGACCAGAACAGGGGCAGGGCTTCCCGTCTTGGCCAGCCGAACCCATGGGGTGCGTGCGCGGGTCAAGGCCGAGCGCAGCGAGCCGCGAAGCGGCGCGAAAGGGTGCGTGAGCACCCGGAGCGGCCTTGACGCATGCGCACGCCCCCATGGCAGGCAAGGGACAAGACGAGGAAGCGCGAACCGGCTTGAGGATGATCAGGAGCGGACGGCGGACTTCCGTTCTCGTTCCTTGTGCCGCGCGGCCGGGCGCATGCGTCAAGGCAACCCCTTCGGGGCGCGCTGGCGCGCGGCCTTGACCCGCGCCCGGTCCGCGACGGGTCTGGACCTGAGAACGGGAAGCCCTACCCAGGTTCAGGGCCTGAACCTGTGCAGTCGCACGATGGGGGCGATCCTCCGGCTCAGTGCTCGACGTGCACAGCGGCGGCATGATAGGGCATCGGAGCGGCGGCGCCCCCGCCGCCGCTTCAACCCACCTGTCTCGTCTCGCCACTTTGGGTCTTTGGGGTTCAGGGCGCGTCAAGGATGGCGAAGCCGCCGCTGCGCGGCGACCTCTGCTAGGCCGAGGTCGATCTTGACACGCCCTAAACCCGTCGCAAACTCGCTTGAGCGCTTGGCGAGGCGACAGTCGTCACGAAACGCCGCCCACCTCGCCCCCGCTATCATCTTTGTTCAATGGGTTGAGAAAGTCCATTAAGCATGGCTGTCGGGTCGGAGGGAGCTAGATGCGGATTGTAGAGGTAGGACTGTGACGGATCGGTTTAGGCTCGCAGCTAGTTTGCAGGGTCGTGTGCCATATGATGTGTCCAAGCCAATGTTTGAGCTACATCAGGTGCCCCGCGGACGAGGCTGGCTCGCAACAGCTGAAAAGCTCGTTGATAGAAAGTCAATTCCAGATGCCAAAATTGAATTGCTTTTAGGTGCGCTACGAGATCACGTGCTTGTCGGCGAGAAGCTGTGTCGTTTTTACCTAATTGATGAAAAAATTATGGAGTTAATGAAACGTCGAATTGGTGATGTTCAAATTCCTGATGGCAACATGCAGAAAGCTTTTCCATATATTTTGGACGAGGCTACGCTGGAGGGACTGCCGCTTGGTCACCCGGAAATTGTGTCGATTGAGCGGTTCAGCAGTGGAACCGCAGTCGTATTTGGTTCGGTTCGGGCAATTAGGACGCGTACAACTGTTGATCCCGATTCATTTCCAGAAGGATCAATTGATTTTTTGGCTAGGTTCGATGAAGTTATTGGTCTCAAGTTGATTCGCTATCAGGCGTTTGATTTAGTATGGCTATCCAATATTGATTCAGTAATCGATTTGCGCATTGACTGCCCAAAGGGGACGCACGTTGACATTGGCCGCGCCGCCCAGATTTCCACAATCGAAGCATTTTCGCGGCACGTTGATTTCAACCCATTTGGCACTCCGGCCAACGTTTTTCCTTTGTTGAGCAGAATGTACGAGGCGAAAGACGAAGGGCGCGTGGTTGAGCTCGCGTTCGGAACAACCACTAGGTCTATCAAGCATGAGAGGATGCGCTTGTCGGGTGAATGTCTGAGGGCTGAGCTTTATCATATCGGTGGAAAGGCCAATCTTCGGAGCCCGGTGCGTCCTTTTAAGTTAAGTTTGTCCTACCAATTCGAAATTGGCAATGAAATCGATTCGTGCCCGGAATTAAACCTGCACGCCACCAGTCTGGTTGGAGAAAATCCCGATCCGCAATTATTTGATGCTGTTATCCGTAAGGCCGTTGGATTAAATGACTACGATTATGTCCGAAAGCGGTTGCTTCATTTTTTGAATTCGTGATGTGTATGGGACGGGAAGGCAATGTCTATAACCGACTTGAAAAATGAGATATCCAGAGGCTGGCCGAATATTCCGGCGGGCATATATGCACTTGCCATAATCGACTTTATGGCGAATTTAAAAGAGCAAGAGCTGCGTATGTTATCCATACCTGCTTTGCTGGAGGCGGCGGGCTTAAAAGAGATCAATCCAGAATTTCTCGCCGCACTTGCTATACTAGTGAGCTCAAATGTTCACGCCCTAGATCCTAAGGCATTCTTCTGCGAGGATGAAGGTTCAGAATTTCACATAGATGCGCGCCAGCTGGCGGATGCTAGGCGGCTTGGGTCGCTAGAGCATCCCGAAAAAGGGATTCTGATTTCAGATTTTGAGGACAAGCTAATTCCGTATTTTCAGTCTTCAAGGTTTTTTTTGGATGTTCTGTCACATGGATAATTACACTGTTCAAGACTTGAAAAAAATCGTGCGTGGCAACCCCACCATGCAGATATCGCTGGCTCTGATGACTGCGTCAAGCGCAGATGATATACTTAGTCAAATTAATCCAGCGATTGATTATGTGTTGACGGAATTTGCACGCACTCCGAAAGAAAGATTTAATCGAACCGAAGACGGCCTTTCAATGGACCTCGTCACCTCTCTTAGGATCCTAGGCTTCCAAGCCTCCCATGATACGACCGTTGGTGGACACTGCGATATAGTGATTGAGGGAAAATTCAACTTTCTATGGCTGGGAGAGGCAAAGATACACAATGACTATGATTGGTTGCTAGGTGGATTCAATCAACTAGACACGCGATATGCGACCGCCGGCATTGGGCAAGATCATGGAGGTATCATCATTTACAACAAGGGCCAAAGAACAGATCGAGTGCTGTCTCGGTGGGCGGATCATTTGAGTAAGTCCCGGCCGGATGTTCGCTTCCTTCCAGAAAAAATCGACGGCTATGCGTTTAGTACTGTCCATCAGCACCGCCGAACAGGGCGCAACTATCACGTGAGGCATGTTATAGTCTCAATATACTGGGACCCAGATAAATCCTGATTTTTAGATTAGTCGGGACATTCTTTTTGATTGAGCCGCATCAGGGCTTGGATGCTTTCGTTCGTGCTGCGAGAAGTTGAGGAGACGGCGAGCCAATACATCTATGTTGCCACATGGCTCCCCCCTACGCCGCCTCCGCGCGCTCCCCAAGCGCCGGCAGCCTCAAAGCCTCGATCAGTTCGCGCAGTTCCTGGCGGGCGGCGACGTGGCCCATGGAGAACGCCACCCCTTCGGTGTCGCCGGACACGTCCAGCGTCGTCAGGCCGTTGAGGAACAGCTCCCGATAGATCACCCGTTCGGACAGGCCAGGCGCGATCCGGAACCCCAGCCGCTTGGAGAGCACGCCCAGCGCATCGCCGACGCGGCGCTTGTTGCGGGCGTCCAGCGACGACATCCGGTTACGCAGGACCACCCAATCGATGGCGCGGCGGTCCTTCAGGGACTTCTGCTTTCGGGCCTCCCAGACCATCTCCGAATAGATGCTGGGGCGGATGTCCTTCGGCCTGTCGGGGTCGGCCTGGCCGAGCAGGTCGAAGTCGAGGAAGCTGTCGTTGATCGGGGTGACCAGCGTGTCGGCTGCGCCATGGGCGAGACGCGACATCCAGCTGTCGCGGCCCGGTGCGTCGATCAGCACGATGTCGGCGCTGGCGCGGGCGTCTTCCAGCACCAAGCGGAACCGGTCTTCCTCGGCGCGCTCGGCGCTGTCGAGCACGCGGGCGGCGGAGGGCGCCAGGACCTGCACCTGCGGGCCGGGCAGCGCGACGCCCGATTTGGCTATCCAGCGGGTCCGGTTCTCCATGTAGCGGGCGAAGGTCTTCTGGCGGTGGTCGATGTCGATCGCCGAGACGGTCAGGCCCGCATGGGACAGGGCGACGGCAAGGTGAACCGCGACGGTGGACTTGCCCGCCCCGCCCTTCTCATTGCCGACGACGATGACGTGACCGCGCGCTGCTTCGCCCATGGTGAAGTCCTCCGGCCCTTACGTTCGCCCGAGTCGTTTCGCAGTCGCAACCATGGGGCCGCGACGGGGTGTGGGGGCGTTGGCGCGCCAGCGGGCGTCGTCGTGCGGAAAGGTCGCAAGGGGTCACGACGCGCTTTGGCAGCCGCTCCGCGTCACCACGCGCTCAGCTGATGGTGCGAGGGGTTCAGGGCGCGTCAAGGACAGATTTTTCAAAGAAAAATCTGCCGCGCAGCGGCGGCTTCGCCGTCCTTTACACGCCCTGAACCCCTCCAATCATGGAAGAGGGGTTTTGCGTGCAGCGCAGCTGTCACCAATACCTCTCAGTTCCAAAGCAACGCTTCAGAACCGGGGCGCTTGAAGGACGATGGTCCTCGCACAAGGCCCCCGCTTGACGCCGGGCTCCCGCCGCTCCACCCAGACCGTCACATAAACATCACCATCCCGGAAGGAAACGCCATGAGAACCCTGCTCGCCGCCAGCGCGGCCGCCCTTGCGCTCGCCCTCGCCATGCCCGCCGCGGCGCAGACGGCGACGTCCTCGTTCGGCCGCGTCATCGTGTTCGGCGACAGCTTCTCCGACCCCGGCAACCTGCCGGGCGTGACCGGCCTGCCGATCCAGCCGCCGCCTTACGTGGGCAACCGCAGCTCCAACGGTCCGGTCTGGGCCGAGCAGGTCGGAGTGCTGATCGGCGGATCGAACCCGCGCAACCTCAACTTCGCCGTGTCCGGAGCCTTTTCGGGCAACGGCAACATCTCGGCCGGCGGCCTGCCGGCGCCGATCGCGGCGGCGCTGAACCAGACCGGCGCGCGCCAGCAGGTGCAGCGCTACATCGCCGGCGGCGGTCGCTTCGCGCGCAACGACGTGGCGGTGCTGTGGGCCGGGCCGAACGACTATTTCGCCTTCCTGCCGACGGTGAACCCGGCCACGGCCCAGACCCAGGTCGCCGCCCAGGTGGGCGTGACGGTGGGCAACCTCACCGCCTCCATGACCGATCTTGCCGGCGCCGGCGCGCGCCAGATCCTGCTCTGGGGCGTGCCGAGCCTGGGCGACACGCCGCAGCTCAGCGGGCCGGTCACCGGAGCGCTGGCCGAGTTCATCACCGTGTCGCACAACCAG
>VYKN01000152.1_pt1 | contig 14105 bp, 9 predicted proteins | sample 5114581 | NCBI WGS metagenome assembly VYKN01 (sample SAMN12291810, study PRJNA351875) | freshwater metagenome | isolation source: freshwater lake | place: USA: Michigan, Baker Lake | collected 2011-08-08
CGCGCTGGCCGCGTGCGCGCCGGCGCGGCCGGCGGCGCAACCGGCTCCCACCGGTGCGAGCAACCCCGCCACTCTGCCTGGCACGCAGGTCTTCGATCTGGACAGCCGCGCCGTCGGCGGCGCGTTTCGCATCTATGTCGCACCGCCGGCCCCGCCGCCGGTGAATGCGCGATGGAAGCCGTTCGAGGAGCAGGACGCCTATCCGGTTCTCTATGCCGCCGATGCGAACATGAGCTTCGCTATGATCGCCCAGATCGCCCAGCTGATGCAGGCCGGCCAGGACGTCACGCCCTTCTGGGTCGTCGGCATCGGCTATCCGACCGAGGAGCTGGGAGATATCTTCCGCCTGCGCCAGCGGGACATGACGCCGACGCGCGGACCGCTGCCGCAGGCGGCGCTCGCCCCTGGCGGCGGATCGGCGAAGTTCCGCAGCTTCATCCAGACCGAACTCAAGCCCGAAATCGCCCGCCGGTTCAAACCGCTGCCGGATCGGTCCTGCTGGGTCGGCGCTTCGCACGGCGGTGCGTTCGGGATCGAGACGCTGTTCTCCGAGCCCGACGTGTTCGACGCGGTCATCGCGATCGATCCGTCGAACTGGGACAATAGCGTATGGGAGAGGTCGGTGACCGCCTATACAGCCGTCAACAAGGCGCTTGCCAAGACCCTCTATGTGTCCATCGCTTACTGGACCGAGGACAATGTGGCCGATGAAACCTTCCGCCGGATGCTTCAAGCGACGGCGGTTCGTCATGAAGAGTTCCTGGCCGACCTTGGAGCGCGTGGCCTTGAGGGGCTGCGTCTGCAAGTCGACATGTTCAGGGGGGAATCGCACTTCTCCGTTGCCCCGGCGTCCTTCGCCAAAGGCCTGCGGCTGATTTACGGATTGAGATGAGCCACTACCGCCGGTGCATAGGGCTCAGGCAGGGGGCTGTCGACCGCATGCACGCAGTAGAGGGTGCGCAGCCGGCTGATGATGTGGTTGCGCCGCTCCGGACCTGCGTCGTCCATCGCGATCGTCAGCTTCGCATCGTCCGAACCGAACACGACTGTGAGCCGCGCCACATCCACGCCCTGCACGCGAAGCACGTCGCACACGCGTGAGACCGCCAAGAGATCCGACGTCATGACGATTTCCAGCCGCATCGCGTCCATCATACCTGTACCGAGAGAGCGCGATGATCCGATCAACCCGTCGAGAAATCTCACCTCTTTTCGGCCGCAGGGCGCTGGCTGCGCCGGTTTTGTTTCGCGGAACATCAAAGGGAGCGGATGGCGATGTCGGATGCTCTAGACGAGTTTGAGCGGCGAATTCTGCGCGAGATGCAGCGGGACGCCAGTCTGTCGGGCCAGGAACTGGCCGACCGGATTGGTCTCTCGCCGTCAGCCTGCTGGCGACGCGTCCAACGCCTGCGACAGGACGGCCACCTCGTCGGCACAGTGGCTGTGGTTGATCCCGCAAGGCTGGGGTTCGAGACGCTCGCCTTCGTACAGGTCCGTCTGGACACCCATGACCGGCAGGCCGTCAGTCGCTTCGCAGCCGCCATACGCAGCTTCGAGCAGGTGCTGGAGTGTCACGCACTGGCCGGCGGCATGGACTTCCAGCTGCGCGTCGCCACCCGATCAATGGCGGACCTGCACGCCTTCATCTTCGAGCGGCTGCAGTCGCTCGCCAATGTTCAGAAGGTGCATTCCTCCATTGCCCTCTCTCAGGTGAAGCCTCCGACGCCATTTCCTGTTTGAACACTATCGTTCGCCAATATCGCGCATTGCTATAGAGCGTACTGCGAGAGGCAATGAAGGTGCCGGAACAATTTTTATAGTTAACTTAATGAAAGTTTTAGATGGATGAATTTCACACAATTCATATTGGTGATATAGAGAATTATACTGTATTTATGCATTTTATAAGATTTCATATTTTAGCCTGCAACGTACGGTGTATGATTGTTTGGCCGTTGTTGAGATCCAATCAAGCGACGTTATTGGGCTTTAGTGGATCGGTATAATTGTGAGCGCGATTTGTAGTGCCGCGATGTATCCCAATGCATGGGCGTAGTTCGGTAGCGAAAACGTAGTTCTCGTCACAGTCGGCGATGGTCCGCCATTTTTTTAATAGAAAGAGAGATTTGTCGGGGCGACATCGAGTGGAACGCCTCTCTTGAACATCGTTCGGATCAATAACTGCCACATACCTACCTCCGACCCCTACGGGCGGTTTCGGTTCACGCGATGCGGAGTCAGCCGCCCGTTGAGTTGTTTCGAAGCAGCTCGAAGTCGGTCGCACTGTCTCCCATCGCTGAGCACAGGCCATGAAGCCGGCGCCTTCGCGGTGAAGAATCGGTTCCTTGCAGGGGTCTTTTGCGGTGGACTTCGGGCAGGGTCACATGGTCACCACCATCACGAGCAAGGGCGAACAGACCATCCTAGAGCGAGGCGCCGATCTGGGGCCAGGTCCCTTGCGCGCAACTGGATGTAACTCTGGCTCAAGCGACTGAGTTTCGCCGGCCAAAGAAATGAGGGTTTGCGTTAGGGCTTCAGTCAATAGAGTTCGAAAAAGCGCATGTATTTCTATTCTGATAAGAGTCCCTTCGGGGCCGCCAGCGGTTGCGCACGCAAGCCGGCAAGCCCGATAGGGTCGAGCGTCACTCCGCCTGTGACGACGCCCCGTGCAGCGCGCGATACGCGCCGGGCGTGAGATCGTAGGCGCGCTTGAACGCCCGCCCCAGCCGATCCAGCGAACCGAACCCCACAGCCGCGGCGACCCTCTTGGCGCTGGTCCCCGCTTCCAGCAGGCTGCGGGCGCGGTCGAGGCGCAGCCGCTCGACGAACGCGGCCGGCGTCGTCCCCGTTTCGGCCGCGAACCGCCGGTGAAACGTCCGCGGCGCCTCGTTCGCCCGCGCCGCCAGTGCCTCCAGCCGCAGGTCGGCGTCGAGGTGGTCTGCGACCCAGTCGATCAATCCGGCGTAGGCGCCGGCCTGCGCTTCCAGGACCGCCGAGAACTGCGATTGCCCGCCGGGCCGGCGCATCTGCAGCACAAGGCGGCGCGCGACCTGGATTGCGACGGCGCGTCCGAGGTCCCGCTCGACCATCGCGAGCGCCATGTCGATCCCCGTGGACACGCCCGCAGACGTCCACACGCCGCGATCTTCGATGAAGAGCGCGCGCGCATCCACGTCCAGTCCGGGAAAACGGCGTGCGAGTGCGTCCGCCGCCAGCCAGTGCGTGGTGGCGCGGCGGCCGTCCAAAAGGCCCCACGCTGCGAGCGCAAACGCGCCGGTGCACACCGAAGCAATGCGCGCGCCGGCAGCTGCAGCGCGAAGCGTCCACGCCCTGGCATGCTCATCGCGCAGCAGGCGCCTCAGGCCCGCCTCGTTCGCTCCAGGCACAATGACCGTGAGGGGCGCTGTTGCCTCGAGGTCCCCCAGGGCATCAGCGTGGATCGCGACGCCCGCTTCGGTCGCAATCGCGCCGGCCTGTGCGGCTCCGACCCTGACCCGGTAGGGCGGGCGGCTGCAACCGACCCCGGCCTCGGCGAACACGGTCGCAGGGCCCGACACATCCAGAAGCTGGCAGCCCTCGAAAGCGAGGACGACGACGGCGTGCATGCGCGGACCCGTTGGCAGAAAAGCGCGATTGATTGTCCTTCATGCCAAGTCGTCGCGGGGGTAGGCAAGGGCATCGATCCACACCTGCATCCGGAGGGACCTCATGACGCGACCGTTCCGCATCGGCTTCCTGCTCTATCCCCACGTCACCCAGCTCGACCTCACCGGCCCGGCGCAGTTCCTTGCCCGCATGAGCGACGCCTCCATTCACCTCGTCTGGAAGACGCGCGACCCGGTCATGACGGATGCCGGATTCGCCATCGTTCCGACCGACACCTTCGAGGACTGCCCGGATCTCGACCTGATCTGCGTTCCGGGCGGCGGAGGCCAGCCGCCGCTCATGGGCGACGCGGACGTGCTCGGCTGGCTGCGGCGTCAGGGGGAGCAGGCGCAGTATCTGACGAGCGTCTGCTCGGGGTCGCTGCTGCTGGGGGCGGCCGGCCTGCTGTCTGGCTACCGGGCCGGCGCGCATTGGGCGCATCGCGACAAGCTCAGCCTCTTTGGCGCGATCCCGGTGGCCGAACGGGTGGTGAAAGACCGCAATCGGATCACGGGCGGCGGCGTCACGGCGGGAATCGACTTGGCGCTCGCTGTGATCGATGAACTCCGCGGGCCCGACGAGGCCAGAGCGGTCCAGCTCGCCTATGAGTATGCGCCCCAGCCGCCGTTCGACTGCGGCACGCCCGAAAAGGCTGGGCCTGAGACCGTGGCGGCCGCGCAGGCGATACTGGCGCGCATGGTGGCGGACGCCAAGGCCGCCGCGGCCTGACAGGACGACGATGCGCCCGTCGATCGCGGCCACGCGTCAGTGATCGATGCCGGGGCGGCCGTCCGGCTGCAGCACGGCGGAATCGAAGATGATGTGTTCCTCGACCGCCATGCCGTCGATGATCCGGAAGCGGTCGACCCCGAGGAACGTGCGCCGCTGGCCGTGAATGACGCTCGTGGTCTCCCAGGCGATGTAGAGCAGGTCGCCGCTGCCGGCGCAGTCCAGCGGCGTGACCGTCATGCCGGGAAAGGAGGCGATCATGCCGGTCATGTAGTCGATGTAGTCGGTCCCCGACATCTCGGCCTGACCGGTGAAATGGATCTTAGCGTCCGGGGCGATGAGTTCGGTCACGCGCGGGCCGGAGGGCGCGGCCCAGAACGAGGCGAAGCGCGCATAGAAGTCGCGGTGTTCGGGGCTGAGCGAGGCGTCGGTCATGATGGTCTCCGGTTCCTGGTGACGAGCGGCAGCGCCAATATGTGCGCAGCGCACATATCGTCAAGTTGAAAAACGTGCACGCCGCACATAAAGCTTCGGCATGATCGACCGGACCGCCAATCTGCTGGGCGCCGTTGGGATCGCAGTCGCCGATCGCATCGGGGAGGCCGCGCGCGCCGTGCTCAACCACGCCGGGGAGACGCCCGCGGCGCTGGTGGTCATCGGCTATGACACCGGCCCGTCCAACGACCAGTTGCGGCGGATCCTGCGGCTCTCCCACCCGGGCGCGGTGCGTCTTGTGGATCGGCTCGTCGCCGACGGTCTGGTCGAGCGTCGTCCGGGGCGCGACCGGCGGGCGATCGCGCTGTACCTGACCGAAGCGGGCAGGGCCGCGCGCGCGGCGCTCCTGAACGGACGGCTGGCCGCGATCCATCCGTTCCTGGTGGCGCTGAGCGCGCCCGAACAGGAGGCCCTTGCCGCCCTGCTGCACAAGATGCTGCAGGCGCTGGAACCGGACGATCTGGAGCGCCGCACGATCTGCCGGCTGTGCAGCAGCGAGGTCTGCACCGACTGCCCGATCCCGGCGGACTTCAGACAAAAGACCGAAGGCGCCTGAGCGCCCGCCGGGCGTGACGACCGGTCAGAGCAGGAAGTCCGCCGCCGTCAGCTGGACCTGGGCGATCTGGCCGTTGGCCTCGCCGAACACGAAGAAGCCGAAGTCCGCCGCCCCGTCGCCGTTCACGTCCCCTTCCACATAGGTCCAGGTCTGGCCCGCCGGGCTGGTGATGCGCAGGCGGCCGGCCTGGCCCGCTTCGAACGCGCCGATCGTGAAGGCCTGGTCGCCCGTGGCAGCTGTGTTCGCGTCAATGGCGGACAGATCGATCCGGTCCGACCCGGACTGGAATTCCATGACGAAGTCGAAGCCCAGGGCGTCGCCGAAGCCTGGCGCGAAGTCGCCGACCTGGATGAAGGCGTAGACATCCGAACCCGCGCCGCCCGCAAGCCAGTCCCCGCCCGCTCCGCCGGTCAGCGTGTCTGCGCCGTCGCCGCCGTACAGGAAGTCGCCGTTGGCGCCGCCGCTCAGCCGGTCATCGCCCGCAAGCCCGAACAGGGTGTCCCAGGCCACGCCGCCGTCAACGCTGTCGTTGGACGGCGCGGACGCCGGCGAATAGTCTGCGAACCAGTCGGCGCCGCCTTGCAGCCAAAGCTCCGGCGCGCCGGTCCAGCCGATGACGGAATCATTGCCGTCATTGAACCGGATCACCTCGAAGGTCTCGATGCGGGCGATCAGCGTTTCGCCTGAATAGAACAGACCCGTGGCAAGGTTGGCGTTGTAGCTGATCAGGTCGCTCGCGTTCAGGTCGAGCGTGTCGCGACCTGCGCCGCCGAACATCGCGTCAGCGCCCGGCGGTCCCGGTTCCTGGATGATCACGAACGGAGGGCCCGGAAGCGGCGGCAGCTGCTGCTGGATCAGGTCATCGCCGTCCTCGCCCCAGAGAGAGTCATCGCCTTGGCCCCCGACCAGCAGATCGTTGCCGGCCCCGCCGAACAGCTGGTCGGCGCCCGCGCGCAGGACGCTCGCGCCGTCGCCGATCAGGACATCATTGCCGGCCCAGCCGAACAGCTTGTCGTTGTCGCTGCCGCCGGTCAGGGAATCGTCGCCGTCCTCACCCTCGATGATGTCATTGCCGACCTGCCCGACGATCGTGTCGTTGCCCGTGAAACCGTAGAGCGTGTCGTCGCCCCAGTTGCCCGTGATCGAGTCATCGCCCCCTTCGCCATAGATGTTCTCGGCAAATGGCGTGCCCAGCAAGCGATCCGCGCCGGCCGTCCCCGCCCGGTCGAGCGGACCGAGATTGAGGATCGCGACCGTCCCCCATGTATGGACCAGCTGGGCGTCGTCGGCCTGCCCGTCGCCGTCAAGATCGACGTTCCGCACCGCGCTGGTCAGGCCCCAGATATCGATGACGTCCTCGTAGGCGGCGAAGTCGACGAGCGTGACGGTCGAAGGTCCGCCGTTGAAGATGCTGAACGTGTCCGCCCCGGCTCCGCCCAGCAGGACATCGGTCCCCCGTGCGCCATTGAGACTGTCGTCGCCGTCGCCGCCCACCAGACTGTCCGCGCCGTCCCCGCCGAACAGTTGGTCATTGCCGGCGCCGCCGGAGATCCAGTCGGCGCCGTTGTCGCCGAACAGGCTGTCGCGCCCGTCCTCGCCAGCGATGACGTCGTCGCCGTCCTGGCCCGATGCACGGTCGTCGCCGCCATCGCCGATCAGCGTGTCGTTCCCGATGCCGCCGTCCAAGAAATCCGCGCCGTCGCCGCCCGCGAGGATGTCCGCCTCTGCAGCCCCTGTCAGCGTGTCGGCGCCGGCCAGACCATAGATGGTGTCTGGAAACGACGTGCCAATGATGCTGTCGTTGCCGATTGTCCCGAAGCGGATCGGCCAGATCAGATTGAGGATTTCCACCGTCCAGGCGCCGGACGGAAAACTGAACCCCGACAAGCGCGCATCGTCGGCCTGACCGTCGCCGTCCAGGTCGATGTTCTGCACGACATTGAAGGTTGTCGGCAGCACAAGCGTGTCGTCCGCCCCGTCAAAATCGGTGATCGTGCCGCTGCGCGGAGCCGTGAGGTCGAACGTGTCGCGACCGGCGCCGCCGGTCACCGTCCCGCTGTCACGAAGCCGGAGAAGGTCGTTCCCGGCGCCGCCGGACATGACGCCGCCATCAAGGGTATCGTCGCCGTCGCCGCCGACCAGTTGATCGCGCTGATCCGGAGAGTCGCCGCCGCCGCTTGTCAGGCTGTCGTTGCCGGCGCCGCCAAGCAGCGTATCGACGTTGCCGGAGTCACCCGAGATCCGGTCGTCGCCGTCGCCGCCTTCCAACCGATCATTGCCAAGGCCGTCCGTCAACCAGTCGTTGCCGGCGCCGCCCCAGAGCGTGTCGGCGCCTTCGCCACCGGACAGCGTGTCGTCGCCGGCGTCGCCCTCCAGCCGATCCTCGCCGGGGCCGCCCGACAAGGAGTCATTGCCGAGGCCGCCCAAAACCGTATCTGCGCCGATGCCGCCGGACAGCGTGTCGTCGCCGTCGAGGCCCGAAATGCTGTCATTGAGAGCGCCGCGCTCGATCCAGTCGTTCCCGCTGGTTCCGATCAGCGTCGGCGATGCATGGTTGAGGATGACGATGGTGCCCCAACCTGACGAGGCGGGGTCGACGATCCTGGCATCGTCGGTCGCGCCGTCGCCGTCGAGATCGAGGCCCGTCGTCAGCTGCCAGCCGACAGTCGGGCCGGAGCCGGCTGCAATGAACACATCGTCCGCGGTCGGGTCCCAGTCGACGATGGTGTCAGCGCCGATCGGCTCTGGGCCGCTCGTACCGAATCCGAACCGGAACTGATCCGCGCCGGCCCCCCCGGTCAGACGGTCGTTGCCGGTTCCGCCTTCCAGCACGTCGTCTCCGGCGCCGCCAACAAGCGTGTCGTCGTCAGCCTCGCCGGACAGAACGTCATTGCCGTCTCCGCCGTCGAGCGAATCCCAGCCGATCGCGCCGGAGATCGTGTCCGCACCGCCCTGCCCGGAGATGGTGTCGCTGAAGAACGTGCCGAGGATACGATCGTTTCCGCTGGTTCCGGTGATTGGTCCCACCACCGGGTTCAGCAAGGTCACTATGCCGTTGAGAGAGACGATGCGCGCATCATTGGTCTGGCCGCCGCCGTCGAGATCGAGCCCGGTGGTGACCGACAGCACCGGGCCGACCAACAGGATATCGTCCTGCGCCGAAAAGTCGGTGATCGTGTCGTGGCCGCCGGCGAACGCAAACCCTGGTGCAAAAGTGTCCTTGCCGGCGCCGCCCGTCAGCCGGTTGTTGCCCTTGCCGCCAATGAGGCTGTCATTGCCGTCGCCGCCGTCCAGCGTGTCGTCGCCCAAAGAGCCGTCCAGCGTGTCGGCGCCGCTGCCGCCCGTCAGACGGTCTTCCGTGAACGTGCCGAACAGGTTGTCATCCCCGCCGCCGCCGTCGATCGTTGCCTTCAAAGGCTGACCGCCGAACGTGTCGTTGCCGGACCCGAGCTGGATAGGCGCCGGGATGAAATCGATCAGATTGATGGTTTGGCCGAATAAGCCGATGACCAGCCGGCTGTCGTCGGTCGCCCCGTCGCCGTCCGCATCGATGCCGGTGAAACCCACCGGGCGCTCATTGGGACCGCTGAAGCCGATGCGGTCCTCAGCCTGGTTGAAGTCTGCGATGAAGGTGACCGCAGGAGGCTGACTCCCGGGCGGCACAACGTTGATGCTGAAAAAGTCCCGCCCGGCGCCGCCGAACAGCCAGGTCGGAGCGTTGGCGCCGCCGGACAGCGTATCGTCACCATCCCCGCCGTAGAGCGCGCTGAAACCGTTGCCGGGCCGCAGCACGTCATTGCCGGCGCCGCCGAACAGCGTGTCGTTGCCGGTCGCAGGCTGGAGGCCGACAAAGCCCCCTTGGCCTTCCAGCGTATCGTCGCCGTCGCCGCCCTGTAGCGTGTCGTCGCCGACGCCGCCGAGGAGGCTGTCGTTGCCGCCGCTACCTGACAGGGAATCGTTCCCCGCCTCGCCCTGGATCGTGTCGTTGCCGGCCAGGCCGTCGATCGTGTCGTTTCCGGGCGTGCCGATGAGAGAATCATTGCCGGAAGTAGGCATGGGATACCTTCAGGATGCACGCAAAGCTCAGTCACGGGGCCGGCGCGATGTAAAGCGCAAACAGCCGCGAAGAGCAGCAAGGGCGCGCCCGAACAGCTCACAGGCGCGCGATGGGTCGATTGCCGATGCGAGTCGTGCGCGCCCGAGGCAAACCGCAGCGGGGACTTCCCTGTCGCACACTGCCGACCGATCAGCCGGGAGCAGTCTGGCGATGCGCAAGTCTAGAGGATGAAGTCTGCCGCAGTGAGCTGGACCTGGCTGATCTGGCCGTTGGCCTCGCCATAGACGATGAACACGAAGTCCCGCACCGCATCGCCGTTCAGGTCCGCCTCGACGACCGTGTAGGTCTGGCCCGCCGGGCTCGACCAGCGCAGCCGGCCCGCCTGGCCGACCTGGAACGCGCCGATCGTCAGGGGCTGCACGCCGACAAGGTTGGTGTTGCCGTCAAGATTGCGCAGGTCGATCTTGTCCACCCCCGGCTGGAACTGCGCCACGACGTCGAAGCCGAACGTCGGGCTGGGCGGTTCCCAGAAGAACTGGCTCGATCGAAACATGAACACATCAGCGCCGGCGCCGCCCGCCATCCAGTCCGCGCCCATGCCGCCCTCAAGCGTATCGGCGCCGTCGCCGCCGATGACGAAATCATCGCCGTCGCCGCCGTTCAGCGAGTCGTCACCGGCAAGGCCATAGAGCCCGTCGTTGCCGAATCCGCCGAACACGGTGTCGTTCGACGCCGCACCGGCCGGCGAATAGTCGGCGAACCAGTCGTTGCCTTCGGCCAGTTCCAGCACCGGATTGCCGCTCCAGCCGACGACGACATCATTGGAGAAACCGAACTGGATTCGCTCAAATCCGGAGACAGTCCCCATGGCGCCGCCCAGGTTCTGCACGAGCCCCCATGCAAGGTTCACCGTGACGGGGCCGGAACTGGAGTTTGCAAACGACAACGTGTCGTTCCCGGCGCCGCCATGCAACGCGTCCAGCCCGTTCTGAGATGCGAATGCAGATGCAAAAACCATGTCGTTGCCGGCCCCGGCGTCCACATACTCCCATGCCGCGGTTGTCGAGATTGTGTCATTGCCGTCGCCGGTGAATATCACATCCACTTCAGTCGTTGTGTTGGAAAAATCACCAAGTATACTGTCATCTCCGGCATCTCCGAACAGAGTGTCATTGCCGGAACTGTTCCGTAGCGTATCATTGCCATCACCGCCAGCCACATAGTCGTTTCCGGCTTCATCAATGATGAAGTCACCGTCCGCCTGCCCGAACAGCGTATCGTTACCGGAGCCGCCCTGGAGCGTATCGCGCCCTGCGCCGGCGAATACACTGTCGTCACCATCGCCGCCCTGTATTTGCTCGCTGGATGTGGAACCAATGATGGTGTCGTTGAACGGGTTGCCGACGAAAAAGAGCGTCGACGGTGCAAGATAGATCGTGGATATCTGCACCGACATCAAATCGATGGTTGCGCCACCGGAATAGACCATGCGCAGATCGTCGATTGCGCCGTCGCCGTCCAGGTCCTGCATGCCGCTTGACGTCATCACACCGGGGGAAGCGAACAGCTGGTCTTCATCTGAATTGAAGCCGTGGATCGTCAGACGCCAGATGGTGCTTGCCGCGCTGATCGTGTCGCGCCCTTCGCCCAGAAAAATCGTGTCGTTTCCGGTGAACTCCTGGATGAGATCATTGCCGGCGCCGTCGTAAATCACGTCGTTGCCGTTTCCGCCGCTCAGCGTGTCGTTGCCGGCGCCGCCGTGAAGCGTATCCGTTCCCGAACCGCCCCACAGGCTGTCTTCGCCGTCCTCGCCGGACAGGACATCGTCTCCGGAACCGCCGGACACCGAGTCGTTTCCGGCGCCCGCGCTGACCGCGTCATCGACGATCGACCCGAAGAGGCGCTCGCCTGCGGACGTGCCCGTCCGCGCCACCCGGCCCGGCGGGGCCACGTTCAGGAGACTGATCAGTTCGTTGTTGAAGATGACCTCCACGTCATTGGACCGCCCGTTGCCGTCAAGGTCGAGGCCGAACTGGATCGACGTCGCTTCGTCCTGGTCGAACCGGTCCTCGGCGAAGTTGAAGTCGGTGATCACATGGTCGCCGATCGATTGCTGCCAGAACGGATCGAGGATGAACACATCGGCCCCGGCGCCGCCTGTCATGCGGTTGGGGCCTGCATTCCCCATCACCAGCGTATCGTTCCCGTCCCCGCCGATCAGCGTGTCGCGATCGCTGGCCCGCAGGGAATCATCGCCTGCGCCGCCGTCGATCAGGTCATTGCCCTCGCCGCCGTCGATCGTGTCGGCGCCGGCTTCGCCAAACAGACTGTCATTGCCGCCCCTGCCGGCGAGACTGTCGTTTCCGCCGTCGCCATACATGGTTTCATCGAACGGCAGACCGAGGCGGGTATCGGCGCCGGCTGAGCCGCGCCAAAACGGATTGCTATAGTTCAGGATGACGAGGTTTGAGGTCGAACTTGAAACAAAGCTGATCAGGGCGTCGTCGTTCGCGCCGTCGCCGTCAAGATCAAGACCAGTGAATCCGCGCAGGCCGAAATTCGAAACATCCAGAACATCATTCAGCGCATCGAAATCTTCGATCGTGTCATTGCCGACAACGCTCGTTATGATAAGATCGCGGCCGGATCCCGTCCTGATCAGGTCATTTCCTGACCCGATGTTGATGGTGTCATCGCCGTCTCCGCCCTCCAGCACCTCATTGCCCAAGTTGTCGAACAACTGGTCGTTGCCGGCCCCGCCTCGCAGCGTGTCGTTCGAAGGAGCGTACCACCAATTCTCCTGATCATTCAGCACATCATCTCCGTCGCCGCCAATGAGCACGTCGGCGCCGTCGAGCCCGCTCAGCGTGTCGTTGCCTCCCAACCCGTCAAGCGTGTCGCCAAGGAAGGTGCCGAGCATATTGTCATTGCCGGCCGTACCCGATCTCAGGCTTGGAAGTACCGGGTTCAGCAAATTGATGGTGCGTCCTGAATCAACAATTCGAATATCGTTGCCGGATCCTATGCCATCCAGCGACATATTCATTGAAACTGTATAAAAAATTGAAGAGAACGTTATGTTATCAATATTGAAATCAAAATCATGTATGTTGAATATCGGCGGGACGCCCCAAGAAGACCAGGTACTCTGGAAGTTATCACGGCCGGCTCCGCCATAAATTTCTGACGTGCCCGCCCCTCCCAATACGATGGTGTCGTCGCCGTCGTCGCCATAAATCGTGTCGTTGCCGCCGTCGGCGACCAGGTAGTCGTTACCCGCCGCGCCGCGAAGACTGTCGTTGCCGCTGCCGCCGGACAGATAGTCCGCGCCCGCATCGCCCTGCAGCGTGTCGTTGCCGGTGTTGCCGAAGAGCGTGTCGTTGCCGCCCTGGCCGTTGATGGAGTCGTCTCCTGCCTGACCGTCGATCCAGTCGTTGCCGGCCGTGCCGGTGAGGGTGTCGTTACCGGCCGTGGGCATGCGCGAGGCTCCAGAGTGTTTCGGCAGCAGTTCACGGCTGCGCGAAGACAGTCAATAGCCAAGACGTCGCGATTGCAGTGCTTCCCGGTCAGGCATGAGACAACCGGGCGACAGGTCTTCGCGCCAAACTGCACCGAAAAGACCGCATTGCGGCAACCCGATACCTGATCGCCCCCCGCCAGCCGCGGCGACAGCCTCAGCGGCGTTCCGCGCGCCGGCGTTCCGCCGGGGTCAGGTCGCGCACGACCCGGATGGCGAAGGTGAAGCGGCGGTCGGTGGCGTTCATCTTCAGGCGGAAGGCCGACCGCGTGCCGGCCGCGCCGCCGGTCCAGCCCTGGCCGCGCATCGGGCGGATGCCGCAGTCGCCGCCGGTCAGGCGGGCCGCCTGGTCGGACGTCGCGCCGTCATAGGTCTCGCGCCAGCAGTCGGCGACCCATTCATTGCCGTTGCCGCCCATGCCGAAGAGGCCGAACGGATTGGCGGGCTTGGCCTCCACCGGCGCGGTGAAGGCGTGGCCGTCCCGGCAGGGCTCGCCCGTCCAGTCGTTCATCGTCGCATACTGGATCTTCTTGCCGGCCCAGTCGGTGGCGTCGCGGGTGTCGAAGTCGCCGAGGTTCATGTGGGCGCACACCTGGGTCTCGTCGTCGCCGAACCAGAAGGCGGTCTGCGTGCCGGCCCGGGCGGCGTACTCCCATTCGGCCTCGCTTGGCAGGCGGTACGGCTGGCCGGTGCGCTCCGCGAGCCAGGCGGCGTAGGCGGTCGCGTCATGCCAGTTCAGGCAGGTGGCCGGGTGGTCGTCGGTTTGCGCAAAACCGGGGTTCTCCCAGGAGCGCTCCGGGTCGAGCAGCCATTCGGTGCCGACGAAGTGCCAGCAGCCCTTGGCCGGCGCATAGCCGGTGGCGCGGACAAAGGCGGCGAACTGCGCGCGCGTCACCTCGGTGCGGGCGATGGCGAAGGCCCGGCTGACCGTGACGCGGTGCTGCGGCCGCTCGCGCGCGCCCCAGAACTCCGACAGTTTGAGCCTTTGGGATTCGGCCGGCTGCGCGCCCATGTCGAAGGACCCGCGCGGGAGGGCGACGAGCGGCGGGCAGTCGGCGCAGTCCTGGATCACGGGCCCGGGCGCGGCGGGCCGCGCCATGGCCGAA
>VYKN01000304.1_pt1 | contig 14100 bp, 9 predicted proteins | sample 5114581 | NCBI WGS metagenome assembly VYKN01 (sample SAMN12291810, study PRJNA351875) | freshwater metagenome | isolation source: freshwater lake | place: USA: Michigan, Baker Lake | collected 2011-08-08
TTTTCAGGGAAAAAGTCCCTGAATTTTCCCCCCAATCACTCCAAGGGTCGGCACTTTTTGAGGGAAAAAAAGTCTAAAAACCTTGTTGGATAAGGTTTTTAGATTTATTCAGCAGACCCTAATTAAGGAGGGGCTATCAGTGGTCAGCAGGTCAAAAAATTCCCCGATAAAAACTGATAGCTGATCCCTAGATTTTAGGTAATAACCGTGGGTTGTTCCCGTCCGGTAGATTGACGAATTTGACCGATTTCTTCGGCTAAATCAATTAAGGGTTGTAGAGCCTTTTGGGTGTCGATATCGTGTTTACTTGCGTCCGGTTCATAACTTTCTAGATAAACCCGGAGAGTTGCTCCTTTAGTTCCCGTACCCGATAGACGGAAAATAATCCGAGAACCATCGGTAAAACCAATGCGAATACCTTGATTTTTACTCACACTACCATCCACGGGATCCGTATAGCTAAAATCATCGGCATATTCCACTTCATAGTTACCAAATTGTTTACCCTTAAGGTCTAAAACCAGCTTCTGGAGACGTGCCATCATCTCTTTTGCCGGTTCTAAGGCGACTTCTTCATAATCATGACGAGAATAGAAATTACGACCGAACTCTTGCCAATGACTGCGAACAATTTCCTCTACAGATTCCCCTTTAACTGCCAAAATATTTAACCAGAAAAGAACCGCCCATAAACCATCTTTTTCGCGAATATGATTGGAACCCGTGCCGAAACTTTCCTCCCCGCAAAGGGTTGCTTTCCCCGCATCCAGCAAATTACCGAAGAATTTCCAACCGGTGGGAGTTTCATAACAGTCAATTCCCAGTTTAGCCGCTACTCGATCGGCCGCCGCACTGGTGGGCATCGATCGCGCCACTCCCGTGATACCATTTTGATAGCCCGGTACTAGATGAGCGTTGGCAGTTAGTACAGCTAAACTATCACTGGGGGTGACAAAAAAATTCTGACCGAGGATCATATTGCGATCGCCATCTCCATCGGAAGCAGCCCCAAAATCCGGAGCCTCTTGACCAAAGAGAATTTCCACCAGATCATGGGCATAGACTAGGTTAGGATCGGGATGACCACCACCAAAATCCTCTAAGGGAATACCATTTAATACTGTACCCTTGGGCGCGCCTAAACGCTGTTCAAATAGAGCATAAGCGTAGGGACCCGTCACCGCATGGAGAGAATCCATGCACATTTTAAACTTACCAGAAGTGAGTAAGGCTTGAATGCGATCGAAATCAAAAATCTTTTCCATCATTTTGACGTAGGGAGTGACCCCATCGATCACTTCCACATCCATAGTTCCCAGTTTAAAGGAACTGGGGCGATCGAGGTTAATATCGGCCCCTGAGAGGATTTTATAACTGCTAATCACCTTAGTCTCGGCATAAATTGCATCGGTGATATTTTCCGGGGCCGGTCCGCCGTTAGTAACATTGTACTTAATGCCAAAATCCCCCTCTGGACCGCCGGGGTTATGACTAGCGGAGAGAACAATACCGCCAAAAGCGTTATTTTCGCGAATTAACCCAGAAATAGCGGGAGTAGAGACAATACCATCGGTTCCCACGAGGATTCTACCGATACCGTTAGCAGCGGCGATTTTCAGGATAGTTTGAATAGCTTGACGGTTATAATAACGACCATCTCCACCGACAACTAGGGTTTGACCCTCGATACCGTCTAAAGTATTGAAGATAGCTTGAATAAAATTTTCCAGATAATGGGGTTGTTGAAAAACGGGAACGGATTTTCGCAGTCCGGAAGTCCCCGGTTTTTGGTCACTAAAGGGTTTTGTGGCAATGGTTTCAATCGTCATGTCTTTTCTTGATAGGCCGACGCAATTGTCAACTTAAGTATATAGCAGTAGGTTGACAGCCAAGAAATCAGGTAAGAAAGACAACAGTTGGGGAGTCCCCTGTCATACTAAATCCTGTTTAAAAAGTCTAGGAGAGTGGGGAGATGGGGAAGATGGGGGAGATGGGGGAGATGGGGGGAAGGGAGCAGGGAGAAGGGAAAACAAATAGAAATAGTCTCCTGACTCCTGAATACTGACTCCTGATACTAAATCCGTTGAGTAACGCACAGAAAACGGGTTTCTCTGAGAAACCCGTTTTCTACTCATGCAGAAGGCAAAACGGAGAATAAATAATCAGTTTTTAATAACTGGATTTATTATGACTCCTGACGACCGACTCCTAAAACCCTAGCTATAAATCACCTAATCGGCCCCTTCAATCGGTGCAAATCCCTGACGTTGAATATTCTCGCTGATGTGACGAGGTTCGAGGAATTGCAAGAGATAATCCGGACCCCCTGCCTTGGAACCCACCCCCGACATCTTGAAACCCCCGAAGGGTTGACGGGAGACAATCGCACCGGTGATTCCCCGGTTAATATAGAGGTTTCCCACTTCAAATTCCTGCATAGCTCGGTTAATATGGGCAGGAGTGCGAGAATATAAGCCACCAGTTAAAGCATAGTCGGTTCCGTTAGCTACAGCTAAAGCTTCCTCAAAATTACTCACTTTGATAATTGCCACCACTGGACCAAAAATCTCCTCCATCGCTATTACCGCATCGGGGGGAACATTCTTAAAGACGGTGGGACTGACGAAGTAACCCACCTCTGGAATTGGCATTTCTAGGGCCAATTCTGCCTCTTTTTTACCAGTTTCGATATATTCCCGAATTCTTGCTTGAGCTTTCTCGTCGATAACCGGTCCTACTTCCGTACTCGGTAAATCCGTCGGCCCGATATTGAGGGAGTTGGTAGCCTCGACAAAGCGGTCCACAAAGCTATCATAGACGCTTTCCAGAACGATTATCCGCGAACAGGCGGAACATTTCTGGCCGGTGTAGCCAAAAGCGGACTTAACCGCACCGACAACGGCCTGATCTAAATCGGCACTCTCATCGACGATTAGGGCATTTTTGCCGCCCATTTCGGCGATAACTCGTTTTAGGTGTTTTTGACCCTTTTGCACGATAGAGGCATCTGTATAGATGCGACAGCCCACTTCTCGTGAACCGGTGAAGGCGATTAGGTGAACATCGGGATGGCTGACTAAATGCGCCCCCACTTGCGAACCTTTACCCGGGATATATTGGAAGACTCCAGCAGGAATACCCGCTTCTAGGAGAATCTCGGCAAATTTCGCCGTAATCACCGAAGAAGTCTCGGCTGGTTTCAATAGCGTGCAGTTACCGGCTACTAAAGCTGCTACTGTCATCCCCACTGCGATCGCTAGGGGGAAATTCCAGGGAGAAATCACTAAAGCAATACCCCGGGGTTGGTAGAAATAACGATTATTCTCGCCTGCAACGTCGAAATTATGCCCTAAATCCAGTCTTTCCATCTCGGAAGCGTAATAACGGCAAAAATCGATCGCTTCTGACACTTCCGGATCCGCCTGTTGGATAACTTTGCCCACTTCTAAACAAATCCAGGCCGATAACTCGTGTCGTCGCTCTTCCATCAAATCTGCCGCTTTTCGCAGTATTTCGGCTCTTTTAGCCACTGGAGTGCGTTTCCAAGCGGGAAAAGCCTGTTTCGCCGCTATTATCGCTTTTTCTGCCTGTTCCACCTCAATTAAGCCCACTTTACCCACTATTTCCTGCGGGTTACAGGGATTAACGGAATTAATTTGAACATTGGTGGTGACGTATTCACCGTTAATTAGGGGTAAATAGGTCTTACCGAGGGAATTTTTGACAAAAGTAAGGGCTTGATTCGCTTTATTTCGCAATTGCTCGTTGGCATAATCTGTATCAGGGGCATTAGGAAAACCGGGGATAATCGGGTTATCATTGCCTAAAACCCGGGGGGCTGCGATTAAATCTTCCACGGGACGATCCTCCAAATTTTGCCGCAGGAAGGAACTATTAGCGGTATTTTCTAATAAACGGCGGATTAGGTAGGCCATACCGGGTAAGAGTTGTCCGTAGGGGGAATAAACCCGCACCCGATGACCCCGCTTCACTAACGCTTTGGCTAATTGGTCGCCCATGCCGTACAATACCTGCATTTCAAAGCGACGACGGGGAATTTCTAAACTTTCTGCGATCGCACAGGCCAAGGCTTGCGATCGCACGTTATGACTACCGATAGCAGCGGATAAATATTGATGATTTTCCAATAATAACCGCGTCATCCGTTCATAATTGGCATCGGTGGCCGATTTTTCGTTATATACCGGCTGTGACCAATGATTTTGGCGAGATTTAATCGTTTCCTGATCCCAGTAAGCGCCTTTGACTAGCCGGACAGTAACGGGATAACCGCGCTTTTTCGCCCAATTAATTAAATCTTGTAAATCTTGGGCAGAATCTCTTAAATATGCCTGTAGAGTGATGCCAATATCGGTACGACTGCGAAATTCTTCTTCTAGGAGTAATTCTTTCAGGATAGCCAGGGTGAGGTTTTTATAAACGTACTGTTCCATATCAAAATGGACTGCCACCCCTAACTCCTGAGCGCGTCGCAATAGTAGGCGAATGCGATCGCAAACTTTCTCCTTACTGCCAATCGGATCCATGGGATCAAACTGAGAATAAAAGGCAGTTAGCTTGACAGAAACCTGCACTTGTGGTAGTAATTCGCCGTCCGCTTGATCAATTTGGCTAACTTTATTCCATTTGGTCGCTTCTTGAGCCAAATGGGTCATTAAATCGAGATAACTTTGTAGATAAACTTGGGTTTCCGCTTCAGTAATTACCGCTTCACCGAGGAGATCTATGGTAAAAGCCATTTTTTCCTTCCGCAGACGGGTGACAGTGCGAGTAATTTGCTCTAGGTCTTCCCCAGCGATATACTTACGAGCTAAAGTTTCTACGGATTTACTGATCAGACTGGCGGCCGTTTGAGCGGGTAGGGAGTTAGGATCACTAAAGTTGAGGATATTTTTCAGCGCACTGGGCAGTTCTACGGAAGCATCACCGAGGTATTGTTGCAGATGATTAGCGATCTCGGCATTACTGCGTAAAGCGGGTAAACAGTCAATAAAACGGAATAATTGTACTCGTAAATTGGGGTTAGACATTGCCCAATCGAGTAATTTATCATCCCAACGCATTTGATCCTGTAAAGCAGACCAAAGACCTTTTTTTTCGCGAGTTTCGGCTAAAAGTTGTCTAGCGATCTCTTGGGTTTTGGTTTCGTAGTTTTGAGTTGAGTCGATTTGGATAACCACGGTGATTCAAGTAAAAAATTATCAACGGGATTCAGCTTTCAGCAAGCTACCGTCAGCCTTCAGCCTAAAATTCAGTTTTTGAGCTTTTTCAGCTGATTGCCGCTTTTAATGGGTCTTTTCTCTGGTTTATATTCTTACCGAAGGACTAATCAAAGCTAATAACCGATCGCTTTTGCTGAACACTCTATTGTACTCGATCGAGTGGTGAAGTGGGGTGTGGGGTGTAGGGAAGGAAACCTCTTTCATCTTTGGGGGTGAAAATTTTTTCATCGGGACTGACTACTGATTACTGATTACTGATCACTGATTACTGATTACTGATTACTGATTACTGATCACTGATCACTGATACCCGATAGTCCTTGTGTATTGTCGAAGCGTTTACTTATAATAACTTTAAAAAGATTTTCGGGATCATCGGTAGCCCTATGGCAAAAATTGAAACGAGAACAGAACCCATGGTTTTAAACATGGGACCCCATCACCCTTCGATGCACGGAGTTTTGCGCTTAATCGTCACCCTTGACGGGGAAGACGTGATTGACTGCGAACCCGTAATCGGTTATCTTCATCGGGGCATGGAAAAAATTGCCGAAAATCGCACTAATGTCATGTACGTTCCCTACGTTAGTCGTTGGGATTACGCCGCAGGGATGTTTAATGAGGCGATTACGGTCAATGCTCCCGAAAAATTAGCCGATATCGCCGTTCCCAAACGAGCGCAATATATCCGGGTGATTATGTTGGAACTCAACCGCATCGCTAACCATTTACTCTGGTTAGGCCCCTTTATGGCGGATGTAGGCGCACAAACTCCCTTTTTCTACATTTTCCGAGAACGGGAGATGATTTATGACCTCTGGGAAGCTGCGACGGGAATGCGGTTAATTAATAATAATTATTTCCGTATTGGTGGCGTGGCGGTAGATTTACCCTACGGATGGGTGGATAAGTGCGTGGATTTCTGTGACTATTTTGACCCAAAAGTGGACGAATACGAGAAATTAATCACTAATAACCCGATTTTCCGCCGTCGTATTGAAGGGATAGGCTGCATTACCAGAGACGAAGCGATTAACTGGGGTTTATCCGGTCCGATGTTGCGCGCTTCCGGGGTGAAATGGGATTTAAGAAAAGTTGACCATTACGAGTGTTACGACGATTTTGACTGGGAAGTGCATTGGGAAACCGCCGGCGATTGTTTTGCTCGTTATCTGGTGCGGATTCGGGAAATGCGCGAATCGGTGAAAATTATCCGGCAAGCACTGAAAGGTTTACCCGGTGGTCCCTACGAAAATCTGGAAGCGAAACGGATGGCAGAAGGGAAAAAATCAGCCTGGAATGATTTTGACTATCAATATATCGCCAAAAAAGTCGCGCCCACTTTCAAAATCCCTAAAGGTGAACATTATGTGCGCTTGGAAAGTGGTAAAGGCGAATTAGGTATCTTTATCGTCGGTAATGATGATGTTTTCCCTTGGCGTTGGAAAATTCGGGCCGCCGATTTTAATAATCTTCAAATTCTGCCTCATATCCTCAAAGGGGTAAAAGTTGCCGATATTATGGCGATTTTAGGCAGTATTGATATTATTATGGGGTCAGTCGATCGCTAAATCTCCCTCCCAGGGAGCAGGTAGGTTGATTCATGAATCAACCTACTAAGTAGGGAGGCACAATTATTTGTAGGATGGGTTAGCGCACTTCGTAACCCATGCGGGGGTTGGGTTTCATACTTCAACCCAACCTACGTTCATCTTATATTTAATTCCACCCATCTACTTATAACTGGAGCAGGACAGGGCTGGTTCATTCTCCCAATCTAATTTTTTATTTTTGCCACGTTTAATCGCTTATGCGGTAGGCAAAGCAGCACGTTTTGACAAATTTTCAGCTATTTATTCCGAGAAATCGACTAAAAATGTAATTGTTATGGGCAAACCACAAATCTCTGTACGATAGGGTGAGAAAGTTTGGTTAAAGGCAAGTGAGATAACATTTAGGGGAAATCAACACAATGACCGAAGATATTGCAACTCCCAGTAAAATATGGATTATTACGGGTGAATCTGATCGTCAAGAAACGCCCACCGGCGGTAGAAGTAGCAGTGATATCGGGGGACGGCTCGGTGAACAGGAAAGCTCGCCAGTTGCGGCCACCGAAAGAAGTCAAGTAGATGTGTCCAAACTGAAGCTAGAAATGCAGGGCTTTCTCAAAGCGATGAGGGAAATGCTCGATGAAGCCGACCCTCCTAGCGCTAAAATCCGGCTCGATGAAGTGGAACTGTCTATAGAAATTAATGGGGAAGGACAAGTTAGCCTGTTTGGGGTCGGGGGCAAAGCGGGAGGTAAAGGAGCGATGACGTTTAAGTTCAAGAGGAAAGATGGCTAAAAACTGGGTGATAGCGATCGGCATCAATGAATATGACAACCTCAAGCCACTGAAATACGCCAAGAAAGATGCGGAAGCGATCAAAGCTTGGTGTGAAGAGGAGGGAGGATTCGATCGCGATGGGATATTTCTCTTTACCGAAGATTCTCCACCCATTCCTGCTAGTCCCCCCATTGCCACGCAACTAACCCACGGTCGTCTCAAGCGGTTTCTTCAGAAGCAGTTCCAGACTCCCCTGCTTAACTCTGGAGACAACCTCTGGTTTTTCTTTGCTGGCCACGGCAGGCGCTATCAAGACAAAGACTATCTAATGTTGCCCGACAGTGATCCGGGCAATGTAAGAGAAACGGCTGTATCGGTGGATTATGTCACCGAGCGGCTGCGGCGGTCTGGGGCGGATAACGTCGTACTATTGTTAGATGCCTGCCGAGATGAGGACAGCCGAGGCGGTCTGGGCATTGGAGAGGAGGAGCATCAGGGAGTCATAACCTTTTATTCCTGTACGGCCAATCAGCAATCTTGGGAGATCGATGAGTTGCAACAAGGCTCATTTACTCATACGCTGCTGGAAGGATTGCGGCGGCAAGGAGAAGCCAATTGTGCTACGGTAGAGCGTCTAGACGAATACCTGCGCCGTCAAGTCGAGAAAATTAACGCTAGATATGGGAAACCGAGACAGAATCCCTATTTGAAAGCAGAACCGCCCCACAAGCTCTATTTTATTTTGTTAGAACAAGTTGCCACGCTCAAGGACGTGCAACCCCTAAAGTATCAGGCTTCCTTAGCAGAAAATAGGGGCGATCTTGACTTAGCTGAACAGTTATGGATTCGTGTCTTGGGAGCATCCCGTAGGGATTTAGATGCGATCGAAGCTATCAAGCGTATCGCTCGAAGACAGTCACAGTCGTCTTCGATTTCTACTGCTCCTGAACCCGTCAGGCAGTCTGAGGGGAATAGGTCATCCACCCCTGAACCCTCTCAAGAAAATGGACTCAAGGTATTTAAGTTTGAGGTGGTGGGAGTAAATGCGAAGGGTGAGCAAATCAAAAAAGAGTCGAAGCAGTCCCAATATTTCAGGGAAGATTTGGGCAACGACATCACCCTAGAAATGGTTGCCATACCGGGGGGAACATTCACGATGGGTTCACCAGCCGGAGAAGGATATGATTATGGGGAACCCCAACATCAGGTCACTGTTCCCCCCTTTTTCATGGGTAAATATCCCATCACCCAAGCGCAGTGGCAAGCGATCGCCTCCCGTACCGATTTAAAAGTTGAAAAAGACCTTGACCCTGATCCCTCCCACTTTAAAGATACCCCCAAACCCCCCTTAAAAAGGGGGGCTTCCGATTCCCCCCCTTTTGAAGGGGGGGCGAGGGGGGGATCGCCCACGCGCTGGGATAGACCCGTGGAACGAGTCAACTGGTACGATGCGATCGAGTTCTGCGCGAGATTGTCCAAGCTGACGGGAAGGGAATACCGGCTACCGAGTGAGGCGGAATGGGAGTATGCTTGTCGCGCTGGGACAACCACCGCCTTTCATTTCGGTGAGACTATTACCACGGATTTAGCGAATTATAGAGGAACTGATTGGGAAATAGAAAAAAAAGTTTATCCAGGGAATTATGGAAGGGGTCCAAAAGGCATTTATAGGAAAGAAACCACACCAGTAGGCTATTTTAAGGTAGCTAATGACTTTGGGCTGTATGATATGCACGGCAATGTTTGGGAATGGTGCGCTGATGACTGGCATGGTAATTATGATGGTGCGCCGACGAATGGCAGTGCATGGCTTGATAGTAATCAAGAGAAAAAAGTCAAGTCTAAAAATAAATCATATTCTGACAAAAATGATGATAATCAGCCAAATATTGTCCTGCGGGGCGGTTCTTGGTTCTACGGTCCGGATGGCTGCCGTTCCGCTTTCCGCTACGACTTCGACCGCCGCGACGCCTACTACTACGACCTCGGTTTTCGGGTGGTGTGCGGTGCCCGGAGGACTCTGTAACCCTTTTCCCCTTTTTTTCCCTTTTTACTCTCATTCCCTATTTTTTCTCTTTTCTTTTCTTTCCCGCCCTTAGGCGGGTCGATTTTGGGGTTATTTGGGCGCACCAGAAGGCAAAAAACCCCCGCATCAAGTTAATCTAGATACCTTTCGAGAAAAAATTTTTTCTGTACAGGGAATCCTTACAATAGAAAAGGGAACACACAACCAAATTGCTGGTATTTTTCCTCTGGGCATGGTGGCGCAGTTTGTAGAATTTAGCTGGAATTTATGAATCATTTTCTGCATTCTTTCACTGTTTTTCCTGATTCTGCCCGAAAATCTCGGTCTTACTCGAAATTGGCCGTCGGGACTATTTCCCCCGTCACAATTATCGCCCCCGAAGATGCCCGTTTTCATCTTGACTAAGAATTTGCTGATGAGGACAAAACATGAGCAAAAATGATCTATTTTTTAAGATTTTAACCCCTCTTAATTGTACGATATGCGTCACTGTTGCCTATTGGGAAATTATCACCCAGATAAAACATCCTATAATGAAAGGACAAGAAAAATTAGTCCAAGAAACCCTTAGCCAACCTGATGAAATTCGACGTAGCCGCAGTGATCCCAATGTTTATCTTTTTTATCAACTTCAACGACCAAAACGTTGGCTCTGTGCCATTATCCGAAAACTCAATGGTGATGGTTTCCTAATTACCACTTATCCCACCGATGCAATTAAAGAAGGGGAAATTTTATGGCAGAAGTAAACGTTTATTATGATCCGATGGGCAATACCTTAACCGTGTGGTTTGGCGATCAATCTTCGGAATATCTCTGCGAAGAAACTGGCGACGAAGTTATTTTAATGAAAAATCAAAAAGGCGAAGTTATTGGTTTTGAAAAACTTAACTATAGAATTTCTGAAAACAGGAATCTGAAAATTTCCCTAGAAACCGCCATCCCTCTTTAAACAATAAAAGCCAAAAATGACACTTACTAAAAGTGAGCAAGCTTTCAACACTATTAAGGAAAATCAATCAAAATAATCTCTCCTTGTCTAACTTTCCCGTGGTGTGCGGTGTCGGGAGGACTCTGTAACCCTTTTCACCTTCTTTTCTCTTTTTACCCTCATTCCCTATTTTTTCTCTTTTCCTTTCTTTTCCGCCCAAAGGCGGGTCGATTTTGTAGGGGCGAACTGCGTTCGCCCACCGGCAATTATCGGCCCGCCCGTTTTTTGGGGTTTTGGGGCGGTTTTGGGGTTATTTGGGCGCACGCGATGCGCCCCTACGGGTTTTGGGGTTATTTGGGCCCACGCGATGCGCCCCTACGGGTTTTGGGGTTATTTGGGCCCACGCGATGCGCCCCTACGGGTTTTGGGGTTATTTGGGCGCACCAGAAGGCAAAAACCCCCGCATCAAGTTGATCTAGATGCCTTTCGAGAAAAAATTTTTTCTGTACAGGGAATCCTTACAATAGAAAAGGGAACACACAACCAAATTGCTGGTTTTTTCCTCTGGGCATGGTGGCGCAGTTTGTAGAATTTAGCTGGAATTTATGAATCATTTTCTGCATTCTTTCACTGTTTTTCCTGATTCTGCCCGAAAATCTCGGTCTTACTCTAGCGTAGTCGGTTATCGTTTCTATAATCAGCCGAAATTGGCCGTCGGGACTATTTCCCCCGTCACAATTATCGCCCCCGAAGATGCCAGTTTTGAAGACCAAGAAACCACCGCCCTCAAACGCCAAAAAATTCGGGCTGGACTGCTTCCCCGGCTGAAAAGAGACCCCCAAACCACTGCCCAGATTGAGCGAGCGCTGCGGGACACTTTAGGGCAATTAAGTCAAATTATCCCAATTCTGCCCAAAAATTCCATTTTAATCAGCAGGACTATTTCTAACGCCACACTGGGAACGCTGCTCACCTTTTCTGCCGCTCAATGGTCAACTCTACAAAGCGGCCTCAACTATGAAGAATCTTTTGCAAAACCCTTGACAAAAGAGCAGGAATATGCTATACACGAAATCCAAGCCTATCGTCAGCGCGTGACAAAGGGGAAATTTGAGCAATTTATCGATCGATTAGGGCAATTACGGCAAATACAGGGGCAAACCAGCCAAAATTATCGGCATTCCAGCTTAAATAAACTCAAATATGGCGATCTGATCGCAGTAGCTCAAATGGGCGATCGAGAGTGGCAAAACCTAGAAACAGCCATCCTGCAAGCGGGTCGCCGCATTTTGGTGCAAGGCATCCCCCCGGGGATTTCCACCAGTCACCTACAGGATACCATCGCCGTGCAGATTAGCAGCGATCGCCTAACCCGTCGTCAGCAGCTTTTAGCCGAAAATATCCTTCTAGCGGCCCTAGAGGGACAGGCTAACCTGATAGAAGATCGGGAGTCAACCAAAGAACAAGCGGCTAAAGCGGTGGAAGCGGTAGATATGGTGATGTCTAGCACTCAAACCGGTCAAATTATCGTTAAAACAGGCGAAAAAATTACTCAAGCTCAGTTTGTTCTCATCGATGGCTTTGGTTTAAGCGAACGGGGCATTAACTGGATGGGTTTAGGAGCAACGGCAATCCTTGTCACCAGCGCGATCGGGACTTTTTGCCTCGTGGCCCAGCGTCTCCATCGGCCTCTGCGTCACCGGGATTTTATTCTCTTGGGTTTACTAAGTTTTACCACACCGATCTTAGCGATCGCCCATATTCCCTTTACCAATCTGGCAGCCGTGGGTTTATTAGTCAGCAGTTTCTATGGCCCGACTTTGGCCGTCACCCAAGTCCTCTTAACTGCCGGTCTTTCCCTATTCAGTATCCAAGGCATCAGCGCCGATTTAATCGCGGGGACGATCGGGGGACTATTAGCGGCCATAATAGCGGCAAAATTGCGCTCCCGGGATGAATTATCGCTCCTAGGAATGGGAATCGGAGTCAGTCAAGGGGGTGTTTATCTGCTCACCTACCTAATCGTTAGCGCCACGGCCAGCACGATCATCTATGCTCTACTACCCACGGCGCTCGTCTATGGTCTATCGGGAATAGCTTGGACGGTAATCGCTCTAGGATTATCCCCCTATCTGGAACGCTGTTTCGATGTGGTGACTCCCATTCGTCTGGTGGAGTTGTCCAATCCTAATTGTAGTTTGCTCAAACGTTTGGCCACAGAAGCGCCGGGTACTTTTCAACATACCCTTTTTGTCGCCTGTTTAGCCGAAGCGGCCGCCCGAAAACTGCACTGTAATGTGGAATTAATTCGCACGGGAACCCTTTATCACGATATCGGGAAAATGCACGATCCTCTCGGTTTTATTGAAAATCAAATGGGTGGCCCGAATAAACACGATGAAATTAACGATCCCTACGTCAGCGCCGAGATTATTAAAAAGCACGTTAGCGAAGGGTTAGTCATGGCCCGCAGACAGGGTTTACCGCGAGTCGTCCGCGATTTTATTCCTGAACACCAAGGCAATCTCTTAATTTCCTATTTTTATCAGCAAGCTTTGCAAAAATCCAGACAAAATGGTCAAGAAATCGTCGATGAAGCAGCCTTTCGCTACGATGGTCCGATTCCCCAATCGCGAGAAACGGCGATCGTTATGTTAGCCGATAGTAGCGAGGCCGCTTTGCGATCGCTAAAGGAGGCCTCCCCAGAACAAGCCATGGATATGATCAAAAAGATTTTTCAGGCCCGATGGCGCGATCAACAATTAGTAGATAGTGGTATTCGTCAGGAGGAATTACCAATTATTGCCGAGATTTTTGTGCAAGTTTGGCAACAATTCCACCATCAACGCATTGCCTACCCGAAAGCAGTTTTAGAAGTCTCCTCAGCCGAAAAAAAATAAGAGATAACAGCAAAAAATCAAGAATAATTACCAAAATGCTACTAATTACTCTCAACGAAAATACTTTATCTTTATCTCCAGGTAATCAGGTTATTTTTCCTCATCAGACTTGGGAAGATTACGAAAGATTACTGAGTTTACGTCTCCAGAAAACCTATCCCAAACTCTATTTTAATCGCAAAACTGAAGAAATTCGGCTTATGTCTCCTTTACCAAGTCATGGCAAACGTATCAATCTTTTAAGTGATTTAGTAAAAATTATCCTTCGTCGTCAAGACAAAGACTGGGAATGTTTTGATCCAATTACTTTGAAAATGCCGGGAGAAGCGGGAGTAGAACCAGATACTTGTTTTTATATTGATAATAGACAGGCAATTTTAGGCAAAGAGAGAATTGATTTAACTGTTGATCCTCCTCCCGATTTAGCTATAGAAGTGGACTTTACTTCCCTGACTGATGTAGAGGCCTATCAATTGCTAAAAATCCCTGAATTGTGGGTTTATCGTTGGGAAGAATTAAAAATATATCTGTTCAGAGAAGACAGTTATCAAGAAAGGGAAAATAGTCGTCTCTTTCCCGATATAAATATCAAGAAACTTTTACCCTATTATGTAGAATTAGGCTGGAATCAAGGTTCTAGTATTGCCTTACGTCAATTTGAAGCTTTGGAG
>VYKN01000153.1_pt1 | contig 14058 bp, 15 predicted proteins | sample 5114581 | NCBI WGS metagenome assembly VYKN01 (sample SAMN12291810, study PRJNA351875) | freshwater metagenome | isolation source: freshwater lake | place: USA: Michigan, Baker Lake | collected 2011-08-08
CGCGCCGACCGCCGCGCCGGGCGAGGCCGGCAGGCCGGTCGACAGCACGTCGCGCGTCGCGCCGGGGGCGATGGTCGGGTGCAGGAGCTGATCAAGCTGATTGGCGTCGACGCGGGCCACCGCCTCGCGCTTGGTGATCAGGCCCTCGTCCACCATGTCGCAGGCGATCTTGAGCGCGGCCTTGATCGAGCGCTTGCCGTTGCGGGTCTGCAGCATGAAGAGCTGGCCGCGCTCGACCGTGAACTCGATGTCCTGCATGTCGCGGTAGTGGCCTTCAAGGCGCTTGTAGACCTCGACCAGCTGACCGTAGACCTCGGGCAGGGCCTCCTCCATGGAGAGCCCGCCCTCGCCCATCTCCTCGCGCGCCATCTTCGTGATCGACTTCGGCGTGCGGATGCCGGCGACCACGTCCTCGCCCTGGGCGTTGATCAGATACTCGCCGTAGAAGGTCTTGCGGCCGGTTGACGGGTCGCGCGTGAAGGCGACGCCGGTCGCCGACGTCTCGCCCATATTGCCGAACACCATGGCCTGGACGTTGACCGCCGTGCCCCAGCTCTCCGGGATGTCGTGCATTTTGCGGTAGAACTTCGCCCGGTCGTTCATCCAGCTGCGGAACACCGCGCCGACCGCGCCCCACAGCTGTTCCATCGGATCGCTGGGGAAGTCGCGGCCGAGGGCCTCCTTCACCGCCGCCTTGTACTGCGGGACGATGGCCTTCCAGTCCTCCGCGCCGAGGTCGGTGTCGGAGGTGAAGTCGTTGGCTTCCTTGTGGGATTCCAGGATGTCCTCGAACAGGTGGTGATCGAGCTCCAGCACCACGTTGGAGTACATCTGGATGAAGCGCCGGTAGCTGTCATAGGCGAACCGCGGGTTGCCGGAGAGCGCGGCGAGGCCCTCGGCGGTCGCGTCGTTGAGGCCGAGGTTCAGCACCGTGTCCATCATGCCCGGCATGGAGGCCCGCGCGCCGGAGCGCACCGACACCAGCAGCGGGTTCGACGGGTCGCCGAAGCGCTTCGAAACCTTGGCTTCCACGTCAGCAAGGGCGGCGCGCACCTGGGCTTCCAGCCCGTCGGGATAGGTCTTGTTGAGTTCGTAGAACTTCGCGCACACCTCGGTGGTGATGGTGAAGCCCGGGGGCACTGGCAGGCCGAGCGAGCACATCTCGGCGAGATTGGCGCCCTTGCCGCCCAGGAGGTTCTTCATGGACGCGTCGCCGTCGGCGCCGCCGCCCCCGAACCCGTACACCCAGCGCGCTGTCGTGGTGATCGCCCCGTCGGCCATCGGCCCTTACCCTTCCAGTTTGCTGAAATCCGCAATGCTGCGGCTGGCATTAGTCACTGCGGCGAGAAGCGCAAGCCGGTTGCGCCGGACGTCCGGGTCAGGATCGTTGACCAGAACAGCCTCGAAGAAAGCGTCGATCGGCTGGCGGAGAGCCGCGAGCGCGGCCATGGCGCGTGGGAAGTCTTCCGCCCCGACAGCGGCATCCACCGCCGGAACCGCGGCGGCGAGCGCGTCGGCGAGCGCCTGTTCGGCGGGCTCGCGCAGGCGGGTCGGATCGACCGCGCCCTCGCCGGCGGCGGCGTCCTTCTTCTGCTCGGCCTTCAGGATGTTGGCGGCGCGCTTCCAACCGGCGATGAGATTGGCGCCGTCGTCGGTCCCGAGCCCGGCGTCCAGCGCATCGAGCCGGGCGACGATGCGCACGATGTCGTCGTCTGCGACCGCCAGGATCGCTTCAAGAACGTCAGGGGCATAGCCTTCTTCGCGCAGCACAACGCGCAGACGCTCAATGAAGAATACTAATTGATGTGCCAGACCGCCTACTGAAATAGAAAGCTGATCATTATCAATAAGGATCGATTGGCCTTGAAGGTCCAACTCCAAATCATTAACCCGAGTTAGCGGATTTTGTACGAGAGTACGCTCAGAAATTCTCTCAAATTCCTGAGCTTGCAAAAACTCGAACGCAGTAGTGCTGACCTTGGCAAGCGACAGACGCCGAATGGCAGTGTCCCTTACGATCCGGATCACGCCAAGCGCCGCCCGCCGCAGCGCATAGGGGTCGCCCGACCCCGTCGGCTTCTCACCGATAGCGAAAAAGCCGGTCAGCGTGTCGAGCTTGTCCGCCAGCGCCACGGCGGCGGCGACCGGCTCGGTCGGGACCGCATCGGACGGCCCCAGCGGCTTGTAGTGGTCGCGGATCGCGTCGGCGACGGCGGGGTGTTCGGGGGCGGTTTTGCTCCCCCGGCTTCCGGGGGAGCTGTCGGCGAAGCCGACTGAGGGGGTGTTCGTCTCAACACCCCCTCCGGCGCTGCGCGCCACCTCCCCCGCAGGGCGGGGGAGGAAAGCGCCGCCGGAGGCATAGTACCGCCCCATCACCCCTTGCAGCTCCGGGAATTCGCCCACCATCTCGGTGACAAGATCGGCCTTGCACAGCCGCGCCGCGCGCGCGGCCAGCTCCGGATCAGCGCCCACCAGCGGCGCAATCTCGCGCGCCAGCGCCTCGATGCGCCGCACCTTGTCACCCACCGAGCCCAGCTTCTCGTGGAACACGATGCGGTCGAGCTTCTCGACGCGCGCTTCCAGCGGGGTCTTGCGATCGAGATCCCAGAAGTGGCGCGCATCATTCAGCCGGGCCGACAGCACCCGGGCGTTGCCGGCGGCGATCTTCTTGCCCCCGTCCTCGGCCCGCACGTTCGCCGCCACGATGAACTTCGGCGCCAGGCGGCCGGTCGCCGGATCACGCACCGCGAAATACTTCTGGTTCACCCGCATGGTGAGGGTGATGACCTCCGGCGGCAGGTCGAGGAAGGCCGGGTCCATCTCGCCCATCAGCACGACCGGATCGTCCACCAGCCCCGCCACCTCGCTGGCGAGCCCGTCGTCCTCCACCAGCTCCAGCCCCTGCGCCGCGCACAGGGTGCGCGCGTCCGCCAGCAGCCTGGCCTTGCGTTCGGCTGAGTCCAGCACGACGCCGTTGCGGGCGAGGCCGGCGACGTAGTCGTCGAAGTCCTTCGCGACGAACGGCCCGGAGCCGTGGATGCGATGGCCCTCGGTCTCGAGACCCGACGCAATCCCGCCGACCTCGAAGGCCACCAGCTGCCGGTCGAACGCGCACAGGATGCGCTTCAGCGGCCGCACCCAGCGCAGGTCGCCGTCGCCCCAGCGCATGGATTTCGGCCAGGGGAAGGCCCGGATGATCTCCGGCACGATCTCGGCGATCACCTCGGCGGCCGCCCGGCCGGGCTTCACGATGTCGGCCACGTAGGAGGCCACACCCTTCTTGTCCTCGACGATCCGGGCCTGGGAGATATCGGTCAGCCCCGCCCCGCGCAGGAAGCCGGCCAGCGCCTGCTCCGGCGCGCCGACGCGGGGGCCTTTGCGCTCCTCGGTCACGTCGGCGGTGCGTTCGGGCAGCCCCTCGACCACCGCCGCCAGACGCCGCGGCGCGGCGAAGGCCTTCACGCCCGTGGGCAGGAAGCCTGCGCCCGTGAGCCGGTCCATGAGCAGCCGTTCGAGATCGGCGCAGGCGCGCGCCTGCATCCGGGCCGGGATCTCTTCGGAGAACAGTTCAAGGAGGAGCTGGGGCATGGCCTCAAGTCGGGGCGGCTTTTCCTCCCCCGCTCTCGCGGGGGAGGTGTCGGCGAAGCCGACGGAGGGGGTGTTGGAAGAGGCTTACACCCCCTCCGGCGCTGCGCGCCACCTCCCCCGTAAACGGGGGAGGAAAGGCGGCCGCGTCTACTTGATGTTGTGCGAACCGTCGCAGAGCGGGCTCTTCTTCGTCGCCTTGCAGGTGCAGAAGAACACCGTCTTGTCGGCGTCGGCGGTCCAGGCCTGGGGCGCGAAGATGTCGTCGGCCTTGTGGCTGCCGTCGCAGAACGGCTGGTTCTTGGAGAGCCCGCAGCTGCACCACCAATAGGTGTCGCCGGCCTTCACATCCATCTTGATCGGCAGGTCGCCGCCGCGTGCGGGATCAGGCATGTTCTGGCTCCTTGGCTTGGGTCTCGACCCAGAGTTTCGCGCAGCCCATGGCGAGCGTGCGCACACGGGCGATGTAGGTCTGGCGCTCGGTGGGGGAGACCACGCCGCGCGCATCCAGCAGGTTGAAGATGTGGCTGGCCTTCAGGGCATGGTCATAGGCCGGCAGCGGCAGGCCCTTGCCGATCAGCTCGCCCGCCCGCGCCTCGGCGTCGGCGAACCAGCGCAGCAGCATGCCCGCGTCCGAATGCTCGAAGTTGAAGGCGCTCTGCTGGCGCTCGTTCTCGAGAAACACATCGCCATAGCTGACGCCTGCGCCGTTGAAATCGAGGTCGTAGACGTTCTCCACGCCCTGCACATACATGGCGAGGCGCTCGAGCCCGTAGGTCAGCTCGCCGGACACCGGGCGGCAGTCGAGCCCGCCCACCTGCTGGAAGTAGGTGTACTGGCTGACCTCCATGCCGTCGCACCACACCTCCCAGCCGAGGCCCCAGGCGCCCACGGTGGGGTTCTCCCAGTCGTCCTCGACGAAGCGGATGTCGTGCAGGGTCTGGGAGATGCCGATTTCGGCGAGGCTGCCGAGATAGAGGTCCTGCAGGTCCGGCGGGTTCGGCTTCAGGATCACCTGAAACTGGTAGTAGTGTTGAAGCCGGTTCGGGTTCTCGCCGTAGCGCCCGTCCTTGGGCCTTCGCGAGGGCTGCACATAGGCCGCCCGCCAAGGCTTGGGGCCCAGCGCACGCAGGGTCGTCGCCGGGTGCAGCGTCCCCGCCCCCACCTCCATGTCATAGGGTTGCAGGATCAGGCAGCCCTGACGGGCCCAGTAATCCTGCAGCGTCAGGATGATGTCCTGAAAGGAGGGGGTGCGCCCGGAGGCCTGGGCGCGCGCGCAAGCGGTCATGATCGGCTCAGGCGGCCTTCTTGCGCTCGACGTCCGGCGTCCACTGGCCGAGGCTCGCAAGACCGTTCATCCGGGCGCGGTGCAGGAACGCTTCCTGCGCGGCCTTCACGTTTTCCGGCTTGCCGGACCAGGCCTTCTGCGGGGCGGCCTGCAGGGCGCGGCCGTAGGAGAAGGTCATCTTCCAGGGGAAGCCGCCGATCTCGTTCATCCGGTTGAGGTGGGCGGTGGCGTCCTCGTCGGACTGGCCGCCGGAGAGATAGGCGATGCCGGGCACCGCGGACGGCACGGTGATCTTCAGCACCGTGATCGTCTGCTCGGCAACCTGATCGACGCTCGCCTGCTTCGGGCAATTCTTGCCGGCGATGACCATGTTGGGCTTCAGCACGATGCCTTCCAGCTGCACGCGCTGCTCGAACAGCGCATCGAAGGTCGCCTTCAGCACCGCCTCGGTGACCTCGAAGCAACGCTCGATCGTGTGGGCGCCGTCCATCAGCACCTCCGGCTCGACGATCGGCACGATGCCGTTGGCCTGGCACAGGCCGGCGTAGCGGGCGAGCGCATGGGCGTTGGCGTTGATCGCGCCGCGCGACGGGATGCCGTCGGCGATGTCGATCACTGCGCGCCACTTCGCAAAGCGCGCGCCGCGCTCATGGTATTTCGGCAGGCGCTTGGAGAGCCCGTCCAGCCCCTTGGTGATGGTCTCGCCCGGGAATCCGGGCAGCGGCTCGATGCCTTCATCGACCTTGATGCCGGGGATGGAGCCGGCCTGCTCGATCAGCTTCACCAGCGGCGTGCCGTCGGCGGCGTCCTGCCAGATCGTCTCGTCGAACAGGATGACGCCGGACACATAGTCCATGGCGGGCTTGGCCCGGAACATCAGTTCGCGGTAGTCGCGGCGATGCTCGAAGGTGTTCTCCACGCCGATGGCGTCGAAGCGCTTCTGGATGGTGCCGGTGGATTCATCGGCGGCGAGAATGCCCCGGCCGGGCGCCACCATGGCTTCGGCGACGGCGTTGAGCGCTGCAAGGTCCATCTTCTTGTCCCCGGATGTGGTCGGATGTGAGTCGTTGCCGCGTCCGCTAGCAAACTGCGGGCCGCGAATGAAGGCTCAATCGCCCGGTTCCTCGCTGACCGGCGCAGGTCCGGGCCGCCGCGGCCACGGTTTCTTGCGGGTCAGGGCGGTTGAGCGGCCCGTCTTGCGGGGCGGCGGACGATCCTCGCCGGTCTCGGTCTTGCGCCGGATCTGCTTCAGCTTGAGCCCCTGGCGCAAGGACAGCGGCGCGGCGAGCGCCCCCTTGTCGGGGTCCGCAAAGGCCGAGCCGTGCTCCTTCAGCCGCGCCTCCACGCCGTCCAGGAACTCGGCCTCCCAGTCCGACAGGCCGGGCGCGTCGGGCGCCGTCGCCTGTTTGCGCGCGCGCTTGACCAGCGCGATCGCGCGTTTGGTCAGGGCCGGATCGACCCGGCGCGGCATGGCGCTCAGATGTCGCCCAGCGCGTGGAGATAGAGGTCGAGGATCGCCTCGGCCTCGGCGCGCTCCTTGCGGTCCTGCTTGCGCAGCCGGATCACCTGTCGCAGCGCCTTCACATCATAGCCGGTGCCCTTGGCCTCGGCGTAGATCTCCTTGATCTCGGTCGCGAGCGCGGCCTTCTCCTCCTCCAGCCGCTCGATCTTGGCGACGAGCTGGCGGAGCTTTTCCTTGGCGGCCTGGGTCAGCGACTGCGGGGCGGTCTCGACCTCGTCGAGGGCGTCTTCGAGCGACATGGGGTTCCCTTTGCTTGGCCGCACCGTCTAGGGCCGGCGAGGCGCCGGGGCAATCGGGGGGCGGGAACGCTATGCCTTGTCGTGCAGCACGCCGAGACCGGTAAGGGATATCGGGTCGGCTCCCGGCAACTCGACGCGCAGTTCGAGCTTGCCGCCGGCCGCCTCAACAAACCGGCGCAGCGTGGACAGATACAGGTCCGTCTGCCGCTCGATCTTGAGAACAGACGGTTGCTTGACGCCGAGGCTCTGCGCGATCTGCTCCTGACTGCGCCGCGCCAGAAGCCGCAACGCCTTCAGGCCTTCAATCTGGCGCACCTGCTCGGCGACGCCGGATTCGATGCGCGCGCGCCGGTCGTCGGGCAATCCGGCCATGACGTCGTCGAGCGTCCGGCCCGTCGCGCCGTATGGTTCACGTTCCGCCATGCCGGTCTCCCTTCAATGCGGCCAGATGCTCGGCGAACCGTGCGTCGGCCTAGTCGATCAGGCTCTTGTAGAACCGCTTCTGCGCCACGCCGGCCTTGTCGCCTGCGACCAGCAGGATCGCGGCACGCTCGGGATCGAACGCAAACGCAACCCTCCACACGCCGTTCTGCGCGGCAAAGCGCAACTCCTTCATATTGCTGAAGCGCGACCCGGCCAGCGTGTCGGCATGGGGCCGGCCCAGCGACGGACCAAACACTTTCAGCAAACCGGCCGCCTCAAGCAGCGCGTCCTGCACCACAGGCGAAAGCGCGTCGAACTCAGCGTCGAAGTCACGATGGAAAGCGACCGTCCAGGGCACGTCGCGTCATATCGCACACGACGCCCGCGAAATCCATAGCCTGAAGGCTATAATTTGCCGCCGCCTCACCCCGCCTTCGTGATCGCGTCATGGGCCATGATGCGGCGCACGACGCGTTCGAGATCGGCGAAGGGGATCATGTTCGGCCCGTCCGACGGCGCGGAGTCCGGATCCGGGTGCGCTTCCATGAACACCGCCGCCACGCCGACCGCCGCCGCCGCGGCCGCCAGATGCGGCGCCATGGTGCGGTCCCCGCCGGACTTGTCGCCCAGGCCCCCCGGCTGCTGCACCGAATGGGTGGCGTCGAACACGATCGGCGCGCCATAGGCCGCCATGATCGGCAGGGCGCGGAAGTCCGTCACCAGCGTGTTGTAGCCGAAGCTCGCCCCGCGCTCGGTGACGAGCACGTTCGGGTTGCCTGAGCCGGTGACCTTGGCGATCACGTTCTTCATGTCCCAGGGCGCGAGGAACTGGCCCTTCTTCACGTTCACCACCTTGCCGGTGCCGGCGGCGGCGACCAGCAGGTCGGTCTGGCGCGACAGGAAGGCGGGGATCTGCAGCACGTCCACCACCTCGCCGGCGATGCGCGCCTGTTCCTCGGTGTGCACATCGGTCAGGACCGGAAGCCCGGTGACCGCCTTGATCTCCGCGAACACCTCCATGGCCCGGCCGATGCCGGCGCCGCGGGCGCCCGAAAGGCTGGAACGGTTCGCCTTGTCGTAGCTGGTCTTGTAGATCAGCCCGGCCCCGAGCCGGCCGAACAGCTCCTTTAGCCACAGGGCTGTCTCCAGCGCATGCTCCCGGCTCTCCATGGCGCAGGGGCCGCAGATGAAGGCGACGGGCAGGGACTGGCCGATCCGCACGTCGCCCACGGCGACGACGGGATTGGGCTTCAGATCGAGTGGGGCGTTCATGGCGCCCATATGGGCGTTCGGGCCGCGTATGGAAAGCGCGGGCGCGCCGACCCCCTGCCCCGCAGCTACACCTTCAGCAGAAGGTGCTCGCGCTCCCAGGCCGACACCACGCCCTCGAAGGCGTCGAGTTCATCCTGCTTGATCGCGGTGAAGGTGTCGCAGAACCGCGAACCCAACGCCGCACGCACCGGCGCGCAGGCCTTGAACCGCTCCAGCGCCTCATCGAGCGTGCGCGGCAGGGATCGCGCCATGCGATAGGCCGAACCCGTCACCTGCGGCGTCGGCTCCAGCCCCTGCTCCACCCCCAGAAGCCCGCAGGCGAGCGAGGCGGCGATTGCGAGGTAGGGATTGGAGTCCGCCCCCGGCAGGCGGTTCTCGATCCGGCGGTTCTGCCCGTCCGACACCGGCACGCGCAGGCCGCAGGACCGATTGTCTACGCCCCACTGGACGTTGATCGGCGCGTCGTACTCCGGCCGCATCCGGCGGAACGAGTTCACATTGGGCGCGAACAGCGGCGCGCATTCGGGCAGGAGCTGCTGCAGGCCGGCCACGAAGCTTCGGAACACCGGGCTGTCCTGGTCCTGACCGTCAGCGAAGATCGTCCGGCCCGTCGCCGTGTCCACCACGGACTGGTGGATGTGCATGGCCGAACCGGGCTGGCGGTCCATCGGCTTGGCCATGAAGGTGGCGTAGACGTTGTTGAGCAGCGCGACCTGGCGGACGATGCGCTTGAACATCAGCACCTGGTCTGCGATCGCCAGCGGGTCGCCGTGGTTGAAGTTGATCTCGAGCTGCGCCGCACCCGCCTCATGGATCATAGTCTCGATGTCGAGGTCGGCTGTCTCGGCGAACTCATAGATCTGCTCGATCAGGTCCTCATATTCGTTCATCGCCTCAAGACCGTAGGGCTCGGACACGGTCTCGGCGCGGCCCGAACGGCCCTTGGGCGTCTCAAGCGGCAGGTCCGGGTCGAGGTTGCGGTCGGTGAGGAAGAACTCCAGTTCCGGCGCGATGATCGGCGTCCAGCCCTTGTCGGCGTAAAGGCCCAGCACCCGCTTGAGCACCTGGCGCGGAGCGATCTCGGCGGCGTCGCCTGCGCGGGTGTAGAGGTCGGTGATGACGTAGGCGGTGGGCGTGCGATAGCCCGGCGCCATGCGGATCGTGTCCGGGTCCGGCGCCATGATCAGGTCCGGGTCCTCGGTGCGGGCGACCTCGTCGTCCTCGGCGCTCTCGGGATACTCCCCCGTCACGGTCACATTGAGGATGCTGGACGGGATGCGCAGCGTGCGGTTCTGCGCGCCCTTCAGGAACCGGTTGGCGGGGACGACCTTGCCGCGGATGATGCCGTTCATGTCCGGCACCATGCATTCGATCTCCGAGACGCCGCGCTCGCGGATCCAGTCCTCGAGGCGCTTGTAGGCCGCAGCGTCCGGGGCGAAGGGCAAGGGTTACTCCTGGGTGAGCCGCACGAGGATGTCGCGCACCGCTTCACCGTAGCGCCTAGGCGCATCCTGCGGCAAATCCGGGGCCGCCAGCAGCATGTTGTGAAAAGGCGTCACGAGGAAGCCGCGGTTGAGCAGACCCACATGCAGTGCGGCCTCAAGCTCGGGCTGGAAGGTTGCGCGCATCTGTGCAGCGTCGCGCGGCGGGGTCGGAGCGAAGACCAGCTCCAGCCGCGCCCCCAGCCGGACGACGCACCAGGGCAGCTCGAAATCGGCGATGGCGGCGTTGAGGTCACGCTCCAGCGCCGTGGCGCCGGCGATCATCCGGGCATAGGCCGCAGGCGTCGCGACCTCGGACAGGCAGGCGAAGGCGGCCGCGATCGCAAGCGGCGCGCCGGAGAGCGTGGTGCCGACGCCGGAGTGACCGCCGGGCAGCAGCGCCCGCACCCGGTCGAGCCCTGCGGCGACCTCTGCCGTGAACCCCCAGGCCGCGCACGGCACGCCGCCGGCGATCGCCTTGCCGACGACGAACAGGTCCGCCGCGATCCCCTGCGCCGCCGCCTCGCCGGCCGGGCCGGACGAGATGGTGTGCGTCTCGTCGATCAGCAGCAGCGTGCCGGTCTCATCGCAGGCCGCGCGCACGGCCGCGAGAAAGCCCGGCTCCGGCGCGACGATCCCGCAATTGGTCAGGGCCGGCTCGGTGATGAGGCAGGCGACCGACCGGTCAGCCAGCGCCGCCCGGACCGCAGCAATGTCGTTGAAGGCCACGCACCGGGTCCGCTCGGACGGGTCGAACGCCGGACCCCACAGCGACGGCTTGGGCCGGACCGCGCCGCCGTCCAGCATCACCGTCGTCTCGTCCGCAGCCCCGTGGTAGCAGCCGTCGAACACCAGCGTGTGCGGCCGGCCGGTGACGGCGCGCGCGACCCGCAGCGCGAAGCGGTTGGCGTCCGATGCGGTCAGCGCCATCTGCCAGGACGGCAGGCCGAAGCGCTGCGCCAGCAGCGCGCCCAGGGCGCCGGCCTCCTGGGCTGGGAGCATGGTGGTGAGGCCCCTGCCGAGGGCGGCGGTCACGGCGCGGGCGACGGGTTCGGGTCCATGGCCGAACATCGCCCCGGTGTCGCCGAGACAAAGGTCGGTGATCCGGTGGCCGTCGGCGTCCGTGAGATCGACCCCGTGCGCCGCGGCGATGCGCAAGGGAACCGGCGTCGGCCAGTCCAGCATCCAGTGCAGCGGCGCGCCGCGCCAGAAGCCCGGCGCGTCCGTCGGCGCTGCGACATGGTTCGGGCGGACGGCGAGGAAGGCGGCGCGCTCCTCCGCGGCGACAGCGCGGATGCGGGCGGGATCGAGGGTGCGCGGCATGGCGCGTCAGCGTGGCGCGACCGGCAAGCGTTTTCAATTGCCGGTGCGGGGACTAAGTCTGGTGCTGACCCCCTTGTCGCCTCCGGGACCCTGCATGACCGACGCCCCCTACGCCCTCTGGCGCGACCGCCTGCTCGACGCCGCCCTGCCGCACGCGGCGTTCGACGGCTGGAACCAGCGCATGCTCGCCATGGCGGCCCGCGACGCCGGCCTCGCGCCGGGCGAAGTGGAGCAGGCGACGCCGCGCGGCGTCATCGATCTCATCGATGCGCTCGCCGACCGCGCCGACCAGGCCATGCTGGCCCGCCTTGCCGAAACCGACCTTGCCGCCATGAAGATCCGGGAAAAGGTGACGCTGGCCGTTCGCGCCCGGCTGGAAAGCCTCGCCGGGCATCAGGCAGCGGTGCGCCGGGCCGCCCTGACGCTGGCGCTGCCGGTCCATGCGCCGGAGACGGCGCGGATCGGCTGGCGCACCGCCGACCGGATCTGGCGCGCGCTCGGCGATCCGTCGACCGACTTCAACTGGTACTCGAAGCGAGCGATTCTCGCGGGCGTCCACGCAGCCACGCTCGCGGTCTGGCTGCAGGACGACGACACGGCCCACGCCGACACCTGGGCGTTCCTGGACCGGCGCATCGCCGGCATCATGCAGTTTGAAAAAGCAAAGGCGAGCGTCCGCACGCTCGCCTCGAAACTGCCGCGCGCCACGGACCTGCTCGCCCGCCTGCGCTATGGACTGCGGCCGCAGACCCGGCCGTGAGCCGTCGTGCTCAGTCGACGACGGCGGGGGTGTTGGCGTTTTCGTTCAGGAACCGCTCGAGATCCTTGGCGGCCACCCGCCACTCCCGACCGAACTTGATCGCCCGCAGCTTCTGCTGGCGGATCCAGGCCCGGATGGTGGATTCCTTCACCTGAAGGTGTGCTGCCGTCTCATGAACCGTGAGCAGGGGACGGGTGAGTTGCATCTCGATGCTCCTTGGCGCCGCTGCGCCGAAACTGCTTTCAGACGACGCCAACGCGGTCTGACATGCAAAAGACCCTACGCGGGGTCGGATTATTCGACAAGCGAGCAAAGCCGGCGGTTGTGCACCAGGGCGGTTTACGCGATCCGCGTGTTTTGACCGCGCGGTCTAATTATCCAGCAGGCGGACAAAATGGCCCATTTTGCGGCCGGGCCGGGGGGTCTTCTTGCCATAGAGGTGAAGGCTGACCCCGGGTTGTGCGGCCAGATTGCGCCAGTCCAGCACCGAATCCCCGATCAGATTGAGCATTTCCACGCGCCTGGCGCGGCGTGTTGTCGCGCCCAGCGGCCACCCGCAGACCGCGCGCACATGCTGCTCGAACTGGCAGGTGGCGGCCCCGCCCATGGTCCAGTGGCCGGAATTGTGCACCCGCGGGGCGATCTCGTTGACCAGCAGACGCTCGCCGGCGGCGTCGATCACGACGAAGAACTCAACGCCCAGCACGCCGACATAGTCGAGCGCATCGGCGATAGCGCGCGTCACAGCCACGACTTGCGCTGCGGCGTCGGCCGAGACCTCGGCCGGGGCGATCGAGCGATGCAGGATGTGGTTACGGTGCTCGTTGTGCGTGAGGTCGAAGGCCGCGAAGGCGCCGTCGACGCCCCGCGCGGCGACGACCGAGACCTCGAAGGCGAACGGAACGAAGCTCTCCAGGATTGCTTCGGCGCCCTTCATGGCTGCAAAGGCCGCATCCGCATCCGCCGCCGAAAGGAGCTTGGCCTGCCCCTTGCCGTCATAACCCATGCGGGTGGTCTTCAGCACAGCCGGCAGACCGATCTCTGCGATCCGTTCATCGAGTTCGGCCCGGCCGGAAACGCCGCCGAAGTCCGCCGTCCTGGCTCCGAGATCGCGGGCGAGGCGCTTCTCCTTCAGCCGGTCCTGCGCGGTCTCCAGCGCCCTTGAGCCAGGTCGCACCGGGATGCGCGCCTCCAGAAACCGCACCGTTTCAACGGGCACGTTCTCGAACTCATAGGTCGCGACATCGACGGCGGCGGCAAAGGCCGCCAGCGCGCCCTCGTCGCCATAGTCCGCACAGGTGCGCGCGGCGGCGACATCGAACGCGGGACTGTCGGCTTCCGGGGCGAAGATGTGGGTCCGGATCCCCAGCCGCGACGCCGCCAGCGCCAGCATGCGGCCGAGCTGCCCGCCGCCGAGGATGCCGATGGTCCCGCCCGGCGGGACCGGCTCAGCCGGCCGGCTCATCGGCCACGCCCGCGGTCTGGACGCTGCGCCAGGCGGCGAGCCGTTCGGCCAGCGCCGGGTCGCCGGTCGCAAGGATCGCCGCGGCGAACAGGCCGGCGTTGGCTGCACCCGCCGGTCCGATGGCGAAGGTCGCCACCGGCACGCCCTTGGGCATCTGAACGATGGAGAGCAGAGAATCCATGCCGTCGAGCGCCGAGGACCGGACAGGCACCCCGAGCACCGGCAACGTCGTCATCGCCGCCACCATGCCCGGCAGGTGCGCGGCCCCGCCGGCGCCGGCGATGATGACCTTCAGGCCCCGGCCTGCGGCCTCGCGGGCGTAGGCGACCATGCGGTCCGGCGTTCGGTGGGCGGAGACGACCTTGGCCTCATAGGGCACGCCCAGCGCGTCCATCGCGTCGGCGGCCGCGCGCATGGTGTCCCAGTCGGATGTCGAGCCCATGATGAGGCCGACAAGGGGGGCGTGCGCCATGAGGGGGGTCTCCCGCGGAAGGCGCGCTGTTAGCGGGCGGGCGGGCTGCGCGCAAGCCGCCGTGATCGGCCGGTTAACGGCGCATTTACGCGCCGGCAGCAGAAGATTAACCTTGAGCCACAGGAGCCCGCCCATGCGGATCGGCCCAGCCGCCGTCGTCCCGACCGAGCAGCCAGCCGCCCGCGCCCGCCGGCGGGGCGCCGAGCCGTCCGCGTCTGCGCCGGCTGC
>VYKN01000307.1_pt1 | contig 14042 bp, 12 predicted proteins | sample 5114581 | NCBI WGS metagenome assembly VYKN01 (sample SAMN12291810, study PRJNA351875) | freshwater metagenome | isolation source: freshwater lake | place: USA: Michigan, Baker Lake | collected 2011-08-08
TCAAGACAACGTAAAGACAAAGCAATTAAAGACGCTTTGGCGTTAGTCCAGTCTAATGATCTGGTAGTTTATGAAGCTTTAAAGGTAAGAAACTTAGTCAAAAACCGTAAGCTGGCCAAGTCGATTTCCGATGCTTCTTGGTATCAATTCACTGAATGGTTTGAATTTTTTGCCAAGATTTATGGGATTGTTTGTGTTGCTGTTCCTCCCCATTTTACTAGCCAAGATTGTTCAGTTGGCGGGACGAGAGTTCAAAAAACATTAAGCACTAGAACTCATCAATGTCCCAATTGTAAAACAGTCTTAGATAGGGATCATAATGCAGCAATAAATATTCTTAAAAAAGGGTTGAAATATTTGGGAAATCATCTCAACGGTACTGTTGGGCAAACAGAAACCGACCCAAACGCCTTGGCAGAGTCCGACAAGAAAGGTTTTCAGTGGAGACATTGAGAATCTAAGCTGTCTCGTTGAACAAGGAATTTATAACAGCAATGTAGAAAGAATCCCCCGTCAAGCTACGCTGTGACGGTGGGAGTATGTCCACAGAGGAAATGAACTATGTCCCAAGATAAGCCGATCCAACGCCAAATTCTACCGATTCCCGACTTGACCCCCTTCGGTCTAATCACCTACGACGCGAAGAATCCGGACACTGACTATCCCCCGATTCGAGATATCCGACCGCCGGACGGCGCGCCCAACGTGCTGATCGTGCTGCTCGATGACGTGGGCTTCGGAGCCTCCAGCGCCTTCGGTGGGCCGTGCAATACCCCCACTTTCGAGCGATTAGCGGCACAGGGGCTAAAATATACCCGTTTTCATACCACTGCCCTCTGCTCTCCCAGCCGCGCGGCTTTGCTCTCCGGAAGGAATCATCACTCGGTCGGCATGGGCAACATCACCGAAACCGCCACCTCCGCCCCCGGGCAGAGTTCCGTTCGTCCCAACACCAAAGCCCCCCTCGCCTTGACCCTGAAGCTGAACGGCTATTCCACGGCGCAGTTCGGTAAGTGTCACGAGGTACCGGTTTGGCAAACCAGCCCGATCGGCCCCTTTGACGCTTGGCCCTCCGGCGGGGGTGGATTCGAGTATTTCTACGGCTTTATCGGTGGCGAGAATAACCAGTGGGAGCCGGCACTGTACGAGGGAACAACCCCGATCGAACCGCCGAAAACCCCGGAGAAAGGGTATCACCTGACCGAAGATCTGGCCGATCGAGCGATCGCTTGGGTCAGTCAACAAAAAGCCCTCGCCCCCGATAAGCCTTTCTTTATGTACTTCGCCCCCGGAGCGACCCATGCCCCCCACCACGTCCCCAAGGAATGGATCGACAAGTATCGGGGCCAATTCGCTCACGGTTGGGATCACCAGCGCGAGATTACCTTTGCCCGACAGAAAGAACTGGACGTAATTCCCCAAAATGCCGAACTCACCCCCCGTCACGCCGAAATTCCCGCCTGGGATGACATGGACGAGCGCCTGAAGCCGGTATTAGAGCGCCAGATGGAGGTGTACGCCGCCTTTATGGAACATACCGATGATCAGGTGGGACGGGTGATTCAAGCCTTAGAAAATCTAGAAATCCTCGACGATACGCTCGTTTACGTCATCATCGGCGATAACGGCGCATCCGCCGAGGGAACGCTTCAGGGCGCGTTTAACGAGATGGCCAACTTTAACGGATTAGCGGGTCTAGAAACCCCGGAATTTCTCCTCTCGAAACTGGATGACTTCGGCGCGCCCGATTCCTATAATCACTACGCGGTCGGTTGGGCTTGGGCGATGAGTAGCCCCTACAAATGGACGAAGCAGGTCGCTTCTCACTGGGGCGGGACCCGCAACGGTACGATTGTTCGTTATCCCAAAATCATCACGGAAAAAGGTGGGATTCGCCATCAGTTCTGTCATCTGATCGATGTGGCCCCGACGGTGTTGGCAGTAGCGGGAATTCCCGAACCGACTATAGTTAACGGTGTCCTACAAAGTCCCTACGAGGGTACGAGTATGGTTTATACCTTTAACGACGCGGCCGCCCCCGAACGTCACGATGTGCAGTATTTTGAGATGTTTGGCAATCGGGGCATCTATTACAAGGGTTGGAGTGCGATTACCAAGCACCGCACCCCGTGGATTATGACTGGACAGACGATGGTTCCTTTCGACGATGATATCTGGGAACTATACGACGGCAGTAAGGATTGGACGCAAGCTCGGGATCTCTCCCGGGAAATGCCAGAGAAACTGCACGAACTACAGCGACAATTTCTGATCGAGGCGGTTAAGTATAATGTACTGCCCCTAGACGATCGCCAAGTGGAACGGGTCGATCCCGCCACCGCTGGCCGGCCTACCCTCGTGCGGGGAAACTCGCAATTATTCTTTGCCGGGATGGGGCGTTTGTCTGAAAATAGCGTCATCAACATCAAAAATAAATCCTTCTCGGTGACGGCGGAACTGAACATTCCCCCGGAAGGCGCGGACGGGGTGATTATCGCCCAAGGCGGCCGCTTCGGTGGTTGGAGTGTCTATACCCACGACGGAAAAGCCAAGTTCGTCTATAACGTGCTGGGGATTCAAAGTTTTGTCACCGAGGCGACGGAGACGATCCCGGCCGGTAAGCATCAGGTACGGATGGAGTTTGCCTACGATGGCGGTGGTTTAGGACGGGGGGGAAATGTCACCCTCTACTACGACGGTCAACCGGTGGGTACGGGTCGGGTAGAACGAACTCAGGCTTTTATTTTCTCTGCGGACGAGACCACGGATATCGGCTACGAATCCGGTACCCCCGTAGCGGCGGAATATACCTCGAAAACCAGTCGTTTCACCGGCAAGATCGGTTGGGTTCAACTGGATCTGGGTACGGACGATCATGACCACCTGATCGACCAGGAGGAACGTCTGAAAATTATCATGGCCCGGCAGTAGAAAAGGGGACTTGCGATCGACGGTTTCGCTTATTCGGTCTTAGGGGAGGAATCGCGATCGCTGGCGAGCCAATGTTTAATTTGGGTCTGCTGAATAAATCTAAAAACCTTGTTGGGTAAGACTTTTAGACTTTTTGTCAATCAAAAAGTACCAGGCATGGGAGTGATCAGGGGGAAAATTGAGGTACTTTTTCCCTCACCCTACACCCCACACCCCACACCCCACACCCTACCCCCACCGAAAAACTTTTTCAGCAGACCCTAATTTTCTATAGCAAAAACTAACTGCGCTGGTAGTTTTATCTAGACTTTCCCTCGGTTAAAAGCAAAAAAATTGAGTTTAAATTAGCAACTTTGTTCTATGGAATGGTCTTTTTTTAGAAACTTTGCCATCACTCTATTCGCCCTCTTAAATCCTCTGGGGATGCTGCCGATATTTATTAGTTACACCGCTCGCGAACGTCAAGAAGTACAGCGACTCGTGGCTCTATTTGTCTCGTTAACTGTCTTGTGTTTGTTGTTAATTTTTATGTTTATCGGAACGTCAATGCTAAAATTCTTTGGTGTCACCTTAGACTCTTTTCGCCTTGCTGGTGGAGTGCTTTTGTTGATGATCGGTATCAACATTGTTAACGGTTCTGGGGGAGGGACAAAAGAGCTTTTAATTAATGAGCGAGGAGGGGATTATCTCAGCGAAGCTAAGTCAGTTTATCGGCAAATTGTTATTCCTATGGCTATGCCTTTATTGGTAGGACCTGGGGTTATTGCTAACGTTATCCTTTATGCCAGTGAAGCCGAATCAAAGCTGGGTGACGGTATGGGCATTGAACTGATTTTGATGACAATTTTAGTCAGTTTTTTGGTCTTTCTCATCCTCGCTGCTGGCAAATGGTTACAAAGACTTTTGGGAGATATTGGCTTGAGTATTACTCAGCGAGTTATGGGGCTATTTGTAGCGGCGATCGGAGTACAATTTATGGTGACAGGTTTGATTAATATTTTTGTCGATCAGATCGTTCCTAAACTGCCATCATAGCAAATTGCTAATTAGGGCTTGCTGAATAAATCTAAAAACCTTGTTGGATAATATCTTTAGGCTTTTTTGAAATCCAAAAGTACCAGATATGGGAGTGATCAGGGGGAAATTCCGGGACTTTTTCCCTGAAAATTAGGTAATTGACCCCCTCAAAATCGGTAAAACCCCACACCCCACACCCCACACCCCACACCCCACACCCTACACCCTACCCCTAGGAAAAACTTTTTCAGCAGACCCTAATTAGGGTCTGCTGAATAATGGTAAAACCCTTTTAAAATAAAGCTTTTGACCTGTTAAAGTCCGATGTTAGTGCTGCGAAAATAGGATTGGGACTTTCAAAAACCTTGCATTACCACCACCGAAAAACTTTTTCAGCAAACCCTAATTAGTCTAAATAGTTAGCTAAGAAAATTACTGAAAATATCAAATAAGCTGTTGTATATTTAAACTGGGTATTAAGGAGAGCAATCATGAGAAATTCAGAGCAATTGACCAAATCCCTGAAGCGTTTTCGTTATACACTTTTTCTGGGAGTAGCGGCCATGGCAATCACTAGCTGGGGGATGCCCAATATTTCTGTAGCCCAGACTACTCCTGCTCAAGAAAAAGTGCAGTTAATGTTCGTGCAAACGGCAGAAGATATTCAGGTAGATCCCGTCACAAAAACAATTCGCTTGGTAAATGTCAACAAACAGACCCTATACTTTTCCGATCGCCCGAACCGGATTGCTGGTAATCTGACCATGGCCGCCTATCTGGATGAGTGGACAGCCCGGGCGGGAAAAGATAATTTTGCTAACGATCCCCCCAATGCGACCATCTCAGTCTACGAACCTGGTCGTCAAGACAATACTATAGTTGTCGTCGAGATTAGCAATCCCGTCATCGATGGCAAGGACTTGATTTATAGCTACAAGCTAATCGAAGGGACTCTACCCAAGGCCGGCGGGGCAACTTCCCTATTTATCGATTGGATTGGTGTTGGTGGTGGTGTCGGTCCTGGCTTTTACGGGGTGGGGGCCGGTACCCGCGGAGTCGGTTTATACGGTGGTTACGGTGGACCCCTACGTTATTAATACGCTTGTTCTATTATTCCTGTAAATTTATCTAGCGATTAGGAGAATCCCATGAGTTACAGATACATCAATCAATTAGCCACACCCGAAAATTTGCAGCGATTTCTGGAATTTGTTGATCTGGCGGCTGGGGGAGGCAAAGATACGGCTAATGTCTGGGAAATCGAGCGCCGATTGGTTAATAGTCGCCCGATGGAGTTATGTGTAAAAGCAGTTCTGCAAGAACCAGCTTCCGCGCAATTAGTGCAAGAAAGATACATCGGCAACCCCTACGATATTGAAGCAATGTTAAAAATGCCGAAAGGTTCTCTCGGTTGGACTTACGGCACAATTATGCACACTTTGGGCTATGATCCGCAATTTTATCCCCAACGCAAGCAATTTGATTCCGATGCCGACTATATTGGTTTTCGCGTTGATAAAACCCACGATATCCATCACATTCTCACCGGATTTAGTTTAGATACTCTTGGAGAATTGGGAGTAATTTCTGTGACGGTCGCTCAAACTCGTTATCCTACTTTTCTCCTCATCGATATACTCTCTTTACTGATGACTTTTTTTACCAGTGATACTCTGTTAAATGAGGTGGAAAGTGATGCCGATTTAAATAAAACTCTCGGTTACAAATTCGAGCTAATTTCCCAGGGAATTACCATCGGCCGTAACGCTAAACCCCTATTCCCGATCAAGTGGGAGGAAGGCTGGGAAAAACCCTTAGATCAATGGCGCAAGGAACTGAATATTAAACCAGTTTTAGATGGTCCCTGGAGTTGGTACAGTCGCCCGGAATTACAGTCGGCGATAGCTTAATTTTCCCACCAGATTTTTGTGAGAGAATAGTGAGGGACAATTCTGCTTTGATCTATGGTCAAAAAACCTCTAGAAAACCAAGCCATAATCAAATTCGCTGGCTCTGTCAAATAATTGTTGCTCTAATTGTCTTAATTATGCCAGTAGCAATTACCCTGCGACTGGTTTTAGCTTTTCTTTTCGCTTTGATGGGGGCAATTGCTTTACTAGCTTACAGAATTTCTTGCGTTGATCCTTGGCAGTTAGAACTATTAAAATCTCCCAATCATCGGGTGGCATTTCTGGAATCCCTATTTTTACGACCGGCAGTTTCGGACTATTAATTTATCTGATCGCGTCCGCACAGGCGATCGTTCATTTTGCTTGCGGTTTTCTGGGTATTATCAAACCTCCGATACAAGTATTAATAGTACGGCGAGGCGGCGACTGGTAGCAACCCAAGGGATGCTTTCCTATTTTTTATCCGTCTCGATTATTGCTATTATTTTTGGAATGATTGGTAATTTACTCTCAGCAAAAAAGATATTTTATTAAGGAAGTTATGGTTCATCAGAAAATTAATCTCGATCGCCTTAGTCCGGAAGATGCACTAATTACCCCCACCTATGCTTCCCGCGCCCTGACTTCCGCTGTACCTAAATACGAGATTCCCGAGGGAGAAATGCCGCCGGCGGTGGCCTACAATTTAATCCGCGATGAACTCGCCCTTGATGGTAATTCTCGCCTTAATCTGGCTACTTTTGTCACCACTTGGATGGAACCGGAAGCCAAACAATTAATGGCGGAAACCTTCGATAAAAACATGATCGACAAGGATGAATACCCACAAACTGCCGAAATTGAACTGCGTTGTGTGAATATGATCGCTAGACTCTGGAATGCTCCCGAAAGCGAAGCGGCAACTGGTTGTTCTACCATTGGTTCCAGTGAAGCGGCGATGTTGGGAGGCATGGCTTTAAAATGGCAATGGCGCAAACGCCGACAAAAAGAGGGTAAACCCACCGACAAACCTAATTTAGTCATGGGCATTAATGTGCAGGTTTGTTGGGAAAAATTCTGTCGTTATTGGGAGGTAGAACCGCGTTTTGTGCCGATGGAAGGGAATCGTTTTCATCTCAATGCGACCGAGGCAATTAAACTAATTGATGAGAATACGATCGGGGTAATTGCAATTATGGGTAGTACCTTTGATGGTAGTTACGAACCCGTCCAAGAAATTAATGATGCCCTGGAAAAATTGAACAGAGAAACCGGCTGGCAAGTTCCCCTGCACGTCGATGGTGCTAGTGGTGGTTTTATTGCCCCTTTTCTCGATCCCGATTTAGTCTGGGATTTTCGCCTCAAATGGGTTAAATCGATTAATGCTTCCGGGCATAAATACGGTTTAGTCTATCCCGGCGTCGGTTGGATTATCTGGCGAGATCGGCAAGAATTACCAGAAGAATTAATCTTTCATTGTAATTATTTAGGCGGTGATCTGCCTAATTTTGCTCTGAATTTTTCTCGCCCTGGCAATCAAGTAGTTGCTCAATATTATAATTTTTTACGCTTGGGTAAAGAGGGTTATCGACAAATTCATCAAGCCTGTCGAGATACGGCTCTGTATTTATCGGGGGAAATCGCTAAGATGGGACCGTTTGAATTGATTACCGATGGCAGCACTATTCCGGTTTTTGCTTGGAAATTAAAGGAGACAATTAGCGATCAATCTAATTATAGTTTATTCGATTTAGCTGATAAATTGCGCGAGCGGGGTTGGTTAGTTCCTGCCTATACAATGCCCAAAAATCGCCAAGATTTAACCGTGCAGCGCGTGGTGATCAAGGAGGGATTTAGTCGCGATATGGCGGCTCTGTTGTTGCGGGATATTTACTCAGCAATCGCCTTCTTTAAATCTCAGTCTAATTATCAGTCAAAATTATCTGGTTCCCATTTCCATCACTAACAGATGTTGAGGAAAAACTCGCTTAAATTCCCTAAATATTGGCAACCATTACAAAGTTCTGGTGTTGCCAATTTTTCCACTCCTGTCTCAACCTAGGCTCTCTGCACCTCATCGAGGACAGTAATGCCTGAAGCTTACCCGACTACACACAAAAAAATCTGACTTAATCCTATGCAATTTGTACCAGTTGTCGATATTAATCAAAGATATTTAATGCTAACTACACCATCTAAAGCTAGAGGATGGATGAAAAAAATTGGGCATACCTTGGTAATATTTTTTGTAGTTTTACTACTGACTCTAACCTCCCCTCTTTTGGGAATCGCTCAAAATCCGACACAACCGGAAAATAAAATTGACGGCTTTCCAGTTATGTTAGATGGAAAAACTCTCTTTTTTATCCGGCGGGGAGTTTCTTCATTTTCGGCGGAGGAGAGAGCTAACACTATTACCCGGAGAATTGAAAGAATTGCTCAAAATGATTCTATTCCTATTGAGAACCTGACAATTGAGCAGATTCCTGATGATAACTCACTTTATTTAAGTGTAGATCAAGAAGTGATTCTAACGGTGACGGAGCGAGATGCAAAAGGCGATCGTTCAACGCCGGAGGTTTTAGCTCAACAAGCTTTACAAAAAATTCAGGTCGCTATCGCTCAATATCGCCAAGATCGAAAACCAGAACAACTACTTAAGAACATCATTTATACGGTTATAGCTACCTTTTCTTTCTTGATTATTAGCTTTGCAGTTATCAAAATTTCAGGGAAGCTATTTCCCTTCATTAGACGTTTGATTGAATCCTTGACACCAGGCATTCAAATCGGGAATATTGAGATTGTATCTTCCTCTAAAATTAGCTTCTTTTGGCTGCGAGTTCTTCGGATGATTCGCTTATTTATTCTGTTTTTATTAACATTCAATTATGCTACATTTGTACTTCGTTTATTTCCCTGGACAAGAGTTTTTGGCGAGAGTATTTTAGGTTATTTTTCTCGATCATTAGAACTGGTTTTATCCTCCATTGGCAAATATCTTCCCAATGCCTTTATTATTGCCATAATCATTTTTGTAACCTACTACTTAATCCGGCTAATCAAGCCCTTTTTTACGGCAATAGAAAGAGGAAATCTGGTTATTCCTGGTTTTTATACTGATTGGGCTAAACCTACTTACAATCTCCTATTAGTCATAATTATTGCCTTAGCAGCAATAGTTGCTTTTCCCTATTTGCCCGGTTTTGATTCCCCGGCTTTCCGCGGTGTTTCTGTTTTTCTTGGTCTTCTTTTATCCCTTGGTTCTACTTCGGCGATCGCCAATGTTATTGGGGGAATTATTCTTATCTATACCCGTGCCTTTCGCATCGGAGATCACATTCAAGTAGGAGATGTAATTGGCGATCTAATTGAAAAAAACTTCCTAGTCATTCGCATTTGCACTCCCACTAATAAAATCATTACTATTCCTAACTCATCTTTATTAAGTAGTAATGTGATTAACTTTAGTATTTCCTCGCGGGAATTAAACAGAAATCTAATTATTCAGACAACGATTACCCTAGGGTACGATCTGCCTTGGCGAAAAGCCCACAAAACCTTAATTGAAGCTGCTCTAGAAACTGACCATATTCTCAAAGAACCCGCACCTTTTGTCCTGCAAACTAGCCTAGATAATTTTTACATCAGTTATCAATTAAACGCTTACACTAACCAACCCAATTTGATGGTAATAATTTATTCAGAACTCCATCAAAATATTCAAGACAAGTGTAATGAAGCTGGGATTGAGATTCTCTCTCCCAGTTACACCTCCCTACGAGATGGAAATACAACAACCATTCCCGAAAATTATTTACCTTCCGATTATGCTGCGCCTCCCTTTCGCGTTCAATCTTCAGATAATCAGGAAAACAACACATTTTGACACCAAATCCGTTTTTAAGCACTCACTGTTGGCGGATTATTAATATAATGTTAATTGAGCTTAGAAGGAGATAAATCGATGACGGCATCCTATGAGCAAGACTTTGGACTTTAGTCCGAACAAATGGCCGATTTATTAGCCTCCGGTCGGTTTTCCGAGTTAGATATTGAGAATTTGGTCGAAGAGGTACGGGATTTGTCGAAACGGGAGCGCGAGCGCATGATCTTTTAGGGTGCGTGTTTACGGCGATAATCTCTGATAAAAAAACCAAATCAACAATCCGCACGCCACGCACTAACTTTATCATTAAATTGGTGCGCTTTGATTATAATAAAATGCCTCTTAGCTTAACTAGGGTCTGCTGAATAAATCTAAAAACCTTGTTGGGTAAGACTTTTAGACTTTTTGTCAATCAAAAAGTACCGGACGGGGAGTGATCAGGGGGAAAATTCAGGTACTTTTTCCCTGAAAATTAGGTAATTGACCCCCTGAAAATGGGTAAAACCCCACACCCCACACCCCACACCCCACACCCCACACCCTACCCCCAAGAAAAACTTTTTCAGCAGACCCTAACTACTATAAGAATTCATCTTTCTATCGTATTGAGGACGACAGGGACTGCCCCAAGCGACCTTTTGAGCGGGAATATCGGCAAATACGCTACTTCTTGCCCCAATAACAACATTAGAGCCAATTTTTACCCCCGGAGCCAGGAAACAATCGGCCGCGATCCATGTACCATTACCAATGAGGATGGGAGTGGTTTTTAAGCTGAAAGAGCGATCGCAGGGAGCGTGACTGCCAGTGCAAAGATAGCATTTTTGAGAAATCACACAATGACTGCCGATGGTAACGTTATCTAAACTATAAATCACCACATCATCGCCAATCCAAGTATAATCGCCGATCGCAACTTTCCAAGGATAAGTAACCCTTGCCGTCGGGCGAATTTTCACCCCAAGGCCGATTTTAGCCCCGAATAGTCGCAAAATAGCGCAGCGAAAGCTATCCATTTGGTGCAAACTGAGGGGAAAAAGAATTCCCTGTACTAACCACCAAAGTAGGATAATCGGATTAGAACGACCGCGATCAAACCAAGATTGATCGTAGGTACGCAGATCTAGCCACGCTTCCTCATCGGTGCGGATTTCTGGGGACATAGGACTTATTTAATCATTTTCGCGGGTTGAGGTTCCGAGGGTTTAACCGGGGGATTAGCATGGGCATTAACGTTTAATTTACCGCCAAATTGCCGTAATTCGTACAATTTAACCCCTATTTGGTATTCGTACTGACTCAAAAGACGACCGTAGATATAACCAGCTTTGCCATCCAAGAAACCGAGACGGATAAAATAAAAGAGAATAAAGCGCAGCAGCGGTTTAAAGGGCAATTTTACCCAAATTTTCTTTAAAAAACGTTTTCTCTGCACCGCATCACCGAACAGGTTCGCTCCGATCGTGCCGCTTTCGTCATTACCCGTGAGAATATTGTAATAAACTCGCGCCTCCCAGTTGGAATAACGATTATGTCTTTCTAACCAATGATAGATATCGCGGAAATCGATGTGCAGCATATCATTTTTCAGATATCCCACCTTGCCATCGAGGATAACGTGTTCGTGAACCTCGTTATCTCCCGTGTTGGGGATATCTTCCGTGTTTAAATTCTCGTATCTGCCCGAATTATGTTTAAATAAGCGCAGATTCCAGTCGGGATACTTGCCACCATAACGAATCCATTGTCCGAGGAAGAAGACGCGACGATTGAGATAATAACCGTTATAGTTGGGATCTTGGATCACGGTGGCGATTTCGTCCCATAGTTCGGGGGTGATTCTCTCATCACAATCGACGATTAATACCCATTCATTGCGAAAAGGCAGATTATCGAGGGACCAGTTTTTCTTTTTCGGCCAACGACCATTAAAATAAAATTGGACTACATTAGCCCCATAGTTTGTAGATATTTCGATCGAGCGATCGCTACTTTGGGAATCGACGACAAACACTTCATCAGCCCTAGCAACACTCTCTAAACAGGCGGGAAGGTTAGATTCCTCGTTTTTGGCGGGAATCAACACCGAAACGGGAATTTTTTCTGATTGACTAAACATTGGTACACTGTGGCTAGGTAGAGTGTTCGCATCTTTCCTTAAAACCCTTAGTCACTCAGAAAGCGAGAACTAGGACTTAAGATTTTTTTTAATCTTACTATACCTTATTCGGTTTTTTACGCTATCCCTAGGCTTGAACCTAAGAGAGACTCCTAGAGACTTGGATATTCTCCCAGAAAATAGCGAAAAATTCGATAGGCAATACATCTGTTCTAGTGCCTAAATTTCTAACTGCGAAATAGACGACTATACTGGGTTTCGTGGTTCATACTGGCAAAACTTAGTCCCCAACTCCAACTGCTCAGGTTTTCATCGGCTAAACTGATAATATCTGCTGTTGCTGTTAATAAACTGGGCTGTAAACCGATCAGAAGGGATTGTCCTAGGGTTTGCCCAAGGGGAATTAAACGCAATCCCGCATTGATTAAATTACTTGCCCAACTGTGTAAATAGCCTAAAACCGCTAATTCTTCGCCAATTTGCCAATGACTTGCCCCGATCGCAAAAGCGGTGGCATAATTAGCCTGTTCTGGTAGATTATCTCTGGCCGGCGCTAACTCCCGCAATAAGTTTAACAGCGATCGCCCCATTTGCCAGCTTTGTTGTCTTAATTCGGCCGTCTCCCGCGTGGCCGATAACCAATTATCCCAATAATTAAGTTTTGTAAAATCTTCTTGACAAAAACAACGATATACCCTTAGCAAAACAGCCGTTTCTAAGCGAATCGAGCCTTGACAAAGCGACCGCTCTAACCAATCATTTAAGCTGGCACTATTGGAGATAATCCCCTTTTCGACGAGGGTTTCTAGCCCTTCGGAATAACTATAGGCCCCGACGGGTAGAATGGGACTAGCCAATTGTAATAAACACAAAAGTTCTTTTTGATCGAGCATAGAAAACCGAGAAAATTGTCCTTAACACATTTAGGGAAATGCTTGGCACTTCGGTATGTAGATCGAGCCTGTAGAAAGCGGCACTCTGTGAATTATACCGTGGTTAATAGCCACAATTATAAACTACTATACTTATGTCCTCACGAGAACAGCATTTTCTGAAAATAAATCTTGTCGTTCTCCTCTTGATTTTAGCTTTGATTGCTGGGGTTGATCGGGAAAAATTACACTCTAGTCTTTTATTTTATCCTCCCGCTACTCCCCCAACTCCGCTCGCTGGTTTATTAACCCATTCTTTTCAATTGCTTTGTTGTCTGCCCCCGATTGTTTGCCTTTTTAGTTATACTTTGTTGTCCCGCAAGACAAGTTTCAATAATTCTGACAATTTTTTACTTTTTTCTGGTATAATAACGGGACTTTTTGCCATCAATGAAATCTTCAGAATTCATATCATTCTCCTCTATTTTAATATTCCCAAATTCTTGACTATCTCTGTTTATGCCCTCGCAATTCTGATTTATGGTTTAGCATTTTGGCGGCGAATAAGACAAACTTATTACCAAATTTTAATCATCGCTTTAGCACTTTTAACTTTTGCGATCGCTATCGATTTTCTCCAGATTAAAAATCAAGGTTTTGCTAGTCTAAGTGAAGGAATTCCTAAACTGTTAAGTGCTGTGAATCTAGCTGGCTATTTTTGGGATGTATGTTTTCAAGAAATTTCAGCCCAGATCAAATCCCAATAAATTATCCATTTATCTGTTTAACCAGATGTAAAATTTCAGGAAGAATCAGTTTTTCTAGGGCTAATTTAACGGCATTAGTGGAACCGGGGAGAGAAAAGACTAATAAGTTTTGATAAACCCCAGCTATTGCCCTTGATGCCATGGCACGGGAGCCAACTTCCTGATAGCTGAGATAACGAAATAATTCGCCAAAACCGGGCAAAGTAATCCTTAATAAAGGTACTAAAGCATCATAGGTATTGTCTCTGGGAGCAATACCCGTACCCCCATTGAGAATTAAGACTTTTATCTGATTTTGATTGCTAATCTCTGGTAAGATTGCTTGAATTTGTAAGGGTTCATCAGGGATAATTAAGTATAGACCGATATCATGACCAGATCGAGTTAGTAACTCTTGAATTATTTGGCCGCTACTATCCGTCTCTGGGGTACGAGTATCGCTCACCGTGACTACGGCACAGGTAAGGTTAAGGGGGGTGGTGTCGGGATGGGGAATAAAGGTCATAATTAGGGTCTGCTGAAAAAGTTTTTCGGTGGGGGTTGGGGGTTGGGGGTTGG
>VYKN01000155.1_pt1 | contig 14032 bp, 15 predicted proteins | sample 5114581 | NCBI WGS metagenome assembly VYKN01 (sample SAMN12291810, study PRJNA351875) | freshwater metagenome | isolation source: freshwater lake | place: USA: Michigan, Baker Lake | collected 2011-08-08
GCTCAGCGCCGAGCACGACCAGCACGCCGCCGGCGACGCGCTCGACCACCCCGGCGCTGCGACGTAGCGAGCCCGCCGCCAGCGTTCCGGCAAGGTCCACGCCCCCATCCAGCCGTTCATCGTCCACATGTCCTGGCAGCCGGATGAAGGGCGCGCCCGGGCCCTTGAGCATCTCGATGCCGCCGAGCCAGACGTCTCGCGCCGGGTCCGGCCCTGCGCGCAGCAGTGCGCCGCCAAGGCCTGCCGGATCGACGGAAAGAAGCTGCGCGGCCAGGGCCGCATCGGACCAGCGCGGGTCCGGCGCGCTCACCCGCCCAGCACCTCGGCGAGCGCGCGGTCGATCCGGGCGCCGGAGCCCACCTCATCCAGAGGATTGCGCCGGAGCCTGTGACGCAGCGCCATGGGGGCCACCCGGCGGATCTCGTCGGGCCCCACGGTTTCCACGCCCGCATAGGCCGCTGCGGCCCGCGCAGCCCGCAGGAGGGTCAGTTCCCCGCGCAGACCGTCCGCGCCGATGGCGATGGAGAGCTTCGACAGGGTCTCCAGCGTCTCGGCCGAAGCGCTGACCGCATCGATGCGGCTGCGGGCGGCGAGGATCGCGTCGCGGATTTCGGCATCGGCGTCCGCCCAGGCGGCGCGAAAACCCTCGGGGTCGCGGTCGAAAGCGTCGACGCGGCGGACGACCTCGATCCTCTGGGAGAGATCGACGGGCGTCGTCACGTCCACGCACAGACCGAAGCGGTCGAGCAGCTGCGGCCGAAGCTCGCCCTCTTCCGGATTGCCCGATCCGATCAGAATGAAGCGCGCCGGATGGGTGACGCTCAGGCCCTCGCGCTCGACCACGTTCACGCCGGACGCGGCGACGTCCAGCAACAGGTCCACAAGGTGATCCTCCAAGAGGTTCACCTCGTCGATATAGAGAAAACCGCGGTGCGCGCGGGCCAGGAGGCCGGGTTCGAACGCCTTTTCGCCCTTTGTCAGCGCCCGCTCGATGTCGAGCGCGCCCAGCACCCGGTCCTCGGTCGCCCCGAGCGGCAGATCGACCACCGGCGTGCGCACGGTGGAGGCCCCCGGATCGCTCGCCCGCACGGCGCAGACCGATGCGCAGCTCGCCGCCGGCGCGGTCGGATCGCAGTGAAACCGGCAACCGGCCACCACGGTCATGTCCGGCAGCAGTTGCGCCAATGCGCGCACCGCCGTGGATTTGCCCGCGCCGCGGTCTCCAAACGCCAGCACGCCGCCGATGCGCGAATCGATCGCGGCAAGGACCAGCGCCAGCTTCATGTCGTCCTGGCCGACAATGGCCGAGAAGGGAAATACGCTCCGCATCGCCCGATCATTGGCGCATGCGCGACCTGCCGCGCAAGGGTCCCGCTGTTCCTGCGCCGACTTGACGCCCCCGTCACCGAACCGGCAGATGCGCCCCGCAACGCAAAAGACAACTCCGGGAGCTATCGCCATGTCCGAGATCCGCTTCGACGGCCAGGTCGTCATCGTCACCGGCGCCGGCGGCGGCCTCGGGCGCAGCCATGCGCTCGAGTTCGCCCGGCGCGGCGCCAAGGTCGTCGTCAATGATCTGGGCGGGTCCGTGGACGGGTCGGGCGGTTCGTCCGCAGCCGCCGAGGCGGTCGTGGCCGAGATCAAGGCGGCGGGCGGCGAGGCCATGGCCGACGGCGCGTCAGTCACAGACGACGCCGGCGTCGCCAATCTCGTCCAGCGCACGATGGACGCCTGGGGCCGCATCGACGTGCTGATCGCCAATGCCGGCATCCTGCGCGACAAGAGCTTCTCCAAGATGGAGATCGCCGACTTCGACGCGGTGATGAACGTGCACCTCATGGGTACGGTGAAGCCGGTCAAGGCGATCTGGGAGATCATGAAGACCCAGAACTACGGGCGGATCGTGGTGACGACGTCGTCCACCGGGCTCTACGGCAACTTCGGCCAGACCAACTACGGCGCGGCGAAGCTGTCGCTGGTCGGCTTCATGAACACCCTCAAGCTCGAGGGCCAGAAGAACAACATCCACGTCAACGCCATCTCACCGGTCGCGGCCACCCGCATGACCGAGAACCTGATGCCGCCGCAGATGCTGGAGATGCTGAAGCCGGAATATGTGACGCCGGGCGTGGTCTATCTCGCCTGCACCGATGCGCCGACCGGCGCGGTCCTCACCGCCGGCGCCGGCGTCTATGCGCTCGCCAAGCTCTATGAGACCGAGGGCGTCTATCTGGGTCGCGACGGCGTCTCGGCCGAGGAAGTCGCGGGCGCCTGGGACCGGATCACCGATCCGGCCGGTCATGCGGCCTATTTCGCCGGCGGCGAGCAGACCCAGAAGTTCATGCGCCTGGCCATGGGAGGCTGATTCGCCGCGCATCTCCGGGGCCGGGCTTACCCGTCGAAGTCCAGCCCCAGGGCGTTGTAGCGCGCGCGGTCGTCGGCCCAGTTCTCCCGCACCTTGACGAACAGGAACAGGTGCACCGGGCGCTCCAGCATCTCGATCAAGTCCTTGCGGGCGGCCTGGCCGATGGCCTTCAGGGTCGCGCCCTTTTCGCCGATGGCGATCTTCTTGTGGCCGTCGCGGGCGACATAGATCGTCTGCTCGATCCGCACCGAACCGTCCGGGCGCTCCTGCCAGGCTTCGGTCTCGACGGTGCTCTCGTAGGGCAGCTCGTCGTGCAGGCGCAGAAACAGCTTCTCGCGGGTGACTTCGGCCGCCAGCAGCCGCTGCGGCAGGTCCGCCACCTGGTCTTCGGGATAGAGCCATGGGCCGGATGGGACAGCCGCGGCCAGCACCCCGCGCAGCCGGCCAAGGCCCGAACCCGTCTTCGCCGAGATCATCAGGACCTCGCGATAGACCCCTGTGTCGAATAGCTCTTTCGACAGATCCAGCAGCGCCTCGCGCGGCATCTCGTCGATCTTGTTGAGCGCGAGGATCGCGCCGCCGCCACGGCCCCTTAGACCCTTGATGACGCGGCGGGCATCGTCGGCGCCCTTGGCGTCGGCGGGGCTCGCCTTGCCGGCAGCAGCCGCACGCCAGCCCGGCGCGTCCACCACATGAACCAGCACGTCCGCGTCCTCGGCCCCGCCCCAGGCGGCCTTCACCATCGCCCGGTCAAGCCGGCGCTTCGGGGCGAACACGCCGGGCGTGTCCACCAGCACGACCTGCGCCGCCCCCTCGATCATCACGCCGCGCACGGCGAAGCGGGTGGTCTGCACCTTGTGGGTGACGATGGAGACCTTCTGGCCGACAAGGGCGTTGACCAGCGTCGACTTGCCGGCGTTCGGCGCGCCAAGAATGGCCGCGAACCCGGCCCGGGTTTCAGGCGCGCTCATGGATCGTCTCCAGCAACCGCGCGGCGGCGGCGCGTTCGGCCTCCTGCTTGGACCCGCCCTGCCCTTCGGCGGCGCGGCCGGCCACCTCTGCGCGGGCCACAAAGCGCGGGGCATGGTCCGGCCCGTCGCGGGCGACGAGCGCGTAGACGGGCTGGACCTTCAGCGCGGCGAGCGCCCACTCCTGCAGCGCGGTCTTGGGATCGACCCCGGCGGCATGGACCGCATCCAGTTCCTCAGCCCAGTGGCGTTCGAAAAAGGCCCTCGCCGCGGGAAGGCCGCCGTCAAGATAGAGCGCCGCCATCACCGCCTCGCAGGCGTCGGCGAGGATGGCGTCCTTGTCGCGTCCGCCGGCGTTTTCCTCGCCCTTGGACAGGATCAGGGCGGGTCCCAACCCGGCCCGGCGCGCTGCGCGGGCGCAGGCCGCCTTGTTGACCAGCGCGTTCAGGCGCTTAGCGAGCGCGCCTTCGCGGGCGTCAACGAAGCGGGCGTAGAGCGCCTCGGCCGCCAGCAGGCCCAGCACCCGGTCGCCGAGAAACTCCAGCCGCTCGTTGTCCGCGCGCCGCTTGCCGCCGTCGCCGGCACTGGCGTGCGTCAGGGCGCGCGTCAGCAACCGCGGATCGGTGAAGAGGTGATCGATGGCCGGTCCGGGCCCGCTCATTCGATCGGCTGGGCCATGCGGTCGAGCCGCAGGCCGGTGAACCAGGTCCAGGGCAGGAACAGGCTGGTGGTCTCGTCGAAGGACAGGAACACAAGCCGCGCGCGGCCAACGAGATTCTGGGCCGGCACATAGCCGACGCCGGACGCTTCCGGCGGCACGCGGCTGTCGATCGAATTGTCGCGGTTGTCGCCCATCATGAAATAGTGACCGAGCGGCACGACATACTCGCCGGTGTCGTCGAGCCGGGCATTGCCTTCAAGGTCATAGGTCACGAAGCTCTTGCCGCCCGGCAAGGTCTCGCGCCAGCGGGTGACGCGGGTGACGTTGCCCCAACGGTCGCGCAGGACCTCGTCTTCCAGCTGCTCGCGCTCCACCGCCTGGCCGTTGATGTAGAGCGCGCCGCCGGTCATCTGGATGCGGTCGCCCGGCAAGCCGATCACCCGCTTGATGTAGTCAGTGCGCCCGTCGCTCGGCAGCTTGAACACGACGACGTCGCCGCGGCCCGGCTCCAGACCGCCCGGAACTCGGCCGGAAAACAGCGGCGGCTCGAACGGGATCGAAGCGCGCGAATAGCCGTAGTCCCACTTGGAGACGAAGATGTAGTCGCCGACCAGCAGCTTCGGCCGCATGGACTCTGACGGGATCGTGTAGGGCTGGAACAGGAAAATCCGCAGGATCAGCGCGAGTCCCAGCGCATAGACGACCGTCTTCACGCTCTCCCACAGGCCGCCCTCGTCCCGCTTCTTGGCCTTTGCCGCCTTCGGATCGGTCTGCGGCGGCGTCGTGCTTTCGGTCGTCATGCGGGGTTTCCGTCCACAAGCGGCATTGGAACCGCCTCGATCACCACGAAGGCCTGTGCGTAGGGCGGCTCATCGGTGAGGCTCAGATGTATGCGTGCTTCATGCCCGTCAGGGATGATTGCGGCAAGCCGCTTCGCTGCGCCCCCGGTCAGCGCCATGGTGGGCTGGCCGGAGGGCGCGTTGATCACGCCCATGTCGCGCCAGAACACGCCGCGCCGGATGCCGGTGCCCAGCGCCTTGGCGCAGGCCTCCTTGGCGGCGAATCGCTTGGCGTAGCTGTTGGCGGTCTCGTGCGGCCGGCGCCGGGCGCGCGCCTGCTCGACCGGCGTGAAGCAGCGCTGCTCGAACCGGGCGCCATGGCGCGCGAGCGCCGCCTCGATCCGCCGGATGTCCGACAGGTCCGAACCGATCCCGACGATCACGCGCGCGCCTCGTCCATGCGCCGGCGCATCTCCGAGATGGCGGGGCCAAGGCCGATGAAGATCGCCTCCCCGATCAGGAAGTGGCCGATGTTGAGTTCGGCGAGCCCGGGGATCGCGGCCACGGGCGCGACGGTGTCGAAGGTCAGGCCATGGCCGGCGTGGATTTCCAGGCCGCGCTTTGCGCCCGCCGCGGCGGCGGTGCGCAGGCGGTCCAGATGATGGGCGGCGAGATCCGCATCACCCGACAGCGCGGCTTCGCAATAGGCGCCGGTGTGCAGTTCGACAACGGGCGCGCCCAGCGCCTCGGCGACCGCGATCTGCACCACGTCCGGCTCGATGAAAAGCGAGACCCGGGAGCCGGCGTCCCGAAGGGCCCGGATGATCGGGGCCACCACATTGTGCTGGCGCGCAACGTCGAGGCCGCCTTCGGTCGTGCGCTCCTCGCGCCGCTCCGGCACCAGGCACACCGCATGCGGGCGATAGCGCAAGGCGATGGCGAGCATCTCGTCGGTCGCCGCCATCTCCAGATTGATGGGCAGGGCGATGTCGCGGGCGAGCGCGTCGAGATCGGCGTCGCGGATGTGGCGCCGGTCTTCGCGCAGATGGACCGTGATGCCGTCCGCGCCCGCTTCGGCCGCCGCAACGGCCGCCCGCACCGGATCGGGATGGGCGCCGCCGCGGGCGTTCCGGATCGTGGCGACGTGATCGATGTTCACGCCGAGGCGCAGGCGTTGCGTCATGAAAGCCCCCGGCTGCCGGGCTTCACCGCCGGCAAAGCGGCGAGCTCCGGCGGCAGCTCGTCCGGCGCATAGGACGGGAAATCCACCTCCGCCAACGCCACCAGCGGCACGCCCACATCGGCTTTGCCGCCCGACCGATTGATCAGCACGGCCGCGCCGACGATCTCGCCGGGCTCGCCCCGGATAGCGTCCAGCGTCTCGCGCACCGAAACGCCGGTCGTGATGATGTCTTCCACCACCACGACCCGTTCGCCGGGCCGGATCGCAAAGCCGCGCCGCAGCTGGAAGGCGCCGTCCACCCGCTCGACATAGATCGACCGGCAGCCCAGCGCCCGCGCCGTCTCGTAGCCCGGCACGATGGCGCCGACGGCCGGGGCGACCACGAGATCGACCGGGCCGAAGGTGGCCGTGATCCTCTGCGCCAGCGCCTTGCACAACGTCTCGGTCGCCTTCGGGTCGGCGAACACGAAGGCCTTTTGCAGGAACACCGGACTGCGGCGTCCGGAGGTGAGGATGAAGTGGCCTTCCAGCAGGGCCCCTGCGGCCTTGAAGGTCGCCAGAACGTCGTCAGTGGTCATGGCGACGCGCTTAGCCTCTTGCGCGCTGGACCGCCACCACCAGCGGGTTGGCGCGCAGCGTGGCCGTGATCCGGGTGAGGTGCTTGGCGTCTGCGACAGCGACGTCGATGAGGATGTCCACGAAGTCCTGCCCGCGCCGGTCGAGCTTCACATTGGCGATGTCGCCTTCGCAGTCCGAGATCATCTGGGCGATCGCCGCCAACGCCCCGCGGACGTTTTCCACCGTCATGGTGAGGCGGGCGACGCCCACGCTCTGGTCGCGGGCTTCCGGCGTCCAGGCCAGATCGATCCAGCGGCTCTCGTCGGTTTCGTGGCTGGCGAGCTGTTCACAGTCGATGGTGTGGACCTCGACGCCCCGGTCCTGCGCCAGGACGCCGACGATGCGGTCGCCAGGCACCGGCGTGCAGCAGGGCATGAAGTGCAGCGACACGCCGGGCGTCAGCCCTGCGCCCTTCACATAGGTCTTGGCGGTGTCGTCGCTGATCCGCTCCCGGCTGGCGCTGAGATCGGGCGGGGCGACGAAGCCCGGGAAGGCGGCGCCGGCGATGTCGGCGCCCATCAGCCGGCCGCGGCCAACCGCTTCATACATGTCGTCGAGCGTCGCGTAGCCCAGCCGCTCTGCGGCCGGGGCGAGGCTGACGTCGCTCATCTCCTTGCCCAGCCGGTGCAGCGCATGGCCCGCCAGGTGCTTGCCCAGCTTCACGAACTCGCTGCGCTCGGACCGGCGGATCAGCCGGCGGATGGCCGAGCGCGCCCGGCCGGTGATGGCGACAGACTCCCAGTCCGGCGGCGGCGCGGCGATGTTGGAGCGGATGATCTCCACCACGTCGCCGTTGCGCAGGACCGAGCGCAAGGGCCGCTCCTCGCCGTTCACCCGGGCGCCGATGCAGGTCTCCCCGATCGTGGTGTGCACCGCATAGGCGAAGTCCACCGGGGTTGCTCCATGCGGCAGGGCGATGACCGCCCCGCGCGGGGTGAAGCAGAACACCTGGTCCTCGAACATCTCGAGCTTGGCGTGTTCCAGGAACTCGTCCGGGTCGCCGCCATGGGCCTGGATCTCGAGCAGGCTGCGCAGACCCGCCATGGGATCGGCGCCGGGCTCGTCATCGTCCGGATGGTAGCCGTAGGACACGTCCTTGTAACGCCAATGCGCTGCGACGCCGAGTTCGGCGACCCGGTTCATCTCGCGGGTCCGGATCTGGAGTTCGACCCGCGCGCCGGCCGGACCCATCACCGTGGTGTGGAGCGAGCGGTAGCCGTTGGGCTTGGGCGTCGAGATGTAGTCCTTGATCCGGCCGGGCACGCAGCGCCACGCCTGGTGGGCCGCACCCAGGGCGCGGTAGCAGTCGTCCACCGTCTCCACCATGATCCGGAAGCCATAGACGTCAGAGACTTCCGCAAAACTGATGCTGGCGCGTTCGAGCTTGCGCCAGATCGAATAGGCCCGCTTCTCCCGCCCGAACACCTCCGCCTGGATGCCTTCGGCATCCAACGCCCGGGCGATGACTTCGGTCACCTGCGCGACCGCTGCGCCCTTCTCGGCCCGCAGGGCCGCGACCCGCTGCTTGAGGGCGGCTGCCGCCTGGGGGTTGATCTGCTCGAAGGACAGGTCCTCAAGCTCGGCGCAGATGCGCTGCATGCCGATGCGGCGGGCGAGCGGCGCGTAGATGTCCAGCGTCTCGCGGGCGATGCGCTGGCGCTTTTCCGGCTTGGTGAGGAACCGGATGGTGCGCATGTTGTGCAGCCGGTCGGCGAGCTTCACCAGCAGCACCCGCACGTCCTTGGCCAGCGCCAGGACGAATTTCTGCAGGTTCTCGGCCTGCTTGGTGGCTTCGGAGTTCAGCTCGAGCCGGGAGAGCTTGGTGACGCCGTCGACGATGTCGCGCACGTCCGGACCGAACAGGTTCTCGATTTCATCAAGGCTGGTGTCGGTGTCTTCCACCGTGTCGTGGAGCAGGCCGGCGATGATGGTGGACTGGTCGAGTTTCAGCTCTGTCAGAAGGCCGGCGACTTCGATCGGGTGCGCGAAATAGGGATCGCCGGACGCCCGCTCCTGGCTGCCGTGACGCTGGACGGCGAACACATAGGCCCGGTTGATCGCATCCTCGTCGACGCCCGGGTCATAGGCGCGGATCCGCTCGACAAGCTGGTACTGGCGCAGGATGCGTCCGCGCGTCGGCGCCTTGGTGGGCGACTGCGGCAAGGGAAGCTCCGGCTCTGCGGCCGGAGCGGTGGAGATGGCTGCGGTTGCGTCGCCGGCCACCCCCGCCGGCCTTTAGTAGTTCTCGTCCCGGACGGCTTCCTGCTCCTGTTGCAGGGCGCGCAGGACGTCTTCTTCCGACACCACAACCGGGGCTTCCAGCGCCAGCTGGTCGGTCTCTTCTTCGATCGCGGCCTGGGGCTGGATTTCCTGCAGGGCGGCGATCAGGCCGTCGCGCAGGTCTTCCACTTCCACGGCGTCCTCGGCGATCTCGCGCAGGGCGACGACCGGGTCCTTGTCGTTGTCGCGATCGATCATCAGGGCGCCGCCGGCGCCGATCTGCCGGGCGCGGTGCGCCGCCAGCAGAACGAGAGAGAAGCGGTTCGGGACGCGCTCGATGCAGTCTTCGACCGTGACGCGGGCCATGGAATGTCCTTTTTGGGGAGGTTGAGCCGTTGGAGATAGACCGGCGCGCGCCGGTTTTCAATCGCTGGGCGCCGCAAGCGGACGCATGCCTGTCCTGTCGGCCCGCCGCAGCAGCCGATCGATGCGCATCCCCGTCACCGGATGGCGCCAGCGCGGCGCAATCTCGGCGAGCGGAACCAGCACGAAAGCGCGCCCGGCGAGCCGGGGATGCGGCAGCATCGGATACGACGATAGTCGGGCCTGATAGTCGATCAGGTCGAGGTCCAGCGTGCGCGGCGCGTTGCGTTCGCTCCGGACGCGGCCGTATCGCGCCTCGAGCACATGCAGCCCCTCCAGTACCTGCGACGGACCCAATGCGGTATCCACATGCGCAACTGCATTGGCGTAGGCCGGCGCCCGGGAACCCTCCGGCCAGGCCGGGCTTTCCCAGATCCTCGAAGCCGCGAGCACTTGCAGGCCGATGTCCGGGAAGCTACCGAGCGCAAGCCTGAGCACGTCGGCGCTGATCCGCCCCTGCCACGGCACGTTGCCGCCCAGCGCCACATAGATGCCCCGGCGGACTGCGGCGACGTTTCCGACCCTATTGACCAAGAGGCCATACTCCCATGACTTTCAAGCTCGACGACGTTCTGGACCCGGACGACAAGACGGCGGTCTTCATCGACGGCGCCAATTTCTACTCCAGCGCCCGCGCGCTCGGCGTGGACATCGACTACCGCAAGCTGCTGGCCGAACTGCGCGCCCGCACCCGGCTCGTGCGCATCAGCTACTACACCGCCCTGGTCGAGGATCAGGATTACTCTCCGATCCGCCCGCTGGTCGATTGGCTGGACTACAACGGCTACACCGTCGTCACCAAGGCGGCGCGCGAGTTCACCGACGCGGCCGGCCGGCGCCGGGTGCGCGGCGACATGGACGTCGACATCGCGGTCGACATGTTGGAACTCGCTCCGAACATCGAACACATCCTGCTGTTCTCCGGCGACGGCGACTTCCGCAAGCTGATCGAGGCGGTTCAACGCCGGGGCGTGCGCACCACCGTGGTCTCCACGCTGAAGACCCAGCCGCCGATGATCTCCGACGACCTGCGCCGTCAGGCCGACACGTTCGTGGATCTGGCCGATCTTGCGACGCTGATCGGTCGCCCGCCGCGCCCCGATGCGCCGCCGCGCTACAGCCGCGAGGACCGCGAGGAGCGTGAGGACGACGGCGCGTGAACCTGGCCGAGGCCCCGCGCGACTGCCCGGTCTGTCCGCGTCTCGTCGCCTATCGCGCGGCGAACGCGACGGCCGAGCCGAGCTGGTTCAACGGCCCGGCGCCTTCCTTTGGCGACGCGGATGCGCGTCTGCTGATCGTCGGACTCGCGCCCGGTCGCACCGGTGCAAACCGGACCGGGCGGCCGTTCACCGGCGACTACGCGGGCGACCTGCTCTACGGGACGCTGACTGATCTCGGGCTCGCGCGCGGAACCTACGCCGCCTCCCCCGATGACGGCCTGACCCTGCACGGCGTCATGATCACCAATGCGGTGCGTTGCGCCCCGCCCCAGAACAAGCCGACGCCGCAGGAGATAGCTGCCTGCAACGGCTTTCTCGCCGCCCGGGTCGCCGCCCTGCCATCCCTGAAGGTCATGGTGGCGCTGGGGCGCATCGCCCATGACGCCGCCTTGAAGGCCCTCGGACGCAAGGCCTCAGCCGCCGCATTCGGCCATGGCGCGCGCCACACGCTTGGCGGCCTGACGCTTTTCGACAGCTACCATTGCTCGCGGTACAACACCCAGACCAGGCGGCTGACGGCGCAGATGTTTGCGGACGTGCTCCGCACAGCCCGGGACGCGGCGGGGATCGCGCCATGAACGTGCATGTGCTCGGCATCGCGGGCGCTGGCGTTTCGGCGCTGGCGTCCATCCTCGTCAGCCAGGGAGCGCGCGTGACCGGCTCGGACGAGGGCGTGTTCCCGCCGGTCTCCACCTATCTGCAACGGCTGGGCGTGCCGTTTCACACCCATTTCGCCGCCGACAACGTGCCGGACGACCTTGATCTCGCCATCGTCGGCACCACGGCCAAGCTCGGCGCGGAGAACCCGGAGCTCGCCGAACTGACCCGCCAGGGCGTGCCGATGCGGACCTTCGCCGCCCAGCTCGGCGAGATGACCGCAGGCCGCGAGAACCTTGTGGTGGCCGGCAGCTTCGGCAAGTCCTCGCTGACCGCCCTGCTCGCCTTTGTATGCCGAAACGCCGGCCTTGATCCCGGGCACTTCATCGGCGCGGTGCCGCTGGACCTGCCCGTGACCGGCCATTGGGGCGCTCATCCGCTCTTCCTGATGGAGGGCGATGAATATGTGGTCAGCCTGTCCGATCGACGCTCGAAGTTCGAGCTGTACCGCCCGGCGCACGCGCTGATCTCCTCGCTGGTCCATGACCATGTGAACATGTTCCCCACGTTTGAGGCCTATGCCGCGCCTTTTGCGAAACTGGTGGCGGCGGTCCCGGAAGAGGGGCTCCTGGTCTGTGCGCGCGGCCATGAGCGGCTCGCCGAGATCGTCGCCGGCAGGCGGGTCGTCTGGTACGGCGCGGACGACGGCGGCGACGGCTACCGGGCCGAAAACGTAGTGCTTGGCGAGGTCTCGCGGTTCGATCTCGTCACGCCCGCCGGCGGGCGTGCGGTCATCGAGACCCAGCTGCTCGGCATGCACAACATCGAGAATATCGTCGGCGCGGCGGCCTTCGTGCTGGAGCGCGGTCTGATGAGTCCCGGCCTGTTCGCGGACGGCGTTGCGAAATTTCGCGGCGTGGCGCGCCGTCTCGACAAGAAGACGACCGTCAGCCGTGTGCCGGCCTATGAGGGCTTCGGTTCGAGCTACGAGAAGGCCCACTCGGCGATCGAGGCCATTAGCGCCCATTTCCCCAACCGTCGCCAGATCGTGGTGTTCGAACCGCACACCTTCTCCTGGCGCAACCGCGATGCGCTCGCCTGGTACGACACGGTGTTCCGCGGGGTGGATTGCGTCTTCGTGCTGCCTCCGCCGATGCACGGCGCCGACGACCGCCAGATCGATCAGGCTGCGATCCTGCAACGGGTGGCGATGTCCGGCACGGCGGTGGTCGGCGCGCGTGATGCAGCGGACGTGCTGCAAGGCCTGTCCGCGCGCCTCATTGGGGACGAAGTCGTTCTGCTGCTCTCGTCTGGCCCACTGGAGGGGCTGGCCGTCAGCGCGCCCGCTCTCCTCGACCGGATGTTCGGCTGACGCCTGTTTGACGGCGCGGGCGCGTGGTAGATTCGGCCCATGAGCCTACAGGAACGCATCGATCGCGGCCTCGACTTCGCCGCCTTCATCGCTCGCTACGCCGAACGCGATGCGCGCTGGGAACTGCATGACGGCGAAGCCTACGCCATGGCCGGAGGCTCGCCGGAGCATGGGGCTTTGGCTTTGAATGCTGCGATCGCCTTGCGTTCGATCTTTCGCGCGAGGGGCTGCGAGGTTTTCGCTTTCGACGTCTACGTCCGCGCCGAAGGCGACGACTACAACGCCATGCTGCCGGATGTGTTCGTGCGCTTCGGGCCGCGGCCGCCGGCCAATGCGCGGTTCCTGTCTGATCCGGTCTTGATTGTGGAGGTTTTGTCGCCGTCGACCATGGACTTCGACCGCGGTGAAAAGCTCATGCGCTACAAGGCGATGGCTTCAGTGCAGCATGTCATGTTGATCTATCAGGGCGAGGCGCGCGTCGAGGTGTTCGCCCGGCCTGAGGACGAGACCGCCGCGGATCGCGACGAAGACGGCCGGGTGGTCTGGCCGGTCTCGGTTCATTCAGGCCTGGACGGCGACATAGCGCTGCCCCGTCTCGATGCCGCGCTCTCGCTGGCCGACATCTACGACGGGATAACAATCCCCGGCTGATCGGTCACGCGGTCGACAGCGCGCGGGCGAGAGCCTCGGCTACTGGCGCGCTCACCGCCCGCAGGTCGCCGCTGTTGCAGAAAGCCGCGCCAACCTTGCCGGACGCTGGATCGAACGCGGCTTCGGCGTACCACAGGGTGTTGGACCCGTTGTGCCAGCGCGTTCCGTCCGGGCGCGCCACCCAACCCAGCGCATAGTCCCCGCCGAACGGGGGCGTATGCAGTCGGTCCCAGCTTTCAGGCCGCAGCAACGGCGCGCGGTCAGCATGGGCGCGCAGGTAGCGCACCATGTCGGCCGGAGCGAGGTGCACGCGGCCCGCCGGCCCGATGGCGGGGACATTGTCGGCGAGATCGGAGCCCTTGGGCGGCATAGGCCTCAGCCCTTGACCGCGACGGATATGGCCGACGGGGTTGGCGGCGGGATCGGGCGCGCCGACGCCGGCGGTCGACATGCCGAGCGGCGCGAACAGGCGTTCGGCGATGAGCGCTTCCCAGGGCTTGCCGGAACGGGCCTCCAGCATCGCAGCGGCGACCACATAGCCCGCGTTGGAGTAGGTTTCGGACGCGCCGGGGGGCGCCAGCTGCGCCTTGGCAAGGATGATGCGGGCATAGGCCAGCCGATCCGCGATCGGATCAGCCGGAACCCTGTCGAACGCCGCCGACTGCAGCAGACCGATGTTGGCGGGAAGGCCCGCGCGGTGGCTCAACAGATGCCGCAGCGTCACGGGCGCATAGGCAGCCTTCATGCCCGGGACAGTCGCCCCCAGCACATCGCCCAAGGGCGTGTCCCAGCCGATCTCGCCGGCCTCGACGCACAGGGCCGCAAGGGTGGCCGTCATGGACTTGGAGATCGAGCCGATATGCCAGCGGTCTTCGGGCGTGACAGACGCCCCGCCGTCCGACGACCGCCGCCCGTCGACCAGCACGCCAGGCGCGCCGCTGCGCCCGCTCCACGTCGCAGCCATGGCCGGGGCGG
>VYKN01000156.1_pt1 | contig 13992 bp, 14 predicted proteins | sample 5114581 | NCBI WGS metagenome assembly VYKN01 (sample SAMN12291810, study PRJNA351875) | freshwater metagenome | isolation source: freshwater lake | place: USA: Michigan, Baker Lake | collected 2011-08-08
CGCGGGCGTTCTTGGACTTCACCCCGACGAAGGCGGCGAACGGGTCCGGCGCGTCGCGTTCGGAGAACCCCAGCGCCTCGAAGGTGGCCTGCATGTGCTCGGGCAAAGGCGCGACGACCTTCAGGATCTTGCCGGACGGATGCGGGATCGCAAGCGCGCGGGCGTGCAGGTGCAGGCCCTCGGCCAGTTCGGTCGGCGTCTCGCGGTCGCAGACATATTTGCGGTCGCCGAGGATCGAATGGCCCATCTGCGACATGTGGAAGCGCAGCTGGTGCGTACGGCCTGTCTCCGGCTTCAGGCCCACGAAGGCGGCGCGCTGGGCGGCGTTGGCGAGCACGGCGTAGTGGGTGATCGCGAAGACCGCGCCTTCGTCGTTCTGTTTGGCGAGCCGCATGATCTCGCGGTCCGGATCGCGCGCCGAGCCGCCCTTGGCCATCCAGCTGCGCACCTCGCCAGCGCGCGGCGACGGCACGCCCAGCACCACGGCCCAGTAGATCTTCTCGGTCTGGCGGCTCTGGAAGGCGCGCGCCAGGAACGCCGCCGCCGCCGGCGTGCGCCCGAACACCAGAACGCCGGACGTGTCGCGGTCGAGCCGGTGGGCGAGCTTGGGCACGTCACCGCCGTCGGCGAGCGCCGCCACCATGGCGTCGAGGTGGCGGGTGGTGCGGGTGCCGCCCTGCACGGCGATGCCGGGCGGCTTGTTCAGCACCAAAACCTCGCCGTCATCGTGCAGCACCAGGCCGCGCACCAGATCGGCGTCCCTGTCGGACACTTTCGGCCGCGCCCGCCCCTCCTCCTCGTCCGGCTCCTTGTCGAGCCCGTAGGGCACGAGGACCGCATCGCCCGGCTTCACCCGGTCGGAGGACTTGGCCTTGGCCTCGTTCAGCCGGATCGCGCCCTTGCGCAGCAGCTGTTCAAGCCGCCCCTGCGCCAGACTTGGGAACCGCCTGCGCAAGAACCGGTCGAGCCGCGCCTCCCCGTCCGCATCCGAGACCGTCAGCGTGAAGCTCATGGCGCAAGGCTCCGCGCCAGCGCCATGCCGGCGAACAGGGCGCCGACCGATCCGACCACCGAGACCAGTGCATAGCCGCCGGCGAGCGCCAGATCACCGCGCTGGAGCATCGCCGCCGTCTCGAGGCTGAAGGCGGAGAAGGTGGTGAAGCCGCCCAGCAGGCCGACGCCGGCGAACAGCCGCAGCTGCTCGCTCCCCGCCCCGCTCAACACCACGGCGACCAGCGCGCCCATTGCCAGCCCGCCGAGCAGGTTGCAGGCCAGCGTGCCCCACGGCAGCTCCGGACCGAAGGCGCGCGAAGCGGCGAGACCGAGCGCATGGCGCGCCAGCGCCCCCAGCCCGCCGCCGAGAAAGATCAAGGCCCAACCCGTCATGCCGACGCCATAGGCCCGCAGGGCTGCGCTGTCACGCCGGACGCGCTAGACTGGACCTTGTGTCAGGATCCGCCATCCCGCCGCGCGAGGCCGCGCGCATCACGCAAGCGATCACGCTGGCGTCGGTGACCGTCGCGCTGGTGCTTGTGGGCCTGAAGGGTTGGGGTTGGCTCGCCTCCGGCTCGGTGGCGCTTCTGTCGTCGCTGGCGGACTCGGGTCTGGACCTTGCGGCGTCCCTCGTCACGCTGCTCGCCGTGCGCTGGGCCGCCCAGCCGCCGGACCACGAGCACCGATACGGTCACGGCAAGGCGGAGGCCTTCGCCGGCCTGTTCCAGGCCGGCTTGGTGGCGGTCGCGGCCACGCTGGTGGTGATCGAGGGCGCAGCGCACCTGATCAACCCGGAACCGACGCGCCAGACCGGCCTCGGCCTCGCTGTCATGGCCGCTTCGATGGTCCTCACCGCCGGGCTGGTGGCCGCGCAGGGCTGGGCGGTGCGCCGCACCGGCTCGCTCGCCACCAAAGGCGACCGGGCGCATTATCTGTCGGACTTCCTCGCCAACGCCTGCGTGCTCGTCGGCCTCGGCGTCACGGCGGCCACCGGCTGGTCGCGCGCCGACGCGATCGCGGGCATCGTGGTGGCTTTGTGGCTCGGCCACTCGGCCTGGACCATCGCCCGGGACGCCGCCGACCACCTGCTCGACCGCGAACTCCCCGACGCCGACCGCACCCGCATTGCGGAGCTCGCCCGCGAGGGCGGTGCCATCAAGGCGGTCCACGGCCTGCGCACCCGAACCTCCGGCGCCTATCTGCACGTCCAGTTCCATGCCGAGATGGACGCGGCAATGTCGCTCAGCGACGCCCACGCAATCATGGTGGCGGCCGAACGCCGGATCATCGCGGCCTTCCCCGGCGCCGACGTGCTGATCCATCCTGATCCCGGCGGGATCGCGGAACCGCACGGCCATCCGGACTTCTCCGACGATGAGCGCGCACGTCTCGCCGCGATCGACGCGCTGTGACGGGGTTCGCGCTCGATCCACGGCTGGCGGCCGACACGCTGCCGGTCGGCGACCTGGCGGTCTGCAGGCTCCTGGTGATGAACGACGCGCGCTGGCCCTGGGCGATCCTCGTCCCGCGGATCGCGGGCGCGACGGAGCTCTTCGCCCTGCCGGCCGACGTGCGTCGGGCCGTGGAGGACGAGGTCGCCGGCGTTGCGGGTCGTCTGGCGGCCTGGCCCGGCGTGGAGAAGGTCAACACCGGCGCGCTCGGCAACATCGTGCGCCAGCTGCATGTGCATGTGATCGGACGGCGGGCGGGCGATCCGAACTGGCCTGGGCCGGTCTGGGGCTTCGGCGTGCGCGAACCCTACGGGCCCGGCGCGGCCGATGCGCTGATCGACACGCTCAGGTCCCGGTGATCCGGGCGACGACCTCGCGATAGACCGCAACCCGCGTCTGGTAGAACGGCGCGACCACCCCCAGCGTTTCCGGCGTCGCGGTCGCCGGCGAACCCGAAGCGAAAGGCGGCGCCGGATCATACTCCACCGCCAGCTGCACTTGCCGGGCGAACGCCTCGCCGGCGAGCTCGGCGAGCACCGTCAGCCCGAAGTCCATGCCGGCCGTGACCCCGCCGCCAGTGAAGGTGTCGCCGTCGCGCACCACACGGCCCTCGGCCGGGATCGCGCCGAAGGCGGGCAGCAGCTCGCGATAAGCCCAGTGGGTGGTGGCGCGCTTGCCCTTGAGAAGGCCCGCGGCGCCCAGCAGCAGCGCCCCGGTGCAGACGCTGGTGACATAGCGTGCGCCTTCAGCCTGCCGGGCGATGAAGGCCAGCGTCTCGGCGTCCTCGAGCGCCGGCAGCACGCCAGACCCGCCCGGCACGCAGATGAGATCCAGCTGCGGACAGGTTGCGAAGGTGTGGGTCGCGCTCAGCCGCACCACCGCATCGGTCGCCACCGGCTCGAGCGTATTGGCGGCGATGACCGTGGTCGCGCCCGGCGTGCGCGACAGGATCTGCAAGGGTCCGGTCAGATCGAGCTGGGTGACCTGATCGAACAGCACGAAACCGATGACGGGGCCGCTCACCGGTTCGCCCCCGGGACCCATTTGACGTCGCGTGCGCCGTTGGCGTTGGCCCTGCGGCCGGCGACGAACAGGAGGTCCGAGAGGCGGTTGGCGAACTTCAGCGCCGCATCCGACACGATCTCGCCCTCGGTGGCCTTCAGCCTGGCGATCAGCCGTTCGGCCCGGCGCGCAATGGTGCGCGCCACATGCAGATGCGCCGACAGGTCGGTCCCGCCCGGCAGCACGAAGGAATCCAGCGGCGGAATGGCCTCGTTCATCAGGTCGATCTCGACCTCGAGCCGGATCACCTGGGCTTCCAGGATGCGCAGCGGCTCCCAGCCGAGCGGTTCGGCGCGCTCAGGGGTCGCAAGGTCGGCGCCGAGGTCGAAAAGGTCGTTCTGGATGCGCCCGAGGATGTGGTCGAGCACCTCGTCGGAGCCCACATGCAGCCGGGCGACGCCGATCGCGGCGTTGCACTCGTCCACCGCGCCATAGGCCTCGACCCGAGGATGCCACTTCTCGACCTTCTCGCCGGTGGCGAGGCTGGTGAAGCCGGCGTCGCCGGTGCGGGTGTAGATCTTGTTCAGGACGACCATGGCGAGAGCCTCACGCGGTGCGGGTCTTCAGCCAGAAGCCGAACATCAGCAGCGCGACCGCGACGAACTGGGCGATCACCCGCAGCCGCATCAGCTTGTTGGAGCGCGAGCGCGCCTTGTCGCCGGTCAGGAGCATGTTGCCGACGCCGAAGAGGAGCACGACGAGAACGACGCCCATCGCAAGGAAGATGAACCAGTCGAGTGCAGGAGCCATGATCCTGAGTTAGCCCGGATCAGCCGCCGGCGCCATGGCGAGCGGGCTGGGAACCGCCGTGCGACAGACCGCCACAGCCCGCACCGCCAAGGCCATGGCGCCGACGATCAGAACCATCGAGATGGCGAAGGGCAGGCCGCTGGCGAACATCGGCAGACCGGGGGCGATGGAGAGCGCGAAAGCGGTCGTGAAGATCGCCGGGCCGATCACCCCGGTGATGCCCATCAGGGACGACATCGCGCCTTGCAGCCGACCCTGCTCGGACGGGCCGACCTGCTGCGTCATCAGGCTCTGCAACGCGGAGGTATAGAGTTGGCCCAGCGCCGCGATCGGCACGCCGATCCAGAAGATCCAACCCTCCCAGGCGAATGCGTAGACCCCGTAGCCCAGCGCGGTGCAGGCGAGCCCGACAAAGATCGCACGGCGCTCGCCCAGCGCCTTGACCGCGGGGCGAACCACGAGCGCCGACACGATCACGCCGCACAGGCCGACCGCCCCGAGGGTGAGCCCGACCGTCGCCTCGCCCCAGCCGTAGCGATGCGCCGAGTAGAGGACGAAGATCGACGGCAGCGCGTTGAACGCCAGCAATTGCAGCGTCTGGACCGCAGCCAGCCGGCGCAACGGCACGCTCGATCGCAGCATGGCGAGCGATCCGAGCGGGTTGGCCTTGCCGAGTTCGAACGGCGCGCGCCGTTCCTTGGGCAGGCTCTCGGGCACGAAGAACAGCCCGAACAGGAACACTGCGAAACCGAGGCCTGCCGCGACCCAGAACGGCAGGCGGGTGTCGATCTCGCCCAGCACGCCGCCCAGCGCAGGGCCGGCCACGAAGCCGAGGCCCCAGGCCGCTCCGATCATGCCGAAGCTCGCCGCACGGCGCTCCGGCGGGGTCACGTCGGCGATATAGGCGCCGGCCGTCGACACCGTGGCGGCCAGGATGCCGGACACCATGCGCCCCAGAAACAGCCACCACAGGTTCGGGGCCAGCGCCATCGCCACATAGTCGACCGCATGGCCGACAAGGGAGAACAGCAGGATAGGCCGGCGCCCGAACCGGTCGGACAGCGCCCCCAGGAGCGGGGAGAACAGGAACTGCATCAGCGCCCAGGTGACGCCGAACACCCCGAGGATCTCCGCCGCCCGCGCGGTGTCTCCGCCCTCGAACTCCTTGATCAAGCTCGGCAGGACCGGGACGATCATTCCCAGCGCCAGCATGTCGACCACGACAACCGCGAAGATGAAGGCGAGCGCGGAGCGCTTTGGCGGCGCGGCCGCGGCAGGTTCGGTCATCGATCGTCCGGCTCTCTTGCGCCGCGGGGCCGACGCTTCCTTCAGCCATCACGCCAGCGTGACCCGGTCAAGGCGTCACCCTGTCCTCTGACCGTCTGACGCGGCCTCACTGGCTCGCCCAGACGATCCGCGCCATCCAGGACACCTCCGACAGCTCCAGCGTGCGCGGGGGGTAGTCCGGATTGAGCGAGACCAGCTCCACCGTGCGCGCGGTCAGCCGGCCCAGCTCCTTGGCCAGCACCTCACCGTTGGCGAGCCGCACCACAATCCGGTCGCCGCGCCGCACGGGCGAACCCGGCGAAACCACGATCCGGTCGCCGTCGCGGAACACCGGCGCCATGGAATCGCCGGTGATCTCCAGCGCATAGGCGCCCTCGCCCGTCACGCCCGGAACATTGACCTCGTCCCAGCCCGAGCCTGCCGGAAACCCGGCGTCGTCGAAATAGCCGTCGGCGCCGGCCTGGGCGAGCCCGATCAGGGGCACCCCGCGCCCGGTCTCTTCCGTTCCGCCCCTGGCCATCCGGGCGATGTCGCCGAGATCGGCCCCGACCGCGTCGAGCGCCTTGACCAGGCTCTCGGTGGACGGCCAGCGCGGGCGCTCGGAATCCGGCGCGATCCGCTTGGAGCGGTTGAACGTCGTCGGGTCGAGGCCGGCGCGACGCGCAAGCCCGGACGGCGTCAGCCCATGGCGGGCTGCGAGGGCGTCGATCGCCCCCCACAGCTCTGAATGCGTTATCATTGCGCTCCCCGCCCTTTGGCCTGGAGGACACGCGCGCGGCCCTGAATCAAGGACTATACTCCTAGAGCGAGGAACATCAACCTCTCCGTTTCCTGCGTCGCCCGGTCTGGACAAGTGCGTCACGGCGGCGCACATCCCGGATCATGGCGAGCGCGCAGACCGACATCACGCGGATGATATTCAAGATTTGCGCCAGTGCGGCCTGGGACGAGGCCTGCGCTGCCGGCCGCTTCGCCGGCGCGCCCGTGGACCTGGCGGACGGCTTTATCCATCTGTCGGCGGCTGACCAGGTGCGCGAGACCGCCGCGAAGTGGTTCGCCGGGCAGGACGGGCTCGTGCTGGTCGGTTTCGACCCTGACGCGCTGGGACCTGAGCTGCGCTGGGAAGCCTCGCGCAGCGGCGCACTGTTCCCCCACCTGTACGCGCCGCTGCCCACCGACGCCGCCCGTCTCGTTGCGCCGCTGACCGCCGGCCCGGACGGCGCCTTTGTCTTCCCCGAGGGCGTGCCGTGATCGCCCCGGTCGCCGCAGAAGCCCCCATCGGCATCCGCAGCCGGCAGTTCGGCCCGGACGAACCCCTCGCGCTCGACTGCGGCGAGGTGCTGAGCCCGTTCGAGATCGCCTATGAGACCTGGGGTGCGCTGAACGAGAGCCGCACCAATGCGGTGCTGGTGTGCCACGCCCTCACCGGCGACCAGTTCGTCGGCGGGCCGAACCCCATCACCGGCAAGCCCGGCTGGTGGACCCGGATGATCGGCCCCGGCAAGCCGATCGACACCGACCGCTACTTCGTCATCTGCACCAATGTGCTGGGCGGCTGCATGGGCTCGACGGGCCCCGCCTCCCCCCACCCGGAGGACGCAAAGCCCTGGGGCCTGCGCTTCCCGGTCATCACCATCGCGGACATGGTGCGCGCCCAGGCCATGCTGCTCGACGCGCTCGGCATCGAGACCCTGTTCCTGGCGATCGGCGGCTCCATGGGCGGCATGCAGGTGCTGGAATGGGCCGCGAGTTACCCGGACCGCGTGTTCGCCGTCGCCCCGCTGGCCACAGCCGCGCGCCACTCGGCCCAGAACATCGCCTTCCACGAACTCGGACGGCAGGCGATCATGGCCGACCCGGCCTGGGCGGACGGAACCTATGCGCTGCGCAACAAGAAGCCCGACCGCGGCCTCGCAGTGGCGCGGATGGCGGCGCATATCACCTACCTCTCCGAGGCGGCCCTGCAGCGCAAGTTCGGCCGCAACCTCCAGTCGCGCGAGGCGATCTCCTTCGGCTTCGACGCCGACTTCCAGGTGGAAAGCTATCTGCGACACCAGGGGGCGAGCTTCGTCGACCGGTTCGACGCCAACGCCTATCTCTACATCACCCGGGCGATGGACTATTTCGATCTGGCGAACGCCCATGGCGGCATGCTGGCCAATGCGTTCCGCGGCACCCGGACCCGGTTCTGCGTCGTCGCATTCACCTCCGACTGGCACTATCCGCCCGCCGACAGCCGGGCGATCGTGCGGGCGCTGGCGGCGGCGAACGCCGAGGTCTCCTATGTCGAGATCGAGACCGACAAGGGCCATGACGCCTTCCTCCTCGACGAACCGGAGATGGATGCGGCCCTCGCCGGCTTCATTGCGGCCGCCGCCGCCGCGCGGGGCCTGACGGCGTGAGCCGGCGCATCGACCTCGATGTCATTTCGGACCTCGTGCCGAAAGGCGCCCGCGTGCTCGACATCGGCTGCGGCGACGGCGCGCTGATGGAGCTGCTGGCCCGCGAGCGCGGCGCGGTCACCCGCGGCTTCGAGATCCGCCAGTCCGACGTGAATGCCTGCGTCGCCAAGGGCCTCGCGGTCGTTCAGGGCGATGCGGACTTCGACCTCGACTTCTACCCGGACGGCGCCTTCGACGTCGTGGTGATGTCCAAGTCCATCCAGGCCACCCGCAATCCGCGCGCCGTGCTGGACGATCTGTTGCGCATCGGGCGCACCGCCATCGTCTCGCTGCCCAACTTCGCCCACTGGCGCGCCCGGCTGTGGCTCCTGACCCGGGGACGCATGCCGATGACTCCCAGCCTGCCGGTCGCCTGGGACCAGACCGAAAACATCCATCTGTGCTCGGTCGCCGACTTCACCGATCTGGCCCGCGGCATGGGCGCCCGGATCACCGCGGCCGTGGCGATCTCGGAAACCGCCGCCGCCCAGCCCTTCACGCCCGGATCGCGGCTCGCGAACTGGACCGCCCAGGACGCGGTGTTCGCGTTGGAGCGCGGATGAGCATCAGGTCGCCGGCTGCGGCTCGGGCCGCGCCTCGCCGTCTTTCCAGGTGATGCCGCGCAGGATGGTGTTGGGCAGGATGGTGTTGTCCCATTCAGGACCCTGCCGCGCCGGGCGACGGCCGGTGCGCAGGATGACGAGCTTGGCAGACGGGATCACATAGACCACCTGGTTCATGTTGCCGTCGAACAGGAACAGGTCCTTCGCCAGATACGGCTCCTTGTGCAGGGTTGGCGTGTCGGTGTGGCTGCCGTCCGGATTGGCGAAGCCGCGCCGCTTCACATAGTCGCCCGCAATGTACACCGAGAGCCCGGCATGGGGATATTGCGCCGTGCCCCTGGTCATCTCGGCCACATAGCCTTCGGGCAACAGCCGCACCCCGTTCCACACCCCGTCCTGCAGCAACAGCACGCCGAGGCGCAGGAAGTCCTCCGGCGGGATCTGCATGCAGCAGCCCGAATGGGCGATCCCGTCCGGGCGGTTGATCCAGATCGTGCCGCCCATGGCGCCGATGGGCTTGAACAGCTCGGTCGACAGGAACTCGGCGTATTTGCGCTTGGAGGCCCGCTCGAAGATGATCGCCACATAGTCGCCGTTGGCCTGGCTGTAGTCGTAGCGCGTGCCCGGCTCGAACAGGATCGGATAGTCCTTGATCAGTATCCGCTCATGGTATGGGTGCAGATAGGTCCGGTTGCGGATCTCGAACGGTGAGAACACCGGCTCCTGCGCCAACAAGCCGGTGCGGTTGTCGAGCAGGTGACGGATCAGGATCTTCGAGCGCTTCGGATCGTCCTTCCACTCGGTGATGAAGTCCGCCACCGGCTGGTCGAGCGACTTGAAATAGCCGAGCTGGATCGCACGGCCGACCGCCGCCGACATCCAGGGCTTGGCGAGCGAGCGCGAGATGATCGTGTCGGTGCGGGAGCGCTCGCCGAAGTAGCTGGCCTCGATCAGCGCACCGTCGCGCCAGACGAGGAACGCGCTCGACCGGTTGTTCGCCGCATAGGTCCGGGCGGCCGCAATGGCGTCCGGCGCGACGCCCTTGTCCTGCGGGGCGGCGACCGGGAACGGCTGGTCGGCGCCGGCGATCGGGGCGAGCGGGTCGTAGCGCTCCAGCTGGCCTTGCGAGGTCGCGAAGTCGTAGAACAGCCGGCCGTACCGGTTGTAGTAGGTCGCATCCGACAGATAGACGCCCAGCGCCGCTGCGAGCAGGACCCCCAGCGTGATCCGTATGAACGGGGGGCGTTTCGCCGTCGCGCCGCTCGCCTTGCTCGCCTTCGCCATGCTGCCGGCCCCTCCTTGTCCCGATGCACCGTTACAAGAAGGGACCGATCAGTCAACTTATCTCACGCCGCAGCGGCCTCGCTCGCCGAGAGCGCCGCATAGCGCTTCACATGGTGGTCGACGTTGCCGAGCAGGCTGTCGATCATGGTGACGCGCTTGAAGTAGTGGCCCACGGCCAGCTCCTCGGTCATGCCCATGCCGCCGTGGATCTGGATGGCGTTCTGGCCGACAAAGCGTCCGGCCTTGCCGATCTGCACCTTGGCCGCGGACGCCGCCTTGGCGCGCTCGACGGGACCTGCGTCCATCTTCAGCGCGGCCATATAGGCCATGGACACCGACTGCTCGACGCCCATGAACATGTCCACCATCCGGTGCTGCAGCACCTGGAACGAGCCGATCGGCACGCCGAACTGCTTGCGGGTGCGGGCGTATTCGATGGTCTGCGCGTGCATCACCCGCATGGCGCCGACCGCTTCCGCGCACAACGCGGCGATCGCCTCGTCCATGGTCTGCTCGAGCGCGCCGTAGACCTCGCCCTCGGCGCCGATCAGCGCGTCGGCGCCGACCGACACGTTCTCCAGATAGACCTCCGAGGCGCGCTGGCCGTCCACGGTCGGGTAGTCGCGCGTGACGACGCCGGGCGCGTCCTTGGCCACGATGAACGCCGAGACCCCGCCGGTGTCGCGCTGGGCGCCGCCGGTGCGGGCGGTGACGATGAGGTGGCTCGCCCATGGCGCGCCGACCACCACGGCCTTGTGGCCGTTGAGCTTCCAGCCCGATCCGTCCTTCGTCGCGGTCGTGGTCAGGTCGGCGAGATTGTAGCGGCCCTTCGGCTCGGCATAGGCGAGCGCAAAGGTGGCTGCGCCCGACGCGATTGCGCCGCCGTGCTCTTCCTTCTGGCCTGCGCTGCCGGCGTGCTTCAGGAGCCCGCCCGCCATGACCACCGACGGAATGAACGGCTCGACCACCAGGCCCTTGCCGAACTCCTCCATCACCACGAGCGTGTCGATCGGTCCGCCGCCCAGGCCCCCCATCTCCTCCGGCAGCGGGGCCATCAGCAGCCCCAGCTCGGCGAACTCGGCCCAGAGCTGCGGACGCCAGCCGGCCGGCGAGGCGATCGCGGCCCGGCGCTGGTCGAAGTCGTACTTCTGCTGGACCAGCTTGCCGATCGAGTCGCGCAGCATGTTCTGTTCGTCGGAGAAATCGAAATCCATCGGCGCGCTCCCTGACGCTTCTGTTTGGTTTTGCCCCGCCTTGATAGCGCGTCCAGCGCACAGCGCCAGTGGCGCCGTTGGGGCAAGGGCAAGCGCCGATAGCCCCGCCGGTTTCCCGGTCAGGGTGGAAGCGGGGAGGTCCGGGGCGCGAGGGTCGCGCCGGGCATGGGCCTGCCGTTTTCAAGCGTACAGGCCCGAGAGTAGACGCGAGAACCTCGCGCCCCGGGATCGGGGTCTCGTCGCGTACCGGGGCGGATTTCTTGACCCGCTTCGGCTTATCCTCCCGCGACTGCCCATTCCGGAACAGCGCAGACAAGGGACTAAGCGCCGACGGGCGGGAAGCACGGCGTCTTCCCGGATTTACGGAGCATTGGCCACTCCGCCTTCTCCCGACCGATCCTCACCCGGCCCCACGCTTTGAACGCCGGATCCAAGGCGCCCTCCCCATGGGCCGGAGAGGCGGACATTGTGGGGCTGAATTGCAGGACGGGGATAAGCCCCGTTTCATCCCCGCCGCCAGCCCGCCCGGCCGCGCGACCCTCACGAGTCTGGCGCGGCAAGGGCGGGCGGGGCGAATTGGGTCCGTCCCGTGAAAGGGCCGCTCGCTCGCGAGATTCTTGCGATCCTCGCGAGCGGCCCTGAGAGGTCGCTGAATTGATCGAGCCAGTTCCCCCCTCCGGTCGCTTCGCGACCACCTCCCCCGTGAACGGGGGAGGATGCAGCTCACCACCGGCGCAGGCATATCTGCGTCCTCCACCGCCTGCGGCGGAGGTGGCCCGCAGGGCCTGAGGGGGGATCAAGTACTAGCTCATCCCCGCCGCCGCCCCCCTTGCGCGCTCCTGCGCCGCGCCGCATGAGGCGGGCCAAGAACAAGCACATGTCAGGGAGCGAACGCATGGTCGGCATCCTCGCATCGGGCGCCTATGTGCCCCGCCTGCGGCTTCAGCGCGCCGCTGCGGCGAAGGCCAATGCCTGGCTGGCGCCGGGACTGATGGGCAAGGCCAAGGGCGAGCGCGCCATGGCCAACTGGGACGAGGATGCAATCACGATGGCTGTCGAGGCCGCGCGCGACCTTCTGGGGCCCGACGACGACCGCAGCCACGTCAACGCGCTGTTCCTGGCCTCCACCACGCTGCCGTTCGCTGATCGGCTCAACGCAGGCATCGTCGCCGCCGCCCTGACGCTTGCGCCGCGCACCTTCGCCTCCGACGTCACCGGCTGCCAGAAGGCGGGTCTCACCGCGCTCGCCCAGGCCTTGTGCATGGCTGAGGGCAACGCGGGGTTCCGCGGCCTCGTTGCGGCTGCCGACAAGCGCCGCGCCAAGGCCGCTTCCACCGCCGAACTCGACAATGGCGACGGCGCCGCCGCCATGCTGGTGGGCCAGGGCGACACGGTCGCGGACTGGATTGGCGGGGCCACGCTCACGGCCGATTTCGTCGACCATTTCCGAGGGTCCGGCGAGGATTTTGACTATGGATGGGAGGAGCGCTGGATCCGCGACGAGGGCTTCGGCAAGCTCGTTCCGCCGGTGATCGCCCGGGCGCTCGCCAGCGCCGGGATCGAGGCCGGTGCGATCGACCACTTCATCCTGCCGTCGACCTTCAAGGGCGTCGCCGACAGCCTGGCGAAGAAGGCCGGCGTGCGGCCCGAAGCCGTGCGCGACAATTTGGCGGCCACCGTGGGCGAGACAGGGTGCGCCCATGCCCTTCTGATGCTCGCCCATGTGCTGGAGAGCGCCAAGCCCGGCGAGACCATCCTTGTCGCCCAGTTCGGCCAGGGGGTGGAGGCGCTGGTGTTCCGCGTCACGGACCGGATCGGATCGGTCAGGCCGCAGCGCGGCGTCTCCGGCTGGCTCGCCGTGCGCAAGGAAGAGCCGAACTACATGAAGTTCCTGGTGTTCAACGGCCTTGTGGAGTGGGACCGGGGGATGCGGGCGGAAAAGGACAACAAGACCGCGCTGACGACGCTGTACCGCTACAACGACCAGATCCTGGGGCTCGTCGGCGGTCGCTGCACCAAGACCGGCACGGTGCAATTCCCGCGCACCCGCATGTCCGTGGCGCCGAACGCGCCGGAAGTGGACACCCAGGAGCCCTACAGGTTCGCCGAGCGTTCAGCCTCGGTGCTGACCTATTCGGCCGACTATCTGACCTACTCCATGAGCCCGCCGAACCACTACGGCATGATCGTGTTCGAGGGCGGCGGGCGCATCATGATGGACATCACCGACGTGGAGCCGGGCGATGTGGACGCCGGCCTGCCGGTGCGCATGGCGTTCCGGATCAAGGAATGGGACAACCAGCGCGGATTCACGCGGTATTTCTGGAAGGCGGTTCCGGTGCGGTGAGGGGGGCATAGGCCTGAACCGGATAGCGGGTTGAGACGTCGCATTGGTTTGGGAAGCGCTTTGGTGAGAGCTGTCGCCTCACCACGCGCTTGCTCGAGTGTGCGAGGGGTCTGGAGGCCGTCAAGGACGGCTGAGCCGGGCCGTGCCCGGCCAGCCGCCGCTGCGCGGCGCGCAAAGCGCGTCCTTGACGGCCTCCAGACTCCTCTGACGATTGAGCAGAGGTTTTGCGTGCAGCGCAGCTGTCACCAAAATCTCTCAGATCCAAAGCGACGCTTGCGTCCGCGCGCCGCTTTCAGGACGTCACCAAATTCACCCCTCCGGCCAGGCGGCCCGCACCGCCGCGCCGACCTGCGCCAACGCAGCCTCGCGCGAACCAATGTCCCCGTTTGCGTCCCGCAGAAACGCCGCCACCGCGATCGTGCGGCCTGTGACCTTGTGGGTCGCCAGCCCGACGTGATTGGTCCCGGTCGTGCGCCCGCCATAGCCAAGGCCCGTGCCGGTGCGACCCGCGAACGTCCAGTCCGGTCCGAGGCCGGCGGGGACGCGCGCTGCGCCCAGCGTGGAGCGCGCCATCAGGGCGCGCACGCGGGCGTCGCCCTC
>VYKN01000157.1_pt1 | contig 13929 bp, 14 predicted proteins | sample 5114581 | NCBI WGS metagenome assembly VYKN01 (sample SAMN12291810, study PRJNA351875) | freshwater metagenome | isolation source: freshwater lake | place: USA: Michigan, Baker Lake | collected 2011-08-08
CGTGCGGGCGACGGCGGCCGGATCGTCGGCCATCAGAGCCGCGCGGGCATGCCCGGCCGTCAGGGCGCCGTCGCGCATCAGGTCCAGGATCGGCTCGGGCAGGGCGAGGATGCGGAGCATGTTGGCCACATGCGCCCGGCTCTTGCCCACCGCTTCGGCCACGGCCGCCTGCGTGCGCCCGAACCGGTCGATCAGGCTCTGATAGCTGCGGGCCTCTTCCACCGGGTTGAGATCGGCCCGTTGGACATTCTCGATGATTCCGATTTCCAGCGTCTGCAGATCGTCGAGCATGCGCACGACCACCGGCATGGTGGTCAGCCCGGCGCGTTGGGCCGCCCGCCAGCGCCGCTCGCCCGCCACGATCTCGTAACGCTCCGGCCCGGCGCCGTTCACCGGGCGCACGAGGATTGGCTGGATCACGCCCTGCGCGCGAATCGAGGTTGCAAGTTCCTCCAGCTCCTCGTCGGAAAACCGGCGACGCGGCTGCTGGGGATTCGGCCGGATCAACTCGATCGGCGTCTCGGCTGCGTCCTTCGCGGCTTCAGCCGCCGGGGCAGCGGCGGCGGGCGTCGCCGGATATTCGCCGATCAGGGCGGAGAGGCCACGGCCGAGACCGCGCGCGCGGGGTTCGCTCGCCATGCTCAGGCCGCCTTCCGCGCGCGCTCGCGCTGCATCAGTTCGGAGGCCAGCCGGATATAGGCCTGGCTGCCGGCGCAGCGGTGGTCATACAGCAGGGCCGGCTTGCCGTGCGACGGCGCCTCGGAGATGCGCACGTTGCGCGGAATAACGGTCTTGTACACCTTGTCTCCCAGATGGGCGCGGACATCATCGGCAACCTGATCGGACAGGTTGTTGCGGCGGTCATACATGGTTAGCACAACGCCTTGTATTTCAAGCGCCGGATTCAGACTTTGCTTGACGAGGTCGACTGTGCGCAAGAGCTGGGTCAGACCTTCCAGTGCAAAGAATTCGCATTGCATCGGAACCAACACCGCATCCGACGCCGTCATCGCGTTGACGGTCAGAAGGTTCAGCGACGGCGGGCAGTCGATCAGCACATAGTCATAGGCCTGCGCCACGCAGGCCTTGACCGCGTCGCCATGGCGGGCGAGCGCGTCGCGCATGCGAAAGGACCGGCCGGCCTCGCGGCCCAGCTCGATTTCCACCCCCGACAGGTCGGCGCTGGAGCTGACGACGTCGAGACGCGGCACGGAGCTGGCCGTGGCGGCCTCCGCCACATCCGCCTCATCCATCAGAAGATCATAGGTCGTGGCGCGGTTTGGATCGCGCCGCACCCCCAGACCGGTGGAGGCGTTGCCCTGCGGGTCGAGATCGATCAGCAGCACCCGGCTGCCGACCGCGGCGATGGCTGTGGCCAGATTGATCGCCGTCGTCGTCTTTCCGACGCCGCCCTTCTGATTGGCGATCGACAAGATCCGCATGTCAGGCTCCATCGGGCGTGCGCCCGGCAATCCGCAGAATACGACCGCGCGGGTCGCTGAGGCTCGGCGCAAGCGACCAGTCCCAGTTCGTCAGCCCCGGTGTCGCGGCGCATTCGGCGTCGGCATCCTCGCCTTTCAGCAACAGCGCGGTCGCGCCGAGCTCAAGGTAGGGCTGCAGCCATACTAGCAGACGGGGCAAGGGGGCCAAGGCCCTGGCCGTAACGCAATCGACGCCGACCGCCGGCGTTTCCTCAATGCGGCCGTGAATCACCTCGGTTGCTACGCCCATGGCGCGGGACGCCTCGCGCAGGAAGGCGCAACGTTTGATGTTGCTGTCCACCAGCCGGACTTGTCCGGCTGCGCCGAGCACAGCAGCCAGCACCAGGCCGGGAAATCCCGCCCCAGCGCCAAGATCACACCACCGGGTCGCCCCGGGCGCGAGGGTCAGGAGCTGCCAGCTGTCGAGGAGGTGGCGGCGCCAGGGATCAACGAGCGTCGATCGCGCAACAAGATCGTGGGCGTTGTTCCACCGGCCGAGGAGCTCCAGCAGCACGCCGAGCCGGTCCAGTGTTTCACGTGAAACACCGGTTTTGACTGCGAACCCCTCTGGGCTCAACGGCTCAGGATGCGACACGACGCGCTGCGGGTCGGCGGACGTGGGCCAGGAGCGCGGTCAGCGCCGACGGCGTCATACCCTCGATACGGGACGCCTGGCCCAGCGTCGCCGGGCGGATGCGCTCCAGCTTCTCGCGCAGCTCGTGGCTCAAGCCCCCGACGGAGGCATAGGTGAGGTCGGCGGGCAGCCGCAGGTTCTCATCCTTGCGGAACGCTGCGACGTCAGCAGCCTGGCGCTGAATGTAGCCCGAATAGAGCGCATCCACTTCGATCTGCTCGCGCACTACCGGGCTCCAGCCTGAGACTTCCGGCCAAAGGTCGGCGAGGCGATCGAGAGTCACGTCCGGCAGCGCCAGAAGTTCGGTGAGGTTCCGGCGCCGCCCGTCGGCGTTCACCTTCAGGCCAAGCGCGCTTGCCTCGGTGGGCGTCAGGGACAGTCGGGCTGCTGTTTCCCGCGCCGCCGCTAGCGCCTGCTCCTTGCGTCTGAACGCCATTGCCCGCTCTCGACCCACGACGCCCCGCTCCAACCCGATGGGGGTCAGGCGTTGGTCGGCATTGTCGGACCGCAGGGTCAGCCGGTATTCCGCCCGGGACGTGAACATCCGGTAGGGCTCGGTCACGCCGCGGGTGATCAGATCGTCGATCAGCACTCCGATGTAAGCCGTCGCCCGGTCCAGCGTGAACGGCGCGCCGCCGCCCGCTGCGAAGCCGGCGTTGAGCCCGGCGATCAGGCCCTGGGCCGCCGCCTCTTCGTACCCGGTCGTGCCGTTGATCTGACCTGCAAGATAAAGACCCGGTATCCGCCGCGTCTGCAGCGTCGCATCCAGCTCGCGCGGATCCACATAGTCATACTCGATCGCATAGGCGGGACGCAGCATCACCGCCTGTTCAAGCCCGGGGATGGTGGCGATCATCGCCTTTTGGAGATCCTCGCCGAACGAGGTCGAAATGCCGTTCGGGTAGATCGTGGGATCGTCGAGCCCCTCGAGCTCCAGAAAGACCTGATGCTGGTCCTTCTCGGCGAAGCGGACGACCTTGTCTTCGATCGACGGGCAGTAGCGCGGACCCCGTCCTTCGATGGCGCCGCCATAGACCGCAGACTCATGGAGATTATCGCGGATCAATCGATGGGTTTCCGGCGTCGTCCAGGTGATCCAGCAAGACACTTGGCGCGTGGTGATCCGGTCGGTCAGGAACGAAAACGGCGCGGGCTCCACATCCCCGGGCTGCTCTTCCAGGCCCTCGTAGCGGATCGTTCGGCCATCGAGCCGAGCTGGCGTGCCGGTCTTCAGCCGACCCATGGCGAACCCGAGCCCGTAAAGCGTCCGGCTTAGGCCGATGGCCGGTGCGTCGCCCGCGCGACCGGCCGGGATGCGCTCCTTGCCGAGGTGGATCATGCCATTGAGGAACGTGCCCGTAGTCAGGACCACCCGGCCCGCCGTGAGCACGTCGCCCGCACCCGTCACGACGCCGGCAACCGCGCCGTCCGTCAGGACCAGGTCCTCGACCGCCGCTTCCACTATCTCTAGGTTCGGGATGGCCGCCAGCGCGCTCTGCATCGCCGCTCGGTAAAGCGCGCGATCGGCTTGCGCCCGCGGCCCGCGCACGGCCGGGCCCTTGGAGCGGTTCAGCAGACGGAACTGGATGCCCGCCGCATCGGCGACCCGGCCCATGACCCCGTCCAGCGCATCGATCTCGCGGACGAGATGGCCCTTGCCGAGCCCTCCGATCGCCGGGTTGCAGGACATCTCGCCGATCGTGGAGGCCTTGTGGGTGACGAGCGCAGTGCGCGCGCCAGTGCGCGCGGCTGCGGCTGCGGCCTCACAGCCCGCATGTCCTCCGCCGATGACGATGACGTCCCAGGCGCGCGCCATGGCACTGATCCTCCGGGCGGCCCACGTAGGGCGCCGACCGGCCGGAGTCGAGGCGGATGTTTCACGTGAAACACACTCCGCCGATCACTTTCCGATGCAGAACTCCGCGAACACCCGGTCGAGCACCTCCTCGACCCCGATGCGGCCAACGATCCGGCCCAGCGCATCCCCGGCGGCCCGAACGCTTTCGGCGGCAAGCTCGGGCACATCCAGCGCGGCCAGCGCAGCCTGGACATCTGCCAACGCCTGCTCGACGCCTTCACGGTGGCGCCGGCGGGTCAGGGGCGCGGCCTCGGCAGCGCCCACCGAGGCCCGTTCGCCGATCATGGACCGGAGCGCATCGACGCCTTCCCCGGTCCGAACCGACACCCTCAGACCGTGGCCACGCGAACCCGACGGATCCAGGTCCGCCTTGGTGATCACCAGCATCTCATCCGGCGCCGCCTCCGGTTGCAGCGAGTCCGCCGGCGCCGCGCGGATGACAAGGTCGGCTGCCACGGCCCGCGCCAGCGCCCGGCGGATGCCTTCGGTCTCGATGGCGTCGGCAGTTTCGCGCAGACCCGCCGTGTCCGCGATCCAGACCACCTGACCGGAGAGGACCAGCCGAACCTCAACCACATCCCGCGTCGTCCCCGGTTGCTCGGACACGATGGCGGCGTCAGTCCCGGCGAGCGCGTTCAGAAGCGACGACTTGCCGGCGTTCACCGGCCCGATGATGGCGACACGGTACCCATCCCGCACCCGCTCGCCGGCCCGGCCGTCTTCCAGATGCGAGGCCATCTCAACCGCGAGCGGCGCCAGCGCATCGCGCGCCCGGGCGGCAAGACCGCCGGGCAGAGCTTCGTCGGGAAAGTCGATCTCGGCGTCGAGCCAGGACAGGGCCGTCACCAGCGCCTCACGCCAGCGGCCATAAAGCGCGCCGAGTTCGCCTTCCAGCTGGCGGAATGCCTGGCGTCGCTGCGCCTCCGTTTCGGCCGCCACAAGATCTGCGATGGCTTCGGCCTGGGTCAGATCCAGCTTGCCGTGTTCGAACGCCCGCCGGGTGAAGGCGCCGGGCTCGGCGAGCCGCACGCCGGGGACCGCCGCCAGGGCCGAACCCACCGCCGCGACAATCGCCGATCCGCCATGCACATGGAACTCAGCGCAATCTTCGCCGGTGAAACTGCCGGGACCGGGAAACCACAAGACCAACGCCTGATCGATCGGGCTCCCGTCCGGTCCCCGCAAGGTCCGCAGCATCGCCCGGCGCGGCGCCGGAACACGGCCGGCCAAAGCTGCAACGCAGGCGCGCGCTTGAGGCCCGGAGACGCGGATCACCGCAACGCCGGCGGCCCCGGCGCCGGACGCCAGGGCCCAGATCGTATCCGCCGAACTCATGCGCCCGGCTTCGAGCCGCCCGAACCGCCTGTCATCGCCTGGCCGAACAGCCGGAAGAAGGTCTCCTGCGCCTGCCCGCCGATCGCGCCCCAGGTTTTCAAGAGCGGCTCCACATCCAGCAGCGCGGCGTTCTTCTCGATCCTGCCGAGCACCTCGCTCACCATGCGCTCATTGATGGGGCTGACGTCCGGCAGACCCAGGAAGGCCCGCGCCTCCTCCGGCGTGCACTCGACTTCGATCTTCGCCTTCACGTGATTTCTCCCGGACCGGTCGCGGTTGTCATCATCCGACTGCAGGAATAAGCAACCACGGTTCCGCTGCAACAGCCAGACAGAGGTCGCCCCATGGCAGGTTCAGACATCACCATTCCGGGTCCCGACGGAAGCTTCTCCGGTTATCTCGCGCGGCCCGACGCCCCGAACGGCGCGGCCATCGTCGCGATCCAGGAGATCTTCGGGGTGAACGACGTGATGCGCGGCATCGCGGATGGTCTGGCGGCGCAAGGGTATCTCGTACTGTGCCCGGACCTGTTCTGGCGGATCGAACCGGGCGTGCAGCTCAGCGACGCCTCGGAAGCGGAATGGAAGAAGGCCTTCGCGCTCTATCAGGCCTTCAACGTCGACAATGGAATCAAGGACATCGCCGCGACGATCGCCTTCCTGCGCGCCGAGCATGACGCGACCAAAGTCGGCGCTGTCGGCTTCTGCCTCGGCGGCCTGCTCGCCTATCTCACCGCCACCCGCACGGACGCTGACGCCTCGGTCTCCTACTACGGCGTCGGGATCGACCAGAAGCTCGACGAAGCCGGCAAGATCACCAAGCCGCTGATGCTCCACATCGCGGTGGAAGACGGGTTCGTCTCCAAGGACGCACAGGCCACCATCCGGGCCGGCCTCGCCGGCAATGCATCGGTGACCGTCCATGACTATCCCGGCGTCGATCACGGTTTCGCCCGCACGGCCGGCAACCACTATGATGCCGCAGCTGCCGCCCTTGCAGGCCAGCGCACCGCCGACTTCTTCAAGGCGTCGCTGACGTGAGCGCCATCCGAGCGATCCGCATCGCCGCGACCGGCGGACCTGAGGTCCTGAAGCTTGATCAGGTGGATCTGGCGCCGCCCGGACCCGGCGAAATCCGGATCCGTCATGGCGCGATCGGTGTGAACTTCATCGACACCTACCATCGGACCGGCCTCTATCCGGTCCCACTGCCCGGCGGACTTGGTCTGGAGGCGGCCGGGATCGTGGAAGCGATCGGCGACGGGGTGACCGACTTCAAGGTCGGCGACCGCGCTGCCTATTGCACCGGGCCGGTCGGCGCTTATGCGGACGCGGCGAATGTCCCCGCCGGTCGCTCAGTGCCTGTGCCGGACGGGGTGTCGGATGCCGTTGCGGCGGCCGCCTTGCTGAAGGGCCTGACGGCCGAGTTCCTGATCCGCCGCACCTTCCCGGTCCAGCCCGGCCAGAGCGTGCTGTTCCATGCAGCCGCCGGCGGCGTGGGCCTCATCGCGCTGCAGTGGCTCAAGCACATTGGCGCGACGGTGATCGGGACGGTGGGCTCGCAAGACAAGGCCGATCTGGTGCGCAGCTATGGCTGCGATCACGTGATCCAGTACCGCACCGAGAAGGTGGCCGAGACCGTGCGCGCGCTGACCGGCGGCGCCGGCGTGCCCGTCGTCTATGACTCCGTGGGCAAGGATACGTTGTGGTCGTCGCTGGACAGCCTGGCGATCCGCGGCCTGTTCGTGAGCTTCGGGAACGCGTCCGGCCCTCCGGACCCGGTCTCCCCGCTGGAGCTCTCCAAGCGCGGGTCGCTGTTCATGACCCGACCGACGCTGTTCCACTATGTGGGCACGACGCCGGAGCTGCGGGCTGCGGCGAACGATCTGTTCGGACTGATCGCAGACGGTGTGATCCGGATCGAGATCGGCGCAACGTTCGGTCTGTCGCAAGCCGGGGAGGCGCACCGCGCCCTTGAGGCCCGGGCGACCACGGGATCGACGATCCTCGAGCCTGGCCGCTGATCAGCCGGCCTTCAGCGCATCACAGCGCTCGAATGGGCCTTGCGGAATGTCGTCCCAGGAAATCTCGGCCTGATCGGAGCCGGTGATCCTCAAGGTCAAGCTGAACGGCGCCCGGGCTCCGTTCTCGGCATAGACCACCAGGCTGTCGCCGGAGCGCTCGACGCGCTTGATCTTGTGGCGCTCGACGCCCGACGGCCGCACGCTGCGCAACTCCAGCTGCGGACCGGCGTCCACGAATACGTAAGCCTGGTCCATCGTGCGCGGATCGCAACGCCGGCCCCCCGCCTCCTGAGGCCGACCCATGAAGACGCCGTCGGTCTCGGCGTCGGCAAACAGAAATGCCCGGTCCCGCGCATCGAGCGATGCAAGGGGTCCTGACGGGCCGCAACCGACCGCCAGACCCGCCGCGCACAGAGACAGAAACAGCCTCACCATGCGCGCATCATGGCGCCGAGGGCTTTCCGGATCGCTAAACCCCGACCGATCAGGTGTTCATGCTGGCGAAGAACTCTTCGTTGCTCTTGGTGCCGCGCATCTTGTCGAGCAGGAATTCCATCGCGTCCATCGTGCCCATCGGGTTCAGAATTCGGCGCAGGATATACATCTTGGACAGGTGTTCGCGCGGCACCAGCAGTTCTTCCTTGCGGGTGCCGGACTTGATGATGTCCATGGCCGGGAACACGCGCTTGTCGGATACTTTGCGATCCAGCACGATTTCGCTGTTGCCGGTGCCCTTGAACTCTTCAAAGATCACTTCATCCATCCGGCTGCCGGTATCGATCAGCGCAGTGGCGATGATCGTCAGCGATCCGCCCTCTTCAAGGTTCCGGGCCGCGCCGAAGAAGCGCTTCGGCCGCTGCAGCGCATTGGCGTCGACACCGCCGGTGAGCACCTTGCCGGAGGACGGCACGACCGTGTTGTAGGCGCGGCCGAGACGGGTCACCGAATCCAGCAGGATCACGACGTCGCGGCCGTGTTCGGCGAGGCGCTTGGCCTTTTCGATCACCATTTCGGCGACCTGGACGTGGCGCGAGGCCGGCTCGTCGAAGGTCGAGGACACGACCTCGCCTTTCACCGACCGCTTCATGTCGGTCACTTCTTCCGGCCGCTCGTCGATCAGCAGCACGATCAGATAGACCTCCGGATGGTTGGTCTCGATCGAATTTGCGATGTTCTGCAGCAGAACCGTCTTGCCGGTGCGGGGCGGGGCGACGATGAGCGCGCGCTGACCCTTGCCGATCGGCGCCACGATGTCGATGACGCGGCCGGACCGATCCTTCCGGGTGGGATCCTCGACCTCCATCTTGAGCCGCTCGTTCGGATAGAGCGGCGTCAGATTGTCGAAGTGGACCTTGTGGCGGGCGGTCTCGGGATCGGTAAAATTGACGCTGTTGAGCTTGGAGAGCGCGAAGTAGCGCTCACCCTCCTTCGGACCGCGGATCACCCCCTCGACCGTGTCGCCGGTGCGCAGGGAGTTCTTCCGGATCTGGTTAGGGCTGACATAGATGTCGCCCGGCCCCGGCAGGTAGTTCGCCTCGGCGCTGCGCAGGAAGCCGAACCCGTCGGGCAGGACCTCCAGCACCCCGACGCCGGTGATCTCCACATTGCGCTCGGCCAGCACCTTCAGGATCGCAAACAGCATGTCCTGCGTGCGCATGGACGACGCGGCCTCGATCTCCAGCCCTTCGGCGAAGGCCAGCAATTCGGCCGGCGTCTTGCGCTTGAGGTCCTGCAGCGTGGCCTGCGCGAGGCCTTCAATCACGGTTTCAGACATGAGGGTTCCGGCGTTGGTCGCGGGGAGGTCCGGGATGGGAAACGACAGCGGCCAGGAGAGGGACGCACGCTCCACAGAACGCGGAGACTGTCGGCGGTTCGTATGCGCCACGCGCCGCGTGCGAAGTCAACCCCAAGCCGGCTCCAGAACCGCCAGCAACACCACACCGATCATCAGAACGAACGGCGCCTCGTTGATCCAGCGGAACGCCACATGGCTGAGCGGCCGGCCCCCGGTCTCAAACTGCTTACGCCAGACCGCATAGAGCCCATGGATGCCGGTTATGCCGGCGACCAGCACCAGCTTGAGCTGCAGCCAGTGAAATCCAAGCGCGTCCCAGCCGCCCCGCGCCGCGATGAGGCTGATACCAAGGCCCCACACGATCACCAGCGACGGGTTCATGATCCCCTTGAGCAGGCGGCGCTCCATGACCTTGAGCGTTGAGTCCAGCTCGCCGCCGATCGGGGCCGTGGAGTGGTACACATACAGCCGCGGCAGATACATCATGCCCGCCATCCAGGCGATGACCGCGATGATATGGACGGACCGAAGCGTCTGATAATGCTCGGCAAACCAGCTCATGCCGCAAGCTGCCGCTTCGGACACACCGCGCACCGGGCGCCGCAATCGCCGTTCGCCCGAGCGGACACGATCCGTGATGGGCCGAAGGCCGCCTCCTCAACGAGGTCCGCCAGCGCTTCGATATAGGCCGGGTGGGTGCCGATCGCCGGGGCGCGCAGATAGTGCGACATGCCCAGTTCCTCGGCCTTTTCAGCGTATTCCTCGTCGAGCTCGACCAGCGTCTCTATGTGCTCGGACACAAAGGCGACCGGGCTGACGATCACGCCCATGCCGTCCTCGACAGCGGCTTCCAGTGCTTCTTCCGTGGAGGGCCCGATCCACTTCAGCGGACCCACGCGGGACTGGTAGCAGACGACATGCTCCAGCCCTTCGGGAAGCCGGGCCGCGATGGCGGCCACCGTCTCCTCCACCTGGGTCTGGTATGGGTCGCCCGCATCGATGACTTTCTGGGGAAGGCCGTGGGCCGAGAACAGCACGCGCGTGCGCGGCGGGCGGCCGGCCTTCTCCCAGGTTTCGACGACCCGCTCGGCATGGGCGGTGATGAAACCCTCAAGCGAGGGATAGCAGCAGATCGCCCGCGATCCGGCTCCTCCGGCCGCCCGCCAGGCCTTCCAGGACGAGGCTGTCGTGGTCGTCGAGAACTGCGGATAGAGCGGGGTGAAAACAACGTCATCGACGCCCGCCGCCTTCATCGCCTCCACGGCGTCGGTGGAGAACGGCTTCCAGTAGCGCATCGCCAGGGTGACATGGGCTTCAGCACCCGTCCCAGCCCAGCGCCTGTTCAGCGCTTCGGAAAGCGCATCCGCCTGTTTCTGGCTCTCGGGCACGATGGGACTGCCGCCGCCCATCTTGGCGTAATTGGCCTGCGCGCTCTTTTCCCGCAGACGGGAGATCAGCTGTGCGATCAGCCAGCGGAACGGCTGCGGCAGGCTGATGATCGCCGGATCATGGAACAGGTTGAACAGGAACGGGCGCACCGCCTCCTGCCGATCTGGCCCTCCCAGATTGACCAGCACAACCCCGACACGCCGCACGTCCGGTCCCATCACGCGCCCGTCACATGGCGCACGAGCCGCTCGACGGCCGCGATGTCCGCCTGGGGCGTGATGCCGTGGCCGAGGTTGAAGACATGCGGCCGCCCGGCGAAGTCAGCCAGGATCCGGTCAGCTTCGGCGATCAGCGGGTCGCCGCCCGCGATCATCAACATGGGATCAAGGTTCCCCTGCACCGCAACGGAGGCCGGCAAGGTAGCGTTGACAGTCCCGGGATCGGCGCCCGTATCGAGGCCAACCGCATCGACGCCGGTCTCGCGTTGGTAGCGCGCAAGCGCCCCGCCGCAGCCGCGCGGGAATCCGATGATCGGCACGCCCGGGTGCTCAGCACGCACCGCATCGACGATCGACTTCGTCGGGGCGATCACCCAGTCATCGAACGCCGGCGCCGGCAGACCGTCCGCCCAGGAATCAAACAGCTGCACCGCATTCGCCCCCGCCTTGATCTGGGCGCAGAGATAGAGCGCGGTCGCCCGCGCCAAGACCTCCAGCAGCTTCGTGAAGGCGTCCGGGTTGCGATAGGCCCACAGGCGCGCCTCGCCCTTGTCCGATCCGCCCCGGCCGATTGTCATGTAGGTCGCGACCGTCCAGGGCGAGCCGGCAAAACCGATCAGCGCCTTGTCGGCCGGAAGCGCGCCTCTGACCCGCTCGACCGTCTCGAACACCGGCGCGAGGCGGGAAAGGACCCGGTCCTCCTCAAGCGCGGCGACCTCCGCGCCCCCCGTCAACGGATCCAGCTGCGGTCCCTCCCCTTCAAGGAAGCGGACCCGCCGGCCCAGAGCATCCGGGATCACCAGAATGTCGGAAAACAGGATGGCCGCATCGAGCTGGAACCGCCGCAATGGCTGGAGCGTGACCTCGGTCGCCAGCGCCGGTGCGTAGCAAAACTCGAGGAAGTTCGGGGCCCGGGCGCGAATCTCCCGATATTCCGGCAGATAGCGTCCCGCCTGCCGCATCAGCCAGATCGGGCTGCGCGTCCCCCGCACCCCTTTCAACGTTTCCACGAACAGGCTCATGCCTTCATCCCGTCATATCAAAAAAAAGATTCGAAGAAGCTTTTTGCAGGGTGGCGATAGGGCCTGTGAGCATTGGGGAACAGAGCGTTTTCCAACCGCATCCCCAACCCCTCCACACCCATTTCGGCGGCATGCGCCGTCTTGCGCCGCCCAGCCCGCTGCATCTGTTGCGTTTTCTCGCCCAATCCCCATCCCAATGCAAACCCGCGCCGCAACCCGGCGCGATCGATCCAGATGTGGATGGATGCGTGACAAACCGCCGCATGATCCTGCATGGGGTTGGACAGCGAAAAGGACCCCGTTTCCTTACCCGCCGTTTCCACAGTTCCTCCCCAGGCTGACCCGCCAAGATGACCGCCACCGTCTATTTCCATATCCATCTGGTGTCGGATTCCACCGGCGAGACGCTCAATACGATCACCCGGGCCGCGGTCGCCCTGTTCGACCGCGCCCAGCCGATCGAGCATGCCTATTTCCTTGTGCGGTCCCGCCGCCAGCTGGATCGCGCCATCGCCGACATCCAGCGCTCGCCCGGGATGGTGATGTTCACCCTGGCGAACGACGAGTTCCGCTCGATCCTGGAGCAGGCCTGCCGCGACGCGAAGATCCCTTGCGTCCCGGTTCTCGATCCGATCCTGGGACAGCTCAGCCGCTACCTCGGTCTGGACGTCGGGCACCGCGTCGCCGCTCAGCGGACGATGGACGAAGACTATTTCCGCCGCCTCGACGCGCTCAACTTCGCCATGGCCCATGACGACGGCCAGATGATGCAGGAGTGGGAGGGGGCCGATGTGGTGCTGGTGGGCATCAGCCGCACCTCCAAGACCCCGACCTCCATCTATCTCGCCAACCGGGGCATCAAGGCCGCCAACTACCCGCTGGTGGGCGACGGTCCGCCGCCGCCCGCCTTGCTGGAACTCAACAGGCCCCTGATCGTCGGGCTCAAGATCTCCCCGGAACGGGTGATCGCCATACGGCGCAATCGCCTCCTGAGCCTTCATGAGGATCGGGAGACCAACTATATCGACGAGCAGACCGTGCGGGCCGAGGCGACAGCCGCCGCCCGGCTGTTCGAACGCGCTGGCTGGCCCACCATCGACGTCACCCGTCGCTCGATCGAGGAAACCGCCGCCGCGATCATGAACTTGTTGCGGGAACGAAACGACGCCTGATGCCCTTGATCCTCGCCTCCCAAAGCCCGACGCGTCGGGCCATGCTTGCAGCCGCCGGCCTCGCCTTCACGGCTGTGAAGCCCCCGGTGGATGAGGATGCGGCCAAGGAATCCTTCCGCGCAGCCGGCGCCTCGCCGCGAGACCTCGCCGACGGACTGGCGGAGCTGAAGGCCGTCGCCGCCGCCCGGCGCCAGGATCCCTTGAAATATGTCATCGGCGCCGACCAGGTCCTCACGTTCGAAGGCCAGGCCTTCGACAAGGCCCGCGACCTTGATGAGGCCCGCGATCGCCTGCGCGCCATGCGCGGCAAACCGCACGAACTCGTCACAGCCGTGGTGCTGGTCCATGGCGGATCGACGATCTGGCGCCATGTCGAGACCCCACGGCTGACGATGCGCGATCTCTCCGACGAGGCGATCGACCAGTATATCGCGGACCATGGCGAGGCGGCGCTCGGGTCCGTCGGCTGCTACCAGCTGGAAGCCGCCGGCGTGCAGCTGATGAGCCGTGTCGAAGGCGACTGGTTTTCCATTCTCGGCCTGCCGCTGCTGCCGCTGCTCGACGTGCTGCGGCGGCACGGATTGGCGCCGGGTTGATCGCTATGGGGATTTCCGGCCGCACGCAGGTTGTCGCCGTGATCGGCGATCCGGTTGCGCATTCGCGTTCCCCGGTGATCCACAACGGCTGGATCGCGGATGCCGGCATCGATGCGGTCTATGTGGCGCTGCGCCTGAGCGGGTCCGATCCAGCCGGGCGTCTCGCCGCCCTTCCTGATCTCGGCTTCACGGGCGCGAACATCACCCTGCCCCACAAGGATTCAGCCCTTGATGCGGCCTCCGAGGCGACGGCTGCGGCGCGGGCCATCGGGGCCGCGAACACGCTGTTCCTGCGCGATCGCGTCTGGACCGCAGACAACACCGATGCAGCCGGCCTCGTCACGGGCCTTGAGTTGCGCGCGCCGGACTGGCGGGAGGCGGGCGCGGCGGTGGTGGTGCTCGGCGC
>VYKN01000159.1_pt1 | contig 13808 bp, 11 predicted proteins | sample 5114581 | NCBI WGS metagenome assembly VYKN01 (sample SAMN12291810, study PRJNA351875) | freshwater metagenome | isolation source: freshwater lake | place: USA: Michigan, Baker Lake | collected 2011-08-08
TCCAATAAACGCTTGGGGAGAGAATACCTCTACTTTTTCAGAAGCAATTCTGTCTAAGCAAGTAATCTCTGTGAACCAAGAATCCCCGTCTCTTTAGAGCGGGGAGTGTCAATTGCTATAAAGTAGGTTTATTGAAGAAGTGGAGGGAATCATCATCCTATGGCGATAATGGCAAAATCATTTAGACAAAGACTGGCAGAGATTTTCGGGTTTGACCTGCGATCGCTGGCTTTATTTCGCATTGCCTTGGCGTTAGTGGTTTTAGTAGATTTATCGGTTCGTTTTAGCCAATTAACTGCCCATTACAGCGAATTAGGGGTTTTACCACTAGGAAGCTTATCGAAAGTCTCTGCTAGTCCTTTTTACTGGTCTATTTTTGCTCTCAGTGACTCGGTGCTGGTGCAGAGTATCCTGTTTATTGTCGCTATAGCGATCGCATTATTGCTTTTAATTGGCTATCATACCCGTTTAGCCACGATCGCCACTTGGGCGCTAATCGTCTCTTTACATCATCGCAACCCCCTGTTACTATTTGCCGCCGATGACGTAATCCGGGCAGTATTATTCTGGGCGATGTTTTTACCCCTTGGTGCCTGTTATTCCGTGGAAAGTGCCTTAAACACCAATCCCAACCCCTTACCCAAGCGTGTGGTTTCGGCTGCCACGGTCGCTTTTATGATACAGGTGTGTTACATCTATATGTGGTCAGTGGTCTTTAAACTCAAAAGTGAGACTTGGTGGCCCGACGGTACAGCCGTTTATTACTCTCTTAGTTACGATCAATACGCTACCGCTTTGGGGAGTTTTTTACTGACTTTACCGCAGCAATTCCTCAAATTTCTAACAATTTCAGCCCTAGGCTTTGAATGGTTCGGTCCGCTATTGATGTTTGTTCCCTTTCGCAATAGTTTATTTAAAATAATCGCCGTAGTTTCCTTTATTTTCTTGCATACGGTTTTTGGACTGATTCTACATTTAGGGGTTTTCCCTATCTTGAGTGTTACCCATTGGTTGCCGATTATCCCTAGCTTAGTTTGGGATTGGGGACAAAAACGGATGAGAAACCCAGAAAGAGAAGGTTTAAGGATTAATTATGATCGAGATTGTGGATTTTGCAAAAAAGTTGTTCATCTTCTCCGCACTTTTCTCATTTTACCCGGCACTCCCCTGTTAGTCGCTCAGGATAACCCTTCAATATACGAGGATATGGTGGCCCAAAATTCTTGGGTGGTGGAAGATTGGCAGGGAAAACGGCAGTTTAAATGGTCAGCAGTGGTTTATATTGTCAGTCTTTCGCCGATTTTCTGGTTTTTAGCGCCAATTTTGCGTTTACCGCCCCTTATGGCCGTGGGAACGAGAATTTATGAGTGGATTGCCTCCCATCGTCGTTTTATGGGCAATTTCACCAAACCGCTCAAGTTTCGTCCCCTGACGATTAAATCCTCTTTACCTTTAAATATTTTGGTAATTTTCTTCTTATTGTTGACCAGTATCTGGAATTTACGCAGTTTTGTCCGGCAATCGGCCATTAGAGGCGATTTAAATACACCTTTAATTCAGTCCCTCGATCGCTTGCTCACCCGTCGTACTTTCAATACAATTGATATTCTGGCAAGAGTTACCCGTTTAGACCAGTATTGGACTATTTTCTCCCCTAGTCCGCCCCGAGATGATGCTTGGTTTGTGGCAGTCAGTCAATTAGCCGATGGTTCCACGGTAGATTTATTTAGGGAAGGACAGCCGGTAATTTGGGATAAACCCACTGAAAGCGATCGCAATCGTTTGTATAAAACCATGCAGTGGCGACAATATTTTATTAATCTTAATCGAGCTATCGGTCGGTCAGTTTATGGAGAGTTTGGTCAGTATCTCTGTCAAAACTGGAATCAGCAGCACGGTAGTGATCAACAGATTAAATCCCTGCGACTTTATATTATGCGGGAAAGGACTGTCCCCCCCGGAGAAAAACAGGGAATCGAAAAAGAACTACTCTGGCAGCAAAACTGTCTTTAATCAGTCATCAGTCATCAGTTATTAGCCAGATCAAAGTTATCTTGTAACTAGGGTATGCGGCAAAAAGTTTTTCGGTGGTGGCAGGGTGTGGGGTGTGGGGTGTAGGGTGTGGGGTTTTACCGGTTTTGAGGTGGCCAATTACCTAATTTTCAGGGAAAAAGTAGCTCAATTTTCCCCCTGATCACTCCCATGCCTGGTACTTTTTGATTGACAAAAAGTCTAAAAGTCTTACCCAACAAGGTTTTTAGATTTTTTCAGCAAACCCTAACTAAAATCTGATAGCTGATAGCTGATTGCTTCTTTTTCCCTTTCAAACTAACTACCGCTCAACTTTAAACATCGCTAGAGCCGCTCTGGAGACTAGCGAGGGATTTTTCAAAATTCATTCTCTGTTCAGCATTGCGGAGAAAGTAACCACTCATCATTGCCGAGGCCAATAACCGGCCCAGATGTTCGCGACTGGTACTGATAGTGACCCCGAAATGTTCAGAGGGAAGGTTGCCCAAAAGTCCGATAATGTTGCGTTCCATCACTTGAAAAACCTCTTGGGATTCTGGTTTCGAGAGTTGGGCGATTGTTTCGGGACTTAAGGTCTGGACATACTGCCACAAACTCTCGGAAAATTCACTATCGGTACCGAATAAATTGTGAGGGCGATCGTTTTCTCTATACACCTTTGATCTCCTTAAATCAATTTTTTTATAAACTATCCTTTTTGGTTCTTCCAATTTAACAGTTTTTTGAGATAGTGGGGGTCGGCAGAACCGAACCTGAAGGGAATGGTAATTCCAAGGAGAAAATCCATCTCCGGCAAAAATCAAAAACTGCCCCGAGAAGCAGATAACCGATCACTGTTCACTGATAACTTTTATTTACCCATACCTAACTGCTGGGCCTTTTGATAGACTTTCCCCTCCGTCAGCAGCGAGGGAGCAATCACCACTTCCACCTGTTGCATTTCCTTTAAGTTCTTAGCACCCAAAGTTCCCATACTGGTTTTCAGCGCCCCCAAGAGGTTATGAGTACCATCATCTAATTTTGCCGGTCCAACGAGGATTTCGGCAATAGTTCCCGTACTGCCCACGCTAATTCGGGTCCCCCGGGGTAGAACTAGGCTAGGTGTGGCCATACCCCAGTGAAAACCGCGGCCAGGGGCCTCCACGGACCGGGCAATGGGAGAACCAATCATCACCGCATCGGCGCCACAGGCGATACATTTGCAGATATCACCGCCGGTAATAATGCCGCCATCGGCAATAACGGGGACGTATTTACCGGTTTCTTGGAAAAAATCGTCCCTAGCGGCGGCACAATCGGCCACAGCAGTGGCTTGGGGAACTCCCACCCCTAAAACGCCGCGAGAAGTACAGGCAGCCCCGGGACCGATACCGACCAAAACCCCGGCTGCCCCGGTTTTCATCAGGTTAAGGGCGACTTCGTAGGTGACGCAGTTGCCCAAAACCACGGGAATGGGCATTTCTTGGCACAGTTGTACTAAATCGAGGGGGGTGATAGCTTCCGGGGATAAATGGGCAGTGGAAACAACGGTTGCTTGGACAAAGAGAATATCGGCCGCTGCTTGGGCGACGATAGCACCGTATTTGACGGCACCGGCTGGGGTGAGGCTAACTGCCGCAATACCGCCTTTTTCTTGAATTTCTTGGATACGAAGTTCGATTAGTTGCGGTTTAATCGGTTCTGCGTAGAGTTCCTGCATTAAACCGACGAATTCTGATTTGCCGACCGCCGCAATGCGATCGAGAATCGGGTTAGGATCTTCGTAACGGGTTTGAATTCCTTCGAGGTTTAGTACCCCTAGCGCCCCCAACTCGGAGAGAAGGACGGCCATTTTAGTATCCACCACCCCATCCATAGCGCTGGCGATAATCGGGATTTCCCGCTCGATATTGCCGAGAGACCAACGGGTATCGGCTAAACTAGGATCGAGGGTTCGCACTCCGGGTACAAGTGCGATTTCATCGATACCGTAAGCTCTACGGGCTGTTTTGCCCCGACCAATAATTGTATCCACGTTTCTATACTATTTCAGACCTATTTAGCCTAGACTAGCAAATTTCGCACCATCTCGAAAAGCTTTTCGGTATTATTGCTGACTAGGCCCTGGGAAAATAATCGCCGCAGTCGATCGCTTGTTCGGTGTTGGCGCTCCTGGGTTGTACACTACATTTGAGGCGATAATCGTTGGTAAAGTAGCGGCAGTGGGAGCAAGGGATGGAGTGCATTCGTCGGGCAACTTGCCAACTATCGCGCACGGCACTGGCTAAAGACCAGCAAACTAGAGCAATAATGGCAGCGGCGATTGAAAAACGTAAAATAATCCAGATTTCCATGGCGAGCAACTAAAATTACTTGATTGTTAGGGAATCAACCGAGGCAATCGGCAAGAGGGCGAATAATTAGGGTTAGATACTGAACAGTGGTAAAGAATTACAAAGAATTACATAGTGTAACAGGTAATGACCGATTATTTTCAACAATTAGACAGCTAAATATAAACTAAGGCATAAAAAAAGAGGATGAATTTTACCAATAATTATCCTCTTAATATTTCAATTTAATTTGTCTTTTCTTTTAAGAAAAGACAAGAATAAATAGGTGTCCAACCATTTTTGCTCGTATAAAAACGAACTAATTTAATTGTGCGTTTGGGGGTTACTTCAAACCAATGCTGTGCTCCTTTTGTAATGACAAGAATATCATTTTTTTCGATCTTTAGACGTGCTTGAGAACCATTGGGAAAGACAAAAACAAAGATTCCTTCTCCATCAATATTGTAGCGCAGTTCATCATCAGAATGAGTATGACAAATGGGTTTAGGAAATTCAGTATCAGGGGTTTGTGGGTTGATAACAACCATATCGAGACCCTGGTAATAATAACCAGCCTGCTTAAACTTTTCTTGTAGAAAAGGTTCCAACTGAGTTAACAACTGCTTTTTTTCTATATCAGTTAAAGAGTCCTGATTAAGTACGTCCTGAATGTCAAGATCGTTGCTCATCGGCCAATAACTAACTGAGCCAAAAGGAGCTAATTTTGCCGAAATTTCAGCATGATTAGTCAAAACTGTTCCATCTTCTAAATAAAGTTCAGCCGCTTGAGTTAAATTAATTGGTACAAGGGATAAAATTAATGCCACACAAACTTTGATGCTAGAAGAGTTAAAAAATTTCAACATGATTGAGATGCCTCACTATAAGATTAAGGGTTGATAAATCGTCTGACTAGGATAAAGTAAATCCTATAAATCTTGGGTTAATATCACCTTGCCGATAGCCTGACCTGATTCGGCCCGTTGATGAGCTTGAGCGACCTCCGAAAAACCGAATTGTGAATCAATGAGAGGACGAACCTTACCTTCATCTACTAAGTAGGATAACTCCTGTAAAATTGCTCCATGATTCGCTCGATTAATGTTATGTAGCAGGGGAATTAACATGAAAACAACGTGCAAAGTTAACCCTTTATTGTGCAGGAGTGAGAGGTTATGTTCAGAGTGTGTGGAAATAGAAATGACCGTGCCATTGAGAGCTACAGCTTCAAAAGAGCGATCTAAATTTGCACCGCCTACCGTGTCGAAAACCAGATTAAATCCTTTCCCTTTGGTATAGGTTTTAACGTAATCTTCAACCGTTGTTTCACGATAGTTAATCACCACGTCTGCCCCTAAATTCTTGGCAATTACTGATTTTTCAGGACTGGAAACGGTGGTAAAAACGGTCGCACCTTGAAGCTTTGCTAACTGAATAGCAATATGACCTACTCCACCTGTGCCGCCATGAATTAATACTGTTTGACCAGGCAGGATTTTGCTGCGCTGAAACAAAGCTTCATAGGCAGTGATCCCGACCAGAGGGAAGGCGGCGGCATTGGCCATGCTTAAAGTCCGAGGTTTCAGGGCTAATAGATCGGCATTGGCAACCATATATTCAGCCAATGCTCCTGGCATACCTTTTACTCCGCCTGCACAACCATAAACCTGATCACCAATTTGAAATTTAGTCACTTCCGTACCAACTTGAACAATAGTACCAGCTACATCACCATGTAGAACCGCAGGAAAATAGGGGGCTATACCTGACGCTGTACCTGATCTAATTTTTAGATCAACAGGATTGAGGGAAGTAGCAGCAACCTTAATCAGTACCTGGTTGGGAGCAAGAGTGCTCGGATAAGCCAAAGTCTGTCTTTGGAACACGTTAGGAGTACCGAACTCGTTAATAACTAATGCTTTCATCCTAATTACACTGAAGATTTAGATTTGAGGGAGAGGAGACTACCTACTTTTTTTAGATAGCCCCTCGAACAAAAAGGAATTATGCCGCTAGATCAGGTTCGGGAAGACTTACGGCAGAGGGAATACCAGTAGGTTTCTTCTCTATTAAAAGGACTTCTTCAAGCAGATCGAGATCGATATTGGCAATGCCTTTTTGTAAGTCCCAAATTAGAGAAGCCCATTCTTGAGAGCTTTTGTTCTGAGCCAGAAGAGATTTTTTACCCGCAGACAAAATCCGTTTTGCCCAAGCCATCAGGGGATGTTCGTTATCAGGGGGCAGGGCAATAATCTCTGCAAAATTAGCTAACAATTTTTGACAACGAGCTTGTTCTTGTTTAGCGACAGCTTCAAACAACTCCAGACGGTAGAGATTTTGCTCAACAGTCAGTGACTTTTCAAAGAACATCCTATCTAAACGGGCGAGTAAGATTGCCGCCTGACCTAGCCAAGATTTGGCCGCCTCGTCGCGGATACCGAGAATTTTCGAGATATTTTCGGGAAGAAATGGCCCGTGATAGCCAGTACTCTTATCCATCAAGCGAAGGATCTGCGCTCCACCTACACCGACCCCATCTACGCCTGTATATACAGATAGCGCGAGATTGTTGAACTTAAAGCCAGCCGAAAAGTAAGTTAAAAGTCCTTTTTCATGGGCAGTATGCACTAGCGTTACTGCCTCCTGATGGCTTAACTGCTCTAATACGCACTTACTTGGGTAAACGTCGGCACTACCATCCCAAGTCACTTTGTCAAACCCACCGGCGATCGTTAACTGAATACCCACGAGTCCAATGTCCAGTTTTTTAACAACACAATACGGAGATTGAGGGCGATCATCCACAATTGGAGTGTTGATATTGAAGGCCGCCGATAGGATTTGAGTGTGTTTATTTCGACGAACGATGCCTTTCAAACACTGCATATATTGAATGGCTTGAGTGGTGGTCATTCCCTCAATAGCAATCTTGCACTCAGCTAAACCTGACGAGAATAACTCCGAAACCGCCGCCCCAACCGTATGTACTGTTTTCAGAAATCCGTACTCGAAACCATTTTCAAAGACTGGACGACCGACATAACTAGAGGTAGGCGCATCAGAACCGATTAGAATCCGCACAATTGCCACATCTTGATTAGAGGGAATGCGGTAGGATTCAATTTGATTACGACCTTGATTGGCCCTTTCTAAATGCTCGATATGAACGATAATACCGTTCAAATAAGCGGCCTTTGTTGCTGTACCTTGGATATGACCAATACCGGGGTCAGTGATAGAGATTAAACTTTGGAACTGACGAAATCCAGAGGTTCCCCAGTTAGCATAAGGATAATCAACTCGTTCACCCATTTTTAGGTAATGCTTGGCCACCTGAATGGCAATAAATTCAGCTTGGGTAGGTGGACGGTTTTCTAGGCGAATCAATTCATTTAATCGAGTAATACCTACCAGAAAAGAAGTTGCTTCAGAGCCATCTTTTAGGCGCAATTGCTGAGAATTAGAATTGACGACTAAATAATTGTTTTCAATCTCAATGCTCACATAGCTTAATGAGGCTTCACTAAATTGCTTGTAGCCAAAGCTGTTAAACAATTTTAGGAGTTTTTGCCAAGAAGCAAAAAGATGATGGGAATTAATTGGTGTGTTTTCAAACTGAGTTAACCAATGATCCAGATTTATCCCTAACGGTTTGAGATGAGGGAAATCCTGTGTCAAGTTAAAGACTTGGTTTTTGAGAACAGCAAACCACTCAGATGAGGAATAATCTTTTGGGAAACAAGCAGGCTCAGATTTTTGGAAACTTTCATCGTTAAAGGTTTTGCAAATTTCTTGGTTTTCCAACTCACTTAGCATATCCCCAAGAGTTGATTGAATGATTCGTTTTGCCTTGCCTGGCTTAACTTGGCGTTTGATCGAGTGAGTCATAGACAACTCCATAAAATCAATTAAGGACACTAATAAAAGCTCGGAAACTTGATTTTCGTTTTTCAGAAACTTATTTGTTTACTTTGCTTTCATTCACTAATTTAGCCAGAAAATCTCAGTTAATCAATGGACAGAGAATATTTCTTTAGTAAAATTAAATATATCTGAAAACCTTTATGTATAAAAGCTTGAAGGAATTACATATAAAATATATGGATTAAACTCGTGTTTTACCATTTTGACAGGTGATCGTGGTCCAAAATCTGATAAGTTGGTGGGATGAGCCAGCTAAACCAACCCCACCCCACTCCAACAGCCAATCCCATTGAACTGACACCTCTCCGCTGAGTCCTTATTTTCAGATTCGGGTCAATGATTTTTCGGCACTTGCCCTCAAGGGACTGAAATTGAGAAACTACCGAAAAATTCAAAACCCCCTGCCAATCAAGGATTTGTCGTTACTTGAGGCAGCTTAAAATGGTTAAACACGAGTTAAGAGCATCTACTCAAAAAACTGTGATATGCTATAAAGCTAAGATTTAGTGGCTAAAAATGTATTATTTAACGATCCAGCGTCCCAATCGAGAAACATACATTAGCTCTGCTCTTGAACATCAAGAGGGCAAGCACAAATTGGATTTAAACGAGCCTATTATTATTGGGCGCGACAATCCCGATCCCGATCTGCAACCCGATATTAAGTTACCGGCGGATGATACTTTAATTAGTCGTCAGCATTTTTGTATTGAGAGACGATCAGGTAAGTTTTGGGTAAAGAAAATGCCTCATTCTATCCATCCCACCCAAGTAAGAACACTAAACCCAGAAAGCAGTGATGAAGTTTATTTAGTTGAAAAGACAACAGAGGGTTATCCGCTTTACGATAAGGATCAAATTTTAATTCGTAGTAAGTTTCCAGCCAGCCATAATCCCTATTGGATTTTTACTTTCTATGATGAGCATCAAACTCCCTTTGCATCAATGATTTCTTCTTCAATAATTTATCGCTATAATTTAACTCATAAAACATTATGGGTTAACACAAAAGGTAGTCTAAGAGAAATTAGCTTGACTCCCCAAAGAAAGGAATTAATTTATTGTATTGCTCGTCAAAATCAAGAGAGTTATCTTGTTCAAAAAGAACAGCAAAATACCGATGATTTTATTGATATTGTCAAGCATCAAGATTTAATTAGCTGTCTTTGGTGTAAAAAAGCCGATGATGCTCAAAAATTATTATTAAACAATGTTATTTATCAAATACATGAGCATATTAAAAAACAAGATAAGCAATTACCTAAATTAATTGAATCCGTTAAGCGGCGTGGTTATCGTCTTGTGAATTGTGAGATTATTGCTAATTAAGAAAATAACTTGACGAATTTTTGTTTTTTATTTAAAGTTCGTTGATATTAAATTTAAATTAATTCTTATGCTATTTAATCAAAGCTCAAAAGAATACTTTTGCCGAGGATGCGGGAAGAAGAATCTTCTTAGATTGTTTCCTGATGCGAAGACCTGTTGTTCTTCCTGTGGGGAACGGTTAGGGCTAGTCGTAGATAATTCTCTTTATTTTTTGTTACAACCTTTAGGACATGGCGGTTATGGTTCTGTGTATCAAGCTTGCAGAGAGCCAGATAGTCAACGCTCTTATGGGATTAAGATTTTTAAGAAGGGACAAATAGATGTAAACTGCCTTCAGAGTAGCTTAAACAAAGAAATTGAGGCTCTCCAAAGTCTTCAAAAAGTTAATAATGTTCGTGTACCTAAATATATCGCTCATTCTTTTCCTACGTCGGAAAGCGAAGCCGATTGTGTTATCATTTTAGAATTCATTGATGGTGATAATTTATTCCAAGAGTTGCAAAGAAGACAAGCTCATAAAACAGATGGAAATTTTATAATTTTTAAGGAAGAGGAGATTGTTATTTTCTTAATAGATGTGTTGGAAACAATACATATTGTTCATACTATAGGTAAAATTCTCCATCGAGATATTAAGCCCCAAAATATTGTTAGGAAAACTTCAGATCAAAAACTCTATTTAGTTGATTTTGGTTCTTCCAAAGTATTGAATGATCATGCTGAATACACTGAGGTTGTTTACCAAACCCCGGCCTATGCTCCACCTGAACGGTCTCAGGATGTGGATAAAGAGAAAGCTGGTTTATCTAAGTTTATAGATCAAGAGAATTGGGAGAAACATAAGCATACAAGGGACTTATATTCATTGGGAATAACAATTGCTTATTTAATTACAGGAAAGTCTTGCAATACGAACCGAAAAGACCCGTTTCCTAATGAAGAATGGGAAAAATGGATGGGGGATGTATGCGAAAAAGCTCCTAAGTTAGGTACAATAGTGAAAAAGATGCTGAGTTTTTATCCGTCAGATCGCTATCAAGCCGCTCTGGAAGTGCTTCTCATCGTTAGGACAATCGCATGGAAAATTAACCAACAAGATAACAAAGGAGATGAATGGCTTCTTCAAGGTTGGTGGCTAAAAGAAGCCAAAAAACAATTTAAAAGAACAAATGATTTTTTAATTGCGTCTTCAGTCCAAGAGTTTTTAAAAGCAAGCCAAGAATATGAAAGACAAAAAAACGAAGAAAGAATAATAGGCTTGCTCAAAAGTCAGAAGCCTAATAAATAGCTGAATCATTTAGTTACACTATCTTAGTCCTTTTAATTATACTGATTATGGTAAATCCACAAAATCCAGCAAACTTACTTGTAGATTTCAGAGAAAAATGGTTAGGACAAGCCAAAATTGCTCATCCTGACGAATACGAAGAATCGGAAAAAGCTTTAGATACCCTGATACAAACAATTATTAACTATTGGTCAGGAGCAGAGCCTTTTTTTTTGCTTGAGCCGATTTTAAATATACTTCTTGAAAACCAGTATCAATTTGATAATCAAGGTTTAGAAGTTATTAGAGAGGATGTCGTAAACTTTCTCAAAAATGATCAGTCTTTTAAGGATGAAGTTGAAAAGCATTTTGAGGCGTTAGGAACTTCTCCAAAGAGTCAATATAGCGACCATCCGATATTACGCCATTTCCTGGACGAACCACCACGACCACCACTACCAATTAAGCTCATTTTTATAGTAGTTATTGTAGTATTAGGGTTAGGCAGTGTTGGATTATGGATGGTTCTCCGCCAACTCCCCTCAATTTTTTCTTTGTGTGAAAGTGATTTTAAATATTATAAAAGTATTAGTTGTGGTAATGACCAATTATCTAACTTCTCTAAATTGTCTAATCAAGAAAGGAAAAATTTTCTCAGAAATTTGCAGACAGATTTTGAAAAAAAACGCAACCCATCTACTTTAATTGCATACAATAACGCAAAAATTTTGCAGGATATTCAGTCACGTTCATTACAGGTAGAAGATGTTTATCCTATTGCAGTAGCTATTCCTCTATCAGATGCAGAAGGAGCGGCTGAAGCAGGTCAACATATTCTTTCAGGAATTGCTAAAAAACAAGATGAACTTAACAATAGTTTAGGAGATAAGAAGCTATTTATTATTATAGCTGATGATGAAAATAAAGAGAATAAAGCTAAAGAAATTTCAAAAAATTTAAGTGAAAATCTTAAAATATTAGGTGTTATTGCTCCTTATTCTAGTAGTAATCTTGCTGATGTTTTACCAATTTATACAGATAAACAAGTTCCTCTAATATCTCCTACTGTAACTGCTGCGATGAAAGACATAAAAGACGATAAAAGCTTAAAAGGTTTTTTTAAAAAGCAAGAGGGAAAAAAAACATTTTTCTTCAAAACATCTGAGGATACAGACGCTTCCATCAGAATCAGTCTTGACTATCTTAAGAAAGAAGGTTATAAACAACTGATTATTTTTGCTGATGATGAAGACCTTTATAGCTTATCCCTATTACAAAGACTCAGAGAGCAAAGCAAAAATCAATTTTCTATAGTTGAATATAAAAACTCAGATTTTATATCCCTTAGGAGAAATGCGGGGACTACTATTACTAAGATTACTCAGGATTTAATCGGTAAATATGGTGCTCAGAAAGATGAAACGGCAATTCTTTACCTAAAGGGAGCCTATAAAGATGAGCAAGATACAGCAAGTTCAAAAGGAAAACTTATAAGAGTGCTTGAGGTAAATCAAGGCGCGTTTTTAGTCGTTGGCAGTAATACTGTGCGCCGAAAAGAACTGTTTGAAGATGTAGAAAATAACCCTAAAATTCTTAATCAATTAGTTGTTACGCAACCATGGTTTCCCTTAAAAGATAGTAAAGAAGTTGAGCAATATCAAGACTTTTGGAAATCTGAAGATATTATTAATTGGAATTATGTGATGGGCTATGACGCGACACAGGTGCTACTTTATGCTATTGCTCATCGTGCCAACAAAAGTCAATATCCGGCCAGAGAGGAAATACCAGACGTGTTGAACAGTAATTCAATCCAAAATAAGAATTGTGCTGATAAGGATAAGGTAGGCATAACTGACGGTATTTTAACCACGAATATTACATTTAATGGTAGCGATCGCTGTTCTAATAATAAGTCTGATTATGTATTAATTAAGCCCGTAGAAATTAAGCTAGGGACATGGCAATGGCAAGTTGCTTATAAAGATGTAAAACAGTGAAAGAAAATTAGAATTTAGTCAATCTCGTTAGCATAAAACCTAAACAGACTAACCGTTAGCAATCACCAGACTTTTAAGCACATTTTCGGTCATAGCCGCTATTTGATCCAATTGTTCCTGATAGCGTTGTGCCTGTTTTTTGGCTTCTACCTTGCGTTTCAGGGCTTCCCGGGCTAAATCATCGCGATTTCTGCTTAAAGCTTCGATCGCTACTCGATGCCATGTTTCTGCTTCTTGAATGGCTTTTTTGTACTGGGGGTGAATTTCATCCCAACTAACCTTAAGATTGCTTAAAGCCCCTTTTAACAGGGTTTGGGCATTGTTGGGGTCGGCTCCGATTAGGGATTTTTTCAGAGGTTCGTAGAGTCCCACCGCTTGTAAATGGGTAATAATCGGGATAAATTCTTCTATCTGTTGACTTTTGCTAATACCAGTCTTACACCAAGTGGCAAAATGTTCGCAGTTGTTAAAAAGAAGATTATATTTCTGCTCCCCCAGACGACTTAGCGCCCTTTCTACCACCACATCGGGGATAAAGGAAAATCCCACCTCTACATGGCGCACCACATAGATTTTACCGCCCCTAGCAAAAGTTTCTAGGGAAGTTCGTTCGACAATCTCGCTCGGTTTTCGGTAATGAATGACGCTACCATCACCGCAATCGATGCCATGATGAGCATAAACACCCTGAAGATTGAGCAATTGCCGATAAGCGTATATTTGATCCCCTCTAGCCATATTTTTTTAGTGATAAAGTAAACAAGGAGATTATCTATTGACCCAGTTTTTCTAGTTAGGGTTTGCTGAATAAATCTAAAAACCTTGTTGGATAAGGTTTTTAGACTTTTTTGCCCTCAAAAAGTGCCGACCCTTGGAGTGATTGGGGGGAAAATTCAGGGACTTTTTCCCTGAAAATTAGGTAATTGACCACCTGAAAATGGGTAA